>Ga0187860_1000349_pt1 | contig 45635 bp, 55 predicted proteins | sample June2016WEW_10_4_FD_132981 | JGI IMG/M metagenome (GOLD analysis project Ga0187860, IMG submission 132981) | Peatland microbial communities from SPRUCE experiment site at the Marcell Experimental Forest, Minnesota, USA - June2016WEW_10_40 | ecosystem: Environmental > Terrestrial > Soil >...
GCCCGGAACACTGTCCGACAGGAATCGGAACGGTGTCCGGCTGAAATCGGAATGCTGTCCGACAGAAATTGGAATCAGTGTCCGACAGGCGTCGGAATACGCAAGGATGACTTTTAGGCCCATCGGTTGTTGAATATCGGCTTGATTTTGTTCCCCAAGTTCGGCCTAGCGGGTTTCCACGCCAATCAAAATAACATGACAACAGATTCGCAACGACAAAAGGCCCAAGCCGTCGTCGCCGATATGGCGGCTGTGCCCGGAGTGGAAAAAGCACAGGTGGACGACTGGGACGACAGCGGAGGCTTCAACATTTTCGTTCAACTCAAACGAGAACCGTATTCGTCCCAGTTCATCAAATTCGTGGTCCCGTTAGCCGGCATCGTGGCAAAGCTCAAAGCGATCGTGGCCAAGCACGACTCCATCTGGGAATGGCATGAGCCTCCCCGCCGCGAATATAGCTGGGCCGGCCCCAGGCAGCCGAAGTATTGGAACGGGTACAATACCGATTCCTATAAACTGTCGCTTCGAGTTCCCTAATCCAGGCATTTCCAGCAACGCCGCCGACTGGCGTGCGTTTCCCCAAATAAATCCCGCCGAGGCAAAATAAAGTGTCCGCAGGACAGGAATTCGACCAGCACAGCGGGGTGGCTGGGCATCGGACCGAAGCCGACCACCTTGCGCAAAGGGCAACGGAGTGTCCTCTTCCGCTTTGCCTCACCCGCATACCGGCCGGCCCGTTCTCGCATTTTTCTCGACCACTGGCTCATATCGCATCGCTCTTTACTCTTTAGTCTGCCCCGTGACAGACGAGCATCGCACCGTTTCTGCTTGTCAGTACTAGCCCCATGCACCATACTCCGAGATCATGCAAGACCATGAGAGCGCTTTGCACCGCCTTGCGATGCACATCCAGAGAAATCCGAACGCACCGGAATGTGTTTATCTGAGAAAACTGCTGTGGTCGCTTTATGACCCGCACTATTGCATCAACCACTACCGGCTTTATACCCGTACCGACCGGACCCGCCTTCCCTTGGTAAACGACATCACCACGGCAGCCTCCAGACAGGTCCTTCAAAAAGCAGACCTCTCCCGGGCACTGCTGGTGGCCGGAGAGTTCGCGAGGGCGCCAGACATCAAGATCAGCCCCGAGGTCATTCAGTGGTCAGATGAAGCCAAATGCACGATCAAGGAGGCCGACGAAAGGATCAGCCAGGCCAATGAACTGATCGAGCAGGCCAATGAGCAAATCAGGCAAGCCCAGGAGAAGGTTAGAAAAGCCAACGAGTTGGTCGAACAAGCCCATGGTTGTATCGGGCACGCCCACGGTCAAATCGGGCAAAGCATTGCAGTATTGCCGCCGTGTCCAACACTGGCGAAACTGGGGCAGATTTCATTTTCTTTGGAAGAGGCTAAGGTGGAGATGGCGACAAACGCTTTATTCCCGAACGACTGCGCTTTTTGACGTAGCCGTCTCCCAAGCTCAGCCATAACTGCGGGCCACTTTGGCGAGTGTACCTTGTGCGCAGCTTGCGCGCGCGTTGCCGGCCCGGCTGCGGCTTTATCCCCAGTTCCACCGACAGGGTCCTGATCTTGGTACGAAGCTTCTCCGATACGCCACGCCTGCCCAACAAAGCTCGGGATACGGTGGAAGTGGAAACTCCTACCATTTCTGCGAGCGTTCTCAAGTTCATGCTTTATAATACCGTTCAAAGGTATCCCTTGTTTGGAAAAATGAGGATCATCATGAGCGCCAGATTAACAAAAATGTACGCGGAAGTGGACCGGATTGTGGCCGGAGCCAGGCATGTCACCATCGACGAGAGCAGGTTGGCCGAACATTTTGACGGACTGCAGGACTTCTACCAAGGCTACTTGAACAGGGAGAACAGGCCTCGTGATCCAAAGCTGAGTGAGATATGCTTCTACCTCCTGGCCAATTCCATCAATTTTTGCTTCTGGAGCGGGAAGGCCAATTCGCACCCGGCCGGCGCCGGCAGCTCCACAGTCTGGAAGTTTGTGAACGCTGCCTTGGACGCATACTCCAAGCCGAATGATATCTTGGCGCACTTTTATGCGCTGGTGGCCGAGTCCAAGCTTCCTCCTTTGGAGGAAAGACTGGCCATACTGCAGGAGATGCGGCCTTACTTCGGCTCGAAGCTGGCAGCCTTGAGGCATGCCTGCTTGCTGGGATCCGACGCGAAGACTTCGCTTGAGGCATTAGTCGAACTGTTTCCATCCTTTGGCAAGGACTCGCTGGTCAAGCGGGCCAGCCTGATGCTTCAGCTCCTGCACGAGGACACCCTCTTTGCGGTCGACATCGAAAGCCTGCCCATTCCGGCCGACTATCAAGTCCCGAAGGTTCTGAACGCCTGGGGGGTCCTTCGCTACAGTCCGGATCTGACTCAGAGGATTTCGACCGAGCAGCTTCTCAGCAGCGAAAGCGCGGAAGAAACGGAAATTAGGGCGGCCACCATCAGGGTAGGGGACCTCATTCGCCAGCGCATTGAAGTTCCTCCGCACGTTTCCGATCGCTTCATCTGGACCCAGAGAAAAGCGTATCCCGGACCGTACCACCTTACCATCACCACATGCTATTAGGGACTGTGGGCGGGCCATCCGGCACACGCCGCTTATGGGGCCAAAAGTCAGGGTTCCCACCACCCAGCGGAAAAATAAATGTTGGCCAAACATTGACTGAACTGATGGAATAGAAGCTGTATGAGTGAGGATATTTTGCAGACTCTGCTCGACAATTTACAGGCTACATCCGACAAAGACGAGCCTCGTTTGCTTCCGGTGCCTGAGCACCAGGTAGTCTTTGGAGCTACCACCCCTTATCCGCTAGTCATGGCAGACAGCAAAACGGTGCGTCTTTGGGTGGAACTGGATGACGACCTCTATGTAGTCCCTCTGTCGGACTTCCAGCAGTTGGAGCCCTACGCTCACGAGGTCTGGATTTTTGCGGCGGATGGGGGCATTGCTGACTTCTTCGAGCCGCCTACCTGGGGATCAACCAAGGTCGGCCCCATCTCTTTTGGATGCGGCCGAGAACAATGGGCGATGCAGGAAGGATTGATACCACACCAGCCTTTTCTGGTGGAACTGTACGCGCGGCACTACATGCACGAGACACCGGAAGGCGCCGAGGGCGACTGCGAGTCGCATTACGAAATCCTCCAGAAAACCGAAGCAAACCCAGAAGAGGCCGCGAAATTCTGGGAGAAATGGGCCGCGGCCTTCCACCGCATGATCGATATAGCTCAAGATGAGGTAGGCAAAAGCCACCAGGCGATGCGGAGCCGGCCAGACCTTCTGGCCATCCGACGGGATCCATTTTGGTCAGAGGGCTACGACGACAGCACGCCTCCGGATGGCATGCGCATCACCCTCCTGAGCACCCTGAAGCCCATAAGGCCCAATGGTGACCCAGCCTACTCTGACAGCCATTACCTGACTTCCGGCGAGTCCACCAAGTGCCGGGACGAACAAGCCTGGGTCAACCTGACTGAGAAAGTGAAAAAGCACCATCCCCAATTCGCGCATGTCGATTTGAGGAAGCTGCCTGAATATTACTACGGTTGTGAGAAAGCCGTGGTGATTTAACCCATCGCAAACTCCATCTGCGGGCGACCGGGGCTTTCCTCGACATGCGCAAAGGAGCCCTTCAACTCTTCCTTCCGGCACGGTCCTCTTGCCAAGATTAGCTCGCCATCGCTATCCCGCGCTATGAAACCAGCAGCCTCGCCATCGATGAGCACCAGTTTCCCGTCCACCAGGCGCGCGAACGCTTCAGCGGGCAGGGGAGGGCCACCATTCTTGTAGACTTTCTCGGAAAGCAGAACAACCGTCAGTGGGCGGCCCTTGTTCTCGATATGGAGTTTGGCCACAGTCTGCATTTCCCGAAAGTTGCGATTCCCCGGGAAGTGCGAGGCCAGCTCCTCCATGGTTCCTTCAGGAACGCCTTCGGTCAGGCGCGTAACCATGGCCCTCAAATCCTTGTCGAAGCGGTTTTGACGTGCCGCCTCGTCGCTGGCGATCATTTCCTGGTACGTGTCCACCATGCCTTTTGGGTCTTTGAGCAGCCTCTTCGCGGTAGCCAAGCCAATTCTAGCCGGAGTCGTTTCCAGATGCTTCAGCAATGCGCTCTGGATCAGGTTGCGCTCCATGCCGCTGGCCTCCATGGCTTCAACGATTAAGGGCTGCAGCTTGGCGGCGAGCTGAGGAGAAACCCGACCGTAAAGTTTCATGTCATCTTCGTTTATTTTCATAGGTGTCGACCTCTTCAACTTCCTCATTTTACGGTTTGGATGTGTCCCAGATATGCCAAATTTTGAACAAAACTACGCCCATGTCGTACCCCGCTCACAAGTGATTGCCCGTGAGGTACTTCCAGATGCCTGATTTTGGGAGTTGGAAGCTGATACAAATAATCCGTCTGTATCCATTGTCGTCCACCGGCCAACAGCGGACACTCCAACCGGACTGGAAAAAGCTCCGGGTCAAGCCCCTGCTTATTGGCGATCAGCGGACGAGGATCTTCAATTTTCATGCACCCCCCGCACCTGACCCAGTTGGACAAAGGCTGTACAACCGGCCAAGATATTTCGCTTGTTTGGAAGCCTATCACGCCTACGATGCACCTATGTCCAAACAACTTTTGGGTAGAGGATGGGCGTACGGAACCCTCCTCGCGGTGATTTTGACGAACGCTGTCAGGGTCCACGGCCAGGCGGCACTGGACCCCAACTTCAACCCAGGCACGGGAGCCCTCGCCAATTCTTATCCGCCGGAAAGCGCTGCTGTCCGGTCCATTTGCGTCCAAAGCAACGGCCAGATCGTGCTGGGCGGCGATTTCACCCTATTCAACGGCACCCAATGCGATCGGGTAGTGCGGTTGAATTCGGATGGGAGCATCGACACCAACTTTTACGTAGGACAAGGCCCTGAGGCATTCGTCTTTGCTGTGGCCGCGCAAACCAACGGGATGATCCTTGTGGGGGGATCGTTTGGAGAAGTCAACGGGTTCAGCCAGCCAAACCTGGCCCGGCTCCGCGTGGATGGAAGCCTCGACATCAGCTTCACCCCCAATTTCAACGGCTACGTGTACACCCCAATCCTCCAAAGGAACAACGGAGCGATGATCCTCAATGGCGGTTTTACGCAGGTCAACGGACAGACCTATAACGGCCTCGTGCAACTCACGGCCAACGGCGCTTTGGATTCCACGTTCTACCCAGGGTTATCCAGCTCCTCATACATCAACTCAATGGCCCTGGATGCCAGCGGAAACCTCATTGTCGTTGGCACGATCGTCATCGGCACAAACCAATACGAAGCCGCCCGGTTAACGCCCTACGGATCGCTTGACGAAACGTTTGCCATCAGCCCCCTGGACGGCTCGATCGGCCGAGTCGCGCTGGAACCGAATGGCGAAATTGTGGTTACCGGGGGATTCACCGAAATCGACGGGTATTCCCTGAATGGAATTGCGATGCTGCTCACCAACGGAGGCGTTGACACGACATTCAGGCCCAACCCATCCACCACCTATGGCTCGCTGCTGGGCATTGAAGACGACGGTAAAATATTCACCACGGGCAGCGGAATGATGCGCGTCAACACCGACGGCAGCGTGGATACGAGCTTTACGCCGCAAATCTCCTCCGTGAATTGCATGGCCATCCAACCAAACGGGCGACTGCTCGTCGGCGGCTCGTTCAACAGCGTCGACGGAACAAACATGTGGGGCATTGCCCGGCTCCAAGGAGACTCGCTGGCGCCCTTCCAAACCCAACTCCTGAACCTGAACTTTTATCCTGGGATGCAGATCTCCGGCAGCGTGGGCACCCTTTATCGAATCGAATCCACCACGAATCTCTCAATACCCGGTCCATGGACACCTGTCACAACCTTCACCCTCCCCACAACGCCGTACTGGTTCCTCGACACGACACCGATCAATCCAAACGCGCCGAGGTTTTATCGCGCTGTCACGGTGCAGTAGCGCACTTCATTCTGAAAGTGGTATAATTCCCCAAGATGTTTCCATCGAAGCGACAGATTGATGCCTTTGATTCATGCGGTTATGCGGAAGCAGCAGCGAGTTTTGAAGACCTCCACTATCGCTTCCAATACCTTTGCGGGATCAACGGCAAGCCACTCATTATTCTCTGGCCAGCGGGGAAGCGTCAACGGAACGTCAGCATGGAGCTTTTTCACTGCACGGACTCGATTCTCGATGAACATTTCCAGTCGGCAATGCAGACACTGTTTTGGCCCTCAATTCTCTCTAGGTACACTGGGGAAGGCGCGCAAAAGGCTTGAATACAAAACTTCGTCAAACAAAACTATACTACGGGCAGGCTCCCATGGCCGAGTGGTTAGGCAAGCGACTCTAAATCGCCTTCAGGTCTGTTCAAATCAGACTGGGAGCGCCAAATTAAAAGGTTGCGAAACAAAGAAAATCGAATAGAATTAAAGCATATGAAGAGCCCGACGTAGGTTTCAGATACAGTTGATCCAGCTGCGGTTCCAACCGCGGCCAACATTCCCCTTTCCCCTTCCTCCTTTTCTCCTCCTGATACATAGGCACCCGAGTCCGATCCCACCCTCCGGATTTATGCCATTATCCGCGGCGACCTGGGCATGGCGCCAGGCAAGTGCGCATCGCAAGCCGGCCATGCTTACCTGGGAGCTTTCCTAAGCTGTTCGGATCCGGCTGCCATAGCCGCGTACCATAGCGAATTTCCCGCGTCCCCCGGCACCAAGGTCTGCCTCAAGGGCAAAAACCTGGAGCAGCTTCTCCGTGCCGAGGAGGAGGCCCGATCCGCAGGCCTTCCCGTCTATCGAGTCATCGATTCAGGCTGTCCCGATTTCTTTGGCGGCGAGCCCATCATCACCGCCCTTGGCATTGGCCCGGCCACAAAGGCCCAGATCGGCCGCATCACCCGGAGGTTCCAGCTCTTATGAGCGCACGCCCGGACAATAATTTCCAGCCCGCTGTGGGCTTGAAAGGAGGCGCCGGCGTGTGTCGGCGCTTTCCCTCAACAGCAAAAACACCATGCAGAGCAAATAACATGAAAGCGTCATTCAATACCCGCACCGAATACCTGGTTTACCGCGCGCAGTGGAAAGCCGAATACAAACAACTCAGCGCAGACATTCGCCTTTTCCGGCTGGCTTGCAGCTTCAGCCAGCGCAGCTGGCACAAGGCCTTGACACCGGCGGAAGAAGAGATTGTGGCGCAGGCCGAGAAGCGCGTTGCCCCCAACAAAGGCTACTTCTCGATCTCGTCATTCCTCTACCAACGCCACCGCCTGGCCCGGCGCGCCACGGAAATGCTGGAGGAGCTGAAGGAGGCCAAGCAGGAAGCTCAGCGGCAGTACCTCGCAAGCAAGCCGGTTGCCGCCTAATGGCAGCCGCTAAAGCGACGGTCCGCGGCAGACGGGAGCATGACCTGCAGCCTGGGCCATGACCGATTCATCAATAACTCGGGCTACATTGGGTTATGGCTCAGGCGAAATCTGCCCGAACTTCCACCGGTTGTGGAAGAACAGAAGGTCTAAGGCAAGAAAAACAGCGTTCATCGACCTATACTATCAAATATGAGGAAGTTCGTGTTAATCAGCACAGTGCTGACCTTGGCCGGCGCACTCTTTGCGCAAACCAACGCGCCGGCACCAGCAACGCCAGCGCATCCCAAGCTGCAGATGCCGACTCCGGAGCAGACCGCTCAGATCCAGCATTTTTACCAGATCCAGCTTGAAGTACTTTCCAAGGACCCCAAGCTCCAGGAGGTTTGGGCCAGCATGCCGGCGAACCGCCAACTCATCGTAATGACATCTCTGCAGCAGTTTTTGACCGCGGTCCACCCAGTTTTCACCAATACCGCCCTGCCGCCGCAGGAGTTCAATCAAAAGCTGAAAGCGGCCCTGGCGACTTACGTTCAACCCTTGTCCGGCTTCGACGCCAACCAAATTCGGGTCGCCAAGGAGATGGCCCAGTCCATCCTGGCCGTGGAGATGGAGATGCAAAAAGCGAAGAAGAAGTAAGCAAAACTTTTTGGCCACCCATACCCCTCCAAGGGTTACAATGACCTCATGAGAATAGCATCAGGACATAATGAAAAAACTTTCTACGGACTCCTGAATGAAGTGGCGGGAGGCCATCTCTACGAGAAAATTCAAGAAGTGGCCACGGAGCCACTGCCTCGGAACTACGCCATGTTCAAAGAGGGCCAGCGCCAGCGCGTTGGCGCCGCGCGCGTTGCTGACCAGTTCAAATGGACGATGGACAAAGAGGACCGCCAAGCCAAGCCTGGCCTTGGCGAGAGCATCATCAAGTACCTCGAAATCGTCGAATTGGAGGCCGCTCCTGAGCAAGCCGCCGCTCTCGCTGAAATCATTCCGCAACGGTTGGGCACCATCGTCACTCGCATCATGCAAGGGATGCAGCGCGAGCAAGAATTGCAAACTCCAGCCGCGCCGCCCGCACCGCCCGCGCCTGAACCAGAAGCGCAGCCTGCCAGGATATCTCAGTTCACGCCGGACACGAACTTCATGTCCTGAAGCTTCAGGTCAAGTGACCGGAGACCAGCTTGGTCATCTCGAACATTGAGACTTGCTTTTTGCCGTTGAAGACGTCCTTTAGCGCGTCGTCCGCGTTGATCAAGGTCTTTTGCTTCTTGTCCTGCAGTCCATTCTTCCGAATGTAAGCCCAGAGCTTTTTGGTCAGCTCCGTGCGTGGCAGCGGTTTTCCGCCAACTACTTTGGACAGTGCTTCGTCCGGTTGTACCGGTTTCATAAAAGCCGCATTGGGCTTCCTCTTTGACTTGTTATTCTTAGCCATGTCCTAGTTTTAGACGCAGACCTCCCCAAATTGCAAACACTAAATATTTTTTGCAATCTCGCGGTAGGCTGCATTCTCTTGCTTGCACCCCACTGATTCCGAGGAGGGTCGCGACCAACCACGCCGGAGTTTCGCCAGAATCCTGCCACACAAGGAATTAGAATCATTCGGCAGCGTATGACAAACCGCAAATTTCATCGAACCCTCATCCAGGTTGAGGTTCTCTCCGAAGAGCCGTACAATCCAGAATCTCTGGAGCAGGTTAACCACGACATCATCGAAGGGGACTGCTCCGGCAAATGGGAGATCACCAAAACCGAAGAACTGGACGGACAGCAAGCCGCCCAGGCCCTTATCGGCCAAGCCAGCGATCCAAGCTTCTTCAGGCTGACGGAAGAGGGCAACGACACGGAATAAACATGCACGCCACTATTGTCAGTCGTACCCCATCCTCATTCACCGTTGAAGTTCCAGCAGGTGGAAACCACATGGGGCGCAATGGCCTGGTCAAGATCGAGAAGCTGGAAGTCATGGTCTTTTCCAACGGAACCTTTTCCCTAAACTCCATTAACTCCAAAGGCCGCGTCACCAACGGCGGCATGTTCGATGTGCCCGTCGGCGCGCTGCTCGATCTGCTGACCGCCCTCAAGGGAGAGCTGGAGAAAACGCAAGAATCTGACGAGCCTGATGGAAACCCAGCGGGATCCGACTAGAATTAAATCAGGAAGGAGCCCCAGAAAGGGGGAGCTGGATCAGATGAATAGCGCGTACAGCCTGCAGGACAGGATTAACCGGGTGATCAACACTACGGCGTTTGAAAGAAGCCTCCAAGCCCAAGGGCTTGAGCTGATTGACTTTCAATGCCATTGGCCCAAAGTAGGCGACACGGGATTTGACGGGCTTCCCAAAACGTATCGGGAAGCCATCCTGGCCGGCGAACGGGAGTTGAATTTCACCGGAGAAGTTGTTATAGCATGATCCTGGCTCATCTAAACGCATTTTGCAGCGACAGCGACCGGCAGCCCGTCCTACAGGCTCCATGGTCTGAAGGCAGCCACAGCTATGCTTCCAACGGCAACATTCTCATCAGGGTTGACCGCCTCCAGGAAGTACCCGAAAGGGAAGACGCGCCCAGAAATGTCGACGCCATCCTGCTGAACAAGGACGCTCGCACGCCGTACACCGCCATTCAAGAACCGGCTGGATCCGACATGGAAGGCTGTCCCACATGCAAAGGAACCGGGCGTTGCGATCGCCCGCGCTGCTCGGCATCGCACGACTGCGGAACCTGCAAAGGCTTCGGCGCCGTGGACGCTTACACGCCTGTCGGAGACCAGCACTTCAAAACGAAAAGCGTGAGGCTGCTGCGCGCGCTGGCCGCGGAATGGCAGGTCACCGGCCAGCCTTCCGTTTTCTTCCGTTTTGAAGGCGGCATGGGAGTCGTCCTGGCGAAGGCAAAGGACTGAAGCTGCAGGCCCTTTCTGATATTCCGCCGAACAACAAAGGCATGAAGACAAAGAACACAAAACGCCCAACGTGTAAAAAGTGCGGCTCGCCACTGAAACGTGGATATTGTTCAGACCTCAGCTGCCCCTTCAGCAGCTGGCCGCAGAACGTGGACCAAAACGACATCTACAGCATGAGCACGTTGCAGGTCCAAGCCAAGTACGGCATCCAAAAAAGAAACCCATAGTGAAGCCCAAGCGAGTCATTTTTGTCCGGCACGGCCAATCCGAGGGCAACCTCAACAAGTTCATCCTTCGCAAGAAGCCCGACTACGCGCTCAATCTCACACCGCTGGGCTGGGAGCAGGCCGAGGAGCGGGGCCGCAAGCTCAAGCATCTGCTGGGCAGAGAATCCGTGCGTTGGATCGTCAGCCCCTATTTCCGAACGCGCGAAACCTTCCTTGGCCTGCGCAAAGCCTTTCAGCCTCCTTACGCAGCGTACGAAGATCCGAGGCTCCGAGAGCAAGACTGGGGCAACTTGCGCGAAGACGCGATCTACAACAACATAGAAAGCGCCCGCGACAGCTTCGGCCACTTCTACTTCAGGCTGCCCAACGGCGAATCTTGCGCCGATGTCTATGACAGGTTTGGGGCCTTTCTGAACACGCTCTACCGGGACTTCGAGAAGCGAGACTGTCAACAAAATGTTGTCCTGGTGACCCACGGCATGACCATGCGCTGCGGCATCGCTCGCTGGCTGCACCTTACCGTCGAGGAATTCGAAGCTCTCGCCAATCCAGAGAACTGCGGTATTTATGTGCTCCAGCTTGGCCGAGACGGAAAGTACCATTTGGAGGGCGAACCGAGAAGATACGAAAGCCCGCGGCATCCTTACCAGTTTAAATGGCCCGCCGGCGGGCTGCGAGGAGTAATATGAGTGGGACACGCACTGCTGAACTGTTGGAGCGCTGGAACGCTGTCTCCCAACCCTTTTTGACGGATGACGAGATGGTGGAGCTGGAAAAAGGCCTGGCTGTTCTGTGCGAATTCTTCCACGCGTCCAAATTGTCGCCGCTGACCGTCTATTACGAGATGAAGCTCGAGTCCGTGCAACACGCCCTGCAAGCCAGACGCGCGCGATAAGGGCTACGCCCAACCGACCCACACGAAAATGCGCCTGCATATCCTCAGCGACCTGCACCAGGAGTTTAGGCCTTACCAGCCACGGGAGGTCGAGGCGGACGTCATCATTTTGGCCGGGGACACAAACACAGGACTGAACGGAATTCGTTGGGCGCAAAAGGCATTTCCCGATAAGCCTGTGGTCTATATTGCAGGCAACCACGAGTGGTACGGAAAGAATTACCACAGCCACCTTAAGCGCATGCGTGAGGCCGCCAAGGACAGCAACGTGCATTTCCTGGAAAACGATGTCTTTGAAATTGATGGGGTTGCCTTTCTCGGGGCGACGTTCTGGACCGACTTGAACTATCTTGGAAACGTCCCCCTGGCCATGGTCGATGTCCGCAAGGGGATGAATGACTTCGTCAAAATCCGCATCGAGCCCGATTACCGGAAGCTCCGGCCATCAGACCTCGTCCCAATTCACCAGAAAACGCGCGCATGGCTCGGCCAGGAACTGAAGCGGCGCGCTGGGCAAAAGACCGTTGTCGTGACGCATCATGCCATCAGCCGGAAATCCGTGCCTGAGATGTATGCCAACGATCCGTGCCAGCCGGCCTACACATCGGAGCTCACCGGTTTCATCCTGGATCACCCCAGCAAGCTTTGGATACACGGGCACACCCACGTGGCCTTTGACTACACCATCGGCGATACGCGCGTTCGCGCCAATCCGCGCGGCTACCCAGGGGAAGCGGAGAACAATGGCTTCAACCCGGACCTCGTGATGGAGGTTTGAAGATGCCCTTCCATTACCATCAGTGGAAAAAGCCGCTTTATCATGTTGGCTACATGAAGGCAAAGCCCTGGCCCACGTCGAGCATGGAAGGGCCGCTTCTGAGCTGTTCGCCTTGCCCTGAGGAGTGGCGGCAAATTGCCAAGCTTGGTCCTGCTCCCGTCTGGAAGGTGGTCCCCCACGAACCATTCCAACTGGTCGACATGCTGGGCACTCCTGATCGGGAAAGGAAACAGCTCTTGGAGGAAGCCTGCAAGCTGGGCGTCATCAAACAAGCCACGCTTTACCGGGTACGGTGCGACTCCGAGGACGAAGATGAAGAAGACCGTTTCATGATCTTCGAACGGAAGGATGAAGCCGTTCAGGAAACCGTCGAGGGAGAGAAACCGGAACCATTTGAAGGCTGGGTATCGCTTCCCAAGCTCTCTCTCTATTGGCATGGAACCCAAAAGCACATCAGCCCGTCCTTTGTCGAGGACGCTACGCTGGTCTACCTTGCCGAGCAAACCACTCCTTCGTTAGGCGTCTGGTGGAACGAAACGTTCGATCCGGCCAGCCTTTCGGCGCCGCGCACCGGCATCTTTCCTTCACGAATTAGAGCCGTGACCAAGGGGAGGCTTGAAATCAAAATAAAATGAACGCCTTGCTCACCAGGGACGAGTTTCGCCGGCAAGCCCTTCAGCGGGACCGCCATCAGTGCCTCCTGTGCGGCAAGAAGGAAGGACTGAGCGTGCATCACATCATCGAGCGCAAGCTGTTTGCCGACGGCGGCTATTACCTGAACAACGCCGCGACCCTCTGCGAAGGACACCACCTGCGGGCGGAGATGACGGCCCTGAGCGCCGAGGAGATACGGGCGGCGGCCGGAATTCGGGAAGTGCTGTTGCCACCGCAGTTTAACCCTACCAAGAGATACGACAAGTGGGGAAACATCATTCTGGAGGACGGACGCCGGCTCGAAGGTCCGCTTTTTTCCGATGACGGGTGCCGAAAAGTGCTGAGGGCCGCGGGGCTGTTGCACCTCTTCGCGGAGGCTCCGCCAAAGGAATGAAAAATGAGATGACGGATCTGCTCCAACTCATCGAGGAAGCTCGAGACGAATTGGCCACAATTAAGAAGGCTATTTCCGACGAGACCAGCGATTATGGGATCGACGTTGAAACCGCGATTCGTTTTGCTGAAGCAGCGCTGCAGACCCAGCAATGGAGCGACATTGCACGAGCCCTGGAGAAAGCCCATTATGCGCTGGATCGGGAGTACGGCGAAGAGGACGAGCACTACGACAATTTGATCGAGAGAAGCCGAGCGGCATTGGGGCTGGATCCCGAAAAAACTTAACACCAAGAATCGGTATGGGCGCGACCAGAGACAATTTTGTAAAGTATCCCCGCACGCCGCACCTTTTCGGCTCCACCGGAACGGATGATGACAAACATATGGGCGAGACGGAATCGCTGAAATTCGTGGCCGACCCGTCGCTCATAGCCGAGGAGAAGCTGGACGGGGGCAATTGCGGCCTGCACTTTTTGTCCTCCGGAAAAATGGTGTTGCAATGCCGGGGGCATGAGATCACGGCCGGCATGCATCCGCAGTGGGACCTCTTTAAGCAATGGGTGCAAGTCAAACGCCCCGTGCTCGAGAACATGTTAGGCAGCCAATACATCCTGTACAGCGAATGGCTTTTTGCCAAGCATTCTGTCCACTACCGAGGGCTAATTTCGTATTTTTTTGAGTTCGACATCTGGGATAAGGATGCCCAAGCGTTTCTGGACCTGGAGAGCCGGCTTATTCTCCTGGAAGGAACGAACATTCAAACGGTGCCCGTCATCCACCGCGGAGCGGCCACATTGGAGAAGCTGAGGTCCTTGATCGGCGTCTCCGCGTTCGACAGCCAATTTCAGAACCCGGCCACCGGGCGAACCGACAATCTGATGGAGGGGATCTACCTCCGGACTGAAGCCGACGGGTTCGTCACCGGCCGGGCCAAGCTGGTGCGGCCGGAGTTCGTTGAGAAGGTCAAACAGTCGACCCACTGGAAGGAGCAGGCCATGGTACCCAACCAGCTGGCCGCCGGCGCCAACATCTGGGCCTGACCCTATGAACCCATTCTGCACAGCTGAATCCGCGATCGCATGGGCTGAGGAGCAACCCTTCACCCGGGACATGGCCGCGTGCGTGCAGGATGCCTCCTATCATGCCGAGGGCGATGTCTTCAGCCACACAAAAATGGTAATCCGGGAGCTGCCGAAGGTTCCCGGCTGGTCAGATTTCTCGGCTGACGAAAAGCAGCTGCTCATCCCCGCTGCCCTTTTCCATGATTGCGGCAAACCGAAGACCACGCAGGTTGAGGACGGCCAGATTACTTCCAGGGGACACAGCCGGGCCGGAGCTCGCCTGGCGCGGAACATCCTTCGAGACCTTGGCCTGGGACTCGTAAAGCGGGAGGCCATAGTGAACCTGATCTTGTGCCACGGGTGGCCGCCGCGCTTTATCGAGCAACGCATTCCCGAAATGGAGGTCATCAAAGCAGCCTGGCTCTGCCAGAACGACATGCTCTGGACCCTGGCCACGGCTGACGCCAAGGGACGCCAAGGCAAGGATTCAGGCTTTCTGGACGCCCTGGGCCTCTGGAAGGCCATGGCGCAAGAACTGGACTGCTGGCGGCAACCCTTTCCTTCCGCCAACCGGGAAGCGAAGCTGCTGGCCTTTGAAGACAGGGACAAAGACATCCGATTTTACAACCCGCAAGAGCCGGCGCGCGGCTGCATGACCCTGATGAGCGGGCCGCCCGGCGCCGGCAAGGACACCTGGCTGCATGCCCATTGCCCCAATCTGCCTGTTGTCAGCCTGGATATCCTGCGTGAGACGCTGGACATCGATCCTACGGACTCCCAGGGACCAGTCATCGCCGCGGCCAAGGAGATGGCGCGCGAACATCTTCGCGCAGGAACCTCCTTCGCTTTTAATGCGACGAACGTCGTGCGGGACACCAGGGCCCGATGGATACGGTTGGCCCGGGACTATAGCTTTCAGGTGAAGATCGTCTACCTGGAACCTCCTCTGCCCAGGCTGCTGGCCCAAAACAAAAAGCGGCCGGCACCGGTGCCGGAATCTGTCATTTTGAGCCTCCTGGAGAAGCTGGACGTACCGCTGGTCAGCGAGGCCCATGAAATCCTCCTAATACCGTAAAATTGGGATCAAATTCGCATATAATAATCCTTTCAGGAGAGCTATGCGAATTACCGATGCCTTAATTGTGGAGCACTCCGTCTTGCGGACGGTTTTCAACCAAGTAGAACGCATCATCCCGGCCATTGACGACCTGTCCGTCCTCAAGAGCATCGGGAAGATGATCGAGAAGCTGCTGCAGCAGCACGGGGACGTGGAAGAGCACATGCTCTTTGTCACGCTCGACCATGCGCTCGCCAACGCCGGGGAGCTGGGCCAAATGAGTCAGGAGCATGGGGAGATGGATGGGCGGCTGAGGAAGATTCAGGAAGCTGAAAGCGCTCGGGAAGCTCGCCGCCTGCTCCGCGCGGCCATGGGTTTCTCGCGCCGGCACTTCGAAAACGAGGAGAAAAAGGTGTTTCCATTGGTGCATGAGCGCCTCACCGACCAAACCCTCAAGGCTCTTGGGGAAGCTTGGCACCTAAAAAAGACTGTCTTGCAGCACACGACATGATTTCTCGCCCTCAAAAGCTTGGCGCCCCCATTTGTCCCTTTACGGAAGACGAGTTTTGGGCGGCCCACGATGAGTGGGGTTTCAACTGCGGGCCGGCATCGCTCGCGACCATTGCAGGACTCAAACCAGCGCAAGTTCGAGGTTTGCTACCCAGCTTCGAGCAAAAGCGGTACACCAATCCTACAATGATGCTGGAGGCGCTCAAGGCGCTGGGCATCGGCGTCCAGCACGCCGGGGACAGCCAGAAGCTGACCCAGTATGGCATTTGCCGCATCCAGTGGGAAGGCCCTTGGACGCAGCCCGGTGCGCCCGCCAAGTGGGCCTATACAAAAACCCACTGGATTGGAGCCATGGTCATCCGGGGGTATCCCTGGGTTTACGACGTGAACGCTGATTGGCAGGAGATGGAGGCGTGGGAGAAAATCACTGTCCCCGCTCTGACTTCCGCCATCGAACGGGCAACCGGAAAATGGCGCCCAACAAATCGATGGGAGTTAGTATTTAGATGAATGTGAATCCGAACAACTTTAAGGAGCTGGTGGACTACTTCGCGGCCAGGCTGCAGGCCAAGTTCAACGAACGGCCCAAGAGCATCGAGATGGTGCCCCATCCGCTGAAGCCGGGGACCAAAGTTTGCCAGTGGTACTTCAACGAGATCAGCATGCTGGTTGAGGAAATCAATGCCTTCCGCCAATCCTTGGGCCGCCGGCTGGCCACCTTCCAGCAGGTCGAGGACCTGGTGGCGCTGGCCATGGGGCGCCGGAACTACGGGGACAGGCTCGCGCTCTGCGCCGCGGTCATGGTTCAGCAATGATTCAGAGTACTCTGCGCAGTGCTTTACTCAAATGAAGAGTGATTTCCCCATTTCTGACCCACCCAGAAATGTGTTGCTTCCCGCAGCCTATTGGCAGTGGGTCGGCCAAACGCCAGCTGACGGTCGTTACGCTCCAGACGGTCATATTGAGAACCTTGCTCCCAATGAGGTCTTTGTTTTCGGCGCAAACCGGAACGGCTTCCACGGCGCCGGATCCGCCGGATGGGCCTACACCGGCAAACCGGGCAATCAGTACCGGGCCGGCAATCCGCTCCTGAAAATGCCCAACGGAACCAAAGGGCATTGGGCCATCCTGGGAAAAGCCAGGGGTTATCAGGAGGGTGCGCACGGAAGAACCTACGCCATCTGCACCATTCTCCGGCCCGGCGCCAAGCGCTCCGTCTCGCTGGATGACATCCGCCGGCAAGTGCTTGAGCTCTACGGGTTCGCGCGCCAGCACCCGGAGATGACCTTCATCGTCACGCAGTCCGGACAGCCTGGGAAACCGAGCCTGAACGGTTACAGCCTCGATGAGAACGCGAGCTGTTACGTTGCCAAACTTTAAAAAATACTTACGATTATGTCCAAGAGCACAACCGCCGATAAACCAGCAACCGACAAGCCCGACCACCAGGCCGCTCTCAATACGGCGATCAACTCGATCACCAAAACCTTTGGATCGGGGAGCATCATGCGCCTGGGAGAAGCCCAGACGGCCCTGGCCGTCAAAACGATTTCGTCCGGGTCCATTTCGCTCGACTGTGCGCTTGGAGTCGGCGGCCTGCCAAGCGGACGCGTCGTCGAAATCTTCGGTCCGGAATCGTCTGGCAAAACCACGCTCATGCTCCACACGATTGCCAACGCCCAGCGCGCGGGAGGCACTGCCGCCTTCATCGACGCCGAGCATGCCTTCGATCCCAAGTATGCCAAGAGCATCGGAGTCAATCTGGACGAGCTGTGGGTATCACAGCCCAGCAGCGGCGAGGAAGCCCTGACCATTGCCGAGATTCTGGCCAAGTCGAGCGCGGTGGATATCATCGCGATCGATTCCGTGGCTGCGCTCGTTCCCAAGGCGGAGCTCGAGGGCGAAATGGGTATGGCCACCATGGGCATGCAGGCTCGGCTGATGAGCCAAGCGTTGAGAAAGCTCACCGCCGTCCTGCACAAGTCCAATACATTGTGCATCTTCAGCAACCAGCTTCGGGAGAAGGTGGGCGTGATGTTTGGCAATCCTGAGACGACACCTGGCGGCAAAGCGTTGAAGTTTTACGCCAGCGTCCGCATGGACATCCGCCGGAAGGAAACCCTCAAGAACGCGGTCGGTGCCGCCATTGGCAGCCACGTCAAGGTGAAGGTGGTGAAAAACAAGGTTGCCCCTCCCTTTGCCGAGGCGGAATTCGACATCCTCTTTGGCAGCGGCATCAATCGGAGCGCGGACCTGCTCGATCTTGCCACGGAGCTTGGCATCGTTGCCAAAAAAGGCGCCTGGTTCCAGTACGAAGGCACCCTGGTAGGGCAGGGGAGGGATGCGGCGTCCAACGCCCTGGCGGCCGATTCCAACCTGGCCGGCAAAATACAGGCCGCCGTCCTGGCCCAGAAGGTGAAGATGGCCACGGTGGAGCAGGCTCCTGAACCGCCCGAAATGCCGGAAGATGAGATGGCCGCCGCGCCAGCCACGGAACGGCCCAGGGAATAAAATGTGGAAATCCCCTGCACTGGGCAATTTGGCTTTCAAACCCAATGAAATCAAAGGGTTAATCCAGATTATCCTTGAACAGATTGACCTGGCTTTGAGCGTCGATATGCCTGTGACAGGGATCACGAAGCCGTATCAAGATACGATTGTCGACTCCGTGCTGGAACTTTCCCCCGCGCAAAGAGAGGCTTGGAAGAGCAAGTTCCAGGAATACCCGGACGAATCACGATTGCGGTAACCCACACAGATTTGGGAATCGCAGCCGAACCAAAACTTGATGAAAAAGCAACCATTCCAACCTGGCTCACCCGGCATCCGTGGCACCTTTGACAAAGAGCAGTGGGCCGGGCCGCGCGAAGACCGAGCAGAGTCTCTCGGTGAAGTGCAGTTTGACGCCACCGACTACATACTACAGATGAACATCGGTGAGTTGCGGAAGGTCAAGGACAACGACGAAACCAGCGATGGAATCGGCCAGGCGCACGTCGATCACGACGGACCTTTCGAAGTGCGCATTGAATCAGCTATCTGCGAGTTCTTCAAGGTGAGCGATGTCACGGAAATCACCAACGCGTTGCTGCAAAGCGCCAGAAAATGGCTGCAATCTCAGCCTGCAGGCAATTTCCGCGCGCGCGTGTCCGTAACCACCTACATCGACCTGCCCATTTCGGCCCGCCACATCTCCCAAGTTCGGCGGCTGGCGCTGGAAACAGCCAAGCGACGGAAGATCGAAGGCGATATCCGGTTTTGCAGCGTCGAGCCTCTTTCCAGGGGCAATCCAACGGAAAGTTGAGCTCCATGCCAGACAAAAAAGCATGAAAAAGAAACCCATTCTATACGACCAGGTGGTGCTGGAATTCAGAGCGCCTAAAGAAGCTTTGTCCCGAAAAGAGGTCAGCAGGCTTCATCGCAGACTTAAATACCTGCGATGGGCCAAACTTCTCCACCGCCTCCTCGGTGATTTCCCAGCGCTGACCGTGGTTGATGCCTCTGGCGGAAGCAAGTAGCAAGCCGCCAGAAAGCCTTAACGCAAGGCGCAGCAAAACTGTATAATGATTCAGTTGAAAACGTGCGAATCATGCGGCAGCGAGAATCTGGCCACCGAGCAAAAGCTGGCAGGGCACCTTCTGTGTCCACGCTGCCTGCAAGCTCTCGAAAACGGCATTGAAGCTTTGGCATCCCTGCAGGACCGGCAGCCGGGAGAGCGCACTTCGCTCTCCCTCGACGCAACCCGAGTGGAACCATCAGGAATACTGGTTGCCACCTACAAGGGATCCCATTCGACGCCGGGAAGACAAGGCACAACGCTCGATTTCACTTTTGACCTCAAAATCGACCTGAAGCTTTGCCCGGGCCGTATCCGCATCGACAACCTGAACTTCGGGGAACTGATAGAAAACAGCCCCGCGGCTGCTTTGACCAAGCTCGGAGCGTGGCTGCAGCGGGCAGCCCTGTCCCTGCAAAGTGCAACCCGGAACCTTTCCCGCCCCGACGCCGCGGTTGTCATGCTGCCGGTCCCACTGCCTTACAAGGCAAAAGAGGCAGCTCAACCGGAAACCACAACCACATAGCCCGCGACGATATGGGCCAGAAAAAGAAGAGCGCCGGCATCCTGCTATTCCGCAGGAAGGCCAGCCAGTTGGAAGTTTTTCTCGTCCATCCTGGAGGGCCTTTTTGGGCCCGCAAAGACGCAGGCGCCTGGTCGATCCCCAAAGGCGAGTTCGAGGAAGGGGAGGAGCCTCGCGAAGCAGCCATCCGGGAGTTCCAGGAAGAGACCGGCATTGCTCCGAGGGGCAATTTTATCGAACTGAGTCCCCTTAAGCAATCCAGCGGAAAGACGATATACGCGTGGGCCTTGGAGATGGACTGCACTGCTGCCATCAAGAGCAATTCCTTCTCGCTGGAGTGGCCCAAAGGCTCCGGCCGGATCGAGTCCTTCCCGGAAATTGATCGTGCCGCGTGGTTTTCGCTTGAGGCAGCCAGGACCAAGCTGGTGCAAGGCCAGGTTCCGTTACTGAACCAGCTATTGGCCAAGCTGCCTCAGCTATAAAAGACGGGTTGCAAATCGAAAAGGCGGTGTATCAGCCGAAAACTTGATGGCAAAGAAATGCAACCGAAACATAATAATGGATGGACTCAATTGAACTGTTAAAACAGCTGGCAGACCTTGCCACCCAGCCTGAGCCCGACCCTGCATCCGTTGAGGTCGCGCGCTTGCGCTTCCTGGAATGCGCCAAGCGAGGCATCTACCCGGAGGTAATCCAGCGCACCACAGAGATGAACCCGCTTGCGGTCGCTGCCTGCCACAACTATTTCTCCGATTTCTTGGACGTGCTGCCCCATCCCAACAGCGGCTGGATCGCCTCCCTTTGCGTCAATGTCCTGCTGAAAAACTCCCGGCAGAGCACACTGAGGCGGCCGCGACTGTTTTCCCGCCACGCTGCCCGAATTGAATCCCTGTTCCAAGGGCCTTGCAAAGTGGAGCCTGCCCTCGTTCATCCAGCGGAAATCGACGTCATACCCTGGCACCAATGGTTGGATTACATCGAAAAGCTGTTTGGAAGCTCACCGCAACCCCTGCCTTTGCAGGACTCGGGCGAGGAACCGCCCGGCGAGGGACTGTTCATCCCCTGCAGCTTGGTCCTGCACCTTTGGCTCACGGAAAGGGACCAGGAAGGGGCTGTCCTCACCACCGGCGGCGAGCTTCAGAGTATTTTGGAAATATTGCAGGAAGCCTGCGGAGCGGAAGTGGATCCAATTACGGAACCGGTCCTTGCCCACCGCGGCTACTCCGTGCTGGAGCACGCCCTCGTCCAGATTGAGCTCATGCGCTGGGATCCGCTGACCGAAGAAGGGCACTGGGTCGTCAAAGAAACCATCCAGGAAAACCAGACGCATTTGGTGCTCTGCCAGGCGGGAAGCAACGACATCAAGGGGTCGATCAGTTTTGGCACCTCGTTCACATGGGTGCAATTCACCCGCTGGAGCGCCATCCAGGAGTGGCTAGAGGGCAAAACCAACGTTCAGATGGTACAGAACATGGAAATGCTGCAGGAGTTCAAAGCAGACCTGGCTGAGGTCCCGCGCCTGAATTACACTCCCGATCCCGCCGGCCCCCACACCGCGATCGTGGGATACACCGTTCTGGACGGAGACCAGCAGGTATTTGATTCCAAAGGCAACGTTCCCTTGGCGCTGACTTCGGACCAAGCGGCCGTCATCGCGCTGGCCATGGAAGCCGGCAAGAAGTATGCGGTGGCTCCTGTTTCACTCCTCGACCTTTACGCCAACGCGGCAAGAGGCCGCGCCTTCATAGCCTTGCGGGAGGCTTACACCCGCCTGCAGGAAGTCTGCTCGAAAGGCCCACTCAAAGGGTTTGCAGCAACACTACCGGCAGTGCCCGCAACCTACCGTTGGGTGCAAATCAACTCCGAGCAGGTACTTCCCAAAGCGCAGAGGCCGACATTCGGAAAAGCTTGGGGCGCCAAGTTGTAAAATAACAAATCCGCCCTATACTCCTGGTTACGCACTCGGCTGCGCCGAACCAGACATGCAAAACGAAGCCGAACACGATTTTGCGCGAGGCTATGGGACAGCTTCCTTCTATTCTTTGAACGAAATTAGCTGCCCCGCTTTCCTTGCGCATTACTTTAATAACCAAAGAGAGAGGTATGATCGAAGTACTGCTCAAAAAGAAGCTCGTCTTTCCGAAGCTGCCGGCAAAAGCCGGCCGCTCGGAATCGCTGGCGCGGCAGCTTGACGTCGCGCTCATGAAGGGCGGTTTCAAACTCTCGCACGCTCTCCTCGAGGACATCGCCCATTCCTCCGCTGAAGACGCCTTCAATAAGGCGGTCAAGATCATTACGGCGGCCCAGGAACTGGTGGGCGCCCATGTCGAGCACAATGTTTACTTCGCCAAGTTTCCGAAAGGCGTTCCTGCCACTGAGGAATTCTGGTTCAAGTGCCTGGTGCAGCTTTTTGTCACCGGGGACTGCGACTATGGCCGGTATGGCCACACGTTTGAAGAGATGCTGGCTTTTCACAGCGCCCTGAAGCTCAAGAAGCCCGGTTTCCGGGTCATCCAGCTCGGCGGCACGCTGGAGGAGGAACAGCGCCAGCTCTTTCTCAGCCTGGCGACATCCAAAGTGCCTCTCAACGAGGAGGACCGCGCGCTCCTGGGCAAGGTCGCCCGCCGCGAATACCTCACTGGACTGCAGGTGCCTATCCGCGAGAACAAAGCGATCATCAACGGCATCCGCCTGCTGCAGTTCGATGATCCGAACATCGAAGTGGATACGCCCATCGACGTGCTCCGGCTGGCAGCTTGCCTGTCGGATGGCGACGTCACGCTGGCCGCCCCAACGAAGTTCAAGTCCTTCAAGCGCCCGGTCCGCCGCTGCATGGTGGCAGCATTGAGCGCCATGATTGAGGCGTGTCCCGCCAAAATCGACGACGTCGCCCCTTACCGCGAGGAGTTCAAGCGGCTTGCCGAACGAATCCACCCTCGGGAGTTCCAGCAATACGCATTAGCCCAGATGCTGTTCTCTTTCGTTTTTGGCACCTACAAGAGGAACACCTTCGCCAACCGGGTTCACGTGGCCATCGCCCTGAAATACTACCAGGCGGCCATCGAACTGCTGTCCCAGAAACCCGGCCTGCTGGTGAGAAGCGCGGACAAGATCATGCGCGACTGCAACGACGAGGATTTTGGACGTCTGGTTACAGCCTTGAAGAACGTCTGCCCGCGGGTTGCCGGGCGCGTGCTGCTTTCCCTCGATGAGCATCTGCTCAACCGGTCCCACGCAAAGGGAGGCACGCGTATCTTCATCAACAGGAAGGGCGGGGGGTATGGAACTCCCAACGTGCTTCCTCCGATCACGGCCAAGCGGTACAACGCGGTTCACGCCATCATCCTGGAGGAGATTGCACGCCGCATCCCCGCCGTGGAAGAGCTGGTATTGGGCGAAGGACTGGAACGGGTGGCCCTCCCGCTTTCCGAAAAGAGCAAGTCTGCAGGCTTCAACGTGCTGCCGCGCGGATCCACCTTCGCGCTGGACCCGTCCAAAAAGCGCCTGCGCTTCTTCATGTACTGGCGCCAGTGCCGGGAAAGGACGGACTACGACTTGTCCTGCATTTTCCTAAACCGAAGCTTTGAGTTCATCACCCAGCTTTCATGGACCAACCTGAGGGAATCCGGTTTTGGTTCGCACAGCGGGGACATCACCGCCGCCCCAGAGGGCGCCACGGAGATGATCGAGATCCAGCTCAACAAGCTGCCGGAGGATGTGGCTTTCCTCCTTCCTTCAGTGAACAACTTCGCTGGCGAGAGCTTCTCGCAAGTAGAAGAGAGCTTTTTTGGATTCATGATGCGCGACGACTCCGAAAAGGGAGCGCCCTTCGAGGCCGCGACCGTGCAGAACAAGTTTGAGCTGCGCGGACCCTCCAAGCTCTTCCTGCCGATCATCTTTGCCCGGGACGCAGAAGGCTGGATGGCTAAATGGCTCGACCTGAACTGCGCCGGCTTGAAAGCGGCCAATCGCGTGGAGCAGAACCGTTTCAGCACCACTCTCTTGGCCAAGGCCATCTACGAACGGGATTACCTCAACATGGCGTTCCTGGCGGCGCTGTACCAGCAGAAGGCCAAGGCCGTGCGAAAAGCGCCCGCGAAGGCCATCAAAGTGGGGCAGGGGATGTATGTCGGCATGAAGCAGCCGGATGAAGTTGGGCCGGAGGCAAAGGCCTACACGCTCAGCACGTTCAAGGATTTGATTCCCGCTTGAGGAAGACCCGGTAGACACGGCGCCCTTGCCGTAAATCCAGAGATACGGCCTTTTTCGCAGCCATCCAGAGTCTGCAAAACTCAACCGCGGCCCGCCCTGATCTTGGCCCATCTCCTCTTGATACCGGCACGGATAGCCGCCCTCCCTTCAGGGCTTAGCCGGCGCTTCTTGTGCTTCCGCACTGGGGGATCGTTGACGGCCCCATTCTCCCTGAGGCGGCGGAGACGTTGCGCTTCGGCCATTCTGCGGCGGGCTGCAGCTGTAAACCTGCGTTTGACTGGTGGAGCCGATGGAGCTGGAGCCGCAGCCCCATCTCCCTCAAGAATCCGCTCCACCTGCGCTTCCAAGCTTTCAATCTGCTCTTTGATCGCAACAGCAGAACGCAGCTCGACCACGGTTAACTCGGTAATATCTCTCATAGGCGCAGAGGTTGTGCAGCTACTTCGCCTGAGTCAACCTTCTTTTCCAAATGTTGTCAAACACAATAACAGTCATGCGAGCCGAACACCTTGGAATCCTTCGCGCGCAGATCGAAGCGGCCAAACCGCGCCCCTTCGATCCCGACGTCCGGCCCAAGCAGCCCCTGGCGCACGGCTGGCTCCTCCAATTCCTTCTGGAGGCAGACCGGTTCACCTGGGGGAGATGGGAGCACTGGTTCGAAATGATGCAGGTCGGCAAGGCAGTGGGCGAAGGCATACCGCAAATTGAATGGACCCACAGCCCGGCCGCCCGGAAGATGCTGGAGAACGCGCTTAACTCCATCACGCGCTACGGCGGATGGCAGGGCTGGAGCTCTTGGCAATACATCAACTATTTTTTCGAGTGGATGCTTTTCGGGTTGGGCCACGACGGGCACAAGACCCCGCCCAAAGAACCAGCCGGCTCGGAGGGGGCGAGCGACCGGCTTTTTCAGACCTTCAACTTGGAGACACTGCTGGCGTTCCCCTCGGACTACTTTGGAGACATTTTGGCGGACAACCAATTCGGCAAACAATCCGGGTTCTTTCCGACTCCCATGAACATCGTCGAGATGATGGTGCGCATGGTCATCGATGGAGACGCCCGGGAAAAAACGGTCTGCGACCCTTGCGTCGGAACCGGCCGGATGCTGCTGGCGGCCTCGAACTACTCCTACCGCTTATACGGAGTCGACATTGATGGGACCGTGATCAAAGCCACGCTGATCAACGGATACCTGTACGCCCCTTGGCTGGTGAAGCCGTTCCCATTCCTTGACCGCCCGAACCTCGACCCAGCCCAAGACATCAAGATCAGCAACGTGCTGGCCCGGCAACAGCCAGACTACTACAAAGACACCGTTCCAGATACCAACGGCCACGAGTTTGCCCCCATCAAGAAGCGAAAGAAAATCGAAAATAGCCTTGAAAATGCGGCCTCGGACATCTTTGGTTCTTAGGCATGATCGAAATTCTGCCGAACTTTAAAACAACATGATTGAAGAACTTCTATCGCTTTGCCGGCAGAAAAACCTGACCGGAGAGGATTTGGACGAACTCGTGCATGAAGCCGCCGCCCAACATGCCATGCCCGCGGTAAACGAGGAAACCCGACCCAAGGGCCAGGACCAGATATTGGACAACGCGGACGCCTCGGCCTCCAGCATCAACAACGAAGGGATCGAGGCGCAGATGAAGTTTCTGGTCCAGCACTACGGCGAGGACGAAGCACGAAAGCTCATCCAGGAACTTGAGCACGAAAATTGAATCCGCATGGAAACCCCGCCCAACATCCCCAGATCCTGCGAGACGTGCCTCTACATGAGGGTGCATGACAAGTGCGACAACTGCCTGGGGAACGGCCCGCAATACGAGTACCGGAACTGGCAGGCCGCCACGTTCGGAGAGGCGCTGGCATTGGAGCATGAGCGCCAGGTCTCCGGAGCGCGCAACATCGTCATCAGCGGCAGCGGCGAAGCGGAGGTCAACGCCAAGTGGGCCGTCAAAGAAGCTTACGAACACCTCGTCCATGTCAGCGAGGCTTGCGGCTACATGACGTACTCCCCCAAATTCAGTGGGGACGAAGCAGCCCTTCGCGTCCTGGTCAACGGAGAACACTTTGTCATTTGGAAGGGCGGCGTTCTGGACCGCATTGAGGACCGCTCCGGCCGCTGCTCCTGGAGCCGCCACCCGGATTTCCTCAAAGTCAGCTACCCCAAAGACTGCTTGGAAGCCTACGGCCTTCCCAGGCAAAGGTAACGGCCATTGAATTCTGTTGCCAACCAAAATGTATCCACTATGGATCCCCAACGAACATGAAAGAAGACATCAACGAAAACGACCGGTTTGACTGCAAAGCGGGCGACCAGGTGCTGCGGCGCCACAACGGTAAAATCCAGACCGGAAAAGTGACGGCCACCGGCAAAACCAACGCGCACGGCCATCCGCTCGACGCGGAGGTCCAATGGGAAGACGGCATCAAAAATCAAGTCAGCCCTTTTGATCAGGATGTCGTGATCTTGCCGCCCAAGGAAGAAGTGAATGCGTTGCCCGCGGAACTGCTGAATTTCATGCGCAAGCGCAAGTTGCTGCTCGCGCGCAAAACAGCCTCCAGCGAGTGGACGTACCGGCTGGTCCGCAAATCCGACCTTAAGGAAGTGGATGCTCGCATTACAGAAATCAGCTTCAGCGATCTGAGATTTACCATGGAAAAGGGTCATCTCGTCATCCGCGAAGGGAAGCCCTGCATGGACTTCTCCGAAACCGTACTCTCGTTGGGTGGGAAAAAAGTATGTCGGGATGAGTTCGAAAAGTTTGCCGACTGGCAGACCTACAGCTGACCAGGTACGAACACGACCAACGTCACCCGGACGGCAGTGTGGTTTACCCCGGCGCCAATCAAGCCATGCAGGTCATGGGACAACCATGACAGTAGCGGTTTTTGAAGGACCACAGCAAAAGGAGAGGGCAGTCGATCCGCGGGGCAGCCAACACGAGGAAGTTCAGGAGAAGGTCCCGTCATCAACGCCGAGGTAGTTGCGTCCTCAATGGCAAAATTTAACCCATCGCAGGAAAAGTGTCGGAAATTCGGCAACCACCCCTCCCTGCCACTATAATTTTCTCTAGGCGCGCTTTGTGAACAACCAAAGCGCAAACGAGGATGATATGAATCTAAAGAGAATGATGACCCTGCTGCTGGGCCTTAACCTGGCTGCTTCTTGTGTTCCGAAGGCTTCCGCGCAGTCCTCCGGATCCACTACCCCCAGCCTCACAATTACTGGGATCACCAACAGAATTGTCTACATGAATGTGCTCGCCAATGCCGGCGTGCCCTATGCCGTCATGGGATCGACCAATTTGCAAAATTGGACGACGGTAGGCAACGTCACGTTCACCACCACCGGCAGTGAAACCTCCAGCGTGCTTCCCTTTGCCGACACCAACGCCACCCAGCTTCCGTACCGTTTTTATTACCTTGCGGTCGCTGGGACCAACACCAACAGCGGCCCTAGCACCAACCTGACGGTGGCCCTGATTTCGCCGACCAACGGCCTTTACAAATTTGGCCTGACCATCCAGGTGTACGCCGTGCTGACCGACCCTCAAAGCATCGCGCAGACCCTTAGCTACTACATTGGAGGAACCAACGTCCTGACCTCGTACGTCGGGTCTGCCTACTACTGGACTCCGACCAACGCGGGGCCGCAGCAGGTTTACGCCGTGGTGACCGACAAAAGCGGGAACAATCACCAAAGCGCCGTTGTCAATGTGACCATCGACACCAACCATCCTCCCATCTTTACCAGCCGCATCTCGGTCACCACCAACAGCACAGGCGCCATTCAGTTTGAATCCACTGTGTACGACTACCAGGGCCTGCAGCAGATGGTTGAGTACTACGTGGACGGAGTTTATGCCGGAACAGGCCTGCCGTCGCTCTACCAGTACGACTGGCGCGGCGCCACCGGGCAGCACACGGTGCAGGGCGAGGCCTTCAACACCTACGGGGCCACCAACTGGAGCGCGACGACCAACTTCACCTACGTGCCGGCCGCGCCGCCGTCCATTACCATCACCAACCCGATTTCCGGCTCGTTCATGGACCAGAGCAACATCGTCATTTCCGCGCAAGTCAACGCGCAGCTGAACGTTTACCTTGTGGAGTTTTACGCCAACAGCAACGTGATCGGTTATTGTTACTCCCCGCCTTACTCGGTGCACTGGGCTCCGGATGTGGCCGGGAACTATACCCTCACCGCCACGGTCACGGATGATGACAACCAGACTTCCACGAGCGATCCGATCTTCGTCGACATAAACACCAACATCCCACCCACCGTCGAGATTCTGATCACCAACACCGGCACCAATATCGCTTACGATACGCCGGTCCCGATCACGGTTATCGCCTGGGATCCTGAGAACCGCCTCTCCAGCGTCTACGTGTACGACGGAGCCGACTGGCTGGCATCCTTCTACACGTCCACAAATTATTTCGACTGGACTCCCACCATTCCCGGCGAACATGAACTCTATGCCGTTGCCACGGACCAACAGGGGTCCGTTAGCTATTCGACTCCCATTTACCTCAACGTGTTGCCGGAAGGGGATCCTTCCATCACCATCACCAGCCCGGCCCAGGATGCCTTCCTGACCGAGTCAACCAACATTTTTGTGTCGGCCACGGGCTCCGCTCCAGGGTCGTACATTTCCAGCATGGACTTTTATTGCGACGGCGTTTTCGTCGCCACCGCAACCTACCCGCCATTCAGTTTCAACTGGAAGCCCTATCCGGCCCTGGCCGAAGGCGATCACGAGCTTTACGTCGTAGCCTACACCGGAACGGGACTGACCTACACCTCGTCTATTACCACGTTCATCGTGCCGCCACCTTCTTCCGTCCTCCTGACGCCGGTATCGGGCAGCCAGTTCCCAGGAAACGGGACGGTGCCCATCACGGTGACGGCGACCAACCTCTCTGTAGCCGTCACGAACGCGCAGATTTTCGTGAACAGCAGCGAGATGTTCACCATCACCAATGCTCCATTCACAAACTTCTGGGCCGTTTATTCCACCAACTGGTCGAACGTTGCCGTTGGCACGTATGAGATCTATGCGCTTACCATTGACCGGACGGGCGCCACCAACCACTCGACCACCAACACGATCGATGTCGTCTACGATCCGCCTCCCACCCTGACCTGGCAGGAGCCGAACGTAACCACACTGCTGTATAACCAGCTGACCAACTGGGAAGCCGTCCCTGCGGACAACTTTACGCCCGCCACGTCCATGACCGTAACCTACTTCGACAACGGCGTGAGATTTGGCCAGGCCGGAAGCGCCAGCAGCTTTATCTACGGGCCTTACGTCCCGGCGCCCGGCACCCACACCATCACGGCCGGAACAGCCAACGCGCAAAACGAGACCAACACGGCGTCCATCACGGTGACGGTGCTCTCGAATCGTCCGCCCGTCATTGCACTGACCCAGCCCACCAACGGGGCCGTCTTCCAGGGTGGGGCGATCAGCATCTCTGGCACTGCAACGGACCCTGATGGCGACCTCATCACTGTCGTTGTCTATGTGGATGGGCAGCCCATGGCCACCAACAACAACGTGGCCGGCGCCTTCTCTGATTCCGCGAGCCTGTCGACTGGAAGCCACACTATATACGCCACCGCCCAAAGCTACGGCTTTGCGCCTGTTCCATCCGCCACGAATACCTTCAACATCGGCAACATGCCGCCGGAGTTCACAGCGATCACACTGGATGGGCATGAAACCAACTATTCCTCCGGCGAGACCATCAACGTTGAGGTTACGGCCATCTCCGACCCCAACTACGGAGCCTCGGTTAAAACGATCGCGTTCTACGTAAACAACGAGATTGCCAGCACCGTGACCAACCCGAGCAGCACCGTGGTTCAGGCCGTCGCCAAACCGCCGCTGGCGCAGGGGACTTATTCCATCTATGCCGTGCTGCTCGACACGCTCGGCGGGACGGCCCAAACCCCCACCATTGTGGCGACCGTCACGGACCTGGCTCCCACCGTCACGTTCCTGACGCCCACGAACAACCAGACCATTGTGGCCGCGCTCCCGACCAACATCACGATCCAAGTGTCGGCCGCGGACGGAAACACCGGCGGCTTGGTGACGAACTACATCTTTTACACCAATTCCGTGGCCGTTTCGACCAACGCGTCCTCCACCTGGAACTGGACGCCCACCAATGGCGGGACCTATCAGCTCTCCGTTGTGGCCGTGGACAACTATGGCGTGTCCAGCGCGCCCGCCTCAGAGACGGTGGTCTTATCGAACATCATGACGCAAAGCGTCCTGAGCCTGAACGGGACCAACGCCTACATGAGCCTGAACAACCCGCTGCCCGACATGACCAACTTCACGGTTGAGGCATGGGTTTATACGAAGACCGAAGGCCAGTACCAAGGCATCTTCTACGACGGGACCTCGATCCTCACGGATTACGTCGAGCTGGCGCTCACGGGCAATACGATCTTCGTCGTTGCCACCAAGAATGGATACAACCTCAACATGGGCGTTGGCGGCGGATACAACTTCCTCAACACCTGGCACCATATTGCTTGGACAGTAAGCTCAACCAACTCCCAGATATACGTCGACGGCGGGGTTGTCGCCACCATTGAGACCGGCGGCAACGACGTCGGTTACCACGCCGCCAATCCGACCATTGGCAGCGTTGGCACCAGGGACTACTTCGACGGGAATTTGGACGAAGTCCGCATCTTCAACACGGTGCTCACACAAGCCCAGATCGTCGCCGGGATGAATGAGTCCATTCCAGGCAATACGCCTAACCTCGTGGGTTACTGGAACTTTAACGAGGGCACCGCCGATCTGTCGCCCTCAGGGAACAACGGCACTCTGGAGGGGGGAGCAGTCATTATCCCGGGCACATACTGAGCCGGGCGCCACCAATGTCCGCCGTCCGAAAAGCCGCCAAACATTGGTCTGTGAAGCCGAATGATGCGCTTGCCGGCTCTTGCCCAGAGGTACTCCAGCCAAGAGCCCGATATTTTGTCCGCCCGAGCCTGATCCACGGCACGGGCCATGTGGCCCGCGTGACGATTCACGCCTGGATCATTGGCCATCGATACAGGCCCGACATCCTGCCGGAGCTGATGGCGGCGGCATTCATCCACGATCTGTCGCGACGCCATGACGATACGTGCGAGGAACACGGGATACTGGCGGTCCGGGAACAGCTGCCCAAATGGCGCGCCGCGCTCCAGAGCATGGGGGCCGAGGACTTTGCCCTTGTTTCCGAAATGGTCGGCCGGCATTGCCTGCCGCAGGCAAAGGACGACAGCTTGGAAGTCAGGCTATTCCGGAACGCTGACGGCTTGGACAGGGTTCGCTTGGGGGACCTAAACCCGGCAATGCTGTTTGATGGTTCCCAGGAGCTGCTGCAGCTGGCCTGGAAGCTCTATGAGGCACGGACAGATAAACTGAGCAAGTTGCTCGAACTGGTACCACCTCAACTCTTAGTACCCCCAAACAAAACGTCAAATAAGTCGCAAGTAATTCGGCAGCAGGGCAGTACCTACTGCGAAGATAGCTCGCGCATTTATTGGTACATTCAGTGAGCAATGGATATCCGGCCAAACTAAAATGAGAGGATGATTATGCAAAACGTATCTGCAGTAGTTCGAAACGCTAACGAGATTGAAGTGACAGCTCCCGTTGCCTGGGCCAAACAGATCCAGGACGGAAGGTTGTGCTTCGCGGCCTCCGGCGAGACGCTGACGGCCATCATGGAAGCGGTTACGAACGCTATTGAGGAACGTTTTAGCCCCAAGGAGGCCGCAAAAAATCCCACTGTTGAGCCCAAAAATGACAATGTTATGAACGAAACGGCAACCGCTGCACCAGCTACACCAGTTGCACCAGTTGCACCCGCTGCACCAGTTGCACCCGCTAAATCCGCCCTGACTTACCGGTCCATCAGGTTCCAAGTACTGCGCGAGGCCAAAGGCCCGATCAGCATCCAGGAAGCATGTGAGGCCGCCAAGCCCCTGGTTGAGCAGATGGGCGCCACAGGCAAGACGCCGATGGACAGCTTCAAAGCCAAGTTTTACATGGCCGCCAAGAGGGGCGAGATAATCCGCGTGGGCACCAAGTTTGCCCTGCCCGAGTCGGGCGCCGCGCCCGCGGAAGCTGCTGCTCCGGCTCCGGCTGCTCCGGCTCCAGAAACCGCGCCCGCGTCCGAAGCGCCCGCTGCTGCTTAGCTCCAAACCGCTCTGGCAAAAGGCCAGGGCCATGGAACAGGTTAAACAAGCCGCCAGGCTGTGTAATACGCAGCTTGGCCGCGTTCTATACAGATGAGGCGCCCGTTGGAGAGACACCGCCAGCGCCATATGACAATTTTATGATGAAGACGAGAGCAAGCAGTCAGGCAACTACCATCCTCCAATATCCTGGGTTCTACACCTTGCCTAAGATGATCAAGCGCATGCTCCTGCACTCGGAGAGCCTATTTTTCCAGCAGGCCCGCGCCAAGTCCGTGCGGTGGCAGGTGCGGCGCAGAATCAGGCCTGGGGTACGGCTGCGCGCGTTGCCACTAGACGCCTCCGTGGAGGACGTCGTCGTGCAGGAATAGCGGTCGAACAACAAACGCATGAAAGCAGAAGGCATACTCCAGATACCGTTCATGAGAACGGCCATGCGTGAGCTGATAAGCCAAGGCGGAATCCGCCTTCCACAACTGGAGCCTGCCGATGGCAAAAAGGAGCTCGCCCAGGACATTGCGTTGCTGGAATCGACCGTGGCGGACACTTCCAATCAGGCGCAGGCATCCAGCATTATCCAGATGCCCTTTTTGAAGTCCGCCGTCCGCGAGCTGATCAAAGACGCCAACATCCGCCTCCCTCGAATGGATCCAGAAGATGGTGGAAACGAGCTTTATGAAGACATCGAGTTGCTTTGACGACCGTCTGGTGGCGGATTTACTCTGGCAGCCCCACAAATCTCTGGACGGGCTGCTGGAAATCAAAAACATCCGGGTTCATCCCAACGTCAGACTCCGAGACTTCGGGAGGTTCATGCTCAAGCAGGCCGAGCTGACGCCGGGTTTTCGTGGAAGCATCTGCGATGTCCGTGAAGACCAGCCGCGCGTTCTCCAGTTCATGGTGCGGTGCGGATATTCGGTGGCGGCAACCGTGCCGCTTTACGACTCCGAGAGAAACGATATTGTTCTGGTGAAGTTCTTTGGCGATGAGCGCATCCCCATCAAAATGGAAGCAGCGTAGCCCGTACCGGCACGAACGGTCCGACGGGGCCGTGGTCAAATACGATTCCACCACGCTCTGCGGCACCTCCAAGCCGTGGCTGGCCGGCCACCGCGGCTACATTGCCTTCGGGCCCGGCGCCGGCGATTTCTCGTGCCTAAGCTATAGAAAGAGAGGAGGCCGCTTCCGGATACCCATCAAATTCAAGTCCACGGAGAGCGCCATGCGGGCCGTGGACAAAAGGTTCCCTCTTACACCGCAACCAATGAAGGACAAAAATGAGACGTCAGTTTGAAGAAGTTGAAGAAGCCGACATGGACAGAAAGCCCTGCCGACCTCGAAAGATAAACAAGCCCTGGAGGCTGGAGTGCCGCTGGAAGAAGGAAAGGCCCGGGATACTGCACCGGTTCTGGAAGGACTGGACACGGCACGGCAGCTACGAGACCCAACAGCGCGCGCGGCAAGCGGCCCGGGACTCGGCCAAAGGCGCGCTTTGGCAAGACATGAATTTCCGGATCGTCAACACCAAGACCAAGCAGGTAATCGAGCTGTAGGGGCATTACACTTAAGCGTGAAACAGGTGCTTTTCAAAATCGTCGCAACCGGCAGCGCCATTATTCTGCTGCCCCTCAGCATTGTCCTGTGGTTACTGCTTGCCACCTTCATCATGGGCTTGGCCGGGCTGATACTGCTTGGGACGGTTTATCCTGGAGTGCTGCCGGCAGACGCCAAAACCGTCATGCCTCTGGTTGCCCTGCTGGGTGTTTGCTTTTTGCTGGGGATACCGATTTGCGCCTTCTGGACCCGCGTCAGCGTCATGCTGTGGAGAAAGCTATGGCCTGAAAAATTCTGGTTCACTAAGGCTGCGCGCCTCTCTCTGTGGGAGCGATTTGTTCACTTGCCGGCTCGATAGGTTAGAGATCTATCCCTGCGCTTTTCTGCTGTATCCCCCACCGCCCTTGATCGGCAAGCGCCGGCCTGAATCTCTTGGGACCTCTAAAGGGGAGAGCTAGGCATGCAGCCATTTTCCGATAGCGATCGTCTGGTACCCCTTTCAATTCCCTGGAAATGATCTGAGCAAAGCCTCATACACAATTGTAGCCTTCTTAGACCTGCCCGAATTCATTTGATGTTGCCTTTTTTATTTTCTTTGCCGGAACTCTCGGTGCGACACGCGCGCCAAACAAAAGCGCAATTATGAGTGCAACCATTGTTCGACCTGGCCATGGAAGAGCGAAACGCGAGGAGGTCATTTCCTTTTGTCAAGAGGTGGCCAAGACGTTCAAAGGCCAATTCGGGCAGCAATGGAAGGGCTTGCCTTATCATCTCCAGTTGCAAATTCCAGGAGCAAAAAGCCGGATAACCTTCCACATGGGCACCCGGTTCGAGGATGTGCATGAAAATATCGAGGCGGTTTTCCATTTGCTCGAATGCGCGCGCCTCATCAGCCCCTCACCCGCGAAGCACCTCATCCTCCACCCAGCCGAGATTTTGGTCTAGCCAACGGTTCCCGAACCCATTTGATGCCGTTTTTTATTTCCTTTGCCGGAATCCCCATGACGATCGTGTGGGGCGCCACGTCCCGAGTGACCACACTGCTGGTTGCGATGACCGCACCGGTACCGATGCGGACGTTCTTGAGGACTTTCGCCCCCAGGCCGACCCACACATGATTTTCCAAATCAATCCCGTGGGCGCCGTTGAGGCGGACCCCGGTTGTTTGGTCGAGGATGCTGTGAAAATCCGATGCTAGAAAGAAGGTTTCTCGGGCAAACATGCAATCCTCTCCCACCCGAATAGACGTGCCATTTTCGGCGAAATGAAAAATGGAGCTTTCGGCGGTCGTTTTGGCGCCGATTTCAAGAACCGAATCATCGCACTCCATCGAGACGACAATATCAAAGCGAGCACCGGGACCGATCACGATCCGATTATGGTTCCCCCCGAAATGCACCTTGAGCCTCCCGCGAACATTCTTACCAACAACGATGCTGTTGCCGGAGCCGTCCATTTGCATCAATTGCAGCCGCAGCGACCGCGGCGAATCGTTCTGCAGACCCTTGAAACGGATCGATTGGATCCACGCGCAAGCCTGACAGAATCCCCTGAAAGCCAATTCGCTCGCTCGCTTCCGAAGCCGTTTTGGAGACAGGTTCATATCCTTGTGGCTTTAGGCCCCGGTGCCTCGAATCATCACCACCACCGTCTTGCACACCAGCCAGATGTCCTTGAGAAAGGATCGATTCTCGATGTAGCGCACATCCAGGGAAACTTGCTCCTTGAAATCGATCGCGTTGCGGTCTCCGAACTCCAGCACCCCGCCATTCCGCTCGCCCACCTGCCACAGACACGTAATCCCGGGCTTGGATTCGAAACGCCGGCGGTCCTCAAGCTTGTACAGTTTCGCTTCGGAAGGCAGTGAGGGCCGCGGCCCAACCAGGGACATGTCGCCGACCAGGACATTCCAGAATTGAGGGAATTCATCAAGCGAGCGCTTGCGGATGTATCTCCCAATCCACGTCACGCGCGGGTCGTTTTTCATTTTGAAGGTGATGCCCTGGCCCTTCTCATTCTGGGCGCGCAGCTTGTCGAGCATCTTTTCCGCGTCAACGCGCATCGAGCGGAATTTATACATGTCGAACAGGCGCCCGCGGTAGCCAACGCGAGTTTGGCGGAAAAGAACAGGGCCGCCATCGAGCTTGATGATGACAGCGATCAAGCAGCCCAAGGGAGCAAAGAGGCACAATGCAACGCACGCGCCAACGACATCCATGGTGCGCTTGCTTGAGTCTGGAGCATTGGAGTAAACCGCCCACCAAAACCGGTACCAATTGGCGCGCATGGTGAGCAATTTCCGCCTCAAGCGGGTTCCTGACACCTGAGAGTGCCGCATAGCCGCGGCAGGACTTGGTGGCGCTGTCATAGCCGGATCCACCAAAGAAATCCGTGTCTGGGAACCAGCCAAGGCTTCAGCGAACAGAGGCTGTGGTTGTAAGGTTGTTTGCATAGTCTGATGTCGCAACGGGCAAGCCATTCTCCGCTCGTTCCAAGACGGCTTCGAGCTTGTTCAGTTGCGTTTGAAAGTCAAATTCCGCTGCGGCAATCTTCTGGCCGTTCCGGCCCATCGAGGCGCAAAGCTCCTTATTTTGCAGCAGCGCCTGCAGGCGCTGGGCAAAAATGTGGTGGTTCATTGCAGGCACCAGGAACCCGTTGATGCCTGTCTGCAGCCAATCGCTATTGCCCCCAACGTCAAAAGCGACCACGGGCAGGCCCAAAGAGATGGCCTCCACTCCCACCAGGGCGCACGGCTCGGCCCAGACGGAAGGAACCGCAACCACCGATGCCTTGGAGAAATAATCCGCGACGAGATCGTGAGGCACATACCCCTCGAAAATCACGCGCCCATCCAATCCCAGTTTTGCCGCCAGGCGCTGGCAGTAGGCTTTGTGCCGGCCCTCGCCCAAAATGACGCAGGTAAAACGGCCTTCCAGCAGAGAAACGGCCCGCAGCAGAAGATCGACTCCCTTGCCGCGAATAATCTGCGCAGGGCAGAGGATGATATTTTCGCTGCCAAACCGCGGCGGAGACTCGAGCTTGGTGATCTTCGGAACAGGATGGATAACGGAAATCCGGTCCTGCTCAAACCCATTCAGCACGAGCTGATCCTTGATGTAGTTGCTGACCGCAACCACATGGTCGAACGCGCGGACCAGGGACAACTCCTGCTTTTTCCTGCTGTAGCTTGTTAGGCTAAACCCGTTGCGCGTGATGCAGCCGAGGCACTTGGTTAAGCAGGAAAGCCCCACCGGTTTGGTGCAAATCTTCCTTGTGAAGTAGTTGTACCTGTAGCCCCGGAGGCAGTAAAGGTTGTGATCGTGTACTACCCGGACGGTTGGCACCTTGCTCCGCCGGAGAGCCTGGAGGATGTCCAGGCAGCTCTCATTGTTGACAAAAATCACGTCCGGCTTGAATTCGTCCAGCGCAGACCGCACCGCGGCGTCTGCAGCCTCGCTGGGCGCGGGCCATCTGCGGGGAAAGGAAGCATTCCAAGCCTCGATATTTTTCGGGGTGCAATCCCGGAAAAGCAGCCCGCATTGGTGGTCCCTCAAAGAGAGAGCGCGGGCAGTGTCCCTGACATAAACTTCCGCTCCGCCCTGGTCGCCGTAATTCTGATGTGCGAACAATATTTTCACTTCGTGTTCGGCCCGTTGGCCATCATTTCGTCACATTCGCTCAAAGCGACGGTACTTCCGTCCTCGGTCGAGCCGGGGACGCCAAATATGACGGGTCAAAACGGACGCCAGGAACAGTATAGGTCTGTGCCCGTTCGCTTGCTTAAAAAAACATTTTCCACAACCACAGCTTCAAGCATCTGCATTTGCCAAAACTATAATGACCTAGCTGCTCATAGAAGCGGCTTAAAAGAAACAACACGGGTAAGAGCTGCGCGAGCGCCGCTTTGCCCCCCAAGCAGCAAGTGCCAATGAGAATGTTATCAACCCAGGAGCGCAGCGAGATTACTATCTTGCGGCGGCGAATTCTAGTCGTTTACCCCTACGTACCTTATCCGCTCGACCGAGGGACCTACCAGCGAACCTATCATCTGCTCAAGCAGATGGCTTCCAAGCACACCGTCGACTTTTTCGCCCTCTGCGATGAGCCCGTGCGGATGCGGGAGCTGGCTCGCTTTCAAGCCTTTTGCCGCCGCGCCGCATTCTTCCCCTTCACTTTCGAGCCTTGGCCTAAGTTGCTCAGCCGCCTTTCCACCCTGAAGCCTGCTTCCGTGGCAAGGTGGTACAGCCCCGCGGCCGAGCAGGCCCTGCAGAAGTTCATGGAGGGGCAGGACTACGACATGGTTTACGCCTGCGACCTAGCCATGGCGCAGTACTTCCTCGACGGACGCGTCCCGCTTGTGGTGGACCGCAGCCGCGTAGACCTTGAGTTCCAGCTCGCCTCGCAGCGCCACCTGCAGCAGTCATGGCGGCAGCACATTGCCGACGCCGAGAACATCATCAAGATGCGCGCTTTCGAGCGCAAGTTGGCCAGGACGGCTGCGCTGGAGATCGTTTGCGGGGAGGACGATGTCAGGTTTCTCAGGGAGCACGTCGACGCAGATATGCCCGTGCTGGCGTTGCCCAACGGGGTGGATGAGGACCACTTCAACCCATCGCTTGTCCTGGAAAAGCCCGCCACCGACCCCACACTCATATTCTGCGGCGCCATGGATTACACGCCCAACGTGGACGCCCTCCGCTGGTTTTTCTCAGACATCCACCCGCGCCTGCTGGAACTGGTACCCAGCTTGCGCTGCCTGGTTGTGGGAAGGTCGCCGACGGCGGAAATCGAAGCGTTTTCCAGCAAAAAGGGAGTGGTGGTGACCGGGGGAGTTCCTGATGTTCGTCCTTATTACCGGCGGGCCTGGCTGCAGGTAGTCCCGCTTCGCATCGGCGGCGGCAGCCGGCTAAAAATCCCTGAATCCTTGGCGATGGGAACCCCGGTAGTTTCCACAACTATTGGAGCCCAAGGCCTGGGGCTGATCGGGGGAAAGCACCTGCTCATCGCGGACGATCCCGGCAGGTTTGCCCAGGAAACCGCGCGGCTGCTGAACGACGCGGATCTCCGGGCCCGGCTGGCCAAGCAAGGAGCGGAAGAAGTAAAGAAGCGCCTCACCTGGAAGGCCCATGGCCTGACCTTGAGCTGCTGCCTGGCCGGCTTTGAACCGCAAGCAGCGGAGACAGAGGAGCAACCGGCGCAGTCCGGCCCGGTTCTGGATTCCCGGCCTACCGTTCCCCTCATTGGCATCCCCTTTGACAATGTCACCGTGGAAAAGGCGACTAACCGTATTGTTGCCATGGTGAAATCGCGCTGCCCTCATCAAGTGGCCACAGCGAATGTGGATTTCACAGCCAAGGCATCCTCCGACCGGGAGCTTAAAGAGGCACTGCTTCGGTCTCATTTAGTTGTTTGCGACGGAATGCCTTTGATCTGGCTGTCGCGTTTGCTGCGCATGCCCCTGCCCGAACGTGTCGCCGGCGCCAGCATGGTTCCCATTCTGCTCAGGAAGGCCGAGGAGTTGGAATGGAAGGTGTTTTTCCTTGGTGGAACTCCTGAGAACCTGGAGAAAGCGGCGGCAGCCGCGCGGATCCAGCATCCAAAGCTCCGGCTTGTGGGCACTTACTCGCCGCCATTTGCTCCGTTGGGACAGATGAACAACGACGAAATTATGGAGCGGGTTCACGCGGCCAGCCCTGACATCCTATTCGTCGCCTTTGGCTGCCCAAAACAGGAAAAGTGGATAGCACGGCACCTTCATCAACTGAATGTTCCGGTCTGCATGGGGGTCGGCGCCTCCTTGGATTTCATAGCCGGCTTCAAGGCACGCGCTCCACACTGGGCGCAAAAGAGCGGGCTGGAATGGCTGTTCCGGCTGGCCCAGGAGCCACGTCGCCTCCTTGGCCGCTATTCCCTGGACCTGCTTGTTTTATTGTGGGGGACCATCAAGCAAGCTCGCTACTTCGTCCGGAACGGAGACCAGCCAAAAGAGTTGAGCGCGGAAGACGCCCATTCCGATGTGACGCTGGACTGCAGATGCATCCAGAAAGCGACCGTTGGCGATGTTGGCACCATTGCCCGTTTGGAGCGCAACTTGCACGCCTGCGGCTGCAGCCTGACCCTCAAAAATGTTTCCCCCAGGCTTGCCTCCGCCATCAAGGCGTGCGGATTCGAGGGCATCTGGGAGAGCGAGGCGCAGTATTCCTGCAAATTGGAGAAAAAAATCGCATGAGAGTTGCACTATCGACATTGATGATCCAGCGTGGAAAAACCGGCGTTGCGCAGTACGTCTTCAACCTGGCCAAGGGCATTCTGCAGTTTGAACCGTCCATCAAGCTCCACCTCCTGGTTCTTGAAGAAGACCGGCCTTTGTTCGAGTTCGCCCGGGAAAGGGCGCGAATGACAATTGTGCCGGAGCATTGGCGAGGACCGGCCAAAAACATCCTCTGGCACCAAGGCTATCTACCTTTCTGGCTCAAAGAAAACAGAATCGATGTACTTCATATCCCCAGCTATCGCCGGATGCTGGCCTATTCACCCTGCCCACAGGTGACCACCATCCACGACCTGGCGCCGTTCCACGTCCAGGGCAAGTACGATTTTAAGCGCATGTTCTACGGCCGGCAGGTAGTGCCGCAGCTCGCGCGGCGCCAAGACCGCATCATTGCGGTCAGCCAGAACACCGCGCTGGACATCGAGAAGCATCTAGCAATTCCGTCCGACAGGGTCACCGTGATCCACAATGGAATAGACCGGGAAAGATATTCGCTCGGAGACGCCCGGGAGGCCAAGAAGATCGTGCAATCCACCTGGGGCATCACTGAACCGTTTTTCCTCTACGTGTCCCGGCTGGAGCACCCGGGCAAAAACCACGCCCGCCTAATCCGGGCATTCAACGGGTTTAAGCAGCGCACCGGCCTCAACTGGCAGCTCGTTCTTGGGGGCAGCGACTGGCACGGAGCGGGCATCATTCATGACGAGGCGGAAAAATCACCCTGCGCCCGTGACATCAAATTCCTGGGCTTTGTGCCCGATGACCGGCTTCCCACGCTGTATCGAGCGGCCTCCTGCCTAATCTATCCTTCGCTTTTTGAAGGTTTTGGCTTTCCCCCTCTGGAGGCCATGGCGTGCGATTGCCCTGTGCTTTGCAGCCTTCAAGGGTCGCTGCGCGAAGTCACCAACGGGGCGGCAGGCGAGCTCGACCCCTTCGATCCGCACAACATGGCCGGGCAAATGATCCGCCTGGCAACCGATGACTTCTGGGGAGAAGAGCTCAGGAAAGCAGGCAGAGCCAACGCACGGCGGTATTCATGGGAGGAGGTCTCCAAGCTCACGGTCGAGGCCTATGCTTCCACCCAAGTAGACCGCTAAAATAGCAGAAGCTGGGAAGAAAATTAACACAAATGACATAAAATAAATTGCATGGAGAGCAGACTTTTAGACCCATCCAAGCTGCACGAAGTACCTGGCGTTCCTACCAACGGCCCGCGGCTTCGTGTTCTTGTTGTCGCGGAGGCCGCCAACCCTCAAGGGACCAGCGTCTCCTTGATTGGCTGGCAGTTCGCCAAAGCCCTCTCTGAGGTGGCCGATGTCCGCCTGGTAACCGAAAAGCGGAACATTGGAGCCATAAAAGCCGTGCCCGTCCAAGGATTGGCCGTTACCGACATCAACAACCGTTTCGGCCAGGGACTGGCGTACTGGGTCACACGCCTGCTGAACGGCAACAAGTTCTTAGGCTGGACCACGTACACTGCCCTTTATGCCCTTACCTACCCTCTCTTCGAGCGGAAGGTCTGGGGCATGTTCAAGGATGAGATCCGACGGGGCCAGTTCGACGTTGTTCACCGGATCACTCCAAACTCGCCGGTCACCACCAGCTTCCTCGCCGGACGCTGCCGGGAAGCTGGAGTCCCATTCATCATGGGACCGATCAACGGTGGAGTGCCCTGGCCCAAGGAATATCCTCACCTTGCCAAGGCAGAGCGCGACTGGCTGGCCCCCCTGCGGAAGCTGGCCCGGCTCAACCCCGGGTACTGGTCAACGCGCCGTGCGGCCAGCGCCATTCTTCTTGGCTCCCGTTACGCCGCTCAGGACCTGCCGGCTTGTTTTCACGAGAAAGGAATGATCCTCTCGGAAAACGCCGTGGATGCCGACGCCTTCACGCCCGAAAAGCGGCAAGAAGCAAAACTTCCACTGAGGGCAGTCTTCGTCGGCAGGCTGGTGCCGCTAAAAGGGTTGGATATTCTCATCGAGGCAGCGGCCCCCCTCATCGAGCAGGGCAACCTTCAGTTGCAAATCATCGGCGCCGGGCCGGAGAAGGAGAGGCTGGTGAAACTGGCCAGCACCCTGAGTGTGCATGTAGATTTTCCGGGTTGGGTGTCCCAAGCGGACCTTCCTGCCTATCTGGCCAAAGCTCACCTCTTCACTTTCCCCAGCCTCCGCGAGTTCGGCGGCGGTGTGGTTATCGAGGCCATGGCCGCCGGAGCTGTCCCGATCGTCGTCAATTATGGAGGCCCGCCGGAACTGGTTCCTCCGGACGGTGGAATCGTAATACCCATGGGGCCGAAGAAAGTGGTCGTTTCCGGAATGAGGAACGCTATCGAGCAGCTTTGCTCCAGCCTGCCAACTCTCCAGGCTATGAGCCGGGTTGCCCGGCAGCATGTGGTGGCGAACTATACGTGGAAAGCAAAAGCACTGCAGGCAGTTCAGCTATATAATCGGGTAGGATGCGGCGCCGCTGCAAGGAGCGCAAGCGGAGCCAAACAAAAAGAACAAGGAGTGGAGGCGCCAGCTTTGCAGGGCTGCATGTAGGGCGGTGAGGCTGGAGGAAGAAGCAATGGAAAACAATTTCTTAAACAATCAAAAATCGCCAGAGCCGGCTGCCCAGACGGAGCAGGGTGGTGCGGGATTGCCTGGGCTGCAGATCGATCAGGCCCGCCTAATCATGGCCATTCTCCGGCGGTGGAAGTTCATTGCCGGCTGCATGCTGGTTTGCGGAAGCGTGGCCGGTTTTGCCGCCATCAAGTACTTCCACAGCAAGCACGTGGGCAGCGTTCAGATTATGCTGGACACCGCGCAGGCGAAGTACGCGCAGACTGCCTCAGCGGATTACGTCCCCACCCCTATTCCTGAAGCCGACCTTGAGAACATCATGCGGTCTCCCTCCGTCCTCAGAATCCTGAGCGAGAAGACGGGAGACGACGCCGGGAAGATCAACAAGAATCTTAAAGTGGATCCGGTGCGGGGCACGGATATCATCAACATCACCTACCAAAGCTCCACCTCTGATGCGGATGCGCTTAAAGTCCTCAACGCCTACACGGACCAATTTTTAGCCCGGAACCAGGAGATGATCAAAAACCAGGCGGAGCAAGCCATTCAGCTCATGGAGATGCAGCTCGGCTCCATCACCAACGAGCTGGAAGGCGTCAACGCGAAGCTCGCAGAGTTCCGGCATACAGCCGACTCGGTGGATGTCAGCCGCGACATGGATGCTTACATGCGTGAGCGCGGAGATTTGGATTCGAGGCTGCAGCAGGCGCAAATGGATGCGCAAATGGCGGACATGAAGATCAAGCTTCTGGCGGGCGAACTTCTCGACATCGAACGGCAGAAGCTGAAGAGCATGAGCGCAACGCTTTCCGACACGCATCCCGAAGTGCTGGCCGAAAAAGACCTCATCGCCGAATTGGAAAGCCAAACCAACCAGATCCAAAACGGACTGGCGCCCTCTCCCACAAACGACATTGGCGCCTCCAGCTATCTTTACCAGCAATGGGTCATGCAAAAAAACCAAAAGCAGACCCTGCTCGCTCAAATTGAGGCCCTCAAACAGGCCAAGGAAGAAGTCACCGTAAAGATCAAGGAGCTCTCGAAAAACTCCATCCAGTTCGGAGACATCATCGGCCGCCACCAGACCCTGCTGGCTGCCGTCGAGACCCAGAAGGCGCACATCAGGCAGGCAAGTTTGTACGCGGAAAAAGGGACCAGCAACTACCAGGTGATTCCAGGCCAAGTGGGCACGCCCGGCGGACTGAAGGCCGAGGCTTTCATGGCCGGCATTTCGCTGATCGGCACTTTACTGGGGGCGCTCGCGGGCGCGCTTGCTTCCATCGCCTTGGATTTATCGAGCAACAAGGTGATCACCAAAAAGGAAGCCCAAATCGCCCTGCGCCTGCCCTGCATTGGAACCTTGCATAGCGTTCAGCAGGCCACCCGGAACTGGGCATTCCGCGTTTGGACAGCCATCCAGGCCCACGAAAACAAAAGCGTGCCGCCCTGCATCGGGATAACCTCGACCAAAGCCAACGAAGGGCGCTCCACGCTCATTCATCTGCTGGCCGAAGCGGCTTCGATGACCACCCAGAAGCTCGTCGTCCTCACCAACAGTGACAGGATTGAGCAAGTTAAAAACTACTCCCCTCACGAAATGCACAACTTGGAAGTGGCTATGGCCTTAAACGCGCCCAAAGCCGTCACCAACGGGGCGCCTACATGCGTTATCCTTCCTAAAAACTGGGCTTGGAGCCTTGCTACACGAAAACAGGCCCAGGATGCAATCGCCGTATGGAGGGAGCAGGGCTATACCACATTGATTGAGCTGCCAGCGGCCGACGATCCAGAAACCACGATCCTGGGAGAAAACTGCACTTCCATTGTCTGGGTAGTTGAAAGCGGCCGATCCACCAAAAAGGAAATTGCCGAAGCGGCCAGCAATTTGAGAATAGGGCGCTGCAAACTTTCTGCGTTCGTCCTCAACCGCGCGCCCGCAGTGCGCAATCCTCTCGGTCGGGAGAGCAAGAACCAGTGACTATGCAGCGTCAAATTACAGCCCTCTTAACGCTTGCCTGGGCAACCGCCGCCCTAGCCGACCCGTCGCCTATAACCTCGCAGGCTACGACAAGCCTGTTGGGGCAGACGAACACGGTTATCACCGCGGCGCCCAAGCCAAACGCCCCCTTGACCTTATCGGGAGCCAACCCAACGGCCAGAGCGCGCTGGCAACAGTCCCTGGTGCTGGGGCCGGGAGACATACTGGACATCACGATGTTCGGGAGCAACGACCTGAACCGCGACGGCATCGTCGTTGGGCCAGACGGGAAAATAACCTATCTCGAGGTGCAGGACCTGCCCGTATCGGGCTTAACGGTCGACCAGACACGCACCCAGCTGGATTTGGACCTTAGCCGGTGCCACCGCTATCCAAGAGTGTCCGTCATCCCCCAGCAATGGAACAGCAAGAAGTTCGTCATTATGGGGAAAGTCACGCAAAATGGGATGTTTACCTTGAACAGACCCATGACCATACTGGAAGGCGTTGCGCAGGCGCACGGCTTGCAGAACGGCGTGTTTCAATACCAGGACGTTGAGTTGGCTGATTTGGGCCGAAGCTTCCTGGTGCGCGCCCACCAAAGGGTGCCGGTGGATTTCCAGAAGCTGTTCCAAGGGGACCTCTCGCAGAACTTCTTGCTGGAGCCCGGCGATTTTCTCTTTTTCCCATCTGCGGTCGCCAATGAGATCTACGTTTTGGGTTCGGTCAAACAGCCAGGACTGCAGGGATACGGTGATAATGATAGCATCGTGGCTGCGATCACCCGCGCTGGAGGCTTCACCGATGCCGCGTGGCAAGCGCGCGTGCTCGTGGTCCGCGGCTCGGTGATGCATCCGCA
>Ga0187860_1000356_pt1 | contig 45386 bp, 35 predicted proteins | sample June2016WEW_10_4_FD_132981 | JGI IMG/M metagenome (GOLD analysis project Ga0187860, IMG submission 132981) | Peatland microbial communities from SPRUCE experiment site at the Marcell Experimental Forest, Minnesota, USA - June2016WEW_10_40 | ecosystem: Environmental > Terrestrial > Soil >...
AGCGCCCACACTCGTCGTGTGCGGGACCCACGACCGTGTCGTGCCCCCCGCGAACAGCCGGATGCTGGCCGGACGCATCCCGGACGCTTCCTTGGTCTTGCTGCCTGGAGGTCACGACCTGCAGCGCCCCGAACCGGCTAGGGCGTTGGCGCGCGTCGTCGAGGATTTCCTAGGGCGGCGGGCTTAGTCTTGCCCGCCGAGTTTGTGCGCGCCGGGGCGCGCCAATAACTATGTCGGCTCGGCCAGCAGCCGCGGAGCCGCCAGCCCTCGACGACGAAGGACATGACCATGCCTGATCTGCGCTTTGACGGACGTGTAGCCATCATCACCGGAGCCGGTGGCGGTCTTGGGCGCTCTCACGCGCTCGCGCTCGCGCGTCGGGGAGCCCACATCCTGGTAAACGACCTTGGTGGCGCACTCGACGGCAGCGGCTCCTCGATATCCGCCGCAGACCGGGTCGTCGACGAGATCACAGCCTCAGGTGGCATGGCGGCGCCCAACCACGACAGCGTGGCTACCTGGGAAGGGGGGCAGGCGATCGTGCAGGCGGCACTGGACGCCTTTGGGCGAGTCGACGTGCTGGTCAACAACGCAGGCATCCTGCGGGACAAGGCCTTTCACAAGATGGACCAGTCCATGATCGACGCGGTGATCGACGTCCACCTCAAGGGAGCTCTCTACGTCAGTCAGCCGGCCTTTCGCCTGATGCGCGAGCAAGGCTATGGCCGCATCCTCAACACCAGCTCCGCCTCCGGCCTGTTCGGCAACTTCGGTCAGGCCAACTACGGCGCAGCCAAGGCCGGCCTTGCCGGGTTGACCCGCGTACTCGCGCTCGAGGGTGCCGGCCACGGCATCAAGGTCAACGCCATCGCGCCGATCGCGTCGACACGGATGACCGAGGACATCCTGGGAGACCTCGCGGCTAAGGTCGCGCCCGAATCCGTGAGCCCTCTGGTCGCCTACCTCGCTCACGAGGAATGCTCGGTCAACGGACACGTCTACTCCGTGGCGGGCGGTCGGATCGCCAGGATCTTCGTCGCCGAGACGCACGGCATCGTGCTCACCGAGAACTCTCCCGAAGCCATTCGTGCTCACCTGTCACTCATCGACCAGCTGGACGTCGATCAATACCACGAGCCGTCGTCGCTGGACGACGAAACCACGATCATCGCCAAGGCGCTGTCGGAGGTTTTCTGAGAAGGGTTACTTAGAGGCCTACCCGAACGCCAGCTGCACGTCGTCCGAGGACGGCTCGCGACGCTGTTGCGTGCTCTCGAAAAATCGTGCGCCGTTCTCTGCCTGCGAATCAGCGGCCATCGCGACGACGGCCGGATCGATGCGCATCACGGCGTATCCCGCCACGGCCCCGGCCCCGAAGCCTGGAGTGAAAATCCGCATGGGCTCGGAGATGACGCCGTCGCGGACGGCGTCATGGATGGCCAGCGGGATGCTCGCCGAGGAGGCGTTGCCGACGTGCTCGATGTTGAAGTAGAGGCTGTCGGAAGACAGCCCCGCCTGCGTGGCAAGCTCGGTGACCATCGTCTTGTTAGCCTGGTGGGGCACGATGAGGTCAATGCTCTCCAGGAGCGAAGCTTCCACCCCATCGGGGTCGGGGAGCACCTTGAGCTCGTCAATCATCTGTAGGAGATAGCGGCCGGCCAACGACTTGACCTCCGGACCGTAAACGGTGATGTTGTTGTCGAAAGCGGGGTTGGGCCAAATGATCGAGTTCACTTCGCTGGCCGGACCGCTGGCGTAGGTCTGCAGGTACTCGATGTCCGGCGGCTCGCCCTGTGGGGCAACCCCGACCACGATGGCGGCGGCTCCGTCACCGAAGATCATGCGCGATGGCCGGACGTTGCCGATCTTGTCCGAGAACTTTTCCACGCACACAACAAGCACGGGACGTTGCACCTCCTGGAGGATTCGCGTCGCATCGGATAGGCCGTAAGCTAGCCCCGCACACGCCGCGACGATGTCGCAGGACGCGTGGGTCTGGAAGATGCCCAGTTGACCGGAGATCCACGTCGCGACCGAGGGAATCATCCGAGTGCTCGTGCACGTGCATACGAGCACTGCCCCGATCTCCTCGGGACCACGCCCGGCGTGGGTCAGTGCAGCCTGTGCCGCCTGCAGCGCGATCTCCTCGAGGCCGTGCGAGGTGTAGCGGCGTTGCTCGATGCCGGTCTTCTCGCGGATCTCGTCTGCTGCCATCGGTGACCAGTTGTAGGCAGCGTTGCGAATCAGATCCTCATTGGTGCAGACCACATCACCGTGGACAACCGCCAGGGCCTCGATGTGGGGCATCACCGAGAAGTGGGTCCGCACGTTCACCGGTGGGTAGGGGTGCACCGGGTGAGCGGCCTCTGTGGCCTTCAAGGCGGGCGGGGACGCCCGGCTGGCTTCGAGGCGTCGAAAGAAGCCCCGAACTTCCTGGTCGCGTGGGTGGAAGACCACAACGTAGTCGTCGTCGCTCAACTGGCCGACTTCGACGAGCTCAGCCTCCGCGCGGTCCCACGGGTATTGGTTGTGCAGCACCATGGCCCAGCGGTTCAGGGCCTCGAGCTCAGCGACCTCCTCGGCGCAGTCAACGATGTCGGTGAACTCGTAGACCGGGAAGTCGGCGTCGTAACTGGGCAGCCGGAAGGTGAGGTTGGTGGGGTCGGACAGGATCTCGGCCACCGTGGGCTTGATCGTCGGCAGATCGGTGGCATGGTGCTTGCGGTGCCCGAACACATCGAAGAGGATCCCGAAGATGCGGTCCTCCACTTCGCGGTCCCACGTCGGCGGCAGAGTCTCGTAGGCACGCTGCACCGCGGCGACCTTGCGGTCACCGTCTTCCCACGGCGTCAGGATCGGCAGGAAGACATCGTTACGAGTGCGCGGCACGTCAGACCAGCGGGTGGGCCGCTTCTCGTACAACGTCATAGCAAAGCGGTTGGTCCAGAAGAGGTTCAGTGCGAGGTCGCGCATCAGCTCGTATCGGCTGGAGTAGGCGCCCTCCTCCACGCGGTGCAGGATGTCCGTGCCCGTGGGCGCTTTCACCTCGAAGTCGCGTCTGATCACGCTGTCGAGCTGCTCGAGACTGTGCATGACAGACAAGTCCAGCTCCGGGACGAAGTTCGAAGGAAACACGATTTGGTCATGACGGTTAACTACGAATGGCTGCATTGCACGTCCTTTGTATGGAGACCTCAGAGGGCTGCCACTGTGGGGTTGTCGGAGGCGGTCCGGCTGATACCCCGCTCGACGGCTCCGATGAGGTAGGGCCGGAGATCGCGGGCGGGAATGATCGCGTGGACGGAGCCGACTGCGAGCGCTCTCTCGATGTTGTGGATCTGCTCGAACTCATTGGCAACCTCACCGAGCTTCTCCGAGCGCACTGAGGCGCGCACGTCGGTCAGCTCGATCCGCCGGTGGGGGCGTTCGACCTCATCGGCCACAGCCAACGCTGCTTCCATCGTTGCGACCCGGGGGTCCTCGGACGTGCGGGTGGCGACGTCGCGGGAGAACACGACGGCCGCGGCCGGCGCGCCCCCGATCACCGAGGCGAATGAACCTTCAACGGCAATGATCTCCATGTTGTCATTCAGGACACCGGAGAAGACGACGAAGGCGCCCCCGTGATAGCGCGAAATCACGCAGAAGACGATCGGGCCCTCGAAGTTCACGATCGCCCGGCCGATCTCGGCACCGTACTCAAGTTGCATCTTGCGCAACGACTCAGGTGAACCGTCGAACCCTGACAGATTCGCCAGGACAACGAGAGGGCGGTTGCCGCTGGCTGCGTTGATGGCTCGCGCTGTCTTCTTCGATGATCGGGGGAACAGCGTGCCGGCGGTCCACTGGTCCGGACCGTCGGCGGGGAGCCAGCCTCGCCGAGGATCGGGCGGGACTCGATACCGAGCACCGTGACCGCATAACCGCCGAGATGGGCATCCAGGACGACCGTCGTGTCGGCGTCGGCCATGCCAGCCCAGCGCTCAAGGACGTCGTGGTCCTGGTCGACCACCGCACGCATGACGGTTCGGATGTCGAACGGCTTCTTGCGATCCCGGTTGACCTCGTCGGAGAAGATGTCCCCCACAGTCGTGAAGTCGCTGTCCCGATGGACGTGCGGGTAGCTGCGCACATCGCGGTCGTGTGGGTCGCTGCTGTCGGCTCGACGGGGGGAGCGTTCTCCCGGAGCGACGTAAGTGTGCTCGTAGTGGGCGAACAGCGTGTTGCACGCCGCGGTCAGGTTGGGTGCCCAGTACTGCGCCTGTCCGTTCGGTCCCATGACCCGGTCGTATCCGCCGATACCGAAATTATCCTCGGCTGATACACCCCCGGAGTAGTCCAGCGAGTGCTTGCCGGTCAACACCATTGCGCTGTCCGGTGTCATGATCAGGATCCCTTTGGTGTGCATCAGCATGGTCGCTTCAGCGTTCCAGTACGGCTGCGCCCCCACGTTGATCCCGGCCACGACTACGTTGACCTCGCCACCGGCCTGGGTGAAGGTGATCAACCGTCGCAGAGCGCGTGCCACCCAGTCCATGTTCTCGGTGCCGCTGTCCATTGAGATTTTGGCGCCCGAGGACAGGGCGAACCACTCAACCGGAACCTTCATCTCCTCGGCGAGGTCGAGGGCGGCGATGACCAGCGCGCACTCTGGCTCCGCAACCGAACCCAGCGACTTGGTCGGATCACCGAACAGAACAACACGCACCATGCCTTCGGGGTGGCGGGCGGAGGGTGTCGAAACCAGACCGGCGACGATCCCCGCTCGGTTGCGCCCCGGAGGCCGGTCGACCGGCACAAGCCGACCGGCCTCGTCCAGGTCGTGCTCGGTGAAGGTGCCACTGGCCCCGGTGAGCAGCGGGACGATCTCGTAGGGGTAGACGGTGCCGCGGGCTCGCGAGCGCCGCACGTTCTGGGTGTAGGTGTCCAGCGGTGCCAGCGGCTCCGTTGGCGGCTCCGTGGCGGTCACGCCGACACCTGCCCCGGGCCGGTTGGAGAAGATCAACGCGACCTCTCTAGGCTCCGCGCCGGGTTGGTCCCGGAGTCGAGCCAGCACCATGACCTCCTCCAGTCCGGCGCCCGCCGTCAGGGGTGCCAACGCTCGTGCGGAAGCGCGCAGCTCCTCCAGGGACAACTCGATCGGAGGCCACACGTACAGGAAGATTCGGTTGGCGTCGAGCCGCCCTCCAGCCCCGCGCTCGGCCAGGCTGGCGCGGATGCTCTCCAGGCAGGCCGCGAGCGTGCGCTCGACAGCGGGGAACGCGACGACCTGGCCTGACGCGTCCCGCAGCGGCGTCACATCGCGGACTTCTGCCAACGCCACGAGCCGCTCATCGGCGGGGTTGTCCGGGGCGACGCAGTGGAACAGGTACGTATCCTCGGTCGAAGGAAGCCGCGTGCCTTCGAAGTTCTTCAACCGCCACAGGTCAAGGCGCTGACCTGTCAACGGATGCATGCCGCGGATCACTCGCTCCTCCTTCATGTGCCCGTGCGATGGGCGGAACGTGAACTCCCGCACCTGGGCCCCAGCGCGGCTACACACCGTGACCGTCACGCGTCGACCGATGACCAGTACCGGCACGTCGGCCAGCATCGCTCGAAGCATCGCGGCTATCGAGTCCGAGTCGGCTGACGGGTCGCTCGACGACAGGTAGAGGTCAACGACGAGGTTCTTCGGATCAGCGACCTCGGCGGCCAAACCAGCGACGCTGACGAGGACAGCGGGTAGCTCGGAGAGGTCACCCATGGTCGAGATGAGGTGGAGCTGCTTGCCGCGCAACTCGAACGCACCCGTCACGAACTGCCGACCCTCGAGCCGGAAGGAGCGGACGTCCTCCAGGGCGCGCACCTTGTAGTAGCGGCGGGTCAGCACCTCGAGCATCGGTTCCAATCCGGAGCTGTTGATTCCGATTCGCTGAGCCAGCATCCGGATCAGAGGCTCGGGGCTCGCCGCTAACGCCTCGATCTGCTGCGCGTAGTCGGCTGCGTCCGGATGCTCGTCGAGGTAGTGAAGACGTTCGCGGACTGTCGCGTAGACCTGCTCTCGGACCTGCAGGATGAGGGGCTGGTTGAAGAGCCGGAACCGTATGCTTCGGGCGAGGTCACCAACTGCTGGATAGCGTAGTTGGGTGGCGACGATCAGCCTGTCGAGAACCTCGCCGATCTCGTCGTGGGCAGCACTCGTCGACACCTCCTCCTCCAGCAGCCACCGCTCGAGCAGGGCGGTGACCACCGGGATCTGGTCGGCCGCCCGCTGCTGGGCCAGGAACACTCGGTAGACCGCCTCCTCCAGCTCGGGACTCGGTCCCAGATCTGCGAGGCCATAGTGGCGAAGCACTCGCGACAACCTCGTCCGGAACGCAGCCGGCAGGCTCTCTTGCTCGACGTCTAGGGAGTGCAGATAGGTGTGGAAGTGCTCCCGTGGGCTGTGGACACGCTCGTCCGGATCCTCCTCTTCCCTAGTGGGCCGGTTGCGCGACAGTTCGCACAGGTCAGCGAATGTGGTGAGCAGCGCGAACTCTTCGCGCCTCAGCCCGGCGTCGTCCTTCCCAAGCTCGTCGCGCAGCTCTGAGTACTGGGCGCTCAGAGTGCGGGCCTGGCTGGCGCTCACGTCGTAGCCGGTGATCATGGCTCGCAGCGCGTCGAGGTGCTCACGCGCCCGAGTCGGCACGTCGGGCCTGTCTCCGGATCTCTGCGCCTCGAAGCTGACAGCCGGGGAGTTCGATGCGGTGGCCCCGACCTCGTCGACGGGGCGATCGAACAGCAGCAGCGGCGCCCCGGCATCAACCTGGGAGTTGACGGCGGCAAGGACCTCGCGCACCCTCCCCGCGCGCGGAGCCGGCACCACGGTCTCCATCTTCATGCTTTCGAGTACGGCGATCGTCGCTCCGGCCTTGACGTGGTCGCCTGCCTTGACGTTGATCGCTACCACCACTGCAGGCGCCGGTGAACGGACCACTCCGGTCTCGTCCCGCGCGATCCGGTGACTGACACCGTCGACCTCGACCAAGTGATCGGCCGGACCGGCCACCGATACGACGTGGAAGGGTGCTCCACCGAGCCCGAGCCGGCTTTCGAAGGGGCTCAGGCGGTCGACGTCGACGTCGATGAGTCCCCCGTCCACCTCCAGCCGGTATCGGCGGGCATCTACCTGAGCTACCTCCATCCGATAGGTCCGCGTCTGGTAGCCGAGCTCGACCTTGCGGCCAGCGGTGTGGCTGGCCCGTGGCCGACCGCCGCGAGCGGAGCCGAGGAAGGCAGCTCGCTCGAGGGCCTGCTCGGCGTCGTAGGCATCGATGGCAACGCTGAGCAGAGCGACGTCGGCGTGGCGAGCCGGCGCTGGGGTCGTGGAAGCGCCGACACGGTCCAGCCAGCCCGTGTCCGCCTCACCGGACACGACCTCCGGACGGTCGAGCAGGTCCAGCAAGAACGACCTGGTGGTCGTGCCACCCCGGATCACGATCGTGGTCTCGCGTAGGGCACAACGCAAGCGAGCCAAAGCCTCTGAGCGGTCCTGCCCCGAGGCGATGATCTTGGCGACCATCGAGTCGTAGTCAGGTGGAATCGTGTCACCGGCAGCGAAACCGGTGTCGACGCGGATGCCTGGACCGGACGGCAGGCGGAGCAGCTCGACGATGCCCGGGGCGGGCGCAAAGCCCCGATCGGCGTCCTCGGCGTTGAGGCGGGCCTCGATTGCGTGCCCGACCTGTGGCGGTGCTTCTCCGACCAGCCGCTCGCCGTCAGCCACGAGCAACTGCAACTTGACCAGGTCGAGCCCGGTGGTTGCCTCGGTGACCGGGTGCTCGACTTGCAATCGGGTGTTCACCTCCAAGAAAGCGAAGGTCTTCTCGGTCGGCTGGTAGAGGAACTCGACGGTTCCCACCCCGCGGTAGCCGGCAGCCCGCACGAGGGCGACCGTCGCCGTGCGGAGCTCAGCCTCCTGTTCGGCGTTCAGCATCGGAGAACTCGACTCCTCGACCAGCTTCTGGTTGCGTCGCTGGATGGAGCAGTCGCGGACTCCGGGTGCCCACACGGCGCCATGATTGTCGGCGATGACCTGCACCTCGATGTGCCGAGCCCCGACAACGAGTCGTTCGAGGAAGACAACCGGATCACCGAAGGTGCGCGACGCTTCGGTCTGCGTACGCCCGAGCGTGACCTCGAGCTCGCTGGCTGAGTTGACGACGCGAATGCCCCGCCCCCCACCGCCGCTCCTGGCCTTGATGATGAGCGGGTATCCGATCGTGCGGGCATGTCCGACTGCATCCTCGAGGCTGTGCACCGGCCCCCCGCTCCAGGGCGCCACCGGGACCCCGCTCTGCTCAGCCAGGAGCTTGGCCTCGATCTTGTCGCCCAGTTTGCGCATGGCCTCCGGTGGAGGACCGATGAACACCACACCGAGCCTTTCGCACAGCTCGGCGAACGCGGGGTCCTCGGCTACGAAACCCCAGCCGACCCACACTGCGTCGGCACGACTGGCCCGCAGCGCCCGCTCGAGCTCGGCGTGGTCGAGGTAAGCACCGCCCGCGGTAGTGACTTCCCGTAGACACACCGCCTCGTCAGCCGCCCGGACGAACAGCGCCCGCCGTTCCGCCCGGGTGTGCAGGGCGATGACCCGGATGCCGCAGCCACGCTGCTCGTTCAGCTCTCGAACCGCCCGGGTCAGCCGCATCGCGGGCTCACCCCGATTGACTACCAGCACACGAGTGAACATTGGGGAACCTCCATCGACCAGCTCGCTCAGCCATCCGGTGTCCACGCGCGACCACGCAGTACACGCACGGCCCGTGGGGCGTATCTAGGTGAGCCGTCCCTGGATCTAACGCGGTTTCATGCAGGCCACCTCGGGGGTCGAGGCGGTCAGGGTGGTGCGTTTACGCTAGTGCTGTTCGTACTCGACCGGAGGCAGCTGACCGGTCGAGTAGCGCAGCCGTCGGGTGATTCACTTCAAGGGCTATCCAGGTGAGCGGAGTAGTGCCAACATCTTGCGTCCAGGCCGGAGTGTGGGGATGACAGAGCGGTCGCGTCTTCGGTGCAAGGCGTTGAATGACATGTCGATGTCCGCGGAGGATGCTGCCGAGTTCATCGTGTCGGGCGACCACGTCGGGATGAGCGGGTTCACCGGTGCTGGCTATCCGAAAGCAGTACCCGCCGCGCTGGTGCGTCGCGTCACCGACGCGACCGCGCGCGGCGACCGCTTCACCGTCAGCGTCTGGACCGGAGCGTCTACCGCGCCCGAGCTTGACGGTGCGTTGGCAGCGGTCGACGGAATCGACCTGCGCATGCCCTACCAGTCCGACCCGGTGAGCCGCGCCAAGATCAACGCTGGGCTGCTCGACTACTTGGACGTGCATCTGTCGCACGTCGCCCAGATGGTCTGGGAAGGCTTCTTCGGTCACCTCGACGTCGCGCTCATCGAGGTCGCCGGCATCACCGCTGATGGTGCACTGATCCCGTCCTCCTCGGTCGGCAACAACAAGACGTGGATCGACATGGCCGACCGGGTGATCCTCGAGGTGAACTCCTGGCAACCCATCGAGCTGGAAGGCATGCACGACATCTACTACGGCACCGCGCTGCCTCCGCACCGCAAGCCGATCCAGATCCTCGAACCGTCCGACCGGATCGGCGTGCCTTACCTGCACTGCCCGCCGGAGAAGATCGTCGCCGTCGTCCCGACGGACGCCCCCGATCGCAACAGCCCGTTCAAGCAGGCTGACGCCGATTCGCAGCTGATCGCCGGTCACGTCCTGGACTTCCTGACTGACGAGGTGCGACGCGGGCGGCTGCCTGCCACGCTGCTGCCGCTGCAGTCTGGCGTCGGCAACATCGCCAACGCCGTGCTCGCCGGACTCGATGCCGGACCATTCCGGCCGCTGACCGCCTACACCGAGGTGATCCAGGACGGCATGCTGCTGTTGTTGGGGTCCGGCACCGTGAGTGTCGCCTCGGCGACGGCCTTCTCCCTCAGCGACGACGGCATCGCCGATCTGCGCGCCAACATCGCCGACTACCGGAACCGGATCATCCTTCGCCCGCAGGAGATCAGCAACCACCCGGAGGTGATACGTCGACTCGGCTGCCTGGCGATGAACGGCATGATCGAGGCCGACATCTATGGCAACGTCAACTCCACCCACCTCATGGGCTCGAGCATGCAGAACGGAATCGGCGGCTCCGGCGATTTCGCCCGCAACGCCTACATCGCGATGTTCCTCACGCCGTCGATCGCCAAGGATGGGGCGATCTCCTGCATCGTGCCGATGGTCAGCCACGTCGACCACACCGAGCACGACGTTCACGTCATCGTCACCGAGCAGGGCCTGGCCGACCTGCGCGGCTTGCCGCCGCGGCGCCGCGCCCAGCAGATCATCGACCACTGTGCGCACCCCGACTACCGGCCGGCCCTGCAGGACTATCTCGACCGGGCCACGGCCAGCCGATCCGGTAAGCACACCCCGCACCTGCTCGACGAGGCATTGTCGTGGCATGTGCGGTACTTGCAAGAGGGCACAATGCGACCCGTCTGAGTCGTCAGGGGAAGGCGGTCCGCAGTCTGATGCAAGCTCTCGAGAGCGCCCGTGGGGACGAAGTCTCATCGAAGCGCTGGGTGGGTTGGCTCACATCTCCATGCCGCCGTTGACGGAGAGCACGCTGCCGGTGATGTAGCCGGCGCTGTCTTGGAGCAGGAACCGGACGGCGTGAGCGATCTCGTCAGGGTGGCCCAGCCGGCGCATGGGAATGTTGGCGATGATTCGGTCGAGGACTTCTTCGGGGACGGCGGCAACCATTTCGGTGTCGATGAAGCCGGGGGCGACGCAGTTCACGGTGATGCCTTTGCGGGCTGTTTCAAGGGCCAGGCTCTTGGTGAGCCCGAACAAGCCGGATTTGGACGCGGCGTAGTTGGCCTGGCCGATGCTGCCGGTCTCACCGATGATGGAGCTGATGTTGACGATGCGACCGAAGCCGCGATCGATCATGTGCTCGAGGACGGCTTTGGACATGTAGAAGGCGCCGGACAGGTTGACTCGCAGCACAGCGTGCCAGTCCTCCACGGACATGTTGCGCATGGTCTTGTCGACGGTGATGCCGGCGTTGTTGACCAGGTAGTCGACGTGGCCGTGTTGTTCGACGACTTCGGCGACGACCCGCTGGCAATCCTCGGGCATTCCGACGTTGCCCTGGTGCAGGGAGACGGCATGGCCTGCAGTCGCCAGTTTGGCGGCCATGTCGTCGGCCGCCTCCCGGTTCCTGCTGTATCCGGCCGCGACGTGAATGCCGTCGGCCGCCAACGCTCCGATGATGGCCGCACCGATTCCACGGGTACCTCCGGTCACCAGTGCGACCCGGTGTTGGTCCATGTTGTTCTCCTCGTTTCGCGAGGTCCGCGACGTGGTCGCCTCCTCGTCAGCTTTCAATGGTGGCCAGACTGAGCACCTCGAGGCGCCAGTCGACGTAGTCCATCTCGGGGTATCGCTCGGCTACGTCCGAGATCACTCTGACGCGGTTTGCGGCGGGATCGACCGCTATCGCGGCGATCTCCTCGGGTGTACGCATGTGGTCCACCACGACGGTGCGCACTGGGATCGGGGCAGTGTCGGCCAGGATGGCCTGGACGAGGACTCGCAGCAGCGCGATCCGAGCCTGGTGGTCATCGGGTGCGGTGAGCTCTGCCGGCAGGTTGCCGGCCACAAGGACCACCGAGGCGTTTGGGCGCAAGGTCCCGAGCACGGCGGACACCGCCTCGAAGCGGGCCAGGAGGCCGCTAGCAAGGAATGCCTGCAACCTGGAGACCACGGTGCCTCCCGACGACGGTACGTTGACTGGTAGCTGGACGTAGTGGTCGACCGCTCCCTGACCGAGCGAAGCGCAGACCTCGACGAGTGTGCCCAGATCGTCGACCGGGACCACCTCACAATCGTGATTTGCCAGCGCCGTGCTTACCGCCGCGACCCGTTCCGGTGAGCCCGTGACCAAGGCTGTTCGCGTCATGGCCGCCACCTCGTCGCGACCGACAGCGTTATCCCAGCGGTCTCCGGACTACGTGCCCCATCGTGCCGGGTCGCCGGGACGGGTTCCTGCGATGCGACATCAGGTCCCAAGGGAACCGCCGATCTCCCCCCGTTCGCGGAGAGGCCTCGCTCAAGCTGAGATGTGCTGAGACTACACCTACCGGTTCCCGCAGGCGGCCTCACTCCAAGGCCTACGTCTTGCTCAAGAACCCCCGGGGCCGCGAGGCCAGCCGGCGCTATTTCCCCGTCCCGAGGGCGTTGAGGAAGCTCGCCACGATCGGCCCGTCCGTCGGCCCGCCGTCGCCCGGCGCGTCGATATAGATCATCGCAAAGGCGATGTCACCGTTGAACCCCATGAGCCAAGCATCGATCGAGAGCGGGGTGCCGCTCCCGTACTCGGCGGTCCCGGTCTTCGCGTAGGTCCCGGCCGGGAGCCCCGTGCCCGCCGCCGTCCCGTTCTCGACGACTGAGAGCATCATCTCGTGCAGGTCGCGGTCGAGGGCGGCCGGCACGCGGGTGGTGGGGGCGCTCTCGTCGGGGGCACCCTGGACGACGAACGGCTCACGGATCGTGCTCGTATCCACGTCGGCCGCCACCATGGCGAGGTCGAGCGGGTTGAGGACGACCCTCGACTGGCCGATGGCGCTCGCGGCGAGGTCGGTCTGGCCGACACAGACCGGGACGCTGCCGGTGAACACCGGCAGGCCGGGGTCCCACGTGCCGCCGACGTTGTAGAACGCCGCTGCGTTGTGCAGGCTCGAATAGTTGAGGTGCGCCGTCGTGAGCCCGATGAAGGCGGTGTTGCACGACACGGTGAACGCCTGGAACAAGCTGTTCGCGCTCTCGGAGCCGTCGTCGTTGCGGAGGTTCTCGCCGTCGACGTTGATGACGGCGGGGCAGGTGGCCGGCGATGAAGGTGTGAGCCCGGCGTCGATGAGCGCCGTGCTCGTGATGACCTTCATCGTGGAACCGGGCGGCTGCTCGCCCTCGAGAGCGAGGTCGTAGGCGCCTGCATTGTTCGCGATGGCCACGATCTTCCCGGTGGATGTCTGGATCGCGACGAGCGCTGCCTCGTTCGGTACGCTCGCCAGAGCGTTCGCCGCGGCGGTCTCGATCGAGGGTTCGATCGTCGTGCGGACCGGCGTCCCAGGCTTCGGGGCAAACGTGGCGAGCGTCTTCTCTGTCGCCCCGGAGGGACTGACCACAGTGATCCTGCCGCCGGGTGAGCCTGCCAGCCGGCGTTCGTCAGCCTGCTCGATCCCACCTTGACCGACGATGCTCTTCGAGGTGTACGGGGCACCGAGGCTCTTCAAGTCCACCTTCGTGATCGCCCCGAGCGTGCCGATGACCCCGACCAGGTCCGCGGGCGTTGTGGACGAGGCGCCGCCCACAGATTGGAAGAAGACTCCGGGTACCGGGTACAGCGTTGGGCGCAGCTGCTCGTAGCGGGACCACGGGACCGTGAAGACCGGCTCGAAGGCCGTCGGGGCGGTCCTTGCTGCAGCGATGGCAGAGGCGACGGCCGAAACCGGCGCGCCAGCAGCGACGAGGGAGGCCGTGAGGGAGGTCGGGTTCTTGATGTAGGCGCCCTCCAGACCGATCACGACACCCGTCGGAGACTCGGGCGAGAGTGGCGTGCCGTCAGAGGCGAGGATGGCGGCGCGCTCGGGCCAGGTGAGCGACACGGAGAATCGGCCGTCGGTGCCGAGCGCGGGATCGATGGTGGCTCTCGACCACTCGACACGCCAGTGGCCGCGAAGCAGGCGCAGGGCGAGTTTCGTGTGGATCGTGAACGGCCCGAAACTACGGAGCTTCAGGCTCTCCGTCACCGGGACCGTCGCCCGGCTCCTGCCGGTAGTCAGAGGCCCGGCGCTGTAGCGTGCCGTCACCACGCCGAGATCTGCGACGGCGCCTGCGTTGACTGTGGCGAAATCCGCCGGTGGATCCTCGCAAAGCTTCGCCATCGCGGCCCAGTCACGTGCCGACCAGTCGGACAGGTAGGTGCTGACGGCCGGTCCCGGCCGGGGTGACGCCTTGGCTGCCGGTTGCGAGGAACAGGCGGTGAGTATGCCCCCGGCGAGGACGAGCGCGGGGAATGCCCGGAGCGTGCTTGCTCGGCCGGCGCGCCACCGGCGCCGGAGGCGCAGAGTCGGGCGAGGCGTCCGTCGCTCGCTCATTAGCTGTTCCTTGCGCACTGCGACCGGATGTTACGGGTGCGTTGCAGCTCGGTGGCGGCAGCCGGGAAATGAGTCTCGGCGGGCGACGCGAACGAGGCCGGCAGATGTCGTGCGTGACGGTCGTCCCCCGGCGAGACTAAGCGGGCCTCACCGCCGGTTCTCCCGAAGACGGGCCACGCACGGGGGAGCTTGCCGGGCTCGATGACCCGCCTCGCTCCGAGCCACGGCGTGTGGCACTGTGCCCAGCCTGCTCGGACGCCGACCCAATCCAGCGCACCTTCTCCCGTCCTTCCGCTTTGGCGAGATAGAGGGCTTGGTCGGCTCTGTTCATGAGCGAATCCACGGTTACGTCGGACGGCTCCGAGCGGGCGATACCGATACTGCAGCCGACCTCGATGCGGTGGCCACCCACTTCAGTGACTGCGTGGGACACCTGTTGCCGGATCCGCTCGGCAACCCTCGGGCCCCCTGGGCTGTCCGACGCCTCGAGCCACCCGACGACGAACTCGTCGCCGCCGAGGCGGGCAACGACATCCGATTGCCGGGTCGTCGCTCGGAGGGCGTTGGCGACCGCTGTGATGGCAGCGTCGCCTGCTTCGTGGCCGAAGGTGTCGTTGATCGCCTTGAGCCCGTCGACGTCGATGAAGAGCAGCGCCAGGGCGCTCCCGCCTCGGCGGCCGCGGGCGAGGTCACGCTCGAGAAACTCGACCGCCGCGCCGCGGTTGAGGAGGCCGGTGAGCGAGTCGTGTGTTGCGCGCTTTTGCAATAGGTCGCGCTGTTCTTCGTTCGCGCGCATCGACGCTTGCAGCTGATCGAGAGCTGTTTGGAGCGCCCGCCCCGTGCGTCCAGGGAGCGGCGAACTGAGCACGGGGTGGTCGAGGTCGTCTTCGGCGAGCGCGACGGCGTGCGCCTCGACGGCGCGGAGCGTCGACGATATCTCGTTGAAGGCTGCCGCCGCGAGGGCTAGCTCTCTCGGGCCGGACTCATCGAGGGGGGGCAGGTCGAATTCGCCTTCCCGCACGGCGCCGGCTGCGCTCACGATGCGACCGAGCGGGCGGCCGACCCAGTGGCTCAGCACGAGCGCGCCACCGAGTGCGACTTCGAGTAGTAGCAGCATGACAAGCAGATCGGTGACGAGCCCGTTGGTGGCCGAGTTCTCCTGGCCTGCCGTCACGGCCCGGAGGTCTGCAGAGGCGGCGAGCACGAGCGCCGTCAAGGCGGTGACTCGTACCACGTCACCTTTGAACACGCCGGCGTGGCTCTTGAGGTTCGTGGCGTACGGCGGGGCTTCGTGGCGGAGGCCGACTTGGATCGCCAGTTGGATGGCGGCGTTGAACTGTCGCACTTGCGGGCTGCGCGTGAACGCCTTCCAGGCGGCGGAACCTCGGGGCCCGAGGTGGCCGGGAAAGCCCTGTACGGAGGTTTCGAACTGTTCGTTCGCATCGATCAAGCCCTCGACCTGCGCCGGAGTCGATGGGGTGGTGAGGAGGGACTGAGCGAACGTGGCCGCTTGGAGACCGTACGTAAAGGCCGTGAACGCAGTGCCGAGCGCGGTCAGGCTGTTGCGCACGGCGAGCGGAGCCGATCTGTCGGCCTGGTGTGACAGGGTGTCGAACGAACTCAGCCAGCAGGTATCGATGGCCGATTCGAACCTCCCGAAGACACTCTGCACCTCTCCAAACGACACCCTCCCCTGAGCCTCGGCCCGCCGCAGCGACAGCAATTCGCCGTAATCGACCGCGAGCGAGGCCGTCGTGCGAAGAACCGTCTCTTGGCCGACCGTGCGGCGGGCGGCGGCGAGCTGGGCCTCGAAGTTGATCCCGAGCAACGAGTCGAGCTCCGCCGAGGAGACGTGGTAGGTGGCCGCGTAGACGATCGCGGCCGTGGACAAGTACTCGTCGGCGATCGCCGCTCGGGCATTCAGCAAGGAGTCGAGCTCGAGCGTGGCCTGGCGGGCGGCGACGGCCTCTGAGCGGCTGGACCAGTTCCCGGTCACTGTCGTCCACGCGAGGCCGAACGTGGCGGCGATCGGCGCCACTATGACCAGGATCAGCGAGGCGCGCAGGCTGAGTGGCGAGAAATGATGACGCACTCGTGGGCGGTTGCCGGACGCCGGTCCGCGCGGCTCGTCCCGGTCGCCGTCCCGGTCGTCACGGAGGACTCGGCCCGCACCGCCATCTCGCTCCGGAGGAGGACTTGCGTGACGCATAGTTCCTCGTTCCACTCGGTGCGTCCGGTGTTGTGCAAGGAGAATTATCGGCAGTTGGGGTGCGAATCCTGAGGGGACCGAGTGTCGGGCCTGCGCTTATGCAGCCGGGATGATCTCGGCGGGGTGGAAAGCGTCCGTCGGGCCGTAAGCCCAAGATGGTTCGATAGTCGAACCGTCCAAGGTGATGGAACGCGCTTCGGGCGGCCTGAGCCTCGCCCATTACCGCGTGCTGTCGGCCGTCGCCGCCGGGGACGAGCGGGCCAGCCGGGTCGCGGCTCGCCTCGCCCTCGGGAAGCCCACGGTGAGCGCTTCGGTCGACGCCCTCTGCCTGCGGGGCCTGCTCGCCCGCTCGGGCGTCGTGGGCGACCAGCGGGCGGTCCAGCTGAGCCTCACCGAGGCCGGGAGGCGGCTGCTCGAAGAGGCGGAGGCAGCGATGACGTCGGATCTCGAGGCGCTGGCGGCCCGTACGGGGCGACGAGACGACGTGATGGGCGCGCTTGTGGCTCTCGGCTCAGCGATCGACCAGGCGGTGGCGGAGCGGCGCCGGTGAGGCGGAGGACACCCGACGAGGGGCCGGGTGAACGGTCGCGAGGCTGGGTCCGGCGTCTCAGCGGCTATCTGTTCCTCCACAAGCGCAACCTCATCGTCGAACCTCGACCTCGCCACAGAGGCCCGGGTCGCCACCGCCATGCAGCTCGTCTCGCACGGGCGCACCACCGTGGTGATCGCGCACCGCCTGCAGACGGCAAGGACCGCCGACCGCATCGCTGTCCTCGACTCGGGTCGGGTGGTGGAGGTGGGCACGCACGAAGAGCTGCTTGCGATGGGGGGGCGGTACGCCTCGATGTGGGAGGCGTTCGAGCTTGTCGGCAAGGGCACCGCAGCCCGCACCGTCGCCTGAGCCACTCGCGGCCGGTCTCGTCCTCGGCGAGTACGCCGCGACCGCCCGGACCTTCGGCTGGGGCATGAAGGAGCTGATCCCGGTCGCGCGAACCTCGATAGATTCGTGTTTCGCCGAGGAGGGCCGTCGGCAGCATCTGGTGCGAGCGCCGCACGCCTTCGGCGATGCCAACGCCGTCGTGCCGGGCTGAGCAGTAGAGCTCGGGCGACCGGCGCCCGAGGAAAGGGAGCAGCTGGAGTGCGAGGATCCAACGGCGTCGGCCGACTGAACAACACCCATCCGGCATTGCGGCGCGCCTGGCACCCCGTGGCACGCTCAACCGAGATCGGCGAGGAGCCGGTGCGGGTGGAGCTTCTCGGCGAGCCGTACGTCGTGTTCCGAGCCCAGGGCGAAGCCGGCGAGCCGGTCGCGTTCGTCGATCGCTGCCCTCACCGCCTGGCTCCGCTTTCGCTCGGCCGCCAGGAGAACGAGGTGCTGCGCTGTGCCTACCACGGGTGGTGTTTCGACCGCTCGGGCCGCTGCGTCGAGATCCCGGCGCTCGGACCCGGGGCGACCCTTCCGCCGAATGCTCGCTTGCAGGCGCCGGCAGGAGTCGCGGAGCGCCTCGGCATCGTGTTCCTCGCGCCCGAAGCGCCTGTGGTCGGGCTGCCGACGATCGAAGAGGCCGGCGAGGGCGGTTTCGAGTCGTTGGAGCTCCCTCCGACCGAGGCCCGCGCCAGCGCTGCGCTCATGGCGGACAACTTCCTCGACTTCGCGCACTTCCCCTTCGTCCATGCCGGCACCTTCGGGACCGACGAGTCCGCAACGCTGGCTCCCTACGACGTTCAGCGGGACGGCTGGACATTCCAGGTCGTCTACGAGCATTCCTTTGCCAACCGCGAGGACCCCGGTGTGGCGGCGGGGATCCGCCCTCTCGTGCAGACCCGCCGCATGACCTACCGGTACCAAGCCCCGTTGTTCCTCACTCTGCGGCTCGAGTTCCTGGAGGCGAAAGGCATCAACGTGATCGGTTTCTTCATCCAGCCTCAGAGCCAGGAGCGTTGCCGCCTCTACACCACGCTGTGGCGCAACGATCTCAGTGGTGACCCTGCGGCCCGGGAGAATGCCATCGCGTTCGAGCAGGAGGTCCTCGCAGAGGACCTCGCCGTGCAGTCGCGCTATGACGACCTGTCGCTGCCGTTGGATCTCCGGGCGGAGGTCCACACCCGGGCGGACCGTAACACGATCGAACTCCGGCGGGTACTGTCAGATTTCGTGGCGGACTGGGCATCCAGCCTCGCGGCGATGTCATCGACGCCCACGCTCTGAGCCCTCGCCCTGTGGTCGAGGCTGCGGGGATCTGCTCATTCGGACACATCTTCGTCGGACGGCTTCGCGACAAGGATGTGATCACCTCGCTCAACGACCGGGTTCTCACCAATCCCGAGGCTGACGTGCCCCTCGTGCACGAGGCCGAGGACGAGTCCGTCGCCGTCCTCGCGGACCGCGCTCAGCTGCCTGCCGATCGTAGAGTCATCGGCGTCGACTTCGACGAGGCGGTGTCGCTCCGAGTCGAGGAGCTCAAGGAGAAGTCTCCCGCATGAGGCGTCTCGAGGCTCTTCGCGAGCGTGTGAGCGACCCGTTCGTCGACTGAGACGGTTTGTTGCACTCCGAGTGCTTGCAAGGCCTCGGTCATGGTTCCTGACCTGATGAGTGCGGATATGGGCAGCTTCGGCGCCTGCGCGCGGAGCAACACCGCGCTCACGAGCACATCGCCGTCGTTGTCTGCAGTGATGAGTGCGTGCTCGGCACCAGCGGGCTTGGCGGAGCGAAGGGTCGCTGGGTTCGTCGGGTCGCCTCTGACGACGTGGACCTCCTCGCGGATTCCGACGGGGTCGACGTCCGCGACGAGCACGACGGCAACGTCGGCTTTCACGAGCTCGTCGATGATGGCAGGCACGCTCGGGTGCATGCCGACGATGAGGCGGTAGCTGCTGTTGGGAAAGTGGCTTCCCATCTGAAGGACCCTCCGTATTCCTGCCGAGGCCGCGGCGCTGTCGCAAGGGCGAACGTGGCGCCGACCAACGGGATGGTAGTGAGCATGACCGCCGAGGCGACAAAGCGGCCTGAGGGGTTCTTTGGGGTGACATCTCCATAGCCGACCGTCGTCGCCGTCGTGATCGCCCAGTAGAGGCCCGTCGTGAATGGGCAGTGTTGGGTGATGGCGAACAGCGCTGCACCGAGCAGCATGAAGGCGAGCAAAGCAGAGAGCAGCATGGCGATGTGGCGGCGGTGCCCCACCTTCAGTACGCGGGCGATCAGCAGGTACACGGAAGTAGTTTCGCTCGCGCCAGGCCCCGCTGGCGAGATCGGTCGCTCCGGCGATGGCAACGGGTGGCTCCCCGAGCTCAAACCGTAGAGGTCGTTCGCCTCTACCCGGCACGGCCCTGAAGTCGGACAATGTCGTTATGAAGTTCCCGGCGCGAATGCGCGACGGGATTGTTGTGGTCGTCGCGCTGTTCATCAGTCTCACTGCAGGTTGCGGAGGTTTGAGCGGCGTCGGGTCCACCACCTCGCAGCGAAGCGGGACGTCGACGACCGCTGCCTCCTCGATCCCACCGGGAACGACGGTTCCCAGCCGGTCGACCACCACGGTCGCCAAGCCGCCGCAGTCCTCAACAACGACGATGATCGTACCGAGCCGCCCGATTGCCCCGATGCTGGCCCTCGGTGACAGTGGTTCGCGCGTGCTTGGGTTGCAGCGGCGCCTCGCTGCTCTCGGTTACTGGCTCGGCACGCCGAACGGGGACTTCGGCGACAGCACCGAGCAGGCGGTCTACGCGTTGCAGAAGGCGGCGGGGATCGGTCGGGACGGCATAGTCGGCCCCGAGACGGAGACCGCCCTCGCTCGCGGCGTCGTACCACGGCCACGGAGCACCTCGGGGCATGTCGTCGAGGTCGATCTGCAGGACGACCTGATCATGATCGTGAACGGCGGGAAACTCTACGCGGTGCTCAACACCTCGACCGGCGGCGGCTACATCTACGTCGACGATGGGGTCAGCGCGATCGCATTGACACCGATTGGTGTCTTCCAGGTCTATCGCGAGGTGGACGGTCTCGTCACGGATTCGCTCGGTCAGCTGTGGCGCCCGAAGTACTTTGACGACGGCTTTGCCATCCACGGGGACTCGTACGTGCCTCCGTATCCGGTCTCGCACGGCTGCGTACGGGTGAGCAACGAGGCGATCGACTGGATCTGGGCCAACGATCTCATGCCGCTCGGCACAGAGGTCTGGGTGTACGGGTAGGCCGGCGAGAACTGGCGCGGCACAACCACGAGCCGGTTGCCACCTGGTGCCGATTCCTGGTTGGGCGCTCTGGCTGGCCCGCTGTACTGCTCACGATGGCCCGCGTGACCCTCGTCGAGTCTGCGGCGCCGTCTGGCTCACGTTGACGAAAGGCGTCGCTCGACTGATTCGACCTTCGAGCGCAGCGCGCCGCTGACGCCTGGGCGATGGTCGATCTTGATCACGAGGCTGACCCGAGGTGCCGCGGCCGCCACGTGATCGACACACCGCTTGATGACGCCCATCACCTCGTCCCAGTCGCCCTCGATGTTGGTGAACATTGCGTTCGTCTCGTTCGGCAGTCCACTCTCCCTCACGATGGCGACGCAGTCGGCCACGACCTCGCTCACTGAGGCACCGATTCCGAGGGGACTGATGGAGAAGGCAGCGATCATGTCCTGATCGTCGCGCCATTCGGCTCGCCTCGCGGCAGCGCCTTCACGGTCTGGCCGGGGCAGCAGGTGCCGGCACGTTGGAAGTCACGTGATTTCGACCCGGTGGCCCCTCCCGGTCAGAAACCCGGGAAGACGCTCCGCAGGGCATCGAGGTCCACGCCACCCGCCTCGATGGGAGGTGAGTGGGCGGGATCGAGCCGTCCGTAGACGAGCCGGAGGAGCGCTTCGGCAGGGATCCGGAGGTCGGCCTCGCCAGCGTCGCCGTCCGTGGGGGAGAGGACGACGGAGTCGCCGATGTCGAGGAGGAAATCCCGACCGGGGTCGGTCGTATGGATCGCGACTCGAAGCGGGACACCGGTCGGATTGCCGAGCCGGGCCACGAGCTGGCCGAGCGTGTCGATGAGGAGCACCACGGCGTCGGGGGCCACGGCGGCGGTCTCGTCCAAGACAACGGCGATGTCCCACGTGTGTACGGCGTGCTCGCCGAGGCGCATCCGCATGAGCCCAATCGCGTCGATATCCATCCCGAACATCGACAGGTGCAGGTTGTCACGCTGGTCGGGATCCAGAGCGCTGATGCGCCCGACGAACGCGCCGTCGGTTGCCAGTGCATCGGAGGCCTGTTCGTCCGCTGATTTGGCGTTCCACGCTTCCCAGATCGGTTCGAACCGCTCCCGTCCGGGTGGCGGGTTCCCCGCCAGTCCGGCGTCGAGGAACAGGTTGAAGATCTCGGCGCCGGACCCGAGATGAGCCAACACCTGGGCGATGGACCATTCGGATGCGTAGGAGGGGCCCCGCAGCCGGTCGGCGTCCAATGGCTCGACCAGCGAGCGTAGGTGCTCTTGCGATCGCCGAAGTGCAGCGATCCAGTGCGAAGGCTCCGTATCCATGATCCTGCACCTTTCCGTGGAGGCGTGAGGCCAACGGTACCGGCTGCGCACAGATCTCCGCCGTCTCGGGCGCTCCAACGACCGACGCCGTCGAGGCGACTGGTGACGCCGCGACTGCCGGCTACGGGGCAGACCCCGGATCGCCTCGGAGAGGGGAGAGCACTTCGCCCGCGGCCTGCTCCCCGGAGCGGACGGCTCCCTCCATGTAGCCGTTCCATACCGCCGAGTGCTCCGCGCCGGCGAAGTGGATCCGTCCGGCGGGTTGGCGGAGGCTGGGCCCGTAGGCCGTCCAGACACCCGGCGTGAAGTGCGCCCCGTAGCAGCCCCGGCTGAACTCCTCCGCCATCCAGTCCCGTTCGAGATATTCGGTGAGCTGGCGAGCCTTTGGACCGAAGTAGCGCTCGAAGCAGGCTACTGCAGCCTGGCGGCGTTCGGCTGGGGAGCGGTGTGCCCAGAGCCGTCCGTCGTTTGCCTCCATAAAGCCCATGAGGACACCGGGCCGACCCGACGGTGGTGAATTGTCGAACGTGACCTTGACCGGACCCACGTCAGAGGCCGCCTGGCCCGTCAACCCGTCCGCCCGCCAGAATGGCTCGTCGTAGACGGCGTACAGCTTGATGACGGAACCGGCCGGCAGCCGCTGGGTCAGTTGGTCGCGCCAGGAGGGGAGTGGGGGCCCGTACTCGAGCCGGCCGGCGAGGGTGGGCGGGAGAGCCACGATCACCCGATCGCCGGTGAAGACCTCGCCGGCTCGTGTCGTCACGAGGACCCTGGCGTCGTCCTGGTCGATGCGGCGGACCGGGTTCTCGAGGCGGACCATGCCGGGCAGGGTCTCAGCCATCCGCTCGGCTACGAGGATGGAGCCGCCGACGATCCGGTCCTGCTGGGCCCCTCGGTCCACCGAGATCAGCCCCTCGAGGTCCGTCCCTGAATGCGCGTAGAACATGGCGTGCAGCGCTGAGAAGTCTGTGCTCTCCGCTGAGAAGACCGCTTCGCCGACGATCCTGAAGTAGGTGCGCCCCGTATTCGTGCGGAGGTTGCGGCCGATCCAGGTCTCGAACGTCTGGCCGTCGAGCTCCCTCGCGCGCGCAGCGCGCCACGGCTCGTCGAGCGAGATCCGGCTTGCCAGGCGACTGAATCTCGTGAGGCCTTGGAACAGGTCGGCAAGGACGAACGGGCTGAGCTTCGGTACCGCACCGCGGCGTGAGCCCATGCGGCTCGTGGCGCCGCCGAGGACCACCACGTGTTCTCCCTCGTTGTACGTCGGGAACGTCTCAAGACCCAGCTCGGAGACCAACGCGTACATGCGGTCTTGGGTCGGCCCGATCCACTGGCCTCCGAGCTCCACCGGGGTGCCGTCGGTCGTGCGACCGCCCTCGGTGCGGCCGCCCACGCGGTCACGGGCCTCGAGGACAGTCACCTCCGCCCCACGGGCGACCAGCCGGCGGGCAGCGGCGAGCCCGCCGAGTCCCGCGCCGATGACGATCACTCGAGGGGCCGTCATGCCGCCAGGCCCATCCCGGCCATTGCGTCGAAGGCCCGCCATGACCGCCGTACCCAGCGCGGCCGGCGGTCCACGGCGACGCTGCCCAGGTCCTCCCACCACCCGGCCTCGAGTCCTTCGGCCGTCGCGAAGGCCTCCGCCGACGGCGGCGGGTCGGCGATCCACTCGGATTCGGTCAGGTCCCTCGCCTGGCGGTAGCGGGGAAGCAGGCCAGGAAGGTCGGCCATGGTCGCCCTGTGAAGGCGCTCGTGGCGCCACCAGAGTGTTGCCGGGTCGAAGCGGTTCGTCGGCGCTGGACCGAGGTCGAGCGGCTGGTCGACACGCACCGGCTTGAAGAGCGATGTGCATGGTGCCGCCGTGGCCGTCGCCCAATGGAGTGGCTGATCCCTCAGGTCGCTGACGAACGAGGCGGTCGTCTGGCTCGAGGCGACCAGACCTCCCGCGTGCACGCACGGCGCACGCAGCGTGCCGTTCATCAAGGACCATCGGGGAACACCGCCCTCTCCATGGTCGCTGAGGGCGGCCATGAGTGCCGCCGGGCCGGTTGCTCGGGCGGCCGCGTCTTGCGTCCGGCCGCGGCGGACGGCGCAGGCGGTCACGCGTTCGCGAAGATGGTCACCGTACGAATCGGCGAATCCCGCGATGGTGAGGCCGTTGGAGATGCTCCGAGCGCCCTCGCGGACTTGCTCGGTCGCCCAGCGACGCCCGGCCGTCTCGAGCACCATCGCCCCGTCACGATCCGCGATCAGGAAGCTGTTGTGATAGGTGAAACCCCGCCGCTCGTAACTGCACGCTCCACCCTGGCCGTAGCGTTCCAGCAGGTCGATGATCACCGAAGTCGCCCCGGCAGCGTCGCCCGCACGCTCGAGCGCAAGGCGGAGCAGGTCCATGCCGAGGAGTGCAGGTTCGCCGTACGGCTGAGTCGTGAAGACCGCCTCGTTGCCGATCACGACCCCGTGCTCATTCGCCCCCATCTCTGCGCCCCACATCCACCATGGACGCGAGAGCAGCACCGCGTTGGTGGTGCCCGCCTCCGGTATGTCGATCCACGTGCAACGGACCCGGCTTCCGGGCTCGTGCTGGGCGGCCGGTAGCCACTCGAGCACCTGGGACTCGTTCGGGTCGCGGTCGCTGTTCTTCGCGAACAGCAGCCCGTCGTCGGTGATGGTCACCATCGTGTCGCACACGCGTCCGACGCTAGTTCGAGGTGCATGTGTGGCTCGTTTCCCTCGGCGTCTAGGGCAGTGGCTCCTTGGAAGCCGCCTTGGACGTCGTGACCGCCACGCCCGGCCCAAGACCGGTGATGTGCAGCGTGCCTTCCACCACTTCTACGGTGACCCGGTCATTGCCCAGCTCCAGACCCTCCATGCGTAGTGCCGTGCTGCCGAAGGGCAGCACGGGGTCCAGAGCGACCGTTGCGTTCGGCAGGTCGGGCTCGAGACCGAGGACGCTTCGCAGTAGCAGGAGTGGAGCGGCCGAAGCCCAGGCCTGCGGCGAGCACGAAGCAGGGTAGGGAACAGGAACCGATAGCTCGGCCGGCGTCAGCCCGGCGAACAGCTCCGGGAGGCGTCCTCCGCACGCTGCGGCAGCCGACAGCAATCCCCGGGTCAGCGCCTGGGACTCGTCCAGGCACCCAGCCCGGCGAAGGCCGGCGGCGCAGATGGCGGTGTCGTGCGGCCAGACAGATCCGTTGTGGTAGCTGAGTGGGTCGTACCGACGCATCGAGGTTGCCAGAGTCCTCACACCCCAGCCTGAGAACAGCTCCGGGGACACGAGCCATTCGGCGACGGCTGCGGTTCGATCTTCGTCCACGATCCCCGTCCACAGGCAGTGACCCATGTTCGAGGCGACGGCGTCGACTGGACATTTCGCGCGGTCGAGCGCAATGGCGTATGCGCCACGGCTCGGCAACCAGAAATCGGCATTGAACTGCCGTTTGAGCGCATCGGCGCGTCCGTTCCGATCGGCCGCGAGCGCGGTATCGCCGAGCGCTGCAGCGAGCGCTGCGCCCGCCCGCCAGGCCGCGTACGCGTAACCCTGCACCTCTGCGACAGCGATTGGAGCCTCAGGCAAGCGACCATCGGCGAACGACACCCCGTCCCAAGAGTCCTTCCAGCCTTGGTTGACGAGCCCGGATTCACTGATCCGTTGGTACTCGATGTAGCCGTCGCCGTCCGGGTCCCCGGGACCCGCCATCCAATCCAGCGCGGCGTTGACGGCAGGGATCAAGGGACGTACGTCGGCCAACGGAGTGCCCCAACGCCAGAGCTCGGCGACGAGCATCACAAAGAGAGGCGTGGCGTCTGCCGTCCCGTAGTACACGTTGCCGGAAGCGAACGAGAGTGACGCACGACCCTCCTGGCGAACTTCGTGCAGGATCCGACCCGGTTGTTCTTCTGTGGCATCGTCATACCGCTTCCCCTGTAGGCGAGCGAGTGTCGTCGCTGTCGAGAGAGCCAACGATGGCCCAAGGACCAGGGACATCCACGCCGTGAGTATGGAGTCGCGACCGAAGAGCGTCATGAACCACGGCGCTCCGGCTGCCACGACCGGCTCGTGGGGGTGCGCCGGATCGAAGATCCGGAGGGCGCCGAGATCGATCCCGGCTCTGCGGAGCGAGAGTGCCAAAGCGGGGACATCGGTAGTGATCCGAGGAAGACCGGCCTCCCAGGCTGCCTGTCGGGTCGCCGCGGGCGATGCCTCGACAGGCTGACCGCACCGGTGCAGAGACGGCAGTTCCTCCCCGGCCCGCACCGCTGCCACTTCCAAGCAGGCCGACCACTCCTGCTTGCCCGGCAGGACGACGTGCCAGGAGATCGTTCCGTCGTCGGCGTCGAGGACACCTGCCGGATGAGGGCGGACGATTGATCCTGCATCGGAGTCCGGCTCTCCCAGGCGTAGGGCCTCGCCCACGGCCGAAGCTGTGAGCATCGGTGGGGCGTGGCTTGCCTCCTTCACCTCGATCACGCCGGCGAGGTCCGTCCCGACCGACACCAGGACGTCGACGGTCTGCTCCTGCTCAGCGAGGTTGCGGAGGCGCACGTCGGTCCGCAGGCCGTGCCCGACATGCAGCTCTCGCAGCACGAGAATCGTGTGGTCGTTCGTGCGGCCGGCCATCGCGGCTGAGAACGGCGCCGAAAGTGTGCACGCCAGAGGCTCGATCACCTCGCCCGACACCTGCAGGACCAGTCGTGACAGGACGCGGCGGTCGCCCACGAACAGGCCGCTCGGCCCCTGGCCGGTGATGTCGCCGCGCCGATCGCAGATGACAAAGCTCGCGCCACCGACGAGCGTGATACTTCCGGCATCGGGTGGGACAGCCTCTCCTGAGAACGTCCACGGAGTGAGGGCAGCGCCGGAATCTGCTAAGCCGCCTCTCACGTGCTGCTGCCTGTGTTGATGGACCCGTCGTCGTAATTGCAGGCCGGTCGCATGCAAGAGTGGTCGCTCATCGGTGCTCCTCGGACCTGGAGCAGCCGAACTGGCGCGCCGCCTGTCAGCGTACGCCCCAGGCGCGGTCCTGAGTCCAGCCACCTTCCCCGAGGGGCGCGATCCGGAAATCGGCGGTAAACTAAAGTTTCCCACTTGGGAGGGACGGCCCGCGAGGCTCGGCGAGAGGGTGTACCCCCGTTGCCGACTGGCTCAAGCCTCTTCTGAGCATCACCGCAGAGGAGAGCTGTGCCGAGTCGAAGCCTGCCCGAACAATCGTCGATGGCGAGCGCGGCACATCGCTCATCGCCTGGTCGGCCTGCCGAGTCGTCAACGGCCGAGCTACACGCGCGTCCGGTCTTCGGTGAGCCAGGCATTCGGCGCATCGGGCTCACGCCGCACGAACCCCATACTCCGGCGGCTACGGGGGACCGGCTGCGCATCGGGCTGCTCGCCCCTCCCTGGCTCCCCGTGCCCCCGATCGGATACGGCGGCACAGAAGCTGTGGTGGATCGCCTCGCAAGAGGGTTCCAGAAGGCGGGCCACCACGTGGTGCTGTTCGCCGCCCCCGGCTCGAGCTGTCCGGTCGACACCCGCTCGGTGGTGTCGTTCGAGGCTCGTGACCTGGGAGCAGCCGTGACCGAAGTCCGGCACGTCCTCGCTGGCTACGAGGCGTTCGGCGACTGCGACGTCGTCCACGATCACACTCTCGCCGGGCTGCTCGAGTCGACTCGCCATCCGGCCGTCCCGACCGTGACGACGTGCCACGGCCCGCTCGCGGGCGACCTGCGGGACATCTACGCTCGCGTCGCTCGGCGACTGCCGGTGATTGCCATCTCCCATGCCCAGGCGCTTCAGGCACCGGAGATCCCGGTCGCCGCCGTGATCCACCACGGGCTCGACGTCGACGAATTCCCCATGGGTACCGGTTCCGGCGGTTACCTCCTCTTCCTCGGCCGGATGAGCCCGGAGAAGGGAGCTCATCGCGCCATCGATATCGCCGAGAAGGCGGGTATACCCCTTGTCCTCGCCGCGAAGATGCGCGAGCCAGCCGAGCGGCAGTATTTCGACGAGTTCGTGCGTCCCGCGCTCGGGCACGGGGCCGAGTACATCGGGGAGGTTGCCGGCGCCGAGAAACTCCGCCTGCTCGGTGACGCTGTCGCGCTCCTCAACCCGATCCGTTGGGCCGAGCCCTTCGGCCTCGTCATGGTCGAGGCGCTCGCCTGCGGCACGCCCGTGCTCACGCACCCTGTCGGTGCCGCCCCTGAGATCGTCGACCACGCCCGCACCGGCTTCCTCTGCGGGTCTGACGAGGAGCTTGCGGCTGCAGCGTCACTCGCCTCGGGACTCGACCGCTCGCGCTGTCGAGATGCGGTGCTCAGGCGTTTCTCGACAGCGCGGATGGTCGACCGGCACCTGTCCCTCTTCGACAAGGTGCTGGGCTCTTCTGCTGCGCAGTCGATGGAGGCTGTCGAGGTCGCCTCCTGACCGCAATCCAAGCGGATGCGTCGTGACGGCGCCGCCTCACACGACCTCGGCGGGCTCCTCGGTGCGCACCCCGCTGGCGACGCCGGCCATCAACAGGCCGATCGCCTCGCGGGTGCTCGTGTGAGGGTCGGCCGAACCGATGATCGAACCCGTTGCTCGCCGGGGTGTCGAGCCCGAAGGTCCTGTGCGCGGGCCGCCCGTCCAGAGCTACCCCAGGTGCAGTCAGGCGACGGCGGGCAGTACCTCATCGGCGACCAAGCGCAGGTGATCGATATCGGCCAGATCGAGCACCTGGAGGTAGATCCTGGCGGCCCCGGCCGCACCGTAGGTCCTCAGGGTGTCGATGACCTCGTCGGGAGTGCCGGCCGCGCCGTTGCGCCTGAGCTCGTCCGGTGCCCGCCCGATGTTGGCCGCGCGCACCTCGAGCTCACTCTCGTCGCCGCCGCAGCACAGGACGAGCGCGGCCGAGCGCTGGACCGAGTCCGGGTCACGTCCGATCGAGCGGCAGGCATCGTCGACGAGGCGGTACTGCCGCTCGACGACCTCGAGAGGGGAGAATGCCACGTTGAACTCGTCGGCGAAGCGGGCGGCGAGCGCCGGAGTCCGGCGAGCACCGTGACCTCCGACGATGATCGGTGGCCGGGGACGCTGCACTGGCTTGGGGAGAGCGGGACCTGGCTCGAGTCGATAGTGGCGGCCGAGGAACTGGAACTGCTCGCCTACCGGCGTCTCCCAGAGCCCGGTGATGATAGCCAGTTGCTCCTCGAGGCGGTTGAACCGCTCGCCCAGCGAAGGGAATGCAATCCCGTACATCTGATGCTCGGCCTCATACCAGCCGGCGCCCAGGCCGAGCTCGACCCGCCCTCCGCTCATGGCGTCCACCTCGGCGACAGCGACGGCGAGCGGGCCGGGGAGGCGGAACGTTGCGGCCGTCAGCAGCGTGCCGAGCCGGATCCGCTCGGTGTCGCGAGCAAGGCCGGCCAGCGTGATCCACGCGTCGGTCGGACCTGGCAAGCCACTGACATCACCCATCTTCAGGTAGTGGTCGGAGCGGAAGAAACCCCCATAGCCACACTCCTCGGCCGCTCGTGCCACCGCCAGCAGATCGTCATAGGTGGCACCCTGCTGCGGCTCGGTGAATATGCGTAGTTCCATGGGCTCGGTCTAGCGGTGCTCAGCCCTCGAAGAAGCGCCTCGGGCTCGAGACGAGCATCTCGTCCACCTGCGCCTCGGTCACCCCTCGGTCGAGGAGCGCCGGCACCACGTCGCGGACGATGTGCAGGTAGTGCCAGTTCGGCAGCCCCGGTTTGAAGGCCGGGTCGATCCAGTCGATGTAGCAGGCGGCGTCATGGCTGAGCACCATCTGGCCGGCGTAGCCCCGCCGACACATCTCGGCCACGATCCCGACCCGTCCCTCGAAGTCGAGCGTGGCGTCGATCCCGAAACGGTCCATGCCGAGCATGAACCCGTTCTCGGCAAGCGCGGTGAGGTGTTCGGCATCGGTCGAGTCCCCACTGTGGGCGAGCAGCACGCGGTCGAAGGCCACACCCTCGGAGCCGAGGACCTGTTTCACGGCGAGGCCGGTCTGCGAACCGGGGTGCGTATGGACCATGATCGGGGCGCCGGTGCGCAGCTGGGCCGCCGCCACTGCCCGCAGCACCCGCTCGACACCCGGCATCAGGCCGTGCTCGTCGATCGCGCATTTGAGAAACCCAGCCCGTACCTCTGTACCCCGCACCCCCTCTTCCAGATCGCGCACGAAGAGGTCGACCATCGGATCGGGCAGCCCGGGGATGACTCCGGGCCCGCGGAAGAAGAAGAAGTGAGGCACGTCCGTGTAGGTGTAGACGCCCGTGGCCACGATGATGTTGAGGTCGACCTCGGCCTGGATGCGGGCGATCCGCCCGATGTCACGCCCGAGCCCGTCCACGGTCGGATCCGCGATCGTTGAGATGCCTGCCGCCGCCAGCTCATTCAGCTTGGCGATGGCATTGGCGACCTGCTCCTCCTCGTCCCACTCATCGGACCATTGCCGCTGGGAGTCAGGACTCAGCACGAAGACGTGCTCGTGCATGAGCGTTCGCCCGAGATCGGCAGTCTCGACCGGGCCTCGGGCGGTCTGGACGATGGTCATCAGCGTCTCCTTGCTCATAGTGGATCGGGCCCGTCACGGATGGTCGTTGGGGCACACGGCCGGGGTCGGGTACTGGTAGGCCACGTGGTTCAGTCGCCAGGACCCCTCCCACCACGTCGCCGAGGGATTCGGGAGCTTCAGGAAGGTCCGGAGGTCCACGTAGAGCGCCGCCGCGTACCGTGCGGCGCCTGCTGGGCAGAAGTGCACATTGTCGACCATCCGCACGCGCTCCCACTCGCTCTTTGGGGCTTTCGGGTTGCCCTCGGGGGGCAACCAGTCGGAGAAGCCCCCGTGCAACAGCACGGAGTCGCCGATGGGCAGGTACAGGACCCGGCCTGGGAACTCCGACGTCAGCGATGCCGCGATCGAGTCCCACCGGTTGATCGCCGCTATCACGTGGGCGAGGTAGGCCGGCTCATTGACCGTCACCGACGCGTCAGGGCCGGGCTGCGGGAACTGCTGGAAGATGACTCCTCGGACCCCGTAGCCCAGAAGCTCCCTTACGAAGCTGGCAAGCTCTACCCGGTACCGAGAGGGGTGCTGCCAGGCGAGGCCGTTGTCCCAGCTCCACATTCCGATCACGAGTTGGGGGTGAGTGGCGGTGACCCACCCGGCGATCTCGCTTCGCCACCCGCCCGGCGCCGCCGTGAGCCCCCAGCCCCACTGCGATTGGTTCACGACCGTGACGACGCCCGTCGACTGCAGCAGTGCCTGCACCGCAGGGCTGTCGGACAGCATCACGGAATCGCCGACGAGCAGGACCCGCAGCGGGTGCGCCTTCGTCGGGATGCTCCCGAGTTGGATGGGCTTTCCCACCACAGGTGAGGTGGTGCTTGTCGTCTTCGCCGCGTTCGCCCCACTCGTCGTCGGCGGTGGCGATGTGATGACTCGGGTCGGCGGTTCAGATGTGGTGGCGAGGGCCGCCGGCACCGTCGTAGCCAGCACGACGAGCGCCGTCGCTCCCATCATGACGGGCGCAACCGCCAGCCGTAGGGCGGACGGCAGCTTGGCCAACAGCCCGTGCCGGATCGGCTGCTCGAGCGCGTAGAAGCTGGCGGTGGCGAGCACCAGCATCACCGCGACCCTGAGCGCGTCGAGCGGGAGCTCCGCCAAGCCGGTGCGCACCGGGGACAGCTCGACGATGACCGGCCAGTGCCACAGGTAGATGCCGTAGGAGATGCGGCCGAGGAAGCGGAGCGGTCGAAGGGACAAGGCGCGGGCGAGCGGTCCCGCGATGGCCTGCCGTACGTCGGCGACCAGGGCCGTCGCTGCCACCGCACAGAGAAGAAACCCGCCCTCGAACATCCAGGTGCGGGGGTCCCCGCTCGCCGTGCCAGCTGTGGCCCAGCAGACGGCGAGGACCGCCAGCGCCAGTGGCGAGGCCAGCGCGAGCGCTCGTCTTGCCCTTGGGGTCGGCTGCGGCCTCGCCGCCACCAACATCGCCAGCGTGGCGCCCGTGAGCAGGTCAAAGGCTCTCGTGTCCGTGCCGTAGTACAGGCGGTTGACTGATGCGCCGTGCAGCGAGAGGTACGCCATCCAGGCGGCCGAGACCAACGTGCCGCCAGCGGTGAGCACCACGCCGGGGCGACGCCAGGCCGCAACCTCGCACCGAACGGGCCCCTGGTCGGTGGCGGTCTCGGCGTCGGATTCGGTCTCCGCCTCGCGCGCGCCCAGTTCCGGCTGCCTCCGAGAGCGTCGCCGCCGGCTTGATACCCGCGTCAAGGCGACGATGATGAGGGGCCACACCAGATAGAACTGCTCCTCGATCGCCAGCGACCAGGTGTGCTTGAGGGGAGACGGCAGGCTGAACTGGTCGAAGTACGACTGATGAGCGGCGATGAAGTACCAGTTGGCACAGTATCCGATCGTGGCCAGCGCATCTCCGCGGAGCTGACCAAGGTCCACGGGAAGGCCCTGGTTCGCGAGCGACGTGTAGGCGCACACGGCGACGAGCATGAGGAGCAGCGCCGGCAGGAGTCGGCGGGCCCGGTGTCCCCAGAAGCGGCCGAGTCGGACCGTTCCGGTGTTGGACCACTCTTCGACGAGCAGGCTCGTGATGAGGAAACCCGACAGCACGAAGAAGAGGTCGACGCCGAGGTAGCCGCCGGAAGCCCACCCGAGACCCAGGTGGTAGGCGACCACGCCGGTGACGGCAAGGGCGCGGACTCCATCGAGGGCCGGCACGTAACGCCCCAATACGGCGTTGGTCTCCGAGGTCGAGAAGACCGACCTACTCATCACCCAATCGTAGCTGGGGTCATACAGCCTCCTCCGGGCGCTCGTCCGCCGTTGTGATCGCCGCCCGATTAGCATCTGAGGGTGGCCAATCTCCCGAGCCAGAGCGAGCTCGACGGAGCCTTCAAGATCATCGAGGACCACTGCGACCGCATCTACACGTGGAACTACGAGCGCTCGCGCCCGCAACTCGTGACCTTGTACAACAAGGCTGCCCAGTCCCAGTGGGCCAGCGTCACCGATCTGGACTGGTCGACCGAGGTCGACCCGGAGTCGCTGGTCAACCGAGACGCATCGAACCTCCAGCTCATGCGTGAGGCCACGAAGATCCCTGGCTCGCCCATCGCGACGTGGGGTGAGAAGGAGTTGCTCCAGCTCGGCCTCGAGATGTTCACCGCCATGCTGAGCCAGTTCATGCATGGCGAGCAGGGCGCCATGATGACGGCGGCGAAGATCGTGGAGACCGTGCCGTGGATCGACGCCAAGTACTACGCGGCGACCCAGACCATGGACGAGGCACGTCACACCGAGGTCTTCGCCCGCTACATCGAAGAGAAGGTGGGCGAGGCCTACCCGATGAACCCGAACCTCGAGGCGCAGATCACCGGCCTGCTCGAGGACAGCCGTTGGGACATCGCCTACCTCGGGATGCAGATCGTCATCGAGTCGCTCGCACTCGCCGCCTTCGGGGACATGGCGAGGCGGACGTCCGAGCCGTTGCTGAAAAAGCTCCTCCGCTACGTCATGGCCGACGAGGCACGCCACGTCGCCTTCGGCATCCTCTCGCTCGGTGAGTACTACCAGCACCTCTCGGATGCAGAGCTGAAGGAGCGCCAGGACTTCCTCCTCGAGCACACCGTCAACGCACGCGCCCGCTCGACCACCCCCGAGATCTGGGAGCGCATGGGCGTGTCAGCGGAAGCAATCATCCCCTTCATCGTGGAGGCGGCCGCCAAGGTGAAGTCGAGCCCGTTTGTCCAGTTCCAGAACGGCTTCTTCGCCAAGCTCGTACCGAACGTGCGGAAGCTCGGCCTGCTCGACGCCAACAACGGCTACCTGCGCGAGCGCTGGGGTGAGGCGGGGCTCCTCGAGTACGAATTCGCCGACGCCACGAGCGAGGACTACTCGAGCTACGACGCCGTGGCCGCCGACCGGGCGCTGTTACTCCGTAGCCGACCCCCGTCGCCCGCCGCCGGTCGCGTTAGGGGTTGTTGAACACCGCCTCATAGGTCAGCCGCCCGTGCGCCGGGCCGACCGGCACGAGGAACAGTTCGATCTCGCCCATCACATCATGGCGAAGCTCGTGGATGCGCTGGCCGATCGGGCGCTCGAGCGGGCCGCTGAAGGTGAGGACGAAGCACGGCGACTCTTCACCGAGCTCGGGCGGCAGCGCCACCTCTTCGAGGACGATCTCGGCACCGGCCGCGTCGCCACCGGCGGATCCCTCGACATCGCCGGTCACGGTGAACGCCGAGCCGGTGTGGGGAAGGAAGCTCGATGCCCTCATCGGGGTGAAGTCGTCTCCGGTCACGGGCCCGTTGTTATCACGAGTTGCGACCGGCGCCGACGTTCCAGACGCTCGAAGACGGGGCGGATCGACAAGGCGGCGGCACGGACGTCTTCGGTCGCCTGGCGCCGCTTCCGTTCGGTGTCGGGCTCGAACGCCGTGCCCGGCACTTTCGCGTCGAACTGACTCACCTCGATCATCGCCTCGTGCTCAGCGGCCGTGACGGTCACGCCGAAGTGGGTCAGCACGTCGTCGATGGCGCCCGGCAGCCGGCGGTACTCGACGAGCCGGCCACCGCGTTCGAGATGAGCGAGCACCGTCCCGGCGAGGTTGCCGAGTACGTGCGCCCGGTAGTTGGCAGCCGGCATCTCGAGCGCCTCCTCGACGCCGAGCCCGAGTCTTGCGAGATCCACGGTGCCCACCCGGAGGAACGTGCTCGTGTTCCGTTGCTGGGAGACGAGTACCTCGAGCGGGTCTCGGTACAAGAAGATCCAAGGGACGCCGGGGAACGCGTGGAGGAATGTCGACAGGTCGAGGAGGTCGAGCGGGTCGACCTTGACGAACAAGCGACCGGCCCGACCACCTCGGCCGCCACGGCGGCGTCCGAGCGCCGCGACAGCCGCACGCAACCACTCGATCCTCACGTCGTGCTCGACGCCCGCCAACGCGGCCGCGCGGACGATGTCGTCGACCACGGTCGGCTCGGAGAGCGTGGTGTGGCGACGAGAAGCGGCGAGCATCTGGGAGATCAAGGTGGAGCCGCATCTCGAGAGGTGGAACAGCAAGCCTGACAACTCGAGCCCGTCGCTCTTCGCGGCGACGTCGAGAAGTGTCTCGACCGGAGTGGTCCGGAGGGCACCGGGCAGGCCTTGGTGGCGGTCGACCGTCTGCTGGAAGAACGGCTCGGCGAAGGGCGCGTCGCCGACGTGGCACCAGGTCACCGTCGCCGCGCCGTTCTGCGGCCAGAGGCGGATGGGTACGAAGCCTGCGAGATCGTGCGCGGCGGCGGTCAAGGATCCACTCCGCTGAGGTTGCTCAGCCCGGGATCGCACTCGAGCCGATAGTCGAGGGGAAGGGTCTCGGCGACTACGAACCCGAGGCGCTCGTACAACCGGAGGGCGTCGCGGTGAGTGGTGATCTCAGCCATGGAACCGACTCTTGCCTTTGTGAGTGTGTCTGCCCTAGTCTGGCTCGGGCGGAGCGAGGTGAGTTCGCGCGGCGGCAAAGGGGGGTTGCAGGTGGCGTTCGACGACGTTCGCGTCGGTGGTGCGACGGCAGAGGCCGCCGCCCGGCCGAGGGGGCTTTCGAGGCGGCGGTTTCTCGGTGGAGTCGGTGCGACGGTGGCGGCTGCCGGGGTCGCCAGCTCTGCGTTCTCGTGGCTCGGGGCTACACCGGCGTTCGCCGCGGGCAGCCCTTTCGTCGGCGAGATCCGGATGTTCGGCGGCAACTTCGCCCCGGCAGGGTGGGGGTTCTGTGACGGGACGCTCTATGCGATCGCCGAATTCGAGACGCTGTTCAACCTGATCGGCACCACCTACGGCGGGGACGGGCAAAACACGTTCGCCGTGCCTGACCTGCGGGGCCGCATGCCGCTGCATCAGGGCTCCGCCTTCGTCATCGGCCAGAACGGGGGACAGGAGGTGGTGACGCTGACGACGAGCCAGATTCCGTCGCATTCCCACGTGGCGGTCGGCTCGTCCGCGACAGGAAGCACCGGATCGCCTCAGGGCGTAACCTGGGCGGTGCCCGCAAGCGGCAACGCCTACTCGGCGTCGAGTCCGGCTGCGGCGATGTCGTCGTCGGTGATCTCGGCCGTCGGTGGGGGCCAGCCTCACGACAACATGTCGCCGTTCCTTGCGATCTCGTTCATCATCTCGTTCTTTGGCATCTACCCCAGCCAGAGTTGAGGAGCCAACCTGTGCCGATGACCGCGGGCTGTGCCCGAAAGCCGGGAGGTCGCCATGGCGACTGAGCCATTCCTCGGCGAGATCCGGCTGTTCTCGTTCTCCTTCGCCCCCCGCGGTTGGGCACTGTGCAACGGCCAGTTGTTGCCGATCAACCAGAACCAGGCACTTTTCTCGATCCTCGGCACGACGTACGGGGGGAACGGCATCTCGACCTTTGCCCTCCCGAACATGCAGGGCAACGTCCCGATCCACGCCGGTAACGGCTTCATAGAAGGCCAGACAGGTGGCGAGGACAACCACACACTTGTCGCGGCCGAGATGCCCAGCCACACCCACGCGCCCGTCGGTGGGGGGCAGGCGACGAGCCCGAGCCCGAGCGGGAACCTCTGGGGTGTCAACGCCCAGAGCACGTATTCGACCGCAACGCCCAACGTTGCGATGAACCCTGCCAACATCGGGGCGAACGGCGGGAGCCAGCCTCACCCCAACCAGCCGCCGTATCTCGTGATCAGTTTCTGTATCGCCCTTACCGGCATCTTCCCTAGTAGGAACTGACGTGCCTAATCCTTTTGTCGCAGAGATCCGCATGTTCGCCGGCAACTTTGCCCCGACCGGATGGGCGCTCTGCAACGGGCAACTCATGCTGATCAGCCAGAACACGGCACTGTTCTCTCTTCTCGGAACGACCTACGGAGGGGACGGTCGGACGAACTTCGCCCTCCCCGACCTCCAGGGCATGACGCCGATGTTCTGGGGTCAAGGTCCCGGGCTGACTTTGCGCGACATCGGTGACTCAGACGGGGAGACCAGCGTCACGCTGCTCGGGTCGCAGATGCCCAGTCACGGCCACGCGGCTTTTGGGCTGGCTGGGGCGGGGAACCAGTCGTCGCCTGCGGGCAACACCTGGGCCGAGCTCGGGCGAGCGACCGACCTGTATGCGGGCGGTGCCGCGGCAGCCACGATGAGCCCGCTGGCCACGTCGGTCGCCGGTGGCAACCAGCCGCACAACAACCTGCCGCCCTACCTGGTTGTCACGTTCATCATCGCCCTCCAGGGCATCTTCCCCCCGCGGTCCGGACCGCGTACGTTGCCCAAACTTTGACACCCAAGCATTGACAACAGTCCTCGCCACGCCCGGCGAGCGGAGACGACGTTCCGCCGTGCACGGAGCAGAAGGAGAGCCATCGTGAGCAGTTCCGGACGACACTCCCGCCATCGTTCCGTGCCCGTGCGGGCGCTCCGGGCGATGACGTCGGCCACCCTCGTCGCGGCGGCGGCGCTCGCAGCCGTGTCGCTCGCTCCGCGGGCGGCAAGTGCCTCCACGACGATCACGGTCAACACGGCGGCCGACTCCAACGACGGCCCTTCAGCCTGCAACGGCGCCGACACGTGCAGCCTGTTCGACGCCATCACGGCGGCCGACAACGGCTCGAGCACGCAGAGCTCGCCGATCACGATCGACGTCCCACCCGGCACCTACGTCATCCCAGCCTCCAACCCCTTGCCGTACCTCGACAGCGCTACGGCAGAGGCGATCGACATCACCGGGACTGGTTCAGACCCCTCCCAGACGGTCATCGACGGCGACGGCACCAACGGGTCGGGCACGTCGATCCTCCTCGACGGCCTCGCGGGGGACGAGTACAACACCTTCACCAATGTCACCTTCGAAGACGGGTACTCCGACGGCAACGGTTTCGGCGGGGGGGCACTCAACTGGTCGCAGGCCTCGGCGGCGAACGTGCTCACCGTCGATGACTGCGTGTTCAGCGACAACGTCAGCCAGAACGACGGCGGTGGTGCCATCCTCGACTTTGGTGGTACGGGCGCAAGCCTCACTGTCACCGGCAGCACCTTCGAGGGCAACTCTGCAGTCGGCATCACCGGCTCGACGGCCGCGGGCGGGGCGATCGACGCCAACGTCCCGATCCTGACCGTCTCCGACTCAACGTTCCAGGGCAATACGTCCGGCGTGTCGTCGCCGACGAACAGCTCGCCCTCGTCGCTGTCGGCACAGGGAGACGGTGGGGCCGTCATCACCGGGTGGAGCAGCCCCGGGCCCAGCTTCTCGATCACGGACTCGGACTTCTCGGGCAACGAGGCCTACGCCGGCTACGCGAGCGTGGACGGAAGCCTTCAGGCCGGCTCCGGAGGGGCCGTGTCGGATTTCTCCGGTCCGCTCACGGTGAGCGACTCTCGCCTCGCCGGCAACGTGGCCGTGAGCGCCGGCGACACCAGCCAAACCGAAGACCTCGCGTTCGTCGGAGGCGAGACCGAGGGCACTTACGGGTCCGCCGTAACGGCCGACGAAGACTGGTGGGGCGTGAACACAGGGCCGCAGGCGACGGCGTTCACGAGCGCCAGCAACGTCACGATGTCGGCGTCCAGCTGGCTGGAGCTCGAGGTCAACGCGGCATCCGACGATGTCCTCGAAAGCGGGACGACGTCGCTGCAAGCTGACCTCTTCGAGACCAACAACGCCGGGACGCTCAGCGGGCTCCCCGGCCTTCCCGGTTTCGTCGACGGAACGATCTTCTCGGCCGGCTTCGGGTCGCTCAGCGGTGAGAGCTCCGACTTCGTGAACGGGGACGCGAGCGCCACCTTCGACGCGCCAGGGTCGCCCGGCACGGCGACGATCGACACGACCCTCGACAGCCAGACGGTCAGCACGTCCATCACGGTCGGCGGTCCGCCCACGGTCACGCAGAATCCGAGCAGTGTCGAGGTGTGCTCCGGCTCGCTCGCGCAGTTCAACTCCGCCGCCAGCGGCTTCCCGGCACCGTCGGCACAGTGGCAGGTCAGCACGGACGGCGGCTCGACCTTCGGCCCGATCTCCGGCGCCACGAGTTCCGACTACTCCTTCACAGCGTCCGACAGCGAGAACGGCTATCAGTACGACGTCGTGTACACGAACGCCTTCCCACCACCGGCTACCTCCGGCCCGGCCACTTTGACGGTTGATGACGCCCCTTTGGTGACTGCGAACCCCCTCTCGCAGACCGTTCAGACCGGCGACACCGTTACGTTCACGGCAGCGGCCAGTGGATCGCCGACGCCTACGGTGCAGTGGTACGTCGAGCCGAGCGGTTCGAGCACGTTCACGCCGATTTCGGGCGCGACGAGCACGACGTACAGCTTCACCGCCGGGCTCGGTGACGATGGGAGCCAGTACGAGGCCGTGTTCTCCAACACCTGCGGCCCGGACGTGCCGACCTCGGCGGCGTCGCTGTCGGTGACCGGTCAGGCGCCAGGCATCTCGAGCGCCGACGGCACGACGTTCCTCGTCGGCCAGAGCAACTCGTTCACTGTGCAGACGAACGGTATCCCGACGCCGGCGATCACCGAGGTCGGCGCGCTCCCGAACGGCGTAAGCTTCTTGGACAACGGCGATGGCACCGCAACGCTGTCCGGCGACCCCGCGTCGGGAACCGGCGGCTCATACCCGATCACCATCACGGCCACCAACGGTGTCAACCCTCCGGCGACTCAGGACTTCACCCTTGTCGTCCAGGAGTCGCCGCAGATCACGAGCGCCTCCACGACGACGTTCAGCGTCGGCCAATCCGGGTCTTTCGCGGTCCAGACGACCGGGTCGCCGACCCCGTCGATCTCCGAGAGCGGGACGCTCCCGACCGGCGTCACCTTCACCGACGACGGCGACGGCACCGCCACGATCGCCGGCACTCCGGCACCGCTCTCCGGGGGTAGCTACAGCTTCACGATCGACGCGGGCAACGGGGTGGGTTCCGACGCCACGCAGACTTTCACACTTCTCGTCGACGAAGTGCCGTTGATCACCAGCCCGGAAGTCTCCGTCTTCGCAGACGGGCAGTCAGGTAGCTTCACGATCACGACAGCCGGTTTTCCGACTCCGGCGATCTCGGAGGCTGGAGCACTTCCGCTGGGAGTCACGTTCACCGACAACGGAAATGGAACGGCGACGATCTCCGCTCTTACAAGCGTCTCACCACACCGGTTCCATCTGACCATCACGGCCACGGGCGATGCCGCCAGCGTGACCAAGCCATTCACGGTGGACGTCGTCGCCGATCAGCCAGATGAGACCCTCGAGGTGGGCTGCGCTGTGCGCTCACCAATCCATGACCTCCGGCTCGCCGTGGCCATCCTCGAGGCCGTTGGCGGTGGGACGATCAACCTTCAGCCTGGGTGCGCCGTCCGCGTGGGCGAGTCGGGCGTTGGGCTCTACTACACCAGCGCCAACGGCCGCGACGCCACCGCGCCGATCACGGTCCCGATCACCATCAACGGCGGCGGCAGCAACGTTGTGCTGGCCCCGGGCGCCTCTGCCATGAGGTTGTTCGAGGTTGCGAGCTCCGGCTCGCTCACGCTGAACGATGTGTCGCTCACCGGCGGCGACGACCAGTCCGGCGTCGGTGGTGGTGCCGTCTACAACGACGGGACCGCGACCCTCACGGATGTCACGCTCTCCGGCGACAGAGCGGCAACCGGTAGCGGCGACGCCGTCGTCAACGAGGGCACGATGACGATTATCGGCGGCAAGGTGGTCGACGACAGGGGCGATCTCGGCGAGGCTGTCATCAGCGGCGGCAACCTCACCGTGAGTGGGACCACCTTCATCCACGACTACTCGGGTTCGATCCTCGACGACGGCGGCTTGCTCAGCGTCACCGACGCCACGTTCACCGTGGACCAGGCGTTCGAGGCCATCAGTGTGGTCCTGGTGACCGGCGGTTCGGCCACGATCGCGGATTCGACCTTCACGAAGAACGAGTCGTTGTTCGGGGCCGTGACCGCTTACGGGGGATCGGTGGTACTCGTCGACGACACACTGGTCGAGAACCTCGGCTATTTCGGTGCGGGTGGCGTTGGGGCTATCGCTTCGACACTGGACGTCACTGACTCGACCCTCGCGGATAACGAGAACGAGGGCGACTTCTATCCGGGCTCGGCGGTCAGCGCCATCGGGGGTGGGACTGTGAACCTGGCCGGCGACCTACTCGCCACGCGGCACCCGGATCCGTACGGAGAGTGCGGCACTGACGGCGAGCCTGCCTCGGTCGTCCTTGACGGTGGCTACAACTACTCCGACGACTCGAGTTGCGGCTTCACGCAGGTGACCAGCCCGGTCGTCGCGGGCCTCCGGCACGACCTCGGCATACTCGCGAGCAACGGTGGGCCGGTCGAGACAGTCGCCGAGCGCACGGGCTCGCCGACCATCGGCGTCGTGCCCTCGACTGCCACGGATGTGAACGGCCTCGAGCTCTGCGCCGGGAACGACGCCCGAGGCGTGCCTCGTCCGCAAACCGGCTGTGATGCCGGCAGCTTCCAGACCGCTTCGACGACGACCACGATCGGTGACTCGGAGCCGACCATCGTGGAGGGGTCGGCGGAGGTCCTGACCGCTACCGTCACGCCGTCGTCGTCGGTGTGGGAGCCGACCGCAGCGGTCGAGTTCCACCGGACCAAGAACGGTCACACAGCCCTCATCGGGTCGGCCGACCTCAACGGCTCCAACCCCGACGAGGCCACGCTCACGACGACATCGCTGCCGGTGGGCACGTACACGGTCACCGCCACGTTCCGCGCCAGCAACGGCTTCTTCCCGAGCATCTCGACCGCGGTCACGATCACCGTCACACCGTGACGTGAACGCTTGTGTGATCGTTTCGCTCACTCACGCGCCGCTGTCCGCTTGACTGGACGGCCGCGCCCCGCGAGCTCCTCGGTGTTACCGTCTTGGTCGGCGCCTCACGAGCTACGCCGGGTGGTTGCCGACCTCGGCTCGTCGCCCCGAGCCGTTTGACAGCCGACGTGTTGAGCTTGAGATCGGATCAGAGATGACGAGGACCCTTCGCGGAGCCGCAGCGATCGTCGGCGTCGCCGACGCCGTGTCGTCGACTGGCGAGCTCGAACGCTTCGGCCGGGACCTCGAGACTCAAATGGTCCTCGACGCGCTTGACGATGCGGGTTTGACGCTAGCCGACGTCGACGGTGTGTGCCACAGCCAATCGCCAATGGGTCTCGCCGAGTATCTCGGGATCCACCCGAAGTTCACGGACTCGACGAACACCGGGGGCTCGAGTTTCGAGGTGCATGCCGAGCACGCGGCAGCGGCGATCGCAACCGGGCTGGCCGACGTGGTCGTGAGCGTCTACGCGGCGACACCGCGAAGCGACCGGAAGCGGCGCCGGCCGATGAACCGCTTCGCGCCGAGCGGGCCCATGCCGGCGGCCGAGTGGGAATGGCCGTACAGGCTGCGGATGCCGATGGGCCCCTATGCATTGGCGGCCAGCCGCCACATGCACGAGTTCGGGACGACACCCGAACAGCTCGCGGAGATCGCCGTGTCCACGCGCAAGTGGGCGACCTTGAACCCTCGTGCCCGTTACCAAAAGCCGATCACTGTCGGAGACGTCCTGTCCTCGCCGATGCAGTGCTCCCCGCTCCACCTGCTCGACTGCTGTCTCGTCACCGACGGCGCCGGCGCGTTCGTGATGACGAGCGCCGAGCGGACGCGGACGCTGCGCAAGCCGCCCGCTTACGTACTCGGGGCAGCCACTTGTCACGATCACATCATGATCAGCCAGATGCCGGACTTGACGACGACGCCGGGGGCGATCTCCGGACCCGCTGCCTTCGAGAGGGCGGGAATCAAGGCCGACGACGTCGACCTGCTCATGGGCTACGACAGCTTCACGATCACGGCGCTCTTGCACTTGGAGGATCTCGGCTTCTGCGCCAAGGGAGAGGGAGGTGCTTTCGTGGAGGGCGGCCGCACGGCGCCCGGGGGGGAGCTCCCCATGAACACCAACGGAGGAGGGCTCTCCTACACGCACCCCGGCATGTACGGGATGTTCCTGATCGTCGAGGCTGTCCGCCAGCTCCGCGGCGAGTGCGGTCCCCGCCAAGTGGACGGTGCAGACATCGCGGTCGCCCACGGTTCGGGCATGGTGCTCTCCTGCATGTCCACGCTCGTGCTCGGCACGGAGTCGACACTGTGAGTGCCCGACGGGCGCCAGCGAGCTCGCCCGAGAGTGAACCGTTCTGGGAGGCGACACGAGAGCGCCGCCTCGTGCTGCAGTGGTGCACGATCTGCGACGAGCCCGTGCAGTTCCCGCGCTCGTTCTGCCCGGGTTGTCAGCGGTCCTCGCTCGAGTGGCGCGACGCCGCTGGCACCGGGACGGTGTACGCAGTCACCGTCGAGCACAAGCCTGAGGCAATGGCGGTTGAGGAGCCGTACGCCATCGCCCTGGTCGATCTCGACGAGGGTGCGCGGTTCATGACGAATGTCATCGGGTGCGAACCCGATGACGTCCGGATCGGGATGGCCGTCCGTGTCACATGGGAGGCGCTCGAGGACGGGAGGAACCTCCCACTGTTCGAGCCCGTGGTGATCGGCCCGGTCGCGCAGCTGAGGGAGGGGTGACGATGGTACTCGGGCTCGATCTCGGGCCGAACGCCCGGGCGTTTCGCGACGAGGTCCGCCAATGGCTCGAAGCGAACCGGCCGGAGGAGCTCGTTGGGGTCGAGGCGGAGCGGGCGGTGTTCGGCGACGTTCCTGGTGTCGCCGAGTGGACCGGCAAGCTGCATGAGGCTGGCTATCTCTGCGTCGCCTGGCCGGAGGAGTACGGCGGTCGTGGCTTGACCGGGCTCGAAGTGGTCGTCATGAATGAGGAGTTCGCCCGCGCGGGGGTGCCACGGATCACCCGAGGCATGGGGGAGTGGCTCGTCGGGCCCTCGATCATCGTGTGGGGAACTGACGAGCAGAAGGCTCATTTCCTGCCGCGGATCATCGACGGGCGGGATCGGTATTGCCAGGGTTTCTCGGAGCCGGATGCGGGATCGGACCTCGCGTCACTGAAGACCCGGGGCGTCGTCGACGGCGACGAGGTCGTCATCACCGGCCAGAAGGTGTGGACCTCGGGGGCGCAACTGGCGAACATGATGTTCTGCCTGTGCCGCACGGACCCCGAAGCACCGAAGCACCGTGGCATCTCCTATGTGCTCACGCCGACGGGCCGCGAGGGCGGGGAGCCGAACGGGTTCGAGCTGCGGCCGGTCACACGAAGCAGTTCTGGGGGGCCGTCGACCTGGCTCGCGAGATCGGCGCCGACCGCGACCCGCTTGTTCGCCAGCAGCTGGCGTGGGCGTACACGCACTGCGAGATCATGCGGTTCCAGGGCCCGCGGCTGCTGGCGGACGTGATCGCGAAGAAGGAGCCGGGCCCGGCCTCCGCCCTCAACAAGATGTTCTGGTCCGAGTACGCGCAGCGCTTTGCCGAGCACGTGACGAACTGGCGCGGCATGGCCTCGACCGTGCTGAGCGAAGGTAGCTCGGCTGACTACCCGCTCGACCGTTGGCAACAGGCCTTCTTGACGACCCGGTCGGTCACGATCTGGGGGGGCACGGCCCAGGTTCAGCGCAATATCGCCGGCGAGCGTGTTCTCGGCTTGCCGAAGGAGCCCGGTGCCTGACCCGGGGGCCAGCACGGCCACCGCTACCGCCGTTCAGCCCTCGGCGGCAGCGGTGGCCGTCTCGAAGGGGATGACGGTCGCTCTGCATGCGGCGGCCGAGCCGAGCCGGCCGGCGATCGTCGCCGGCGGAGCCTCAGTGACGTACGGAGAGTTGAATGCCCGCGCCAATCAGCTCGTCCGAGCGCTTCGGTCCCGAGGCGTCGGAGCCGGCGACGGCCTCGTGATCATGTGCTCGAACCGTCCGGAGTTCGCCGAGGTGTACGCAGCCTGCTTGCGAGCCGGCTTGCGGATGACGACAGTCAATTGGCACCTGAAAGCCGAGGAGGCAGCGCACATCATCGCCGACTGCGAAGCCACGGCGGTGGTGGCCGATGCCCGCTTCGCCCCGGTCGCTGTAGCTGCGGCCGGCCGCGGCGGTCCCCCGACGGTCCGTTTGGCGGTCGGTGGTGACATCACCGGCTTCGAACCGTACGAGTCGGCACTGGTGGAATGCGACCCCTCGGACCTCGACGACGCCTCGCTCGGGGGCACGATGCTGTACACGTCGGGCACCACCGGGCAGCCGAAGGGTGTCTTCCGCCGCGAACGGGCGGCGACGTCTGTTGCCGTTCTCGGCCTGTTCGCTCCGCAGCTCGGCGACGTCCATCTGTGCACCGGCCCGCTCTATCATGCAGCTCCGCTCGCGTTCTCGCTCGGGATCCCGCTCGCGCTGGGCGCGACCATCGTGATGATGGACGGCTGGGACGCCACCGAGACCTTGGCGCTGATCGAGCGCGAACGCGTCACGCACGTCCACATGGTCCCGACCATGTTC
>Ga0187860_1000359_pt1 | contig 45114 bp, 43 predicted proteins | sample June2016WEW_10_4_FD_132981 | JGI IMG/M metagenome (GOLD analysis project Ga0187860, IMG submission 132981) | Peatland microbial communities from SPRUCE experiment site at the Marcell Experimental Forest, Minnesota, USA - June2016WEW_10_40 | ecosystem: Environmental > Terrestrial > Soil >...
AGCCGCCGAAGGAAAGACCAAACGCGAAGCGCTCCGCTGCCTCAAACGCCACCTCGCACGGCACTTCTGGAAACTCCTCTACAAGCCCGCAAATAGCGAACCCACCTTGACATAGGAGCAACACTAGCGAGACGAACAGCGAGCACCACGCCACTCCAATGTGCACGCTTGCTCAGCCAATGCGTAAGCAGGAGCACTCGCTACAGCACCATCAGCGCTGCTCAGAAGCAAGCTCCAACGGCGTGCAGACTATACGCACCGGGGTGCCAGTCTCCGTAATCTGCAGCCGTGTGGACCGTCGTCGCTAGGCCAGCGCGTCGGCGAGATCGCGCGCGTCGACGCGGATCTCGTGCGGCAGCGTGACGGTCACGTGGCCGTCACGCTCAAGGAGCCAGCGGGCATTGACGATCGTCACGCCGATCACGTTTCCGTCGCTGTCGTAGCGGACTCCGTGTCCCTCCGGCGTCAGCGCCGCGTCCGAGGCCTCGCTCGACTCGCCGCGGGCGAGGTAGAGGACGTCGCCGTCCGCGTCGTAGTTGGCGCGGTCGAAGATGAGGCCGTCAATCTTGATGTTCATGGCATCCATCCGGCTGGCGAGCGTCCGTGTCCGTAGCCGAGCGCCGTGACGATTCGCGCTGGCTCGTCCTCAAAGGATACGGCCACCATCAGCCATCGGCTCGGGCCGACGTCCTGCTTGTAGAACCGCTCGCGCGCTTCTCGCTCGTCGGGCTCGCGGTGGTCAGGTGTGGAGACGGCAGCGAGGACCGCATCGAGGTGCTGCGTAAGTTCCACATGGCCGTCGTCGGGGTGGAGCACGTGGTCGCGCCACGTGTCCTCGTACAGCACGACCCGAAGGCCGTCGGGCGTCGTCGTCTCCGCGAGGATCGGCCGATCGCTCACGCGAACGCCCGATCGACCGCGTCAGCCTCTTGCTCGGCCGGCTGGTAGTGGGCGTAAATCTGCGTCGTCTTGGCGTCGGCGTGGCCCATCCAGTGCTGGAGGGTGCGCAGGGGCGTGCCAGCCGCGGCCATGCGCGTCCCGAACGTGTGGCGCAGCTCGTGGAAAGTGATCTGGTGAACGTCGGCCCGCTCGAGCGCCTGCTTGAAGCGGCGCACGAGCTTGGAACGGTCGAGCGGGTTAGCGGTCTGTGGGTGGCAGAAGACGAGATCGCTCTCGTGTGAGTAGGCCGAGCGATCGCGCAGCTCGGCGAGTGCGACGGCTACGCGCTCGGCCATCGGCACCGAGCGACCCGAGCCCTCGGACTTCGGATCGCCGAACTCGCCGCGGACAAAGGGGGACACGACGCGGACCTTGCGCGCGGCGAAGTCGACGTCGCGCCAGCGAAGGCCGAGCAGTTCCCCTTGTCGCAGGCCAGTCATCGCCGCCGTGAGGTAGAGCACCCGCTCGATGCTGCCGAACGCGTCATTCGGGTAGGGCGCGGCCAGCAGCGCCTCGAGCTCGGCCGGTTCGAGGAAGCGCAGCCGGGTCTCGGTCTTCCTGAGTACGGGGCGGTCGGCGAGCTTGACCGGGTTGCGCTCACACCAGCCGCGGCGCTGCCCAAGCTCGAAAACCGAGTGCAGTGTGCCGAGATGGTTACGGATCGTCTTGATTGCAAGCGTGCCTCGCTTAGCGGCGATGTAGCGCTCGATATCCTCGGGTGTGATCTTGTCGAGCGGCTTGTCGGCGAAGAACGGTGCGAGGTGATTGCGCAGATCCGACGCGACGGTCAAGCGATGGGACTTCTTGCGGCCGCGTAGCTCCAAGCGATGTGACAGCTCGGTGCCGGCTTGCTCGACCGTGACCCGCGCGGCACCCGCTGGCAGCGGGCGCGTCGCGTTGCGCAACCGTCGCAATGCTTGCTCGGCCTGTGCCTTCGTCAGCCCGTCGTGCTCGCCTGGGGTTCTGACGTCTCCGATCTTGCGCTGGATCCGCCGCCCGTCATCGCCGTACCAAGACGCCAGCCACGAGGAGCCGACGATGCGAAGCGTGCCGGTCCCATACTCCCGTCTGCGGGTTCGTGGCGGCGAGTTCATCGCACCGCCCGGATCGGCATACGCGGAAAACGGCAAGACGCTCCCATGTACCATTCATGTACCATTTTGAGCGAATCTTAGCGCACTTGAGAGCGCCTGAAAGCAGGTAATAGCAGGGCAAATGACGTGAGCTGATCTGGCACGTTCCGGCTGGGGGCCGGGCGGTCGCAGGTTCAAATCCTGTCTCCCCGATCACAGAAAAGCCCCGCTGAGGCGGGGCTTTTCCTTGGGTTGCTACGTTGCCGGCAGCGGCTCGACCGCGACCTCGTCAGTGTCTGGCGGAGAACGTGCCAGATATCGCGCGTCGCAAGCTGCGATCGACGATATGTCGCACTACCGCTACACTGTGCGACATGGGCGAAGGCGTCATCTCGGTCCGAGACCTTCGTAACGGCACCGGTGGCGTGCTGCGTCGCGTCGAAGCAGGCGAGACGCTGATCGTGCTCAGCAATCGCCGACCGGTCGCGCAAATCGTGCCGCTTGCGGATCACCCGACGTGGCTGCCGGCCGCGCAGTTCTTCTCCAGGGTGCTTTCGCATCCCGCCGACTCGGGGCTGCGCGACGATCTCGCCGACCTGCAGCCGGACACCCTCGACGATCTATGAGCAGCCGAGCGATCGCAGACACGTCGCTGTTCATCGCCCGCGAGACCGGCCGCCCCCTCGACCCGCACGAGGAGAATCGCGAGATCGCCGTGTCGATCGTGACGATCGCCGAACTCGAGATGGGCGTGCTCGCCGCCGCTGAACCCAGGATCCGCGCCACACGCTTGCAGACGCTGCGCGACGCCGAGCAGCTCAACGCTCTGCCAGTCGATCGCGCCGTGGCATCGGCGTTCGCGGCACTCGCGGTTGAGATGCGCGCTGCCGGGCACGGCACGCTTGGCGTCCAGGACGCGTGGATCGCAGCCACCGCGATCGCCCACGACGCCGACCTGCTAACCCAGGATGCCGACTTCGACGCCGTCCCGAACCTCCGCGTCATCAAACTCTAGGCAGGCCCCCGTGGCCGACTGCCCGGAACAGTGCGCATTGGTGTGTCCCGGTCCGTGTTGGCCAGTCGACTTGATCCAGCTGGCGTAGGGGCCGTTCGCCGCCTATGACGCGGCGGGCGAGTTCGTCGTCGCCGCTCGCCGCCAGCCGCGCGATCAGGCGGTACCCGTAGCCTCGAGGCCGCGCCCTTCCTACGCCCGCAACGCCCCTGCGCACCGTCTGGTGTGCACTGGTAGCCACCGCCGCGTCTCCAGGGTCCGCGTAGCTCCGCGGGCCGCGGTCGTGAAGGGCACCCCTTCGCGGCGGCCTGCGGCCGGTCCTGACGGACTGCCCTTGACAACCGCGCCCCACCCGCCTCGTATCCTCGACTAGGTCGGCCCGGAGGGCCTACTCCGACCACGCTTCTCGGGTGGACGCTCGCAGGCTCGGTGACGTGGGATGTCGGTGACACGATGTGTCACCAAGCGAAGCGCGGCCACGCCGTTTCCATTCGGCCCCAAAGTTCTGGGCGCCGAGCCTCGCCGCCGCATCGTGCAGGCCCTCGCCGCTCATACGGCGAGCGGGCCAGCGCCTACTTGCTCTCGGTGGCGTCCGACGAAGGCGGGCGCAACGAGCAGGCCAAACGCGAAGTGGGCTGGGTGGTGGCGGTACTGGTTGGCGCGTCGCTCGGCCTGATCGTCGATGACCTCTGGGTGGCCATTCGGGACGTGACGGCGAACGGGCTTGCAGGGATCCCCGGCGGGGCGGAGGACGTGGTGACGGGAACAGCGCGAGACCTGTTAGTGGACGGCGGCGCTTTGCTGGGGCTCGCCGCAATCGTGTACCTGCTGGCCCCCGAGCGACTCGAAGACTCAGACGGCTGAGCAGGACCGGCCGAGACTGTCGTCACAGGAAATGCGACCGTGCGCGCCGACCCGCTCCACGCTGTCGAGCTGCTCAGTGTCAGGGTTTTGGTGCGGCAGATGGCGCTGTCGACGTCGAGATCCTGCTCAACTTGCGGGGCGTGCTGAAGCAGGCAGGCTGCGGCCCGGCGAGCGCTGATTGACGCACGGCGCGGATTCGGTGATCCTCTCAACCTGAGCACGTCGTCGAAGCTAGGAGGAGAGATGGCGATCGCGATCGTCGGTGACCGCAACGATGCCTACGTGACCCACCGAGCCACCGACGAGGCGTTTGCGCGCCTCGGCGCGAGCATTCAGTGGGTGCCGACGCCCGACGTGCTCATCGACCCGGAGGCGCTCGGATCATTCGCTGGGCTCGTGATCTCCTCAGGAAGCCCCTATGCGAGCATGGCGGGGGCGCTCGCCGCGATCACCTACGCTCGTAGGCGCCGCGTGCCGCTGCTCGGAATGTGCGGCGGGTTCCAGCACGTTGTCGTCGAGTACGCGCGCAACGTGCTCGGCATCGAGTCCGCCGAGCACGCCGAGACCTCGCCGGACGCGGCGGAGTGTGTGATCTCGCCGCTGGCCTGCTCGCTCGAGGGCGAGGAGCACATGGTCCAGATCGAGCCCGACTCACTCGCCGGGCGCCTCTACGGGCGGACCGAGACGATCGAGCCGTACTTCTGCAACTACGGGCTGAACGAGAGCTACCGGGAGGCGCTGGAGGCGGCGGGTCTGCGCTTCAGCGGTCACGACGACGTCGGCGAGCGGGTCGTCGAGCTGTCCCAGGAGGACCATCCGTTCTTCCTCGCGACGCTGTACGTGCCGCAGGCGTCGAGCCGGCAGCTGCGCCACCCGCTACTCGTGGGCTTTCTCGACGCCTGTCAGGTCGCCAACCCAACGGCCTAGTCGCGCCCGCGGCCCGCGCGGAGCCTGTCGCAATCGAGCGGGTTGCCGGCCTTGCTCACGGGTTCTTCTTCTCGTGCGCCTCCAGCCAGTCGGTGAAGTCGCGGGCGACGATCCGCTCGTCGTGGACGGCGGCGGCAGCCGGGGAGGCCAACCAGACGATCGGCGGTCCCATGATCGCCGGGTCGAGCAGGTTGGCGCGCAGCTCACCTGGCATCTCGTCGGGGATCATCCCGGTGGCGGTCGCCCCGCCGGGCAGCAGGATGTTGGCGGTGACCGGCGTGTCGAGGAGGTCCGCGGCCATCACCCGGGCCAGGGCCTCCACGGCGGCGCCGGAGGGTCCGTAGGGGATGAAGCCGCGGCGGGTCATCGTCTGCTCGCTCATCGAGATCGTGACCACCCGCCCACCGCCGGCGCTCAGCATTCGCAGCACCACCGCCCGGGCGACCAGGAACGTCCCGGTCGCCTTGGTCTCCAGCACGTCGCGAAAGCCGGCCGGCGACACCTCCCAAAATGGCTGCGGATCGGTCATGAACCGCGGGTTGACGGTCCGCATCCCGATCCCGGCGTTGTTGACCAGTACGTCCAGGCCGTCGAGCACCCCGTAGACGTTGTCGAGGGCCGTCGACACCGAGCCCGGGTCGCGGACGTCGAGCTCGACTCCCAGCGCTTCACCGCCCAGCTCCGCGGCGGTGGCCTGTGCCCGATCCTGGTCGCGGCTCGTCACCGCCACCCGGGCGCCCGCCTGCGCGAGCGCCCGCGCCATCGCCCGCCCCAGGCCGCTCGTGCCGCCGGTTACCAGCACGCGCGTGTCGCTCAGCTGCGCCATCGAAGCTCAGCCTAGTCCAGACCCGGCTTTCCGCACGAAACCTCTCGCCGCCCCCGCTTGAGTGTGTGGCTGCTTCGGACGCGCAAGGCGGCGGCTGCGGCCGGGCCGTGGGGATCGGCGCGGTCGCGCGGCATCGCGTCAGCGAACACCACATTCACGTCGCGCGCGTCATGATATTCATGCATCGTTCGGTCGCGGTGCGCGAGGACGAAGAGGGGCCAGGAGATGGCGAGGACACCAGAGGAGTGGGTGACCCTGCGCACGCTCGCGGGGCACACGAGCGACGCGAAGAGCGTGGCCTTCAGTCTCGACGGGAGCCTGCTTGCCTCCGGCAGCCGTGACCAGACGGTGCGGCTGTGGGATCCGGCGACCGGTGAGTGCCTGCGTACGCTTGCAGGGCACACGCACACGGTAATGAGCGTGGCCTTCAGCCCCGACGGCAGCCTGCTTGGGTCCGGCAGCCGCGATGACACGGCGCGGCTGTGGGACCCGGCGACCGGCGAGTGCCTGCACACGCTCGCAGGGCATCAGGGCTGGGTGGAAAGCGTCGCCTTCAGCCCCGACGGGAGACTGCTCGCGTCCGCAAGCCACGACAAGACGGCGCGGCTGTGGGATACCGCGAGCGGCGCGTGCCTGCACATCCTCGCAGCGCACGCGAGCATCGTGGAGTGCGTCGCCTTCAGTCCCGACGGGAGACTGCTCGCCTCCGTAAGTTGGGAGCGGACGGTGCGGCTGTGGGATCCCGCGAGTGGCGCGTGCCTGCGCACGCTCGCAGGGCACGATGGCTGGGTGTTCGGCGTCGCCTTCAGTCCCGACGGGAAGCTGCTGGCCTCCGCAAGCGACGACGGAACGTTGCGGCTGTGGGATCTGGCGAGTGGCGAGTGCCTGCACACGCTCGCGGGGCAGGCGAACTGGGTATGGGGCGTCGCCTTCAGCCCCGACGGCAGCCTGCTCGCCTCCGCCAGCAACGACGAGACAGTGCGGCTGTGGGGGCCTTCACCGGCGTTCGCGTCCCTGCGCACGCTCGAAGGGCACACAGGACACGTCGGGGGCGTCGCCTTCAGTCCCGACGGGAGCCTGCTGGCCTCCGCAAGCAACGACCGGACGGTGCGGCTGTGGGGTGCGCCCTAGAACCAGCAGGTCCACGCGCGCGACGGGAGGCGAAAGGCTTCCGCGCCGGCGGGCCTACGCGCGCGGCTGGCTAGAAGCGGACGGCTGACGTCGAGGGGGGCACGTGCGAGGGCGCCTGCGCTGGCGCTGCCGAGGGAACCCAGCGTCGCAGCGTGTCGGCGATCGTCTGATAGCGCACGGGCTTGGCGATGTAGTCGTCCATGCCGGCAGCGAGGCATTGTTCGCGATCGCCGGTCCTGGCGTGAGCGGTCATCGCGATCACGGGCGTGCGCCTGCCGCTGTTCTCGCGCCGGCGTAGCTCCCTGGTCGCCTGGTAGCCGTCGATGTCGGGCATCTGGCAGTCCATCAACACCGCGTCGTAGCTGTGCGCAGCGAGCGCCTCGAGCGCCGTGCGTCCGTCGCTCACGACATGCGCGCGGTAGCCGCAGCGTTCGAGCACGCGCACCGCGACCACACGGTTGACGGGGCTGTCTTCGACGACGAGCACAAGCGGGGAGTTCGGGCCCAGATGCTTGTCGCGGCGGTGCACGGTCGGTTCGCGGACGGCGGCTGCCCCCATCGCCGCGGCGTCGGGCAGCACCAGCTCGAACCAGAACACGCTGCCGGCGCGGGGCTCGCTGTCGGCGCCGATCGTACCGTTCATCAGGTCCACGAGCTCCTTGGCGATGGCGAGCCCAAGACCGTTTCCGCCATGCGTGCGGGTGGTCGAGACGTCGGCCTGCGCGAACGGCTCGAACATGCGCTGCAGGACCGCCGGGTCGATGCCGATGCCGGTGTCGGCAACCTCGAAGCGGACGGCCGTGCCCTTGCCGGCCGACTCCTTGGTGACGCGCACGGTGACCGACCCCGCCGGCGTGAACTTGACGGCGTTCGAGACGATGCACATCAGGATCTGCTGCACCCGCGCCGGGTCGCCGCGCACGCAGCGACGCAGCTCGGGGTCGATCTGGAGATCGAGCTCGAGGTCCTTCGCGATAGCCTCGAGCCCGGCCGGCGCGCACGCGTGCTCGATCATCTCGTACAGGTTGAAGTCGGTGATGTCGAGCTCGAGACGGCCGGTCTCGATCCGTGAGATGTCGAGGATGTCGTTGAGGATCGTCAGCATGTGCTCACCCGATCGCGTCACCTGCTCGGCATAGGAGCGCTGCTCGTCGTCAAGCTCGGTGTTGAGCAGCAACTCGTTCATGCCGATCACGCCGTTCATCGGCGTGCGGATCTCGTGGCTCACGTTCCGCAGGAATGCGGACTTCATGTTCGACGCGTCGATGGCTTCGTCGCGAGCGCGGCGGTAAGCGTCGTTGAGCTCGAGCAGGCTCTCCAGGCGTTGGCGGCGCTCACGCGCGAACAGGGCGACGAGGCCCAGCAGCGGCAGCGGGGCGAGCACGGCGAGCGGAGCGGTGTGGATGTCCTCAGCTACGATCAGCGCGACCCCTGAAAGAGCCGCGTCGACCAGGTAAACCCACGCGTCGGCGAGCTGGACGATGATCGTCGTGCCTCTCCCGATGCTGACACGAAGCGCGGAGACGACGAAGTCGACGAGGAACTGGGCTCCGAGCGCGGCGATCAAGAGTGCGGGTGAAGCGGCCTGCGGGGTCACGTTCGCCGCGGCGAACACGGCAACGGGCCCGATTGCGAACCATGCGTTGCCGACCTCCTGCAGCAGCCTGTTCGAGCGGACTTCGCCCCTGATGACCTCGGGTAGGCGCGCGAGGGTGAGGGCGAGCACGACCGCGAGCGGAACGAGCGCCAGCGGCAACGTGAACACCAGCGGCACGAATACGAGCTGGGATGGAACCGTGGCGCAAAACGGCGTGTCGATGCGGATCCGCATCGACAGCGCCAGCAACGCCACACACACGAGGGCGGGCAGCAGATCGTAGGGCCCGGGAGGCGCCCGTAGCCACAGCGCCGCGACGGCCACTACGAAGCCGCCCGCGACGAGCATCTCGGCAAGACGCTCGCGGGCGCTGAACGTCAGGCGCCACCGCCGCCGCTGGTCGGCGAACGCAGACTGCTCTTCGAACGTCGGATTCCCGAGCATCCTCTCCGAGTATCGGTCGAATCGGCCGCGATCTTTACGCATTTTGCGCATTCTCGCGCAGAATCCGGCCCGCCGAGTTTCGCGACCGTAGACGCCGTGGGCCGCGACGACGGCAACTGGCCTGCCGCCGCGGCCTCACGACATCCATCGAGGTGGGGCTCGGCCGGCGCGGAGAGCGGGCGGCCACAAGGGAATCCTGAACCCCGGTACTCACCGACTAATCGGCCCTCCAGGCCTCTAGAGCCCAGGAAACGCCGCAGAACTGGACGGCCGTCCTAGTACGGGCACCGAGCAGCCGCCTGGCGCAGCGTGCGCTCTCAGCCATCCGTCGAGCGCCGGCGAGCCGGCTAAAGTGGGGTCAGCGAGGAGCCCGGCGCGCCGTTCGTGGACTCAGACGCCGGCGACTGCCAGCGCTTGCAATTTTCCATCCCGGAGCTCAAGCACCTCGTCGAAACGCTCGAGACCGATGTCGCCATGGGTGATCACGAGCACACCTCGCTCTCGGGCGCTCGCCGTGATGTCGTGCATGACCGCTGCGGCGGTGTCCGCGTCGAGGTGTGCGGTCGGCTCGTCGAGCACGAGGAAGCGGGCGTGGGTGAGCAGCGCGCGAGCGAGTGCGATGCGCTGGCGCTCACCGCCGGAGACCAGCTCGCCGTTCTCGCCGAGCTGCGTGTCGAGGCCGTCGGGAAGGCCCCCCACCCAGTCGGCGGCTCCGGCTGCGCTGAGCGCGCGCCACAGCTCGTCCTCGCTGGCGTCGTGGCGCGCGAGGAGGACGTTCTGGCGGAGCGAGCTGTTGAAGATGTGGGCATCCTGTGCGGCCAGCACGACGGCGCGGCGCAGATCATCCTGCGCTACGGTCCGCACGTCGGTGCCGCCGATCGTGACGGTGCCGGCGTCAGGGTCGCGGAAACGCACGAGAAGCCCGGCGAGCGTCGTCTTGCCGGCGCCGCTCGCGCCGAGCAGGGCCACGCTGCGCCCGCTCCGCAGCCGCAGGCTTGCGTGCTCGAGCACCCAGGGCGCATCTTCCGCGCCATAGCGGAGCGACACGTCGTCGAGGACGAGATCGCCGTCGCAGGGGACCGGCAGTGGAGTTGACGGATCGCAGACCGCCGGCTCGCGGTCAGTCAGCTCCGTCAGCCGGCCGGCGGCCACGGCACACGCCCGCAGGCGCCGGGCGGCGATCGGGAGCGGCGTGAGCGCCTCAAACGCAGCGAGGGCGAGGAACGCGAGCGAAGCACACATCACTCCGGCGAGCGTGCCGGCGTGAACCGCGGGGATCGCGACGAGCAGCACCGCGATGACGCAGAGACCTCCGGCGAGCGAGCCGAGCGCGGTGCTCGCGCCGGCGGCCAGGCCGTCGCTCCGAGCGACGGCCGCGAGCTGCGCGTCGGCGACCCCAAGACGCTCGATCCGCTCAGTGCAGCGGCCGGCGACAGCGAGCTCGGCGGCGCCGTCGATCGCCTCGACGAGCTCGCTGGTGAGCGCGGCACGCGCCGGGGCCTGACGGTGGCCGCTCGCAACGCTGAGCGCCGCCGCGACGGCGGGGACGATCGTCGCGGCGAGCAGAAACGAGACGAACACGACAGGGCCTGCGGCCGGCACGATCAGCGCGGCCGTGACGGCGGCGGCGCAGATCACGAGCGCGGCGACGACCGGAGGGGCGAGGGCGCGCAGGTAGAGATCCTGGAGCGTGTCGACGTCGCCAACGAAGCGCGACAGGAGATCGCCCCCGCCGACCTCCCCAGGGACAAGCGGCGCGAGGCGGCGGTAGAACATCGCTCGCGTGCGACCGAGCAGCCGCAGCGCCGCGTCGTGCGAGGAGAGGCGCTCGCCGTAGCGCAGCACCGCACGGGCTATCGCGAACGCCCTCACGCCGACGATCGCGGTGGTCAGCGTGAGAATCTCGGGTCGCTGTGCCGCCCGCGAGATCAGGTACCCGGACGTGATCATCAGCCCGCACGCTGCTGCCACGGCGCCGAAGCCGAGCACCATCGAAAGGCCGAGCCGGCGACGCTCGATGGCGTTGGTGTGCGCGACGGCGAGCAGGCTTGCGGCGGGAGATCTCATGCGGCGAGCACCGAGCCTGGAGGATGCGCGTCACCACACAGGACGCCGCCGCGCAGCGTGACGATCCGCGCGGCGCGCGCGGCGATCCGCGCGTCGTGGGCGATCAGCAGCGTTGTGCGGCCCTCGCACAGACGCGCCGCCGTCGCGCCGACGAGGGCGGCCGTCTCAGCGTCGAGATGCGCGGTTGGCTCGTCGAGCACGACGAGCGACGCCGACCCCAGCAGCGCCCGAGCGAGCGCGACCCGCTGAGCCTGGCCAGCTGATAGGCCGCGTCCACCCTCGCCAATGCGCGTGCCCAGGCCAGCCGGCAGTTGGTCGAGAAGCTGGCGCAGGCCGGCGGCCTCGGCTGCGCTGCGAATCTCCTCGAGCGTTGCGTCCGGCTCGGCGAGCGCGATGTTGTCGCCGATCGTGCCGGCGAAGATCCGCGCGCGCTGCGGGACCCAGGCCACGCGGCGTCGCCAGGCGTCCGGATCGACGTCGCGCAGATCCACCTCGCCACAGCTGACGGCGCCGGCGGTCGGGTCGGCGAGCCGCAGCGCGAGCGCCGCGATCGTGCTCTTGCCGGCGCCGCTCGGTCCGACGATCGCCGTCGTCACGCCGGGGGCGAGCTCGAGGTCGAGGCCGCGCAGCACCTCGCCGGGCCGGTCCGGGTAGGAGAACGACACCGACTCGAAGCGCAGCGGCGCCAGCGCCGGATCAGGGACGGCGCCGCGTCGCGGCGTGCGGACCCCAACAGCGGCCGGCACGTCGAGCACGGCGAAGATGCGCTCAGCCGCCGCCATGCCGTCGGCGCTCGCGTGGAACTGCTGACCGACCGCTCGCAGCGGCCCGTACAGCTCGGGCGCCAGCAGCAGCACCGTCAAGGCGGCGCGCAGCCCGAGGTGGCCGCCGTCGAGTTGCAGGCCGATCGTCGCGGCGAGCAGCGCCGTGCCGATCATCGCGCACAGCTCGAGCACGAACGCCGACAGGAACGCGATGCGCAGCGTAGCCATCGTCTCGCTGCGGTAGTGCTCGGAGACACGCTTGATCGTCGCGACCTGCGCTGCCTCGCGGCGGTAGGCACGGAGCGTCGGAAGGCCCTGCACCACCTCGAGGAAATGGCCGCTCAACGTTGCGAGCGCGCGCCAGCGCGAACGCGCCTTCGCCTGCGCGCCTTTGCCGACGAGGATCATGAACACGATCAGCACGGGAACGGTCGCCCCCAGCACGCCGGCCGCGATCAAGTCGAGCGGGACGACCCAGATGAGGACCGCGACTGGGACGGCGGCGGCGAGGATCAGCTGCGGCAGGTAGCTCGCGAAGTAGGCCTCGAGCGAGTCGACGCCCTGCACGGCGGCTGCGACGAGCTCGCCGGTGGCGTCCTGCGCACGGGTGAGCGGTGAGCGGACGAGCAGTTGACGGGCGAGGCGCCCGCGCAGTTCGGACATCACGCGCGTCGCGCCGATCCGCCCCGAGGCCTCGAACGCGCCGGCGAGCAGCGCCCGCGCGGCGATCACAGCTGCGAGCCAGACCACCGATCCGGCCAGCCGCGACAGCGCGGTGCGGTGCTCCGCCGCGCTCGTGATGATCCCCGCGAGCAGCGTGGCCTGGGCGATCACGGTCGCTGCGGTAGCGAGGCCGATCACGCCGGCCAGGCGCAGCTGCGTTCGCGCGGCGGCGCTCTCGGCGAGCAGCCGTCGATCGAGGCCGCGCTCGCTCACGGCAGGCCCGGCCCGCTGCCTTTGGCGGCTCACGCGGCCGGTGGTGGCGCCTGATCGTCTGCGGGCTTGCCAGCGAGCCTGCGGAGCGCCGCGATCGGCGTCGGTGCACCGGCGAAGTCCTCGCGGCCGAGCCGCTGGCGGAAGACCCAGTAGGTCCAGCCCTGGTAGAGCAGCACGATCGGCACGAAGATGACCGCGACGACGCTCATCACGGTGAGCGTGTAGGACGCCGAGGAGGCACCGGCGAGCGTGAGGTCGAACGCGTGAGAAGTCGTCGAGGGGAGCGCGTTCGGGAACAGCTCGGCGAACAGACTCACGAACAGCAACGCGATCGCGCCGGCGCTGAATGCAAACGCACGTCCCTCGCGCTTGCCGGCAAGCGCCCACGAGGCCGCCAGCGCACAGGCGAGCGCCAACACGGCGAACACTTGCGCGGTCAGCCTGACAGGGCCGCTCGGCTCATCGAACGCCGTCCAGGCCAGGAAGCCGGCGAGCAGCACGGTCGCGAGCGGCATCGTGCGGCGCGCGAGAGCCCGCGCCCGATCGAGCAGCTCGCCGCGTGTGCGCAGCGCGAGGAAGATCGCGCCGTGGGCGACGAACAGCGTCAGCGTGACGAGGCCGCCGAGCAGCGCGTAGGGATGCAGCAGATCCCAGATCTTGGCGGTGACGTTGTGCTGCGCGTTCATCGCGACGCCGTGCACGATGTCCGCCCAGCCGACGCCCCACAGCAGCGCGGCGGCAAAGCTACCGCCGATCGTCGCCCACTCCCACGTGGCGCGCCAGCGTGGCGAGTCATCCTTGCCCCAGAACTCGAATGAGACGCCGCGGATGATCAGGCTCAAGAGGATCAGCAGGAAGGCGAGGTAGAAGCCCGAGAAGAGGCTCGCGTACCAGCCGGGGAAGGCGGCGAACGTCGCGCCGCCCGCGGTCAGCAGCCAGACCTCGTTGCCGTCCCAGACCGGTCCGATCGTGTGGATGATCGCGCGCTTCTCCGCGGTGTCGCGGCCGAGCACGCGCAACAGGATGCCGACGCCGAAGTCGAAGCCCTCGAGCACGAAGTAGCCGACCCACAGCACGCCGATGAGGACGAACCACAGCGTCTGGAGGAAGTCCGGGTCGCGCATCTCAGTAGGCCAGCGAGAGGTTGGAAGCGGAATCGTCGGGCGGGCCACCCGGCGGCGGCGGGTCGTCCGGCCCGTGTTTGATCTCGCGCACGAACAGGCGGGTGCCGACCGCGATCAGGATCCCGTAGAGGACCACGTAGGCGATCAGCGAGATGACGATCGAGGCCAGCGACACATCGGGCGAGCGCGCCTGGCTGGTCTTCAGCAGGCCGTAGACGACCCACGGCTGGCGACCCATCTCGGTGAAGATCCAGCCGGACCAGTTGGCGACGATCGGCACGAAGATCCCGACCAGCGCGGCGCGACAGAACCACCGCGAGCGCTCGAGCTTGCCGGAGCGCATCAGCAGCAGCCCGATCGCGCTCAGCAGGAACATGAACGTCCCGGCACCGACCATCAGCCGGAACGACCAGTAGGTGACGCCGAGGATCGGCACGTAGTTGCCGGGGCCGTACTGCTTCTGCTCGGCCGCTTGCTCCTGGTTGATCCCCCTGACGGTGCCGTTCCACGACAGCGTCGCGATCAGCGAGAGCAGGTGGGGGATCCGGATGTCGGGGTCCAGGTGCTGCGGAGCGGTCTTGAACGGACCGACCGCGAAGATCGAGAAGCTGGCGCCCTTGGTCGTGTTGTAGAGCGCCTCGGCGGCGGCCATCTTCATCGGCTGCTGCGTCTCCAGCAGCCGCCCCTGGCTGTCGCCGAACACGCCGCAGGCGACGGTCGCGGCAAGCGCGATCGGCAGCACCAGCCGGGCCGAGCGCGCGAACACGTCGACGTGGCGAGCGCGCAACAGGCTCCACATCGAGATGCCCAGTACCAGCAGGCCGGCGGTTGCGAAGGCGCCGAAGAGCGTGTGCGGGAAGGCCAGCAGCACCGTCGAGTTGAACAGCACGGCGAAGATGTTGGTGAGCTGGGCGTGGTGGGTGACGGGGTTCAGCTTGTAGCCGACGGGGTGCTGCATCCACGAGTTGGCGACGAGGATGAAGTAGGCCGACAACGCTGTCCCGAAGGCGACCGCCCAGGCGGTGGCGAGATGCACGCGCGGTGACAGCCGGCCCCAGCCGAAGATCCACAAGCCGATGAACGTCGATTCGAGGAAGAACGCGGCGAGCCCCTCCATCGCCAGCGGGGAGCCGAAGACATCGCCCACGTAGCGCGAGTAGAGCGACCAGTTCATGCCGAACTGGAACTCCTGCACGATGCCGGTGACGACGCCGATCGCAACGGAGATCAGCAGGAACTTGCCCCAGTAGCGCGTCATCCGCAGGTACAGCTCGCGACCGGTCCGCAGGTGCATCGTCTCCAGCAGCGCCACCCAGGCCGCGAGCCCGATCGACATCGGGACGAAGATGAAGTGGAACAGCGTCGTCACGCCGAACTGCAGGCGGGCGAAATCGAGCGCGTTCATCGCCGCGAATCTACGTAGTGCTCAGACAGCCGCCATCGGGGCGTTCGCCGATCGACCGCTGCGGCAAACCCGCGAGGCGCCGGCGCCGCGGCGCCTCGCTACCAGACGAGCAGCATCAGCCCGACGGTGATGCCGGGTCCGACCGTCACCATCAGACCGCGGTCCCCGGCCGCCGGCTTGCGCTGCCTGGCGAGGGCGTCGAGCACGTAGAAGATCGACGGCGTGCCGACGTTGCCGTGTGCGGCCAGCGTCTCGTGGCTGATCCGGACGTCCTCGTCGGCGAGCGCGAGTGCTGCCTGCACGGACTCGATGATGCGTCGCCCGCCCGGATGCACGAGCCAGTGGTCGATCGCGTAGCGCGTCAGGCCGAGCGGTGCCAGGAACTCATCGACGAGCTGGGCGAGCCCCGCTGCGCTGAGCGCCGGCAGCTCGAGCGCGAGGTGCAGGTGGCTGTTGTCGTCGAGCAGCTCCATGCGCACGGCGCCGAGCGTTCCGGGGACCTGGTGGACCGTCGAGGCGACGATCGCCGGGCCGGCCGCCTCGCCCGAGCCGTCGATGATCGCCGCTGCGCAGCCGTCGCCGAAGATCGCCGAGCCGACCACCTTCGCCCGTGCGTCGCCCGGCTTGGACGCCGACAGCAGACCGCTCATGCTCTCGGCGGCGACGACCAGCCCCTTGCCGCCGGGATGGCCGTCGACGGCCTGCGTCATCAGTCGCAGCAGCGGCACCGCGCTCGCGCAGCCGACGCCGACGACGTGGTACTTGTCCGTTGCGGGGCTCATCCCGAAATGATCGACGAGCCGGTGGGCGAGCGTCGGGCCGCCGAGCGAGAAGAGGCTTGCGGAGATCACCGTATCGACGTCGTCGAGGTCGACGCCGAGGCTCTCGACGGCACGCACCGAGCGCTCGAACAGCTGATCCTCGGCCTCGCCGCTGCGGCCCTGAAGGTTGTGCGCGCCCGCGCTCTCCAGCAGCGCGAGGCTGCGGTGCTCCACGCCGCAGCTGGCAAAGATGCGCTGCGCGAACGGATCGCCGGTCATCCCGAGCGCGTCGAGCACCTGCGCCTGCGACATGGACCGTTCCCCGTCGCCAACGGCCAGGGCGCTGAGGTGCGGCTCGCTGCCGCGCAGCAGCCCGTTGGCGCGCCGCGCGTGTGGGCGCCGCGCGAAGCGCGAACGGAATGCGCTGCGGTCGTTGAGATGCGGGAACGGCGCGTCGGGCACCGTCACGCCGAGGAAGTCGCACAGCGGCTCCCAGCCGTCCTCGATCCTGTAGACGAGCAGGCGCTCGGACGGCACCGTGCGCGAGACCTCGTCGTTGTGACGCCGGTAGCGCCCGAGCGCGTGCTCGCGCTCCTCCAAGCTGCCGTCGAGCACCCCCTGCCAGGCCGGCCAGTCGAGCGCCATCAGCGCGTCGGAGATCGCCGACTGGGCCATCGCGAACTCGCGCGTCGAGCGAACGCAGCTCGCATAGCTGCGGTACCAGTCCTCAGGGTCGCGGACGCTCAACAGCACGCGCGAGTTCGGCCACAGATCGATCAGCTCGCGGTAGTAGCGGGCACCGAGCCAGCCGAGCACCGCGTTGCATTCGCCGAGGTCCTCACGCCAGTCCAGCTCGGCCGATCCGCTGCGCGCACGATCGACCAGCGTGTCGTCGGCCGGCATCGAGAGCGGATGCAGGCACCGCTCGACACCCAGCGTCTCGAGCGCCGCCTTCAGCGAAAGGGTGCCGGTGCGCGTGTAGCCAGCACCGATGATCACGAGGCTGCCCCCACGCGACACAGTGTAAGCCACTGCGCCGGCGCGCGCTCCAGATCTCCGACGCGCTACCTTGCCTGCGGCGAGCACTCCAATCTGCGCCGCGAAGCTGGTAGAAGTCCGCGTTTACCTCGAGCGCCAGGAGGATCAGGATGCACGTCATTGGAGCAGGCCTGCCGCGGACCGGCACGCTGACGCAGAAGATTGCCGTCGAGATGCTCGGCCTTGGGCCCTGCTACCACTGGGTCGATGTGCTCGCCGACCTCGACGGCCGCGTCGAGCAGTGGGAGCGCGCGCTCGACGGTGACGGGCCGTGGGAGGAGATCTTCGCCGGCTTCGAGTCAACCGTCGACTGGCCGGGCGGCTTCTTCGCCACAGACCTGGCGGCTGCCTACCCCGAGGCGAAAGTGCTGCTCAGCGTGCGCAACCCCGAGCGCTGGGAGGCGAGCTTCCGTTCGACGATCTGGGAGATGTGCTTCGGCCAGGAGCTGATCGGCCACGTGTCGCGCGCGCGCAGCGCGATCGACCCGCGCTGGAAGCGCTACCTGCGGCTCGTCGATCGCATGTTCTGGGTCGATCACGGCACGTTCGCCGGCGGCTACGCGACCGCCGACGATCTGATCGCAGGGTTGCTGCGCCACCAGGACGCCGTCAAGGCGGCCGTGCCGCCGCAGCGCCTGCTCGTCTGGGACGTGACCGAGGGCTGGGAGCCGCTGTGCGCGTTCCTCGACGTGCCGGTGCCCGCTGAGCCGCTGCCGCACGCGAACGATCGCGACACCTTCATCGACCGCGTCGTTAGCGGCGGGATCGCCGCGCTCGCGGCATGGCAGGCGGAGCGCGCCCCGGCCGCCTGACCGGTGCAACGCGACTGCACGCCATGGCCGGACGCAGAGACATCGAGTTCACCTACAGCTCGATCGACAGGATCGTCCGTCTGAGCCTCGGACCGCTGGCCGACTTCAGCGGCGCGAAGTACGACGGCGACTTCACGCTGACGCTCGAGCAGGCCCAGCGTCGCAAGCACTCCTACATCGCCGAGCAGATCGGCATCGGGCCGGGTCGTCGGCTGCTCGATCTCGGCTGCGGCTGGGGTGCGCTGCTGCACTTCGCAGGAACGCGCGGAGCGACCGGCCTTGGCGTGACGCTGTCGGGTGCACAGGCCCGGGCGTGCCGGCGGGCGGGCCTGGACGTCCGCCTGCACGACGCGCGCACCGTCACCGCCCAGACCTTCGGCCAGTTCGACGCCGTCGCGAGCCTCGGCGCGTTCGAGCACTTCGCCACGCCGGAGGATCATCGCGCCGGGCGCCAGGACGACGTCTACCGCCAGCTGTTCGCCAATGTCGCCGACATCCTGCCTGCCGGCGGGCGCTTCTACCTGCAGACGATGGTGTTCGGCGCCAAGATGATCGATGTCGATCTGGTCGACGTCGCTGCGCCGCGCGGCTCGGACGCCTGGTATCTGGCGGCGCTCGGCTGCCAGTTCCCCGGCTCGTTCCTGCCGTTCGGCCAGGAGCAGATCGTCCGCGCCGCGGCGCCGCACTTCGAGCTGCGGGCGAGTGAGAGCGGCCGTCTCGACTACATCGAGACGAACAAGCAGTGGAGTGCCCGGATCGGGCAGCCGAGCGCTCGCAAGACGCTGCTCAAGCTGCTGCTGCTGCCACGCTGGCTGACCAGCTCACAGTTCCGGCTCGGCTTCGCCTCGGGGGAGGCCCCGAATCAGGTGTGCTTCGAGCGCGAGCTGCTCGACCATTGCCGGCTCACCTTCGAGCGCGTCTGAGACCCGCGCTCGCCGGCGAGCGAGTCGTTCACGGCTCCGGCGGGGGCCGTCGCTAGAGTGGTCCTGTGCCCACCGCCGCCAAGCCGCCGCCAGGCTCGAAGTTCTCCGATCGGGACATTCACTCCTGGTTGATGGACATGGACGGCGTGCTCGTTCGCGAGGAGCAGGCGATTCCCGGCGCGTCCGAGCTCATCAACCGGCTGATCGAGCTGCACATGCCGTTCCTGGTGCTGACGAACAACTCGATGTACACGCCGCGCGACCTTGCCGCCCGCCTGCGCGCGACCGGGCTTGACGTGCCGGAGCAGTTCATCTGGACCTCGGCGCTTGCGACGGCGCGGTTCCTGCGCGACCAGCGGCCGGGTGGCTCGGCGCACGTCGTCGGCGAGGCTGGCCTGACGACGGCGCTGCACGGTGTCGGCTACACGCTCAGTGATCGCGACCCCGACTACGTGGTGCTGGGCGAAACGCGCACCTACAGCTTCGAGCGGATCTCCAAGGCGATCCGGCTGATCGTCAACGGCGCGCGCTTCATCGCGACGAACCCGGACACTGTCGGGCCGACCCCCGACGGGCCGCTCCCGGCGACCGGCTCGGTGGCCGCGCTGATCAGCCGCGCCTCCGGCGTCGAGCCGTACTACGTCGGCAAGCCGAACCCGCTGATGATGCGCTCCGCGCTCAACCGCATCGAGGCCCACTCGGAGAACACCGTGATGATCGGCGACCGGATGGACACCGACATCGTCGCCGGGCTCGAGGCCGGCCTGCACACGGTGCTCGTGCTCACCGGCGTCAGCACCCGCGACTCGGCCGAGCGTTTCCCCTACCGGCCATCGGCGATCTTCGACTCCGTCGCCGACTTGATCGGCGAGCTGCGGGACCGCACCCCGCTCGAGCCGACACTCGCCGGGACGCAAGGTCGCGAAGCGTCAGCCTGACGCCCCACACAGACCGCCCCCAAGACCTAGTTCTCGATCGTCACCAGCGTGCCGACCGGGGTGTGGGGCCAGAGCGCCGCTGCCGCGGCGAGCGGGAGCTCCACGCAGCCGAGGCTCTGCGGCGTGCCGTAGGACGCGCGGGGGAAGGCGTGCAGCGCGTCGCCGCCGTTGAAGTAGCTGATGTAGCGAACGCCGGGGTCGTTGTAGTGGGTCCCGTCAGGGTTGGTGCCGCGCATCGTGCCGACCGCCACATGCTCGTACACGGCGAACGTGCCGAGCTTGGTTGGCGCCGCCGGCACGCCCGTGTTCCCCGGCGAACGCAGCACCACGTAACCGTCGCTCCACAGCGTCAGCGACTGCGGGACTTGGCGGTGCACGTAGACGTAGTCGTAGCCGGAGTGGTAGGAGCCGGCGAGCTCGGCTGCGATCAGCGCGCGCCAGACCTCGGGGCCTGCGAGGCCATCGACCGCGAGTGAGTGGTCGTCCTCGAACATCATCACCGCGCCGCGGGTGATCGTGTTCGGCTCGCCGGCGATCCACAGCGCCGCGAGCTCGGGCGGCGTGTTCGGATAGCGCCAGCTGAACGTGCCGGCCGGCGGATCGAGGGCTGCGCTCACCTGCGCGCCCGCGGTCTGCGCGACCGCTGCGCCGGCGGGGCTCCACACCACCGGCAGGTAGCCCTGCTCGGCGAGCAGCTGCTGCAGGCGGAGCGTCGAGCCCGCCGGGACCGACCAGTCGATCGCGCTCGCCTCGGTCGTGGCGCCCGCAGCGCTCGTCAGCGCCACCGCACGGGGGAGCCCCACGGTCACCGTGGTCGCGAGCGGGAAGCCGGCGGGCGATGACGGCGTGAAGACGAGCGTGTGGCTGTCGGCCTCGCGCCAGAGGCCGGGCGTGCTCGGCGCCAGCGTCGGCAGCGATGCGCCGAGCACCGCTGAGACTGGCTGCGAGAAGGTCAGGCGGAGCGTCGCGGTCGGCGGCAGCGGCGCAGCCGGGTCAGGGCTCGCGAGCAGCACCGGGGAGCGCGAGCGGGGGAACCAGGTGATCGTGATCGGGGCACCGGGCCGCTCCCAGCTGCGTGCTGCCGCGGCGATCTCGGTCGTCCCGGCCGGCGTGGCGGGGATGAACGTCAGCGAGCGGCGCGTGGGGGCGAGCAGCTCGGCTCGCAGGCTGCCCGCCGCAGGGCTGACCGCGCTGACAGGTTGGTTGAAGACGATGCGCAACGGGGTTCCGGCGGTGGCGCTCAGCCACGGCTCGCGCACGTGCACCACCGGCGCGCGGAGCGTCAGCTGCACGTGCCGCGTGCGCCCGAGCGCCCAGCTCAGCCAGCCCGGCCGGCGAATCGCGACATCGACCGTCACCCGTTCCCCTGGCGTGAGCAGCGTCCGCGGCGTGAGGAGGTCGCCGTGGACGGTCAGCGGGACCCGCCGCCCGTCCGGTGCGAACGCTGCGGCGTGCTCGAGCGTCCCGGCGAAGGGCGGCAGATTGACCCGGGCGAGCGCCGCCTGGTCGCCCGACAACGTCGGCGACGCGCCGAGCACGAGCCACGCTCCGGCGAGCAGCGCCACGACGCCGAGCCCGCCGATCGCCCGGGCGAGCGGACGCGAGCTCCAGGCCCTGTCGCTTCGACGCGCCACACCACCAGGATAGGTGGGACGGTCGATGTGTCCGTTCCGCTGGGCTTGCCGCCAGCCGCCACGCTACGCTTGAGTGGTCCGTTCGACGCCCGGACTTGCGAGCACCACAGACGCGCGAGACCGAACGCCAGGCAACCTAAGTCGAGGCGATACACGTGGATCTGTTGAACAAGGCAGCGCTCGAGGAGCTGAGCGGGTTTGACGTTGACGACCTCCGTGACGTGGTTGACCTCTACGTCACCGACGCCACCGCCCAGCTGGACCGCCTCCATCAAGCGCTCGACGCCGGCGACGCACCGGAAGTCGCCGAGGCCGCCCATCGAATCAAGGGCTCGAGCCTCACCGTCGGCGCGGCGCGCTGTGCGTCGCTCGGCTCCGACATCGAGGTGGCGGCCCGCGCGGGCGACTTGAACAGCGCCCCCGAGCTCGCCGCAACGCTCGAAAGCGAGCTCGAGCCGACGCGCGCCGCGTTGTTCGAAGAGTTCGGGATCGACCCCGCCGACTGACCGCCGGCCGCGGCGGCACCTTCGCGCGCGCGTTCTGGCATATTTCACGCCGCGACGATGCGTGTGGGAATCCTCACTGGCGGAGGCGACTGCCCTGGGCTGAATGCGGTCATCAGGGCCGTGGTTCGGCGCGGCCTCGAGGAGGACGGCAACAGCTTCTGCGGCTTCCGCTCCGGCTGGGCCGGCGTGCTCAACCTGGAGACGGTCGAGTTGACGTTCGAGAGCACCGCGGGTCTGTTGCCGCGCGGTGGCACGATGCTCGGGACGTCGCGCACGAATCTTTTCGCCGATGGCGCTGACGGGGTCGCGACGGTACGGCGCGCCTTCGCGGAGGAGAAGCTGGATGCGCTGGTGCCGATCGGCGGCGACGACACGCTCGGCGTCGCGCTGAAGCTGTCCGAGGCCGGCCTCGCGATCGTCGGCGTGCCGAAGACGATCGACAACGACATCGGCGCGACGGACTTCACGTTCGGCTTCCAGACCGCCGTGCAGATCGTGACCGACGCGATCGACCGCCTGCATACGACCGCCGAGTCGCATAACCGCGTGATGGTGGTCGAGGTGATGGGCCGCAACGCCGGCTGGATCGCCGCCTACGCCGGCATCGCCGGCGGCGCGGACGGGATCCTCGTGCCGGAGCGGCCGTTCGACGTCGAGCGCCTCAGCGAGCGGCTCAAGGTCCGCCACGCCCACGGCCGGACCTTCTCGATCGTCGTCGTCGCCGAGGGCGCCACGCCGAAGGAGGGCACGGAGGCGATGACCACGGCGAAGGGCACCGATGCCTTCGGGCACGGCCGGCTCGGCGGCATCGGCGCGGCGCTCGGCGCGGAGATCGAGGCGCGCACCGGCTTCGAGACGCGGGTCACGGTGCTCGGCCACGTGCAGCGCGGCGGCACGCCGACCGCCTACGACCGCGTCCTTGCCACGCGCTTTGGCGTCGCCGCGATGGACGCCGTCATCGCCGGGCGGTTCGGCGTGATGGTCGCGCTGAGGGGCACCGATATCGTCGAGGTGCCGCTCACCGAGGCGCTGAGTGAGCCGAAGCTCGTTGACCCGAGCTTGCTCACAACCGCCGCCGTCTTCTTCGCCTGAGCGGGCGGCCGCGGCCCGGCAGGGTCGGTTTTTGGGGTGTGGTCGGTCGGCGTGGGCGGACGCTTCACGAAGATGCCGCTGGTCTAGACTGCTTGGGCGATGCCAGGCATCTTCAAGCGCCGTGACTCACCAGCCCCGGCCGGCGAGTCGCAGCAGGCCGCTGAGAACGCGGCGCGCGCACAGGCGTCGCAGGACGCGATCCGTGTGCAGGCGGCCGCCAACGAGGCGCGGCGTGAGGCCTCGGACGCCGAGGGGCGCCGGCAGAAGGTTGAGAATGAAGCGCGCCAGGCGGCCTCGGACGCCGAGAGGCGCCGGCAGAGCGCCGCGAACGAGGCGCGCCGGCGGGCTGGCGAGAAGCGCTAGCCGACCGCGGCCGGGCAGCGGGTGTACACCGCGAGGTATCGGTCGGTGAGCTGGAGCTTGAAGCCCTTGGGCGGGTAGTTGATCGACTTCGGGTCGAGGCTGTTGTTGGCGTAGGGCCCGTATTCGGAGTCGTAGAGGACGCGGCTGCCGCCACGCATGACGAACGCGGCACCGTACTGGCGTGCGCGAGCGGTGCTCGTATCGCTGCGGGCGACGACATCGCGGATCGGCGGCGTGCCGAGGTCGATTAGCAGCAGCGGCATCAGCTTATGGTTCGGCACGCTGATCGGGCCGCAGCGGCGAGCGGCGACGACGGCCGGAGAGCGCAGCAGCGAGCTCACCTCGGATTCGAGCTTGACGCGCAGCGTCAGCTCGCTGGCAGCGCCACCCGGCGAGAGATGGAACGCCTCCCAGCCAGCGCCGGCGATGATCAGCGCGATTGCGGCGGCGACCAGGACCGGTGTCTCGTGCCGGCGGCTGAGGATCAGGATGAGCAGCTCGGCGAGCAGGTAGCCGGCGAAGCACATCAGCGCGACGGAGGCGAGCGCGAGGTAGCGGTTGACGACTGAGAAGCCGGCGGCGGACGTGATCACGAACGATGCGATGCCGGCGATCGCGAGCGCCAGCTGCACTGCGTAGCGCTTGTGCTCCATACGCCGATAGGCGAGTCCGACCCCCAGCACCGCGGCGATCAGGACCGGCGGCTTGGCGAGGTCGAGCAGGCCCGACAGGACCGACCCGGGGATCGCCGAGATCGGTTCGGTCCGCGCGAGCTCCTCAGCATGGCCGGTGGTGAAGGTGAACGAGAACGTCGCGGACCCTGTCACGGCGAAGTCGAGCAGCGCCCAGAGGATCGCCGGCACCGCGACCATGCACAGCAGCCGAACCTGCTTCGCGCGCGATTCGTGCCAGCCGAGCCAGATCGCGTAGCACAGCGTGTACAGCCAGGCGTCGGGCCGCAGCAGGCCCGCGAGGATCAGCAACACCCACACCGAGCCGCCACGTCGCGGCCGCTCCGCCTCCAGCACCGCTGCCCAGACGAGCAGCCCGATGTAGGGGACATCGAGGTAGGCGAAGGCGCCGTAGAAGGCGAAGTGGAAGCGCGACAGCAGCAGCACGCAGCTGATCAGCGCGGCGAACGTGCCGAAAGCGACCCGCGACAGGCGGTACAGGCCGATGACGACCACGAGCAGCGAGACGACGCCGACGAACGTCATCGCGCGCGGTCCGGCGCTCCCGAGCGCCGCGCAGAGCATGCCGAAGATCACCCACAGCGGGTGCTCGGTCGGCGCACGGTAGGCGGCGAAGTCCGGCACGTGGCCGGCGAGGATCTGATGGCCCCAGACCAGTGCCCACGCCGAGTCGAATGTCGGCGCGACCGGGTAGGCCAGCCACAGCGCGAACGCGATCGCGGCGAGCAGGCCGAGCGCGACCCACTCCGCCCGGCGGATCGCGCGCGGGCTCGCGCTCTGCAGGCGCGCAATGACGCCGCGCTCGGCGGCAGGCGCTGGAGGAGAGGCGGAGGACGGCACCGCGCGGCATCATGTCAGCATGGGCGTGCGATGACACGGGTGCTCGTCGTCGGCGGCGGGGGATTCATCGGCGCACACCTCGTGCGGGCGCTGTCGGATCACGACGCGGATGTCACGGTCGTGGACTGCTGGCGCCGCTACGGCGCGCCCGCGAGCCAGCGGCGCGAGCTGATCCTGGCGTGGCGCCGCGAGCATCTGCTGGCCGGGGCGCGGGTCCATTCGCTTTCGCTGAGCGATGCTGGCGCGTTTGCGCGCGTCGTCGCTGAGAGCTCACCGGAGGTCGTCGTCCAGCTCGCGAACCTGCCGCTCGCGCGGCGGGCTCTCGAGCGTCCCCGCGAGGCCCACCGCGAGATCGTCGGCGTGACGGCGGAGCTGCTCCGCGCGCTGGCGCGCGCGCCGTGCCTGGCGCGCCTGGTCTACGTCTCCTCGAGCATGGTCTACGGCGACTTCGAGCGCGAGCCGATGGGCGAGGACGGATCGTGCCGGCCGCGGGAGCCCTACGGTGCGCTCAAGCGTGAGGCCGAGCTGCTCGTCTGCGCTGACGGTGCAGCGCGCGGCTACCAGGTCACGGTTGTGCGTCCCTCGGCGGTCTACGGCCCAGGCGACCTGCACGACCGCTTCATGGGGCGGCTGCTGGGCGCCGCGCATGGAGGTCTGCCGCTGGCACTCACCGACTCACCCGGCACGGCGCTCGACTTCACGTTCGTCGAGGACCTCGCCGACGGCCTGAGGCTCGCCTGCACGCATCCCGCGGCCGGCGATCTGACGTTCAACCTGACGCGCGGCGAAGGCCGCACGCTGGCGGAGGCGATTGCGATCGTGCGCGGGCTGGGCTACCCGCTCGCCGTGGCGCGCGAGCCCTCGGCGTTCGAGCGCTTCCGGCCGCGCCGCGGGGCCCTCGACATCTCCCGGGCCCGCCGGCTGCTGGGCTACGACCCGCCCCATTCGCTGGAGTCCGGCCTGGCGCGCTCCCTCGATCCGGCCGCGCGCGACGCGCTCAGCGTGTGAGCGCGCAGCAGCTGAGCGCCCCGGCGGGCGCGATCCCGTTCTTTGCCGGCGAGCGCGAGTATGCGGCTCACGGCGAGGTGCTGATCGGCCTGGTCGCCGCGGTGCTGGCTGGCGGCCAGACCTTGCAGGGGCCGGCCGTCGAGGCGTTCGAGCGGGCGCTTGCCACCGCTGCCGGCCGCGCCAACGCCGTTGCCGTCGGCTCGGGGACCGACGCTCTGTTCTTCGCGCTGCGCGCGCTCGGGATCGGCGCGGGGGATGAGGTGCTGGTGCCGGCGTTGTCGTTCATCGCGTCGGCGTCGTGCGTGTTGCGCGCCGGGGCCCGGCCGGTGTTCGTCGATGTCGATGACGAGTACCTGATCGACCTGGGCTGCGCGCGGGCGCTCGCCGGCCCGCGTACGCGGGCCGTCATCGCGGTCGACCTGTTCGGGCAGATGCCGGATCCCGGGCCACTCGACGCACTCGCCGCGGCGGCCGGCATCGCCGTGATCGAGGACGCCGCACAAGCGTTGGGCGCCGAGCGGGCAGGCCGGCGGGCGGGGAGCCTCGGCCGTGTCAGCTGTGTCTCGTTTGACCCGACGAAGCCGCTCGCGGCGCCCGGCAGCGGCGGCGCGCTGCTGTGTGACGACGACGCGCTCGCTGCGCGCGCGCGCTCGCTGCGCTGGCACGGCCGCGCATCCGACGGCGCTCACCGTGAGCTCGGCTACAACTCGCAGCTGTCCGAGGCGGCTGCCGCGGTGCTCGGCTGGAAGCTCGGCCGGGAGCCGTCGTGGCGCGCCCGCCGCCAGCAGATCGCGGCCAGCTACGACGCCGCGCTGTACGGCACCGCACTCGAGCGCCCGCCGCGTCGCGACCCGTCCGGGCACGCGTTCAGCAAGTACGTGCTGCGCAGCCCCGCTCGCGACGAGCTGCGCGCCGCGCTGCACGCCGCCGGGGTCCCGACGCGGATCCACTACCCACGCCCGCTCCACCAAGAGCCCCTGTTCGCTTGCGCTGCCAGCTGCCCCGTCGCCGAGCGGGCGAGCGCCGAGGTCCTCTCGCTGCCGATCCACGCGTTCCTCGGCGACGCCGAGGTGGCACGCGTGTGTCGGACGCTGGGAGCCGCCGTCGCGGCCACCTAGGGCGACGGAACGTAATCGTTTCCACCACCCTGGACCGGGTTTCACACCTCGGTCACGCAGTCGGAACGTATCTATCACACCGGCGGAACGTCTGTGTCACATATTCGAGACGCACTTGGCACATAGTCGAAACCCGCCTGTCATATACAAGTAGGCAACTCTAGCGTCACCCGCTGGTAACAGGTCCTCAGCCTGATCGCTGTTAGGAGTACCTCATCAACCTCATACCGTCCATAGCCCCGTGCTGTTAGGAGAAGCCATGAAGATGTTAGGTACGCGAGCATCAGGTCCAGGAAAGCGCCGTGGTGCACGTGCGGCGAGCGCAAGAGTCGCCGCTCTGGCGGCGTGTGCTTTGACCATCGCGGGAGTCATGAGCATTGCGTCTGGCTCCGCGGCAGGCAGCCAGACCCCGTGTCCGGCGGGCAGCACTCTCGAGACGCCGACAGGCAGCTCCGGAGCCACCCAGTGCGTCATCACCGCGACCGGCACCCCGGTCGGAGGGGTCAAGCACGTCTGGTTGATCATCCTCGAGAACAAGTCCTACGACGAGACCTTCACTGGGCTCAACCAGAACAGCTACCTGTGGCAGACGCTGCCCCAGCAGGGCGCGCTGCTCACCCACTACTACGGCACCGGCCACTTCAGCATGGACAACTACATCTCGCTGGTGTCCGGTCAGGCCCCGTCGTACGCGGTCCAGGACGACTGCGCGACGGCGGCGAACATGACCAACGCCAACTCCGGGATCATCACCACCGGGACCGTCGGCACGGCGACCGACACCGACCACACGGGCGACGGGAGCGGGACGTTCACCACGACGCCGACCACCAGCGGTTCGGCCAACGGCAACTACGGCCAGCTGCTCGTGCACGGCGGTGTCAACGCCGCCCTCGCCAGCAACGGCTGCGTGTACCCGACGAACGTGCCGACGCTGTTCAACCAGCTCAACGCGGCCGGCCTTCCGTGGAAGGGCTACGCCCAGGATCTCGGCGGCGCTCAGCCCGTCGGATCGCCCACCTACGTGACCGGCAGCACGCCCGGCGTGAGCGACACCGTTCCGGGCCGCGAGGACGGAATGTGCGGCTATCCGGGCACGTCGAGCAACAACCCGGTCACCAACCCGACGAGCCTGACATCGCCGAGTGGCGACGTCTCGAGCTTCACCGGCGCGCAGCCGGCGAATGCCAACAGCAACGGCGACCCGGCCGACCAGTACGTGGCCAAGCACTTCCCGGTGCCATGGTTCGCCTCGCTCACCGGCCAGTCGGCGGGCACCCAGAATAGCGTCACCTACTCCACCCAACCGGCGCTGAACGAGCCGACCACGCCGGAGTACGACGGGTCCGGCTCGACGAGTGGATCCGGCGACAACAACTGTGACGCCAACCACGTCACGAACCTCGACGATCCCACCTATGGGCTCGCGCACGACCTGACCCTCCCGGCCAACGAGGTGCCGGCGTTCAACTGGATCACGCCGAACAACTGCAGCGACGCCCACGACGCGACCTGCCAGGGCAACAACCTGTCGGGCGCGTTCAATGCGAACGGCACACCCAACTACACGCCGGCCGGTCTTCCGGCCTACGATCCGGAGGCGACGACGCCGACCAACTACACCGGCGGCCTGTACGCGTCCGACCTGTTCCTGCGCTACTACATACCGCTCATCGAGCAGTCGGCGGCGTTCAAGAACGGCGGTCTGATCGACGTTACGTTCGACGAGGCCAACCCGCCCTTCACGGTCGGGAACAGCTTCAACAACGAGCCGGCTCCCGGTGACTCATCGACCTACTCGGGCGCCACAGACCAGCCGACCTACGGTGCGACCGGGACCCAGTATCCGGGTGCTGACTCGCTGTACGGCGCCTACGGGGCTCTCGCCGACGCTGCCGGAGAGAACATCAACGGCGTCAACGTGTCGACGGAGCCGACCGGGCCGAACGACCCCGAGGTGACCGACGGCTCGGGTAACCAGCTACAGCCGGGCCCGGGAGCCTCTGGCTTCATCGACCGCCTGACCGGCCTCACCGGTGAAAGCCCCTACCTGTCCGGTTCGCCGGGCACGGCGACCGAGCCCGCCCTGGTGGCTCCCGGCTCGAGCATGGTCACTGACTCCAAGATCAACGCCGACGACACCGGCCGCCTGGTTTCAGGCACCGACGCCAACGGCAACACGATCCCGCCGGATACGTTCGTCGGGGCGGTCAGCGACACCGGGCCCGTTTCCCTGGCGGCCAACGCCAGTACGAGCACGGCATCCAACAACTACGCCAAGCCGTGGATCGGGACGTTCCAGCTGTTGAACGACAGCGGACAGCCCGTGACGTTGTCGGGTGGCTATGACGGAAACGTCACCCTCGGTGCCGAGGCAGGGGCATCAACCGTCGGCACGGGCAGCTGCCCGACCGGCAGCGAGGCGGCGACGAGCAGCGGCTGCAAGACCGCCGATCCGCTGTACGACGCCACCGACTTCACCCCCGGCGGCGGCGACACCGGCACGGTGTTGATCAGCCCGCTGATCAAGCCGGGCACGGTGTCGAACACCTACTACAACCACTACAGCATGCTGCGCACGCTGGAGGATCTGCTCCTGACCGGTCAGCCCTGCACCGATACGGCGCTCGTCGCCGGCTCGGTCTGCGGTGGCCTTGACGGCCAGGGTCACATCGGCTATGCCGCCCAGGCCGGACTGTCCGACTTCGGTCCGGACGTGTTCACGGCGCAGTCCTACACGGCGCCGCCTGCTCCTTCGGGTGGCACGGGCTCTTCGGGTGCCACGGGCTCGACCTCGGCCACGACGACACCGAGCGCCCAAAGCGCAGCGGCGGGTTACCCGACGTTTGCCTGCACGGACTCACAACACAAACATAAGCTCACGGTGACGTGCACCACGCAGTCGACGGTCGACGGGACGCTGACGCTCCGTGGCCAGCTGTGGAAGGGCAAGCACCTCCTCGGGAACAAGGAAGCGACGCTGGACGGCAGCGTCGCAACGTTCAAGTTCGCAGTCGGACACGGCAAGTACGCGTTCAAGCTGTCGATCGCGGCGTACACGAAGGACCTCAGGTAGTTGGATGCACACCGCCCATAGGGCGGCCAAGCGCGAAAAGGGCCGGGCTTTCGAGCCCGGCCCGCTTCGTGTCGCCGCCACTCTGCTATTCGCCTTGACCGCTCTCACCGGATGCGCCAGCGCGTCGAGATACCCGGCGTTCCTGCCGAAGAGCACCCTCGACCCGAAGGTCGACGAGGTCCTGGTCGGCACGATGGCAAGGCCGGCCTTCACGGTCGAGGGCCTGGCCGTCGAGGTCAAGACCCACGCGTTCGATGTCTCGATCACCGTCAGCGGTCCGATCGTTCCGGGCGAGGGCCTGCCCTACCAACCGCCGTCAACCACCTGTACCTGGACCGTCACGATGAAGGACGCCACGGCCGATGTCCCGGTCTCGCTCGCCGACTTCCACGCCGTGAACCACCTCGGCTCATTCCAGGTCCCCCGTCTCGTGCCTGGCGAGCCGTCCCCACCGTCGATCCTTCACCCAGGCCAGGCTCTCACCTTTCAGCTCCGCGCCTACCAGCTGGTCGGTCAAGGGACCATGCAGTGGTCCCCGGATCATCGACACCTGGTGGCCATCTGGGATTACGAGGTCGAGAACGACTGACCGGTTTGCCTGCAGCAGTCGGAACGCCACGACGGTCGCCCGGTCCGCCGTCATCGCCGCAGTGTGCACGCGCAGCGAGGAGCGCGCGTAACCGCGGCCCGGCCCGTCCGCCGCAAGGCGGCGAGCCGTCCCCCTCAGTCCGGCGGTGCGGCGATGCCGGCCCAGGTCAGCTCGTGCCCGGTGAGCCACAGCTCGCCGTGCCTGTCGAGCGCCTCGAGCTCGGGCCCGTCGAGCACCGGCATGTCGGGGGGCACCCGGTAGCCGAGCTCGTCCTGCATGTAGGCAAGCCGCGCATAGCCGTCCGGGTAGCGCGCGAGCTTCTTGCGCTTGAGCTTCGTCGTCGTCGTCGGATCGACGACCATGACCATGTCGTGCTCGTAGATCGGCTGGCGCAGGACGAAGCCCCAGCGGCCGTGACGTCGCTCACAGAAGTCGAAGTTGCGCCCCAGGCACGTCACCTCGCAGGCGACGCCCTCGATCGGGCCCATCTGCGTGATCCGTACCTTGCTCTGGCTCACCGCCCGGTCGCCGGCCAGCTGGATGCTCGTGCCGCCGTTGGCCAGCAGGATGCGATCGCCGCGCGCATAGCCGGCCTGGCACTTCTCGGCGTACTCCTCAGGCGAGGTCCGGCCGCCCCAGGTCGTGATCATCACGCCGCCCTCGTGCCACAGCGCAAGCCAGCGGTCCCACTGGCGGGCGTCGCGCAGCAGCGTCCAGTCGTCGATCAGCTCGCGGATCGCGAGACGATCGAGCATCTCCTGGGTGCGCGCGTCGAGTAAGCCTTGAGGTGCCTCTGTCGCGCTCAACGATCTCTCCCTGGTCGTGGTCGGGCCGGTCGGGCGCGCGCGCCGGTCGCCGTGCGCTTCGATGGGGATTATTGCGCGCTAGGATCGACGCCGATGAACCGCGACTGGCATGCGGCGCACCGGCTCGACGCGCGAGCCGGCGAGGACGAGCGGACGGCCTGGCACCGCGAGCATGCTGCGCGCTGCGGCTGCCGCCAGCCGCCGGCGAGGATCGCGGCGCTGCTGGCCGCTGAGCGCGCCGAGCCGACCCCGCCGTCGCCGTCGCCGGCGCCGGCCGCCCGCCCGGCAGGCCGCTGACCGAGCGCGGTACGCGCTCGCGCGGGCGGCGCGGCGGGCTGGTGGCGCGGCTTCGCCGGCTCACCCGCTCCCCGGTCGCGCCGCTCGTCCTGCTCGCGCTCGTCTCGCTGCTGTCGCTCGGCGCGCGCACGGCCGCGATCGGCAGCCCGTGCACCAGCCCCTGCACGACGGTGAACGATCACGACATGGTCTTCGACGAGGTCTACTACGTGAACGCCGCGCGGCGGATCGACGGCCTCCCGGTGCCGGCTGGCCAGCACTACTCCGGTGACCCGGCCGGCCAGGATCCGAACTCCGAGCATCCCCAGCTCGCCAAGCTCGTCATCGCCGGCTCGATCGAGCTGTTCGATGACGGACCGTTCGCCTGGCGACTGGGCAGCCTGATCTTCGGCTCGCTCGCGATCCTCGGCATGTTCGCGCTCGTCCTGGCCGCCGGGGGCACCCGCTGGTGTGCGCTGCTGGCCGCGACGCTGATGGCCTGCGACAACCTGCTGCTCGTCGCCGGACGGATCGGAACGCTCGACATCTATGTCGTCGCGTTCATGATCTGGGCCGCCGTGCTCTACCTGCGCTCGCGCCCGCTGGCGGCCGGTGTGCTGCTCGGGATCGGCGCCTGTACCAAGGAGGTGGCTCCCTACCTGCTGGCGGTTCTCGTCGTCTTTGAGCTTGGGCGGCTCGTGTGGGGCCGGCGGCTGGCGCTTCGCGAAGCGATCGCGTCGGCCGCTCGGCGGTTCGGGGTGTGCGTGGCTGCAACGGCGGGCAGCTACCTGGCGCTGCTCGCGCTGCTCGATCGCCTGGTCCCGCCGTTCGACCCGCAGACGTCGCGGACGATCACCGGCGGACCGATCGCCCACATCGAGCACATGCTGAGCTTCGCTGTCGCGCTCACCAGCCCGCGCGGCCCGACGGGCATCGCCTCCTATCCGTGGGACTGGCTCGTCGACCTGCGGCCGATCAACTACCTGACCGTGACGGTGAACAGTCGCGGCTCGCATGTCGCGACGGTCCACTTCCTCGGCTTCATCAGCCCGCCGATTCTCGCGCTCGCCGTTCCGGCGCTCGCGCTCGGCCTGTGGCGCGCGCGCGGTCGGGGGGAGGCGATCGATGTGATCGGCGTCGCATGGTTCCTCGGGACGTGGCTCCCGTTTGTCGCGCTCAGCGTGATCTGGAGCCGCACGTCCTACCTCTACTACATGGTGATCGTGATGCCGGGCCTCTACATTGCGGTGGCGCGACTGATGACGCATCCGCGCGTTCCGCGCCTCGTGCTATGGGGCTGGCTCGTCCTGGTGGCGGCCGCGGCCGTGGTCCTCTATCCGTTCACGGCGGTGCCGGTGCCGGCCGGCTGGTGATGCACGCGCCGGCCCCAACCACGAAGATGTCGCGGATGCCCGGCTTGGCCCTACGACGCTTCACGGCACTCGCGGTGGCGCTGGTCGCGTTGGGACTAGTCTGCGCGCTCCCCGCCTTCTCGCAGCCGCCGGGCGCCTGCGGCGTGGCGAGCACGGCGACGGTGGCCGCGGTCGACGAGTCGGTCGCGCGGCAGATCTACCGAGGTGAGCTCGGCAGCACGGAGGTTTACGCCGACCAAGCGCACGTGCAGGACGCCCAGGATCTGCTGACCGCCGTTGCCAACGACGACATCACGGCCACGGCCAGCGCGGTGAAGCGGCTCGTCTTCACCCCGCGCTGGCACATCGTCCGGCTGCGCGTGCGCGCCGCGGACGGCGCGCTGCTCGCTGACGTCGGCGGGCCGCACGTCATGGCTCCGGTGAGCGGCCAGCTCAAGTTGAACGGCACCGTCGTCGGGAGCTACGAGATGAGCGTCCAGGACGACGTCGGCTACCAGAAGCTCGTGACCCGCTTCATCGCCGTGCCGATCGAGCTCTACCGCGCCGGCCAGCCACTGCTCGGCACGATGGCCGACCCGCCTCGCCATCCGCCCGCCACCGCTAGCCGGTTCACGATCGGCGCCGCGACCTACCGCGCCGTCTCCTACGCCGTCAAGGCCTTTCCCGCCGGCACGCTGCGGGTTGTGCTCGCGATAGGCGGGACAGCCGCCTCAGTGGCGTCCAGCAGCTGCGCCGAGGTGCGCGCGGGCGCCTATGGCGCGGTCTTCGTGAACATCGCCGCGCGTTTCCCGCACCTCTCATCGGAGTACAACTCGTATGTCCGGACCACCAAGTCGCTGGACAGGGAGCAGGTGTTTGTGAGAGACGGCTCTGTGCAGCTCGCCGGGACGCTGAGCCCCGGTCCGGCGCACATTCCCGACAGTGGCCGCATCACGTTCGAAGGCCAGCGCTGGCTCGTCTTCTCCTTCGCACCGGAGCCGCCGGCACGAATCTACTTCCTGCTACCCGCCGCGGAGTGAGCGACGCGCCATGCGGACGGCGTCTCGCGCGAGCCCAGCTCGCGGCGGCGACGCTGGCACTGGTGGCGCTCGTTGGCAGCGCGCCGGCGCAGGCGCAGACGCCGGCACCTTGCGGGCCCGCGACTATTCCGGTGCGCGACGAGGTGGCCTACCGGACGGCCCATGCGATCTACCAGGACGAGCTGGCGAGCCTCGAGGTCACGCAGGACAGCACGCGCGTCGCGCAGTCGAGCGACCTGATTCGTGCCGTCGCCGACGACGACGCGCCCGCTGCGCTCGCGGCGGTCACGCGTCTCGTTTACACGCCGCTGTGGCACATCGTGCGCCTGCGGGTGCTGACCCGCTCAGGGCGCGTGCTGGCCGATGTTGGCGGGCCCGACGTGCTCGCGCCGGTCTCCGGTGGGCTCTTCTCGGGCAGCCAGCTCGTTGGCAGCTTCGTGCTGAGCGTCCAGGACGATGTCGGCTACCAGAAGCTCGTCACGGGCATCGCCGGCGTCCCGGTCGAGCTCTACGCGCAGGGCGCGCCGCTGGTCGGATCGTGGGTTGATCCGCCGAGCTCCCCGCCACCGAGCGGGCCGCTGATCATCGATGGGCGCCACTACCACGTCAGCGCCTACGACCTGACCGCCTTCCCGACCGGGACGCTGCGTGCTGCCGTGCTCGTTCGAACGCCGCCGGCGGCGGCGGCGGCGCAGAGCTGCCCGGCGGTCGCGCTGTCAGCTGTCGCGGGAATCGTCACGCGAATCTCCGTCCAGTTCGGTCCCGACTCGCTCAACCCGCTGCCCGAGCACACCTTCCTGTACGTGAAGACGGCGCTGCCGTTCGTCTACGGACCGATCTTCATCCTCTCCCCGGACGGCGCTGAGCTGGCGGGTACGAACGAGCTGCCCGGCAGCACAGACCCCGCTCCCGCCGCGCTCCCGACCAGCGGCCCCACGCTCTACAACGGTCGCAACTGGCTCGTTTTCTCATTCTCTCCCGACCCACAGCTGACCGTCTACGTGCTTCAGCCGACCTAGGTTAGAAAGCGTTAGGAAGTCGCGGGCAACCGGGTGCGCCGTTTCGCAACCAACTAGGCTGCTGGACGCCAGCAAGTCCGGAAGGGCACGCGTAGCGTGGCGCTTCCGCCGCGCTGAGCGCTCAAGCATGGCAACGATCAACCCCAGAGTCGGGCCGGGCGAGGCGCGTCCACCCCGCGAGGACGAGCCGCCGCGCCGCGGCGGCGCTGTGCGCGTCGAGCACATCGGCCTCGCTGGCGTGCTCGCGTTGTCAAGCCTGCTCGAGTTCAACAAGCTGCGCCAGAACGGCTACGCCAACCTGTTCTACGCGGCGGCGGTCAAGTCGATGCTGCGCTCGCTGCACAACTTCTTCTTCGTCTCGTTCGATCCCGGTGGGCTGATGGCGGTCGACAAGCCGCCGCTCGGCCTGTGGCTGCAGGCGCTGAGCGCCAAGCTGTTCGGCTTCGCACCGTTGCCGCTGCTGGTCCCGGAGGGCATCTGTGCGGTACTCGCCGTGGCGCTGATCTACTTCATCGTGGCGCCGCGGTTCGGTCCGCGCGCCGGCCTGCTGAGCGCCCTCGCGCTGGCGGTCTTTCCATCGTTCGTCGCGGTCTCCCGCGACAACGCGATCGATCCGCTGCTGATCCTGCTGATGCTCGCGGCGTGCGGTGCCGGCATCCGGGCGATCGAGTCCGGCCGTACCCGCACGCTGATCCTCAGTGGGGTGCTGATCGGGCTCGCGTTCAACACGAAGTCCCTCGCTGCGCTGCTCTGCGTCCCCGGGATCGGGCTCGGCTTCCTCGTCTGCGCACCAGCCTCGATGCGGCGCCGGATGGCCCAGCTGGCCGTCGCCGGTGCCGTGATGGTTGCGATATGCATCTCGTGGTCGCTGGCGGTGGACCTGACGCCGGCCTCCCAGCGACCCTACGTCGGGGGCTCGACGAACAACTCGGAGTTCCAGCTCGAGTTCGGCTACAACGGCTTCGGCCGGGTGGGCGGCCAGAACGGTGGACCCACCGGCACTGTCGTGGCGCCGACCGGGGTGACGCCGCTGGTTCGACCGGGGATCCCGCCGACCCAAGGCAGCATCGCTGCCGCCACCGCACTGCTCGCCGGGCGCGCCAGGCCGGCGGACGTCGCCGCCAAGCCGGCCGCGGTCGCCGCCAAGCCGGCGGATCCGCAGGGCCGCGTGCGCCGCACGCTGCCGATCCCATTCGGTGGCTCTCCGAGCGTCATCCGGATCTTCGAGCTGGGGTTCGGGGACCAGGGCGGCTGGACGGTGCCGTTCGCGGTGCTCGGCCTGCTGGGGATCGCGCTCCTCGCGCGCCGCAGGCGCGACCGGCGGGCAGCTGTGCTGTTCGCGCTCGGTGGCTGGTTCGTCGTTGAGCTGTTCACGCTCGATTTCTCGCAGGGGATCGTCCACCCCTACTACGTCTCGGCGCTCGGCCCCGGTCTAGCCGCGATGGTCGGCGCGGGCGCCGCGGCGATCGCCTGGCTCGCGCGCAGCGCGGAGCGGCGCAAGGCCGCCCTCGGCCTCGCCATCGCCGCGCTCGCGACGGCCACGACACTGTTCGCCGAGCTCTGGCTGATCCATCGCGAAGGCTATCCGGAGGCCTGGCGCATCCCGCTCGTGATCCTCGCGGTCGTGGCGCTCGCGGCCGTCGTGCTCTGGCGGCGCCGCGCGAACTGGTCGGTGGGCGCGCTCGTCCTCGTGCTGCTCGTCGCCCCGGCGCTGTACACGAAGAGCGTGTGGGACGCCCCGGTGGATGGCACGTTCCCCACGGCAGGGCCCTACAACATGGCCGGCTGGGGTGGCATCGATCTTCCCGCCGGTGAGCTGAAGGTGAACATCGCGCTCGAGCGCTACGTCCGCGCGCACCACCCGACCAAGCGCTTTGCGCTACTGACGGAAGCCTCCGACGCCGCGTCGCCGCTGATCCTGCTCGGCCTCAACGCCGCTGCCATGGGCGGCTACAACACGATCGACCCGGCGCTGAACGGTCCCGGCCTGGCGCGACTGGTGGCCGACGACGAGGCTCGTTACGTGCTGCTCGGTGGCCCCTACTCGAACCGTGGCGGCAACGCCGCCTCGAGAGCTGCTCAGCTGGTCTGCCCGGAGGTCCGCCAGCAGCTGTGGAACCCAGGCCAGCCGACGGTCCCGTCGCTCTACCTCGTCGACTGCCGCGGGCGCGCGCGCGAGCTGCGCGAGCCGAGCAGGGCTGCGGCTGCGTACCTGCGCTCCGTGCGCCGGCGCGAGCGCGTCATGTAGTCAGGACGGCGGGTCGCTCTCCGCGAGCTTGCGCTTGAGTCGCCGGCGGCGCGCCTCCAGGTCGGCCTCGAGCCGGCCGAGCTCGTCGGCGCGGCGATGGACGAGGGCGAGCTGGCGGTCGATGTGGCCGAGCGCGGCGCACAGCAGCTCGCGGCGCCGTGCCGGGTCCTCAACGCCGGCGCGTGCCTCTGCGCGCAGCGCCCGGCGGGCGTCCTCGGCATCGATCAGCGTCTTGAGCTCTTCGAGTGACACGCCGAGCAGCGCGCGCAGCCGCATCACCTCGCGCAGGTGCTCGACCTCGGCGTCGCTGTAGAGGCGATGGCGTCCCGATGGACGCTCGCCTGTGCCGGTGAGCAGCCCGATCTCCTCGTAGTAGCGAATCGTGCGGGCTGTCGTGCCGACGAGGCGGGCGACATCGCCGATGCGCAGTGCAGGGGCTGTCGGCGTGGTGCTCATGGCGCGAGACGGACGTGGGGCGGGCGCATCAGCGACACGAACGTTCCGATCAGCGCGGCGGCCGCGAGCGCCCACAGCGCGACGTGCATGTTGTGGACGAACGGCGCGAGCTTCGCGTCGCTGAGGCCGTGCGCCAGGCCGGAGAAGATCCGCAGCAGGGTCGCGCGTGGAATCGACGCGGTGACTACCCCGAGGACGAACGCGATCGACAGCACCGCGCCGGTGTTCTGCAGCACGGTCCGTGCGCCGGCGGCGATGCCGCGACGGTCCGGCGGCGCGGCGCCCATCATCGCGGCGCCGTTGGGGCTCGTGAACGTCCCCGAGCCGACCCCCACGAGCGCCAGCAGCGCCGCCGAGGCGACGAACGAGCTGTGCACGCCGAGCGTCGTCATCGCCGCCAGGCCGATTGCCGTGATCAGCATCCCGATTGCTGCGAGCGCGCGTGAGCCGTGCCGGTCGGCATGGCGACCGGCCAGCGGGGAGGCGATCAGCATCCCGACGGCGAGCGGCGTGAGTTTGAGTCCGGCGGTGATTGGCGTGTCTCCCTGTGCTCCCTGGAAGTAGAACACGAATATGAACATCAGTGCGAACCGGGCTAGCCCGTTGATGAACGTGGCGGCGGAAGCTGCGGCGAACAGGCGGTTGCGAAACAGCGTGAGATCGAGCATCGGCGACCGGCTGTGCCGCTCGATCGCGATCCATGCCGGCAGCAGGACCGCCGCGTCGGCGAGCCCGCCAATCACGATCGGATCGTTCCAACCGGACAGGCCGCCGCGCGACACGGCAAGAACCAGGCCCGTGAGGCCGAGCACGAACGTCGTCGTTCCGGCGAGGTCGAGTCCGCGCGTGGTGTCGCGCGTGGCTAGCTCGTGCAGCACGAGCGCACCCCACGCCGCGCCGCCGAGCGCGAATGGCACGTTGAACCAGAACACCCACGGCCAGGAGATCGCGACGAGCGCGCCTCCGAGCACAGGTCCGATGACGAGGCCGATCGCGGCGACCATCATGTTCGCGCCCATTGCGAAGCCGAGCTGCCCGGCCGGGAAGGCGTCGGTCACGAGCGCGGTCGAGTTGGCAAACAGGAACGCCGACGCGATGCCTTGCAGGACGCGCCACGCGATCAGCTCCGTGCCGTTGCCGGCGAACCCCGCGCCCAGTGATGCGAGGCCGAACACGAGAAAGCCGCTGACGTAGGCGCGCTTTCGCCCGAACAGGTCTGACAGGCGGCCGGCGCTGAGGACCAGCACGGTCGAGGCGATCATGTACGCGAGGATCACCCAGACGAGTGCGAGGATGCTCGTGTGCAGGCTGCGCTCCAGCTCGGGCAACGCGATGATCAGCGTGCCCGAGTTCGTCGCACCCATCAGCATGCCGAGGCTCGTGCATGACAGCGCCCACCAGCGGTAGTTGGGCGAGTCGGCGGCGACGCCGGGGCGGTGGCGCAAGCGACTGATCGTTTCGGCGGCGGTGCTCATTAACAGTTTACGTGAACGTCCGGTTGAGCCTACCAATCGCTCGCGCCCGGTGTGTCAGGCTGCCGGCATGCGCACAGCGCTCCGCCACCAGCTCTACCGCCTAGGCTACTGGACCCTGTGGGCCAGCTCGTTCGTCATCCACCGCCGCGCCCGCGGCACCAAATGCCTCCTCTTCAACCAGGGCCAGGTGCTCCTGGTGCGTCATACCTACGGACCGAGGAGCTGGGAGCTCCCGGGCGGCGGCGTGCGCCGCGGTGAGCAGCCGTTCGACGCGATGCGCCGCGAGCTTCGCGAGGAGCTCCAAGTCGACGTCGCGCAAGCGAGGGAGCTTGGAGCTCGCAGCGGCCCCGGTCGCTACGCCGGCACGCGGATCAGCTACTTCGCCGCCGTGCTGCCAGACCGCTCCGTCGTGGCTGATCCGATCGAGATTGCTGACGTGGCCTGGTTCGACCCGCTCGCCCCGCCGCCGCGGCTCGGCTGGAACGTCGCCGAGCTGCTCGCAGAGCAAGGACAGTCGGTAGCATCGCTGCCAAGCGATCCGGGGAGTCCCCGCAGGGGCTGAGAGGGCGCATCGGCGCCGACCCGTTGACCTGATCTGGATCATGCCAGCGAAGGGAGTGGATATGTCAGCAGCGCACCGCAGCACCTTTGGCTCCGATGACGAGTGTCGCACGCAGATGCACGTCGCCCGCCAGGGCGTCATCTCGCCTGAGATGGCTCGCGTCGCCGAGCGCGAGGAGCTTGCGCCAGAGCTGATCCGCGACGAGGTCGCACGGGGACGGATGATCATTCCCGCCAACGTGCACCACGACTCGCTCGACCCGATGGCGATCGGCCTGCGGGCGCGGGTCAAGATCAACTCGAACATCGGCAACTCGCCGACCAGCTCCTCGCTCGCCGAGGAAGTCCAGAAGCTGACGATCTCCGAGCGCTGGGGCGCGGACACCGTGATGGATCTCTCGACCGGCAAGCGGATCGACGAGACGCGCGAGGCGATCATCGCCGCATCCACTGTGCCGATCGGCACCGTGCCGATCTACCAGGCGCTCGAGCAGGTCAAGTCGATCGAGGACCTGTCAGGCGATGTGCTGGTCGAGAACATCGCCCATCAGGCTGGGCAGGGCGTCGACTACATGACGATCCACGCCGGTGTTCGCCTCGAGCACCTGCCGCTCTGCCAGCACCGGGTCACCGGCATCGTCTCGCGCGGCGGCGGCATCCTCGCCCGCTGGATGATCGCGCACATGAGCGAGAACCCGCTGTACGAGCGCTTCGACGACATCCTCGACATCTGCGCGCGGCACGACGTGTCGATCTCGCTCGGCGACGGGCTGCGCCCCGGCTCGATCGCCGACGCCTCGGACGCCGCGCAATTCGCCGAGCTGAAGACGCTGGGCGAGCTGACGCTGCGTGCCTGGGAGCGCGACGTGCAGGTGATGATCGAGGGCCCCGGCCACATCCCGCTGAACCAGCTCGAGATGAACGTGCGCCGCCAGCAGGAGATCTGCCACGAAGCGCCGTTCTACACGCTCGGACCGCTCGTCACAGACATCGCACCCGGCTATGACCACATCACCAGCGCGATCGGCGCCGCGATCGTCGGCTGGCACGGCACATCGCTGCTCTGCTACGTGACGCCGAAGGAGCACCTCGGCCTGCCGAACGCCGAGGACGTCAAGCAGGGCCTGATCGCCTACCGCATCGCGGCTCACGCGGCCGACCTCGCGCGTGGCAACCAGGCGGCCGCGCAGTGGGACCGCGCGATCTCCAAGGCGCGGTTCGAGTTCGACTGGAAGCGGCAGTTCGAGCTCGCGCTCGACACCGAAACCGCGCAGTCGATGCACGACGAGACGCTCGCCGACGACTACTTCAAGACGGCGGAGTTCTGTTCGATGTGCGGGCCGAAGTACTGCCCGATGCACAACTTCAAGGACGTCGACTGGGACGCGGTGCGCGAAGTGATCGCCGAGCGCAAGCACGAGCGCGTCTCCGCGCCCGCAGCTTGATGGCGGCGACGTGAGCGACGCAGCGGGCAGCGTCCGCGAGCGCCTGCTCGCCGCATGGCGCGACGAGGTGGAGGCGTCGATCGTCTACGAGCTGATCGCGCGGCGCGAGTCCGACCCCCACCGTGCGGCGATCCTCAGACGGATGGCCGCGGTCGAGGGCACCCATCGCGATCGCCTCGAGGCACGGATGGGCGAGCTCGGGATCGTGTTGCCCGACGCGGCGTCGGTGAAGCTGTCGCTCTGGCATCGGCTGCAGGCGCGCATCGCGCCCGTCGACAGCCTGCTGGCGCGTCAGGAGTCACTGGAGCTCGAGGTCGCCGACGAGATCGAGCAGCGGCCTACCGGCGACGCTGCGACCGACCGCATGTTCAACGAGATCCGTGTCGAGGAGCAGTCGCACACCCTCGCGCTCGGTCAGCTGCGCGCCGGTGCCCTGCCGGCGCTCGCTGACTTGCACTCCGGGACGGTGCCTGTGCTGGGGCCGCGCGAGGTTGTCAGCGGCGGCCCGCAGGCGCGCCTGAACCGCATCCTCGGCCGCGAGCGCTGGCACCGCGGCGGCACCGGTTGGATCCCCGGCGCGATCTACGGCGCCAACGATGGCCTCGCGGCCGTGTTCGGCATCGTTGCCGGCGTCTCCGGCGCGACCGGTGGCTCGCACGCCGTGCTCACCGCCGGCCTGTTTGGTGCGATCGCCTCGGCACTGTCGATGGCTACCGGGGCCTACCTCGCGGAGCGCTCGACCACCGAGGTGGCTGCCGCCAACCTCGCGCGCGAGCACGAGGAGGTGCTCAGCCACCCCGAGGAGGAGAAGGAGGAGCTCGCCCTCTTCTACCAGCTCAAGGGCCTCACCGAAGCCGAGGCCAAGCTCGTCGTCGAGCGCATCGCCGAGGATCCCGAGCAGCTCTACCGCGCGATCGCCGTCGAGGAGTTCGGCAGCGCCGACGCCCAGAGCGGCGACCCGGTCCAGGCGTCCCTCGCCGCTGGCATCTCGACAGCCTTCGGCGCGATCATCCCGGTGATCCCGTTCTTCTTCATCACCGGCTACGCGGGCATCGCAATCGCCGCCGGCGTGTCGCTGATCGCCCACTTCGCCGTCGGCGCGGCAAAGTCGGTCTTCACGCTGCGCAGCGCCTGGTCGGCCGGTCTGGAGATGACGCTCGCCGGCATCGTCGTCGGCGGGGCAACCTTCCTCCTCGGTCTCGCCATCGGCAGCTGAGTGCGCACCGTCGAGACGGCTCGCCGCGGCGAGGGCTCTAGGACGACGGCGGGATCAGCTCCTCGCTGCGCGCCGCCAACGCCGCGATCACGAATTCGAGGTGCTCGTCGAAGTCGACGCCGAGGTCCGCGGCCCCCTGGCGTAGCTCCTCGCGCCCGACAGCCGCAGCAAAGCTCGGCTGCTTGAGCTTCTTCTTGACCGACTTGGCGGTCATCCCGTGCAGCCGTTCGGGACGGACATAGGCGCATGCCAGGATGAACCCGCAAAGCTCGTCGACCGCATACAGCGCCTTCTCCATCGATGTCTCCCTTGCGACCGCGAGGAAGTCGGCGTGTGAGGCTACGGCCCGCACCAGCTCCTGCGGATAGCCGCGCTCCGACAGCTCGCGCATCGCGTAGCGCGGGTGACCGTTCTCGAGATCCGGGCAGCGCTCGTAGTCGAGGTCGTGCAGCAGCCCGGTCAGACCCCACAGTTCGACATCGCCGCCGAACCTCGGAGCATAGGCCCGCATCGCCGCCTCGACCGCCAGCATGTGCCGGCGTAGCGAATCCGACTCGGTCCACTCGCAAACCAGCTTCCAAGCGGCCTGCCGCGAAATCTCCGACCGCATGGCGTCACCCTAGCGCGACTGCCACGACGATCCCGACGGCCGCCGAGACATCTACGTCGTGGGGCTGAGCGGACGCTCCCCGTGGCGCCGGGCAGCTGAAGGCTGCTCGCCCGCTTCTCGGATCAGATCGACTTGGCAAGCAACACGAACTCCAGGTCACTGCGCCTGGCGATGACCTGTGGATCGTGGTAGGGAAACGGCATCGTTTCGCCGGTTGGCGCGTATCCGAGTCGCTCGTACCACGCGATCAGCTCTGCGCGCTGGCAGATCACGCGCATCCGCATTTCTGTAGCGCCCCAACGGGCGCGGGCCTCGCGCTCTGCTCTCGCCACGAGACTGCGACCGACGCCCCGAGCTTGGCGGTGCGGACGCACTGACAGCATGCCGAGATAGGCCAGCTGGCCGGTTCGCGACTCGACGTGGCAGCAGCCGACCAGTTGGCCATCGGTCTCTGCGAGGAGCATGCAAGATTGCGGTGCGGTGATGATCTCCTCGATCTCCCGGTTACTGGTCCGCCGGCTGTCGAGAAGGTCGGCTTCCGTTGTCCATCCACGCCGGCTCTCCTCGCCCCGATAGGCGGATTCGATCAGCGACACCACCGCCCGAGCATCAACTAGCACAGCCGGGCGGAACGTCAGCGGCGGCGGCTCACGGCGTGCCACGACGAGGATTATCGCGGGCACGCTGTCGTTGCGCGATCACTACGTTTCCGCGAGCACGACCGCGTGACGGTGATGGCCGTGGTGATAATGGACCGGTGACCAGGGCGCTCGTGATAATCGGGGCGCCGGGCGCGGGGAAGTCGTCGGTGCTGGAGGCATTGACGACGCTGCTCGAGGTTGACGGAATCGAATACGGCGCGATCGAGTCCGAGCAGCTCGCGTGGGGAGCGCCGTTGCTCGGAGCCGGCGAATGGATCCCGCAGCTCGGGGCGGTCGTTGCGCTTCAGCGGCAGGCTGGCAGGAGTCTGTTTCTCATCGCCGCCACGACGGAGACCGCCGGCGAGCTTCGCGACGTGACCGCTGCTGTGGGGGCCGAGAGCGTGGCCGTCGTCTGTCTCGCTGCCTCGCCCGAGGTTGTCGCCGCGAGAATCGCGCAGCGCGAGCCGGACCGCTGGCCTGGCAAGCAGCAGCTCATCGCTCATGCTCGCCAGCTCGCGCGATCGATCCCTGCCATTGAGGGCATTGACCTCGTGATCGACACGGAACAAAGAGACGCCGCAGACGTGGCTGAGGAGATCCGTGAAGCGCTAGCGACATTGCTCGCATCGACGGGCTAGCGAGCAGCTCCCGCGGCTCGGCTTCGCGCGACGCGACAGCGTCGGGAGCCACCGCTTGCGCGCTCGCATTCTGTCGAAGGAGGCGTCAAGCGACGTCGGGGAGACCGGCCGGTATTACTCGGTGAACCGCCAGACGTTCGTCTCGCGTCTCGCGAACCCGGCCTTCTCGTAGAGTCGGTTCGCTGCCTCGCGTGACGGTCGAGATGTCAGGTCGACTGTACGCGCGCCGTGCTCGTGCGCGAGTCGCAGTGCGTCACGCGCCAGCAGCTCGGCTACGCCGCGGCCTTGTGCCCGCTCGTCGACGACGACGTCCTCGATCCATGCGCGAACTCCGGTTGGGATGCGAAATACGGCGAGCGTGAGCATGCCGACAATCGCACCGTGGGTCTCGCTCGCGATGAGCAACCGCGTCGTGGGTGACGCAACGATCTCCTCGAGCTTCGCACGCGAAGGTGCTGGCGAGGCGGCGGACAGCTGACCGACGAGGCGACCGAGCGACGCAACCAGTTGATCGGACACCTCGTGTGCTTCGGCAACGCGGACATCGCTGACCACGCACAGCAAGCTACTGCCGGCTGCCGACGCCTCGACCGCCGATCTGATGCGCTCGCTCGCGGCGCGACTTGGCAGCGCCGTTCGCGGGAGGGTCTTGAATGAAGGCGACGGTGCAGGACGTCTACGGGTCCGCCGATACTCTGCGGTTCGGGGGACTAGCCCGGATCGTGCGTGAGGGGCTGGTGGTGTGACGGTTGTCGGGTTTGGTTGTGCGGATTGTCAGTGATCGCGGTTTGGGGGGTTGGGGTGATCGGGTGCGCTCTTGGTGTCGGCGGTC
>Ga0187860_1000365_pt1 | contig 44461 bp, 71 predicted proteins | sample June2016WEW_10_4_FD_132981 | JGI IMG/M metagenome (GOLD analysis project Ga0187860, IMG submission 132981) | Peatland microbial communities from SPRUCE experiment site at the Marcell Experimental Forest, Minnesota, USA - June2016WEW_10_40 | ecosystem: Environmental > Terrestrial > Soil >...
TTAATAAATATAGCAAAGCCGCATATAAAGGTGCATATAGAAAAGGATGGGTTGATCAAATTTGTTCTCATATGAGTTCAAAAATACCTGAAAAAAATTTAGAAAATAATATTTGGGTTGTTTATTCGTATATAGTTTTAAATAAATATGTTTATACCGGAATAAGTAATATATTACAAAATAGACACAATAGACATTATAATGATAAAAATGGTACATTATATAAAGAATGTAAAAAGTATAACATTAATATTAAAAAATTGATTAAGATTTCTTATAATAAAATATTTGAAGGAAATAAAATTATTAAAGATTATTATGTTCAGAATTTGAATCCTGAAAAAATTAAATTAATTATTGAGGAAAAAAATATTCGAGATGAAAAATTGGTATCTAAATTAGAGGGTGCTTATCTGGAAAAAAGATTGAACGAAGGATATATAAAACTTAATAAAATAAAAACTGGTGGTCTTGGGAGTTCTGTTAAAAAGCAATTGACTTCTTGAAATTTATCTTTTAAAATTGTTTTTAAGTTTATTAGATTTAAATCAGTATTTATATTAAACATAATTTAAGTTGAATAATATCTATTAATGTCAAGAATCAACCTTATAAATCGTATTCAAACAGAAGGAAAGTTATACAAGACATTGGCTTTAATTAATGATTTGGATTTTAATTTTATTGAGCTTTATAACGCTTCTGGTACAACCATTGCTAATTTTCAAAACGATATTAATTATCTCAGTGGCCAAACTAATACTAAGTTAGGAATTACTCCTTTTAAAGTATACTCAGGTAATACCGCTAATATTTTAAAAAACAAATTTCAAATATTTGAATATGCCAATGATGAAGATCGTCCCGACTATGTTAATCCTGGTGTATTGGGATGGTATAATCTATCCAGACAATGCAGCGAATATTGGAATGGATCGGAATGGATTCAATTAACACCTAATGATGTTAATTTAACTGGTATAACTACTCAACAATTTAATGTTTATACGGGTAGTACTCAAAACACTTTAACTACATTACAAAATGACGTGAATTTCGTAAGTGGTAAAACTGCAAACAATATATCAACCCTTAATTTGTATATCAACCCCAATCAAACAATAGTAACCGGATCAACTTCAGGCACATCGATATTTAGTCAACCCCAAAATAGTACTAATCTTAAAAGTGTTTTAATTTATTGTAATTCATTATTAGGTACTGCTACATATATTTTTCCCACACCATTTATATTTATTCCAGATAAATTAGGAAGTCATACATCATTAATTACATCGTTAAGTACAACATCAATAACTGTTAGTGGAAACACTTCAAGCGGTTTTATTCAACTTTATGGTTTTTAATTTTTTTTATTCGGAATAAATTATTATCTTTGCAATAAAAATTATTATGAAATTCGTACAATCCTGTGACAGTAAAGAATGCTATAATATTGAAAAAGACTTAGTTGGCATTAAAAATATTAATATAATTACTCGTATACATGAATATAATGAAGATACGAGTGAAATAAAATGTATGATTTGTGGAAAAATAAGTTATGCTAACAAATCTTCAGAATTAAAAAAAGAAAATAAAATAATTGCAAAAAACATAGAAAAAATAGAAAAAGCAATATTGATAAATGATAATAAACGGGTAAAAAATAAAAACAATAAAAAAGTCAAACATAATGAAATTGAAAGAGATGAACCAACCACATCTCAAAACAATAAAATCAATTTATTCCAAGATACCAAATCCAAACCATCTAAAGCATCGATTAAATCTAGGGAGTTAAGAAACAGAATAGAATCTGGTTTAAAATCTAATCAAAAACAAATCAAATCAGATAATAGTGCTCCAATAGAACTTCCCGAATTATTTAAAAAATCTAAAACAATTAAAAATAATAAAATTAATGTAACGATTTTTAAAAGTCCAATATAAATTTTATTTCAGATTTTAATATAAATATTATTTTTAAAATTCTAATATAAATATCATATTAAATCCTCATCATCATATCGTATTAAAATTCCAATATAATTAAGAGTTATTTATACCATCATATTTTATTATTTTTCTCCTATTTAGTTTATAGTATTTATAACAAATAATTAATTCTAATAAATAAGGAATGAGAAATAAAGATTTAATTAAATTCATTAATGAAGCAATAATTGAAGCGGATGATTATAATTTTCTAGGGTTTGAAAATTATAAAGAAAATGATCATAATTTAGAATTATTTAAATCCAAAGAATTTTTAAACAATTTAGTTGATGATATTATATTTGGTTATAATAAATTTAAAGTAATAGATGAAGATGTTAAAGAATTTGAAATTAATGATAATAGAAATATTCCAATTATAAATATTGTTTATAATGTTTTAATAAAATATTATTACGATAATAATTCATATGAGTTTATAATCAATTTTAATGGTTGGGATTTAAAAATAAAATCTAAAATGGATATAGATTATAGTAATGTCAATATTAGTCTTTATACTAAAAACGATGAAATTATTACCAATGATTTAAATAAAAATATTGCTGATAATAAAAAGATAAAAATCTTCATAGAAAAATTCATTTCACCCATTATTCAATCTCAAATCAAGAATTAAAACTCATATATCAATAATTTCAATAAAAATATTTTGAAATTAATTTGGATATTTAATTTATTATTTTTATCTTTGCAACAATTTAATAATTTTATTCGTATTATTAATAAAACAATAGTATGCAAAATATTTTAAGAATTAATTCTTTAGTGGTTTTTGATAAAACTAAGGTATCTGAAGATATTTATAACCAATATTTTAAATCAACGTTTGAAAATAAGGTTTTTATATTTTTAGGGGAAGTTCCAAATGCTAAGGGACATTGTATATTGGGTGATTTAGAAACTGGTAAAGTCTTGGGTTTATATCATACTGAGAATTTTAGAGAAGCTAACGAAGACGAAGTTTAAAATAAAACTATGGATAGAAATAAATATTTATCGAAAGCAGTAGAAGAATTGGTTACAATAATTGAAACCAAAGATAAGGAAATTGAAAATCTTAATAATAAAATTATTGATCTTAGTTTTGAACTCAATTATAATAAACAAACTGAATTAATTGAGTTTTTAAGAGAATTATATGATAGTTGTCAACAGGAATTAAAACCGGCAGAAGATAGATTTAGTATTAAAGAAGAAAAATCTGCCAAGGAAATTCTAACTAATTTGATAAATTATATCAAGCAATTTTGTAAAGATAATAAAATAAAATTATAACAATGGTAGAAGATAAAGAATTAATAAAGAGTATTTCATATGATGAACAGGAAATATTACAATGGATTTTAAAACTTCATTGTAAAACTCAAATAGAATTAGATCCAACATATTCGAAGGGTAATTTTTATAAAGGTAATTTTGAAAAACCTTTTTATAAATTCGATTTATATCCTCAATTGGAAGATGTTATTGAAGCTAATGCTGAAAATTTACCTTTAGGAAACGAAATTATTACAACAATGATATTTGATCCTCCGTTTTTAGCTACAAAGGGCAAATCGTTAGAAATTGAGAATGATAGTAATAAAATTAATAAAAGATTTGGCGTTTATCCTACAGAAAAAGAACTACATTTGTTTTATGTTAATGCTTTAAAAGAATTTTATAGAATTTTAAAACCTGAAGGAATTTTAATATTTAAATGTCAAGATAAAGTTAGTAGTGGAAAGCAATATTTTAGTCATAATTTTATAATGAATGAGGCTGAAAAAATTGGTTTTTACTGTAAGGATTTGTTTATATTATTGGCTAAAAACAGAATAGTTGCTGATTGGCAAATAAAAAATCAAATAGAAAAATTCAATATATTTAAAAATGGATTTAGATTATTCTAACATAGATTTTGATTCAATAGTAGGGATTGGAGATATCCACGGCGCATTTAAACAAATAGTTAATAAAGCCAATGATCAATATAAATTGACTAATTCATTACTAATAGTTGTAGGTGATTTCGGTATGGGTTTTTATAAAGAAAATTATTATAGAAACCTTTTTAAATATCTCAATATTAAATTAAAAGAAAAAAATAATATATTAGTGTCTTTAAGAGGTAATCATGATGATCCTCAATACTTTAAAGATAATTTTATCTATAGTAATATCAAACTACTTAAAGACTATAGTGTTGTTACCACACCAGACAAAGTTTTATTATTAGTTGGCGGAGCAATAAGTGTTGATCGCATTATGAGAATTAAAGCTGAAGAACCTGAAGAACGCGGAGTACCTAAACAATACTGGAGAGACGAGAATTTTAATTATAATGAAGACAAATTAAAAGTTATTAATGAAAAATTCAATAAACAAATAACCCATGTCTTTACCCATAGTTGTCCTAATTTTTGTCAACCCCTGACTAAAGAAGGTATTAGATATTGGATTGCCATAGATCCTAAATTGGATATAGATTGCAGTTTAGAACGTCATAATCATACATTATTATATAATAATTTAATTGAAAACCAACAACCAATAAGACAATGGATGTATGGGCATTTTCATTTTAGTAAATTTGAATATATTAATAATGTAAAATTTCAATTATTAGATATTGAAGAATTTGGAGAAGTAAGATAAAAAATTATATATTATGAAAATAATTGAAGGAACAATTAGAGCACTTAATTTAGTTGCTTCATGGTCTAAGGATAAAAGTTTTAAGTGTGCTGCAATCATTGTTGATGAAAATGAAAACATATTAGGCTATGGAGTTAATAATTTTCCTAGCGGTGTTAATACTGAAATTGAAAACCGCTATGAACGGCCCACCAAGTATAATTATACAGAACACGCAGAACGCGATGCTATTTACAGAGCGGCTAAAAATGGAATTAAAACTGAAGGAATGGTAATGTATCTGAACTGGTTTCCATGTACTGATTGTGCAAGAGCAATTATAGGGGCTGGAATAAGTACAATTATTGCCACTGAACCAGATTTTAATCATCCTAGATATGGTGAAAGTTTTAGAATTTCGTATGAAATGCTTACAGAAGCAGGTGTTGAAATAGTTTATTATAAACCAGAAGACTATAATTTATGAATATTCTTTCACTTTTCGATGGAATTAGTTGTGGACAAATTGCTCTTAATAGAGCTGGGGTTTCGTATGATAATTACTATGCTTCTGAAATCGATGAATATGCCATTAAGGTAACTCAAGCAAATTATCCTAACACAATTCAACTTGGCGATGTTACTAAAATAGATACCAATGAATTGCCAAAGATAGATTTAATTTTGGCAGGTTTTCCGTGTCAAAGTCTTTCTATAGCTGGTAAACAAAAGGGATTTGATGGAAAATCTGGTATTTTTTTTGAATTTGTTAGAATTTTAAACGAATTAAAATTAAAAAATCCTAATATATTGTTTTTAGGTGAAAATGTTAAAATGAAAAAAGAATGGCAAGACGTAATTACCGAAAATCTGGGAGTTAAACCCATTCTCATAAATAGCGCACTTCTATCCGCACAAAATAGGAATAGATTATATTGGACTAATATACAGGGAATTACACAACCAGAGGATAAACACATATTATTGAAAGATATACTTGAAACTGGTGTGGTTGATCGTGATAAGAGTTTTTGTATTGATGCAAATTACTGGAAAGGTACTAATTTAACGCAATATCTGACTAAAAGTAGACGGCAAATAGTTTTTACCGAAAGACGAACTGCAGAAGCAAAAGAAATCAGAAGGGAATATGCTAAAAAATATGGTCGAGATTATTCTCCACGCCGAGCAAAAGAATTAGTTCCCCGTGAAGATGATAAATGCAATACTTTAACAACATCATTGAGCAAAGAACATATATTACTTGATGAATCCCTAAATTTTAGAAAGCTAACTCCCTTAGAATGTGAACGTTTGCAAACAATAAATGATAATTACACTTCAATGTTAAGCAATACTCAACGTTACAAAGTCATAGGAAATGGATGGACTATTGATGTAATTTCTTGGATTTTTTCTTTTATTTAATGTTAATTTAATCTTAAATTTTTTTTGGAAATCTCATTTTAATTATTTATCTTTGTTTTCTAAAATAATTAAAATATTATGATTCCATTAACAGTTTTAGATAAAGAAGAAGTTGAAAAATTATTAAATCTTAATTTATTAAGTATTAATAAACATCCTGATTTAGATATTTATATTCTTAATTATACTCCCAAAACAATATATCATAAGCTTTGGAATTCTATGACATTAGCTTGTCGTGGGCTTGTAATTGATAAAGATTATAATATTATAGCTAGAAGTTTTCCAAAATTTTTTAATGAATTTGAATTAAAACCAGAAGAAATTCCTTATGGAGAAGAATTTGATGTTTTTAAAAAAATGGATGGTTCCTTAATTTTGGGATTTTTTTATAATGATGATTGGATTATTTGCTCTAAGGGTTCATTTATCAGCGATCAGGCAATTCTATCTGATAAAATTTTAGATAAATCTAAATTATCTTACTTAGATAAAAAATATACATATACTTTCGAACTTGTTGGTAGAGACAATCGTATTGTTTTAGATTATGGTGAAAATCAATTGATACTATTAGCTGCATTTGAAACCCAAAACGGCTTCGAAATGCTCCACGAGGATTTGGTTCAATATTACAATCACATATTTCCAATTGTTGAAAAAATTAATATTAATAGCCTTGATGAATTAAAATCTTTACCGGATAATGGTAATGAGGAAGGTTATGTAATTAGATTCCTGAATGGATTTCGTATGAAATGGAAATTCGATAGTTATCTTAGACTTCATAGAATAGTTACCAATGTTAGTTCTAAAACAATTTGGGAGTATTTAAAAAATGGCGAGAATTTCGAAAAAATGTTGGAACATGTTCCCGATGAATTTTATAATTGGGTTAAAACCACCAAGTTAGATCTTGAAAGTAAATATTCACAAATAGAAAAAGAGGCATTACTGGAATTTGTGGATCTTTATTATTGTGGAAATTTAGTTGGCCGTAAAGAATTTGCTATGGTTGCTAAAGACAATAAATATCGATCATTATTATTTGCAATTTATGATCACAAAAAATACGACTATATTATTTGGAATATGATTAAACCTGATTATGAAAAACCATTTGCCAATGGATATGATGGAGATGCTGAAACTTAAAAAGTTATGCAAAATATTGATTATTAAATAATTATGATTAGAAATTTAATACTATTTATAGTTGCAAAAATAATAATAAGTTAATTAAATCAAAATTTTATGCTCTTAGAAAATCAAGAAAAAAAAAGTTACACCTATCAAGAAGTTTATGATGAAACGCTCAAGTATTTTAGTGGAGATACATTAGCAACAGATGTTTGGATAAAAAAATACTGTTTAAAAAATTCTGTTGGAAATTTATATGAAAAAACACCAGATGATATGCATCAGAGAATCGCCAAAGAATTGGCAAGAATAGAAAATAAATATCCAAATCCAATCAATGAAGAAGAAATATATAAAACATTAAAAAATTTTGAAAGAATTATACCACAAGGATCACCAATGGCCGGAATTGGAAATAATCTTCAAGTTTCTAGTTTAAGTAATTGTTATGTGATTGGTAATGAAAAAGATTCAGATTCTTATGGTGGAATACTTAGAATTGATCAAAACATGGTGAACCTCATGAAAAGAAGAGGGGGTGTTGGAACCGATTTATCCTTTATTCGTCCAACTGGAAGTCCGGTAAAGAATACTGCCTTAAATTCTACTGGAGTTGTACCATTCATGGAAAGATATTCTAATAGTACTAAAGAGGTTGCACAAGATTCTAGGAGAGGTGCCTTAATGCTCAGTATCAGCATAAAACATCCAGATTCCGAAAATTTCATAGACGCTAAATTGGCACAAGGGAAAGTAACTGGAGCCAATATTTCTGTAAAACTTACTGATAATTTTTTAGAATCTGCATTAAATAATCAAGAATTTACTCAACAATTTCCAATAAATTCAGAAAATCCTAAATTTATAAAAGCAATTGATGCTAATAAATTGTGGAAAAAAATAATACATAATGCTTGGAAATCAGCAGAACCTGGGTTATTATTCTGGGATACAATATTAAGGGAATCTATTCCAGATTGTTATTCTGATTTTGGTTTTGAAACAAAATCAACTAATCCTTGCTTACCTAAATGGATAAATGTTTTAACTAAAAAAGGTATAAGAAAATTAGACGATGTTTCAATAGATGATGAAATATGGTCTGAAAGTGGATGGACAAAAATTATTAACAAATGGTCTACAGGAATAAAAAAAGTATATAAATATTGTACTACATTTGGTATTTTTTATTCCACTGAAAATCATGAAATTATATCTAAAGATGTTAAAATAGAAATAAAAGATGCTCTCGGTATTGATGTTTTAAGAGGCGAAAGCAAAAATAATATGAAACATAATTCCCATTTCATTATGGACGGTATTGTTTTCGGTGATGGTTCTGTTCATAAAGCATCCAATAATTTACTTTATTTGTGTGTAGGTGAAGATGATTATGATTATTTTGATAGTGAGATTAAAGATTTAATCAGAAAAAAACGAGATGGATTGGGACCATATGCATACGAAATTTACACTAATTTAGATGCTTCAGAAGTAGTTAAAACCTATGATAGAAAAATTCCAGATCGTTATGTTTATGGGACTTTTGAAGAAAAATGTTCATTTTTAAGAGGGTTATATACCGCCAATGGATCAATTGTTTCGTCTAGAATAACTCTAAAATCAGCATCTAAAACTTTAATAGACCAAGTTCAATTAATGTTATCATCTATTGGAATAGTTTCATATATTACAACAAATAAAACAAAAAAAGTTAAATTTAGTAATGGCGAATATCAATGTAAAGAAAGTTATGATTTAAATATAACTAGCGATGTAGAAAAATTCTATAGTCTAGTTGGATTTATTCAAAAATATAAAATAGAAAAAGTAAAAAATATTATTTTAACAAGAACCCGTGAATCTAATTTTAATAAAACAAAAAAAATTATTTCTTCAGAATTCTTTTCAGAGGAAGAAGTTTTTGATATAAGTGTAGATAATGAATCACATACTTTTTGGTGTAATGGTTTTAATGTAAAAAATTGCGGTGAAATTCCGTTATGCAATTTTGATTCATGTAGATTACTATTATTAAATTTATATGGTTATGTAAAAAACCCTTTTGAAATAAATTCATATTTTGATTTTGAATTATTTAAAAAAGATGTTAGAATTGCTCAACGATATATGGATGATATTGTTGATCTTGAATTAGAAAAAATTGACGCTATTTTAGAGAAGATAAAATCAGATCCTGAAGATGAATTTATTAAATTATACGAAATTGATTTATGGAATCAAATAAAAAAAATGACAGAATTGGGAAGAAGAACTGGATTAGGTATTACTGCTGAAGGTGATATGTTAGCTGCTCTTGGTTTTAGATATGGAACCGATGAAGCTACAGAATTTTCGATTAAAGTTCATAAATTATTAAAATTAACTGCATATAGATCATCTGTAGAAATGGCTAAAGAACGCGGTGCATTTCCAATTTATGATTGTCTAAAAGAAACAAATAATCCATTTATCAAAAGAATTGCTGATGAAGATTATGATTTATATATTGATATGATTACATTTGGTCGTAGAAATATTGCACTATTAACCATATCACCAGCAGGAACCACATCCCTTATGACACAAACAACATCAGGAATTGAACCGGTATTTTTACCATTGTATATGCGGAGAAGAAAAATAAATCCAAACGAAATTAATGTAAGAATAGATTTTAGTGACGAAGAAGGGATTAAATGGACTGAATATCCGGTTTTTCATCATAAATTTGCCATTTGGTTAGAAAAAAATGGATATAATGTTGAAGAAATTAAATTAATGAACAAAGAAAATCTTGATAAAATTATTGAAAAATCTCCATATTATAAAGCAACTTCAAATGATTTGGATTGGGTTAAAAAGGTGGAGATGCAAGGTATGATTCAAAAAGAAATCGATCATTCAATAAGTGTAACTATTAATATACCTAAAGATATTACTGAAGAAACTGTTTCAAAAATATATGAAATGGGTTGGAAATCTGGATGTAAAGGTATTACCATATATAGAGATGGATCTAGAGACGGCGTGCTTAATTCAATTAATGAAAAGAAAAAAGAAGAAATTATTAATGATAAATTCAAAGATAATGATGCGCCTAAACGTCCTAAACGATTAGATGGTGAAATTATGAGATTTCAAAATAATTCTGAAAAATGGATAGCAGTTGTTGGTTTATTAGATGGTAGACCATATGAACTTTTTACCGGTAAATTGGAAAACGGATTATCTAAATTGCCTCAATATGTTACAAAATGTAAAATAGTAAGACAAAAAACTGAAGAAGGTAGTCGTTATGATATTGAATATATGGATAATGACGGTAAAGAACAAACATCTACAGGATTATCTCACAAATTTGATCCATCGTATTGGAATTATACTAAAATGATTTCAGGAGTATTGCGTCACGGTATGCCATTACCATATGTTTATAATTTAATAGAATCACTAAATCTAAAGGATGATAATTTAAATACTTGGAAAAATGGTATTAGTAGAATTATAAAAAAATATATTAAAGATGGTGAAAAATTAAAAGGTAAATGTCATCAATGTGGTAGCGAAAATTTAGAATTTAAAGAAGGATGTGTAATCTGTTCAGGATGTGGGAGTTCTAAATGTGGATAAATGCATAAAAATTCAATAACAAAAATCCAAACATTATTTTAATATTTTGTTTGGATTTTTCATTTAAATTTTGTATGTTTGTAACAAAAATAGATAGAATTTCGTATTATAAAATAAAAATATTAACAATTAAAATTATTACTAAATGAAATCAGTAGAAGTAGTAGAAATCGATAAGTTAATTCCCATTTTTAAGGAAGGTCAGCCAGCAAATGCTATTGAAGTAGCTAGAATTAAGGATTTGAATGATAATGAATGTGAATTTAATATCATTGTTGGTAAAGGATTATATAATATTGGTGACTCGGTTGTATATATCCAGCCAGATTATTGCATTCCTAAAACCGCTATATTTAATGAGTATTGGTTTCCTAGTGGAGATGCTAGTAAATGTAAGCTAGGTAAATCTGGAAGAGTAAGGGCAATTAAATTTAATTTTAAATTTGAGGGTGAAAACGATTCCATATATTCTAATGGTATACTTTTACCAGTAAATGAAGTTAAGGAATGTATAAGTGGAGAATGTTTTGACAAAATTCTAGCCATCTCAGATTTAGAATATCTTACCGTTGCTGAAGTATTATCTAATTTAGATTTACAAGAAGCATTGGGTATTACTAAATATGTAGCTGAAGATAGTCATGAAAGTACAAATCAAGGTTTAACCGCCGGTGAACGTCCTAGTTTTCTTTACGAAACCGATGAAGAACGTATTGAATTGCATAAAAAAGAAGTTCAATATTGTTTTGAAAATAAAGAAATTGTTTCTGGAACTATTAAAAGAGACGGAAGTTCAATAACTTTATTTTGCAAAAAAGACGATAATGAGAACCTTGGATGGAGGATTGGTGTTTGTAGTAGAAAACAGGAGAAGAAATTAGACCAATCCCATACTAGAGCTTATAAATATCTTGTAGTCAATAAATCAGACACTATGATAGATGTTACCGGTTATGAATTACATCCATATTTTCAAAAAGAAACTAATGTTAGGGGTTGGTATTGTGATCAAACTCAGGAATTCTTTACCGAAAAAGAAGTTACAAATATTTGGAATGGCGATAAATTTCAGCCTATAGTAATTGAAGTCCGCGATAATTGGGTTGATACTGTCAAAAAATATGGTTATCTTGATAAACTGTTAAATTATTGTATTGAGAATAATACAGAATTAGCTTTACGTGGTGAACTTATTGGTGCCGGTAATAAGGGTAGCGGTAATAAATTAAACTTAGATGCTAAGCTTGAACAACAAGTGATTTGGTTTGGTGTTGATGATCTTAAATCAGGATTCTCAAGACGAATCCATTATGGTGGAGAACATAACTTGACTAAATTAAGCTTTGATTTGGATTTAAATATTGTTGAAGAAGTATTTTCAGGAATTTATGATTATGATTCTTTGATAAAAACCTGTCATGAAATTTTTGATAAAATTAAATACAGTACCGGTCAAATTATTGAAGGTATTGTAATTCGTAGTAAATATTCTAATAACCTTAGTGTTAAATATATTAACCCTGAATATGATAGTAAAAGTTAAAATAAAGTAATATTAAAATTTAAAAAATAGAAATTATGAAAAACTTTAAAAAAATATCAATTACGTTCATATTGGTGGCGATACTTTTATTTATACTATGGTCATCGTTACTTATCCATATAATAGATAAATCGCATATCCTTGATAAAATCGGAATTGAAGCTAAAAGGGTTGATCGAGTTTTAGATCATCTACAGAAAGATACAATAACAATTAAAACCGATTCAACAACATTAAAATTTAAAAAGAAAAATTAATGAGTGAAATTCTATACATACGAAATTCAAATATAAATCAAACGCTTATCATTCTATTGGGGATTCCAGGTTCGGGAAAATCGTATTTTGCTAATGATTACATTTTAAAACATCCTAATACAATTATTTTAAGTAGGGATACTTTTAGGTTTGGATTTTGTAATTCCGGCATAGTTCCAGATTATATTGAAGAATTGATTACCGAAACTATTTTTGATATTTTTAAAAATTTAGTTTGGCGAGGCTATAATATAATCTTAGATCAAACTAATTGTAAAGAAAAAGATTTTAAATTATATGTAAAATATATAAAGAAAAAATTAAATGTTGAATTTTACATATTTGACATTGATCTAGAATATGCAAAAGAAAGAAATATTAAAAGCTCTAAAGAAAGAGTTGTTCGTGATATGGACATGGATAGAATGTTTGAAAATTATCAAATAATAAGAAATAATTGCAATTTCAAACTTTATGGTGATGTTAATATTATAAATATTATTAAAGATGAAATTAAAATAAATAATTATAATGATCAAGATAGAATTTCTTTTGATAAATATCGTGAAATTCGTCAGAAAGAAGCTAATGAATTTATTAATTTTTTAACTAATTATAATTCGCCTCGTAATAAATAAGAAGAATTAATACCAAAGGAAAATTTAGATTTAAATGATGATTTAAAATTTATGTCTGAATTATATAAATAACATTTTAGTATTTATAATAAAATTAGGATTTTAAAAACTTAAAATTATGGACAACAAGACAAATAAACCCCTACCATTTGGAATTGAAATATTTTTATTATTACTTATATTAACAATAATATTTGGCTCAATTGCAAGTGAATTTCATAATTTTGAAATAGTTGCTAAAATAACAGGATTAACATTCGGAATTTATACATTTCTTGGTTTAATAATAATGTTTATAAGAAATAGAAAAAGTAAAAAAATTTAAATGTTATGTTATGCTCAGAATGCTTGGATTTAATGCAATTAAAATATACCCTTGAAGGTGATTATTATATATGTATGTCTTGTAATTATGTTGAATTAATATTAAATAATGAAAATAATAATGAACTGCCTATAATAAATAACAATAATGGTTAATCTTAGTTCTGCAGTTATATTGGTTGATGGAGACGAAATAATATGCAGCACATATCTTCAAAACTTTGGGAATTTCGAAAGTTATTTTGTCGGAGAAATAGTTGTGAATGAAAAATTAATTGTTTTCATGCGAGAAATTGACCGAACATCGATATATAGGGCATTATATGAAGGTCATAAAATTAGTAAAATGAAATTTAAACAACAAGTTATGTTCAGAAATAATGATTCTCAAATTAATTTACCCATTTGCATAAATTAAATCAAAAAATATTTGGAAAATCAAAATAATATATTTATATTTGTGCAATAATAACTTTGCCAAGTTAAATAAGATAATTTTATGCCCAGAAAGAAAAAAATAGAAACGATAGTTTCACCTGATTCTAAAAGAGAAATAGTTGCAAAATTGACTAAAGAAGATATTTATACTCCAACATCAGAAGAATTAAAAGAGAAATTAAAAAATTTAGAAGATGATAACGAAGTAATTCAAACCGAAGATGTAATTGAATTTCAGGTAGATCCTGAATTGGGAGTTGAAGGTGACGTGAATTTCGTATCGGATATGAATCTTAGTGATGAAAATTCTGAACCCGAAGAAAGAGAATTAAGTGAAGAAGAAAAACACGAACTTAAAATTCTTCAAATAAAAATGTCACATCTACATTATCATCCTAAGAAAGTATTCGATGATAAATATCGTGAAACTAGAAGAATTAAAAATGGAATAAGCCGAAAAATGAGAAAAATTAATACACGTAAAAAATAAAATTATGGAAAATATTGAAAATTGGGAATTAAAATCGAGTAAAGATAATGATGAAACTTATGAACCAATTTGGAATAAATCTGAAAATTCATACATTGCTTTAAGTTGTGATGATCCTTGGGGAGTAAGAATTATTAAATCTGGTTGGGAAAATAAATATTATGTTATTTTTGAAGATGGTGAAATGGAGGATTATACTCTTCATTTTTTAACTAAAGAAGAAATTGAAGAAGAATATAAAATTAAACTTTAAAATTTATAAAATTAAACTTTAAAATTATGGAAACAAATGATAAACAAATAAAAATTGAAGAAATAAAAGAAGGTAATATTTATATTATTGAGCGCAGAGATGGTTGGTCAGTCATGAAAATTCATGTTTGGGAAATAACTAAAACCAGCATTCATTGTTGTAATTTAGATGCTGACAGTAAATTTCGCGATACTTTATACGATTTCAATAATAAATATAAAATTATTGAAGATTTGGGTTGCTATAATCAAACTATAAATTGTTTTATGGAAGAAAAGAATCGAGAAAAAAGAGAAAATAAAGAAAAAGAAGATAAATGGAAAAATGTGTTTAAGGATAAATTTCCCAAATCTACAAATATTTACCAAGGTGGCACAGATGATCCAATGAATCCACCAATGTTAAGTGACGATAATGAAACCTTAGCAACTGCCAATGGTTTACATGATGGATTAATAAGTTAAAATTATGGCTGAACAAGAAGAATTTTATTGGGAACGCATTCATGGTTATTATACTGAAAATAAGCCAGATGCGAGGTGGAAACTAAGAAAAGTTGGCGATAATAGATGTTGGGGTGGATTGAGAATTGTCGGACATCCTGATTTAAATCCTGGTGAACTTCGCGCAATTTATTCAGTAGTAACTGAAATCAAACCTAAATCCAAGGAAGATGTTATAAAAACAATAGAAGATTTCCAGATGGAACTTACTGAACTTGAAGTTTTCAGCGTTGATGAAGATCGTGAAGTTGATACCACCGAATATGTTGATCAATTAAGAAATTTGCAAGAATTATTTGGTGTTAAAGTTTTTGAAACTAAATAAGCACATATTGTAACAATTTATATTAAAATTTCGTATTATAAAATAAAAGGCATGAAAAAACTATTTCCATTATTAATACTATTCTTATCGCTTTTTTTTATAAGTAAAGCACAAATAACAAAAGATAGTTTGAATTTCGTAAAAGCCATTGAATCATCAAACACACTTTGCTCAGATACTGTTCAAATAATTTTTATTTGGAGTTTTCCCGAATTAATTGAAAAAGATTATGTTACAAGGAAAGGGTATTTAGTAACTTATCATATAGTTAGAGCCGATACAATATTTGAAATTAAAAAAGTCTATTCTAATGCTTGGGCAGCTATTGATATGAATAGGATAAAGAAAATCATAGTAAAATCTTGGAAATTTTAAAAATTGTTTATGAATATAACATGTGTTTATGGAATCCATAATAAAGATACTAATCAATATTATATTGGATCTACTAAAAATTTTATTAAAAGAAAAAAAGATCATTTAAGAGAACTTTCTTTGAATAAACATCATTCTTATTTATTGCAAAATGATTGGAATCTTAATAAGGAATTATTTTCATTTGAAATATTAGAAGAAATAACAGATCTTAATATTTTAAGAAAAAGAGAACAATGGTGGATTGACAATTCAAATTCTTATTACAATATAAATAAATTTGCAGAAAGTAGTTTAGGAGTAAAACGAAGACAAGAAACAAAAGATAAGGTAAGAGTAGCTAATTTAGGTTTAAAACATCCTGATTGGAGAAATAAAATAAAATCAGAAGCTCAGGGTGGAGAAAATCATTGGACTAAAAAAAAAGGAATTTTCGGAAAAAGCAAAGGAAAATATGAGTAGCGCACAAAAGAAACTGTATGACGGAGGATATGTAAGTCCAAGAAAGGGTGTAAGAAACTCTGACGAAGCCATAAAATCTGCTACTCTTAAATTAAATAAACCAATCATCCAATATACGTTAGACGGAATTTTTGTTAAAGAATGGTCATCTGTTAAATCTACAAGAGAAGCAGGTTTCGGATCTAATTATGTAATACAATGTTGTAAAAATAAACGCAAATCATATAAAAATTATATATGGAAATACAAAGAATGAAATCGTTTATTGTGTGTATCGATTTTGATGGTACTTTGGTTGATGATGAATTTCCTAAAATTGGAAAACTTAAACCACATGCAAAAGAAGTGGTTAATTTTCTACATGAAATTGGTTATAAAGTTATAATTTGGACTTGTAGAGGTAGACAAATGGAACAAGATGCTCTAGATTTTCTTGATATGAATGGAATTCATTATGATTACTGTAATAATAATCTACCAGAAAGCATTAAATATTGGAAATACGAAAGTCGAAAAATAAGCTACGATGTGTTAATAGATGATAGAAATCTCAACGGTTTTATGGGTTGGGATAAGGTAATTGATTGTTTAATAAAACAATTTCCAGAGGAAAGAGAAAATCTTAAATCCTATAAGAATCATCAACCATCCAAAAGAAAGAATAATGAAGTTGATTTTAAGTTTCCAGAAGAGGCTGAAGCATTACAAATTTATAATATAAATAGATTTTAAAAAATAGTAAATATATGGCATTAATTTCAATCAGTGGTTATATTGGATCTGGCAAAGATTTAGTAACAAAAATAATTCAATATCTTGATTATAAAGAAAACATAAATCCAAATATTGATGATTTCATTAATATATATGAAGATGATAATTATTTTAGCGAAATAGTTTCAATGTCTTCTTGGGAAAATAAAAAATGGGCAGATGCTCTTAAAGAAGTGTGTTCAATATTAACAGGTATACCTCGTCCAGACTTTGAAAAGCCAGAAATAAAAAATTCGTATTTAGGTGAGGAATGGAATTATTATATAGTAGGTGATGAAAGATTTAATACTCTTGAAGGCGCTGAATATTTTAGCAAAAATTTCATTCCTATTGAATTAGATATAAAACCAGTTTTAACACATATGACCGTCCGCCAACTTCTCCAACTTTGCGGAACCGAAGCTATGCGCCAAGGATTTCATCAAAATGTTTGGGTAAATGCTTTAATGTCTAAATATAAGCCAACTACTGTTCTTGATAATGATATTTATTCCTTAGATAAGAGTAGCGTACCACGCGGAAATGTTGTTTATCCAAATTGGGTTATTAGTGATACCAGATTTTATAATGAATTAAATGCCGTTAAATCTAAAGGTGGCATAACAATTAGAATCAATAGAGATGATAATAAAACTACAAGTACACATCCTAGTGAAAGGGAATTAGATAACGCGGATTTCGACTATATAATTAATAATAAAACCGGTGAAATTGAAAAATTGGTGAATGATGTTAAAGAAATAATGGTAATAGAAAAATTCTTATCTAACCAATCATAATCTGAGATTTGATAATAATAAACTATTTATATAAGAATAATAATGCATTCTTATGAACAAGTTTTTATCAAATTTTTTAAAAAATAAAAATATTACTGTCAATCCAGTAATGCTTAAAATCATAACTGAATGGGGTTTTAGTATTTTAATCGCCATCGGTGGTGTTTCATATTCGTGGGCTGTACATAAATCAAATAAAATTGCAAATGATGTTCAAGATTTAAAAAATACGATAATTTCTTATCATCAGGAAAATATCGACAATTTTGAATATTTTAATGACCAAATAAATAAAATGTATGATAAGGGTTATAAACTTTATGATGATAATCAGAAATATGAACAGCGTCAATATAATTTATTAATTGATTATGGAACTACTAATAAAAATCTGTTAAAACAAATATTACAAGATAATCAACAACAAAAAAATCAAGAAGTTCAAGAATATGTTGATCGATCAAAATCCAATATAGGAAATTATAGTATTACCGCTAAGAAAAAGGGTTCAAACACTACAATTCTTACTAAAATTGGAAGAGATACAACATTTATGGTTAAAGATGTGGATCTTGTGTATATTAATAATTATTTAAAAATTAAATATAATATAAAAGAAATAAAACCAACTAGTATTAATTCATTATTTAACGTTATATACAGCAATAAATAAAATTGAAATTATTAAAGTATTTATAATAAAATAAACGTAATGTGCTGTTACTATGATGATTATACTAGGGAAGATTTTATCAAATTTTTAGAATCTTGCAATTCCGATTTAGATTTAATAAATCGGTTCGAAAACCTACCTGTCAAAATTATAAAATTTAATGTTGAATATTTTCTTAATATAATTGTTACTTGGCATAGTGATAATGAAACTCATTATGAATTTGAAATCAATTATTATGATAACGAAAAATTTGTATTTTTATTTCCATATAAAATATATAACAACGTTAGAGAATCGATTAAATATATTGAAACCGAATTAAAAAAATTAAATGAAACTTTTGAAAATTAAAATGTATTTATGTTTAAAATTATATAAATATGAATACAGAAGAACTTTACAATTTATTAATTGATTCAGATATAGAAGAAAATTTGTTAGGCGAAATATTATTTGAAGATAATTCTATAAAATATTTTTATGATGGTCTTTATCGTAGCACGGACAATATGAGTTTACATCTTAAGGATGTTTATTCTGAAGATATTGATGTTATTAAAAATTGCATTAAAGTCAATAATATTAAAAAGAATAGTTTGGAAATAACTAGACCAGAATATGATGACTCTTATTTAAGTTTTGAAATAAATTCTTTAGAAGATTTATGAAAAATAATTCAAAAAATATTTGAAAATTTCAAATATTGTTTTTATATTTGTACTCTATAAAAATAAAATAATTTAATTAAAACTAATATCATGAAACTTGCAAAAGCACTCAAAGAAAAAAATAAATTGGTTGGCGAAATCCAAAAATTGAAAAATCTGATTCAATCAAAGAACAGTTATAATGTAGCTCAGCCAATGAACTACGATACCCACGAACTTTTACTTCAACTTGGTAATAAGGTTGATAAACTTATTAGTTTAAAAACAACAATCACCTTTGCAAATGCTAAAATTCAAAGTAAAATTTTTGCATTAAGTGAAGCTAAATCATTTTTACAATTTCTTTCCAGCGTTTCCACAACTGAAGGAGAAATAAACGAACGTGGTTACGGAAGTACAATTGCTCAAGAATTTAAAGCACAAATAAAAGAATTGGAAATTGATGAATTAAAAAAACGATACGAAATTCAAATCGAAACTCTGCAGGATGAACTTGATGCTCATAATGCAACAACTGAAATAGATTTCGAATAAAGGCAAATTTAAGCGGTTGAAACCAATAATTAAATTTAATATTTCTTACAGCAAGTTCTACAAGAACTTTCCATGCTATATGACTATTGATAATGATAACGCATTCAAAATTCAACACTCAACTAATTCAAGAATTAAGAATCATTACTCAAAATTCATAACCGCAAGATAGTATTTAATTTTTTAAAAGTTTCACCGCTTTTTCTATGTAACAATTTATATGATAATTTCGTAATATTAAATAAAATGTTAATCTAAAATTTATGGCCGAAGAACAAGATTTATTAGTTAAATATGCTCCAGTATTGGAATTAAATAAAAATAAAAATATGGATAAGAATTTAGCAATCTTATATGAAATTAGTATTAACCACATTAAATCACATTATAATCATCTAAAAAATGAAATCAAATGTTCAATTGTTTATGTTGTTCATCGAAAATATCTAAAAAATCAAATAGCTTGCGATCAAGATGCAATAAATATTATCGATGATTATATGAGGTTTCATAACATTAGAATCGAGAATTTCGTAAACGAATATAATGAAAACGAATTCAAAGATGATGTTGACAAATATATAGCTTTCAGCAATAATTATATAAATTCTTAAAATATTAACAATGAGAAAAGTAATTCGTTATAAAAGAGAAGAAAAACAATTTAAAAGTAAAGAGGAAATTCAAGCCTATTTAGATGAAATAATTAAAAGAAATTACGAAATTCTCTATTATAAAGAATTTCCTGGTGAAAAATTGGTTTTAAACACTGTGGTAATATTAATCAAACATGAAAAAATAATACCAGAACCAGTAATTGAATTACTTTAATTGTGTATGATTATGAAAAAATCAACGAAAAATAAAATTGAAAATAATCTTAAATTGGAACTATATGATTTTATGAAAAAATATGGAATTACTGAAATCAATTTTGGAAGTCATCATAAACTTAAAATCGATAAGAAAAATAATACAATCAACGATTAAACATAAAATTAAAATTTTAATATTTTGAAAACAACGTGCGGTATTTTTATAATAAGTAATTGTCATCTACTTTTGGTTCACGCAACCAATGCTAAAGCAAATTCATGGAGTATACCTAAAGGTATTAAAAGTGAATTTGATGTTAATGATTTGGATGCTGCTCTGCGTGAAACAGAAGAAGAAACTGGTATAGATCTTATTAAACATATTAAGAATATATTTGAAATTGTTGATTTAGGAAGTCAAATTTATAAAACCGGTAGAAAAATTTTACACGGATATTTGGTTAATATAAAAAATGACATTACTGATATTGAATTAAAATGTGAATCGGTTTTCATAACTAAACAAAATAAAGAAATACCCGAAATCGATAAATTTAAATGGATAGATTTGGGAAATTGGGATGAATTTTATAAGATTCATGAAAGTCAAAGCGTTCTTTATGATAGATATATTAATAGTTTGAAAAAATATTATAATATTAAATAAATTAATTTTATCTTCTAATTTTGAAACAAAAATAAATAGGATTTCGTATTATTAAATAAAAATGATTATGAGAAAAATTTTTAGAATTTGCTTTAGAACATTATTAATATTATCATTAATAGCGTTCATGTTTGGCCTTGTATATAGTATATGGTCATTAAAAAATGATCATTTTGCTGGTAATTTAGTTGGATCTGCAATAGTTATTGCTATTATTAGCGCCTTTGGACTTGGACTTTCTTATTATGATTATAATTTATAAACTTATTTAATTTTTATAATTATGAGATTAGCTTTAGTTAATATAGATGAACTTTCAGGAACATTCGAGGATTTCGTAGTGCTTCAAGAATATTTAAAACTTGGAATAGTAAGTGAAGAAAAACTTTTAGCTTTAAGAAAACAAGATTTTGAAGCCGGAAGAGTTGAAAAATGGGATGGGGTAGAACAAAAACCAATGGGATTACTTTTTGATAATTTTGAAGATTATTTACTTTCGCGCAAAATTAATAATGAATAAATAAAATTTACCATGGATTTAAAAACAATATTAATTTTAGTTTTATTACTAGGTTTGATAGCTTCACATTATCAAATTAAATATTTGAAGCATGTAATTAAAATGAAAAATAAACAAATCAAAGATAATGAATATTTGTGGATAACAAATTCTGATTATGATGAATAATTTAAAAAATAATACTAATATTCCGAGGACTCTGGATACGACTATCTGGTTTACCTCGGATCTTTGACTTCACGCCAGTCATAAAAATATCTGCAGAGGCATATCAACTTGGGACAATAAAACAAATTCATGTCGAGACTTCGATACTATTGAAGAAATGAATGAAGCTTTACTTGCTGGTATAAATAATAATGTCGGGCAAGAAGATACTTTATATTTCCTTGGTGATTGGTCATTTGGCAATCCTTATAATATTTATGGATTTCGTAAACGAATTATATGCCAAAACATAATATTTATTCTTGGTAATCACGATAGGAATATAATAAGAAATAAACCCATTACTTTACAAGATGGTACTACAATATTTCCACAAGATTTATTTACCGAAATCGTAGATACGAAAGTCATTCATATCAATAAACAAATGATAATTATGAACCATTATGCAAAACGTGTTTGGGAAGATAGTCATTTGGGTAGTATTAATCTTTATGGTCATAGTCACGGCACATTACCACCACAAGGAAAACAAATGGATGTAGGTGTTGATAATATTTTTAAATTATTAGGAGAATATAGACCTATTTCTTATGAAGAAGTTCTTAATGAGGTGAATAAACGTGACGTGAATTTCGTGGATCATCACAATTCAAATACGGATTAAAATACTATTTATAATTGAAAAATCTAAGAAAAATAATTATGATCAATTAAAAAACTTCTAATAATATTATGAAGGGAATTGCAATAACAGATATACAATTAAAACATGGCAATGTAATTCCAATTAATACAGAAGTAAATATAATTATTCCAAATAGATATCCAGAAATTGCTTTCGTAAAAACTATCAATAAAAATCAACACATAAATTTCAGATTAAAAACAGAAGATCTGAGAGATTATTTTCATATAATCTAAAATAAAACATTCATAAAATTTGCAAATACGGAAAAGATTTTATATATTTGTCAAAGAATTTAATTTAAAATTAAATGAAAAAATCTAAAGAATTAAAATGCCAGTGGTGCTTAGGAACCGATTTAAAATTTGTTGATGATTATGAAGATTGGAATGATATTGATGATAAAGAAATTATTAGGAGTGGATATCTTTGTAATGATTGTGGAGCATTTATATACGAAACCGATTCTTCTGAAATTTTGATTACACCAATTACCAATACTATTATAGATTTTAAAGAAAAAACTGAACTTGGTTTATTACTAAAAAACTAATATAATGATTAATGAAAAAGATTTACGTTTAAAATATTTAGGTGATCGAGGCAATTGGAGTTTAGATAAATGTATAACTACCTTAAATGAGGAAAAGAATAATCCTCATGCCGAAATTGTTTTGGATTATCTTTTTTTATATGGAAGAAATTTACGCTCAATTATCGAATAGATATAATGAATTACAAGAAGATTATATTGAAGTAAATAAAGAAAGAATTGATGTTATATTTAAAAAGATAGAATATAAAAAAGAAAATGCAATTTTACAATCAAAATTAAAGGAATTAGAATCAGAAAATGAAAATTTAAAAAATCAATTAATTGAATTGAGGGAGAGATAATGAAAATATTTAAATCTTGGTTTTGGAAATATCTTTGGCAAGATATAAAATATGATTATATTTATTGGCCAATTAAAAATTTCTTTGTTTATAGAAAAATTGTTTCAAAAACCAGACCTTGGGATTATCAATACATTCTTGAAATGATGAGATTTCAATTAACTTTATTGAATAATCAAATAAAAAAATATGACAGAGAAATTGATGAAACCAGAATTCCTAAAGAAAAGGATATGGAAAGATGTATTGAATTATTAGGTAATTTAATCGCTGATAATTATGAAGAACGTTGCGGTTATATTTATAAAGATCGTAATTGGGATCAAATGTGGAGACCAATTGACAGAAGCGATGAAAGTTATGAAATTTTTAAAGATGAAAATAAAGATAGTTGTGAATTATTTGAATATGTTGATGATGATACTGAAGAAGAACGGGAAATTAATATCAAGGCATTAAACGATGCTAATGATTTACAAGCCAAAGAAATTGACGAATTATTTAACACAATGAAAAAATATCAAGGCTGGTGGGACTAAAATAATTGATAAAAATTTAACATAAACTTAATATGATAAAATTTCAATAAATATATAGAAACTATTGTATTTATATTTAAAAATTACTACGTTTGTAAATTTTATTTTTAATAAATTTGGAAATCCGAAATTAATTTTTATTTTTGTAAAAATTAAAGTTCTTTGATGTCATGATATTGTGGTTGTGTTTTAAAATCTTAAGACACGTAAAATCATAAAAGTATGGGTTTGATTCAAATTTCGATAACCAAGAATTTTGAATTTTAAAACTAATTTAAAAAATCCTGTAATTTATTACAGGTAGCATTGGGAGTTGACAATGCTATACGAACGCTGAGGGACGAGGGTACGAGTCTCGATGAAGCGTTTAAAAGTGGAAATAGTAATATAATAAAATATTATGAAACTTACAACTATAAAAACTATTTATTGATGAAACATAATTAATAAAATTCATCAATAAATATAAAATGAAAAAACTAAATCCAAAAAAAATATTATTCATATTAAAATCTAGAAACTATGGTAACAATACATCAAGCTACGGTTTAATTAATTCTAGTAATCAAGTTGTAATTTATTTAGAAAGTTTAGGAAATACTTGTAAAGTAGTTTCCGTTGCAGATTCAAACCGTATAGATAAAGAAGTTTACGAATTCAAACCAGATATAGTAATCATAGAGGCACTTTGGGTTTCAGCGTGTAAATTTGAAGAACTTTTTGCATTCCAACGCTACAAAAATGTTAAATGGTTTGTTAGAATTCATAGCGATGTTGGATTTCTTTCCGCAGAAACACATGCCTTTAAATATATAAACGATTATCTAAATTTAGATTATCCTAATTTATGGGTTTCAACTAATAATTTAGATTTTAATGAAAAACTATCTAAAATTTTTCATTATGATTTTACCTATCTTCCAAATATCATATCCTTAAATGTTGAAAAAGATGTAAAAAATATTAAAAGTAAAGAAACTGGAGTAGTAAATATTGGTTGTTTTGGTTCTCTGAGATTATTAAAAAACCAATGTTATCAAGCGCTTTGTGCAATACACGCATGTAATATTTTGGGTAAAAAATTAAGATTTCATATAACAGTAGATATTGATGTCGATCCATATGATATTGAAAATACTAGTAATTCTGTTTTAAAAAATTTAATCGAAATATTCAAAGCCTGCGATGATAAACATGAATTAGTTATTCATACCTGGTTGCCTAATACTTTATTTCATAAACTCATTAAAACTATGGATTTGGGTATGCAACTTTCGTATACCGAAAGTTTTAATATCGTAGCTGCAGATTTCGTAAATAACAACAAATTAATCCTTGTTTCTAAAGCCATTGATTGGTTGCCAGAAGTCGCTAAAACTAGTACAACCGATTATAATAAAACAACTTGGGCTATTGTTTTAATGTATTGGAATCGTAATAATTTTATATTAAAAGCTATGAACGTAAGAGCATTGAAAAAATTTAATAAATTAGCTAAATCTAAGTGGGCGGAATTTATTAAATAATTTTTTTAAAAAAATAAAAAAAATCCAGATTTAATTTGTAAGTCTGGATTTTTTATTTTATATTTGCAGTAACATTTTTAACGAGAATTTCGTATTATAGAATAAAAACTTAAAAATAAAACTTAAAAATAAAACTTATGAAAACAATAAAAATTTTATTTCTATTAATTTTCTTTAGCATTTTAACCCTTAGTATTCAAGCACAAGTTTATTGTACAGATACCGTTTATTGTAAGATTTGGCACATAATATCAATAACAGATACCACATCAACAACAGATGATACCACATCAACAAATAGTTTGAGTTTAGATAGTGTTAAGTTTCTAAACCCTGCCGATAGTGTTAAGTTTCTAAATACCCTTAAATATTGTAATAACTATAAAGAATTTAATTTCAATTCAGATGAAGAATTTAATTTAGAAATAGAACAAGCAAAACAACAACGTTGGGAACCATATAAAGTAATATTGTTATATAGTGCTTCAATTATGATGAACGCCATCGGTGACGGTCTTAATGATAGTCAACATAATATTCAAGGTCATATCTGGAATGCGGCAAGTGTTGGAACATTATTATTATCTCCAGCTATAATGAATTATCAACGAGATAAATGGTAGGTGTATACTTTATCTTATATTGGATTACGAACTGCATTATTTGATTATACCTATAACACAACTCGACATCTGCCATTGGGGTATTTAGATAACAATTCTTCAGTAACCGATAGGGTGTGGAATTTTTTTGGTAGACAAACGGCATTTCCAAGAGCAATTGCCGGTGTATTTGCAATCAGCATAGCATTCAAACTTTAAATGTATGAAACAATTAAATCTTTATTTTATAGGTGCAATATTAATAGCAATATTTTTATTTTTGACTTTTGTACACATTTGGGGAATATTATATACTTTGTTAGGTTATGTTTTTGGATTAATTATATTCATAATAATTGCCATAAAATCTAAATAAATTAAATAAAACAACATGGATAAGGAATTTATAAACAGAATAGAAGAATGTAGAATTAAATTAGAAAATACTAGAATTAAATTAAAAGAAAAATTTATTGGAATTGATGATGTAATTGACAGAATTATTGAATCTATAACGCTTTGGTATTTAGCTCCAGAATTTCAATTTAGACCTCAAATTGTTTGTTTATGGGGAACAACTGGCGTGGGGAAAACTGATTTAGTAAGAACATTGGTTAAATTATTAGATTTTAAAGATAAATTTGTAGAAATACAAATGGATGAAAAAGATATTTATAATAAAACAATACAAAGAAAATTAGATATAACTAATTTAGATCCAAAAGATCCACAAATACTTTTACTTGATGAATTTCAAAGGTTCAATACTATAGATAAGAAGGACGAATTAACCGAAAATGAATATTTTTCCGATGTTTGGATGTTATTGAGCGATGGACAATTTGGAAGTGATAGTAAAAACAAGGGTGAGTTATACGAAATGATTATTGAAGATAGGTATTGGCAAGATCAACAAGATGAAGATGAGAAAGAAGGAGCGAAGAAAAATAAAAAAATTCCATCCAAATCTTCGAAAGTAAAAAAATATAAAACCGGCGTTTGGAATGCTAACAGATTAAAAAAAATATTAAAATGTAAATACAGTATTGAAGAAATAATGTTAATGGATATTGATGATAAATTGGAAATGATTAAAACTTATTACGAAAGTAATGAAATGTGTGAAGGTCAAAGTTATGAAAAAATGCTTATATTTATTTCTGGAAATCTTGATGAAGCATTTACAATGTCAAATGATATCGATAATGCTGATTTAGATGCTGATATCTATCATGAATTTAGTAAAAAAATCACAATCGTTAACATAAAGAATAGTTTAAGAGGAAAATTCAAACCTGAACAAATTGCCAGATTTGGAAATACTCATATAATATATCCATGTTTATCTAAAGCCAGTTATTATAAAATAATAAAAATGAGATGTGATAATTTGTTAGATAAAATTGGTAATGATTTTAATTTAAAAATTGTATTAGATACAAACGTTTATGATGTCATTTATAATAATGGTGTATTCCCAACTCAAGGCGTAAGACCAGTATTATCAACAGTTTCTCAAATCCTAGATAATAATGTTCCATATTTTATTTTTGCCGCTTATAATGAAAATGTTGATAATATCAAAATAGTTTATAAAAATTATAATTTGGTATCAACTATTAATGGAAAAGAATATTCTAAAGCACTTAATTTAGATCTTGATAAAATTAAGAAAAATAAAAGCGATGATAATAGAAAATTAACAATGGTTCATGAAATAGGACATTCAATTGTTCATTCATTAATATATAAAACAGTACCAAAACAAATAAATATAAATGGAACCACTTGGTCAGATGGATTTACTTTTGATCATGATAAAATAATGAGTGCTGAATATATTAAAAACGAAATTTGTGTTTTTTTGGCAGGAAAAGTTGCCGAAGAAATTGTTTTTGAAAATAAAAACAGAACTAGTGGTTGTGCTTTGGATTTGAATAGTGCCACACTTTTAGCTGCTGCATATGTAAGAAGTTATGGTATGAATGGCACTATTTCAAAAATAATGAAAGATGGAAATGAAAGAACACCAGAACCTAATTATAATATTGAACCTACAAATGATAGCATTGAAAGTATATTAATAGAAGAAGAAAAAAGATGTAAAGATATTATTAATTCTAACTTAAATCTTTATAAAGATATACTTAATTATTGTTTCAATCTTAAAGAAATAGATTTAAATGAATATCAGAAAATTTTTGCAAAACATGAAATAAAAATCAGATTCTGTGAAACTGGAGAAGAAATTAGCTATGGCTATAGTGAAAAATTAAAGCAATTCTTAAAATAAAAATATTATGAAAACAAAATTATTAAGAAAATTAAGAAAAAATTTAGGAGTTACCTTTGATGGTAAATATTATCATTTTCATGAGAATAAAATTAATAATAAAGTTTATCATTATGACACCGGTCAATTTGCCATTTTATTAGATCACTATCATGATATAATTTTAAACTATACAAATTTCCAATACATAAAAAATAAGAAAAGGTTAAGAAAAAATAAAATTTTATTCTAATGAAAAATGAAGAAATAATACTTTGTGCCGCCATTTGGTTTCAAGACGGTAAAAAACATGAACACCAACCCCGAAACATAAGCACCGGAATTGTTGTTTGTGGTCGCAGACATCATAATTGCTATATAACTGCATGGGATTTGGGTCGTGAAAAAATGGAAGATTTACATGAAGCCAACAATAAAGCTATTCAAGGTTTTTTAACTTCTTTAGATAGATTTGTCGATAGAAAAGAAGCTGGAGAAATTGCTTATCTTGCAGGACAAATTGATAAAATTACAGATTCTTTATTTAGCGAAGATTTATATTAAATTAATAAAATATATGAACACATTTAACGAAATTTTAGAAAAAAATCACCCTTATAAAAGAAAGGCTGGTTATAAAGTTGTGGAAGTTCCACCTCAAGAAGCATATACCTATAAAAGTTGTCACGAATGTATGTACTACGAAAATCGATTAATTAAAAGCGGTTTTAATCCCATTCGCGAAAAAGTGTGTACACATCCTCAAGCACCTAGAAATTATTTCAGAGGTGGAAATCTTGATAATATATTGGGGTTTGGTCAAACACCTAATTGGTGTCCAGTTGGAGAAATGAAAGCAGATGAATAATATAATTTAAAACCTACAATTATGAATGAAAATGAAATTTTAAGTTTAAGCGAAGTCGATACATATTTTTTAATCGACAGTTGTGGAGCATTTATGTGGCATATGGGTCATGAAATGGCACATGGTAGAATACCTAGTGAAGACCATGCAGCAATTCAAGAAGAGATTAATAAAGTAAGTGATTTGCAAAAATATGCGGTAGATAATCTGCAGAGATTTGGAGTTGATCCGGCATCAGCAAATGATAGAGAAAATGGTGATTTCTGGAAATGGATTAATTTCTGGAATAATTGGAAAAATACTATGCCTGATGAAAATTGGAGTGCTATGAATCAATTGAAGGAAGAAAAAAACCATGGGATCAATATCTTCCTAAAGAAAGTTGGAAACACAGTCTTTTAATTAATAAAATAGAGTCTTTAAAAAACATCAATCAGCCATGACATATACAGAAGAAAAAGCAATATATAATCGTGCAATTGATGATATAATAAATTTAATTTTAGATAGAAAATCAAATAGTAATAATATAGATTGTGGACCAAGATAAATTATGGACGAAAAAAAACTACTTGAGAATTTCGTTAAATGGTGAAAAGCGGAAAGCAGAGTGCTCGAAACCCACGCCATTTCTGGCGCGACATCTTTAGCAAAGAGTCCCCGCACCTAGCGAGTTTACTTTCCATATAGAGACGCAAGTTGAAATTGAATCAACGTTAAACTATTTTTGCAGAATAGCCTCTATACCAGCATTGAGTATTGCGTCATTGTGAGAGTAAAAGGATTCGAACCCATTGTGTTTCAAAGTGCTGGTGTTACAAGCCAGTGCTACTCCGCCATCGTAGCCGTACTCCCATAATTATTGCGGTGACCAAGGGAATCCAACCCTTACAACCTTTTACAGCCTTCCGTGTTTTCAAGACACATAACCTCTGTCCATTGGGGATCACCATAAGTTGTGGAGATTCTTGGTGCTGCCCCAAGTCCCTTTCTGCTTCAAAGAAACGCTTCTACTGAGTTAGCTTAATCTCCTTATAATCAAATATTTAGTACCCACACCCGAATTCGAATCGGGAAAACCTGCGGTTTAAGCACAGTATGTATGCCAGTTCCATCATGTGGGCATTTAGTACTTGAGGTCAGATTCGGACTGACAAAGACCTTACTTTCTAAGAGTAAGCGATATACCAATTCTCTACTCAAGCATATAAAACAAAAAATCCCTCTCAAAATTTTTGTCTGAGAGGGATCCTATTATTGTGTTAATATATTTTATTTCATAATACACATAAGTCTTCCTCTCCAGATACTAAAATAGTAACTCGATAACAAGGATAAGAGTGATAGACAATATGTATTAACTACTTTCATTTTTTTTGTTTTTAAATTATGATGCAAATATAAATATAATATTTAATACTTGCAAATATAAATACATTTATTTTAAGAAAAAGTTATATGTTATATAACATATTCTATTAATATCTTAATAATCAATAAGTTAGAGCCGATGGCAGGATTCAAACCTGCGCGGATTTTTTAGATCTCCTGATTACAAGTCAGGTGCAATCAATCACTATGCGACATCGGCATTTTGGTGTGGCTGGATGAATTCGGATCATCATAGCATAGATTAAAAGTCTATTTCTCTACCAATTGAGATACAGCCACAAAATATTTTGTGCGGGTAGACGTGATCGAAACGTCTCTATTCCAGTTTGGAGGACTGGCGCACCACCACTTATGCGTTACCCGCGATTTTTAGTGGACACGTGTGGGATTTCAACCCCTCTGTCACAGTGCAGGTGTGACGTGCTAAGCAGATTACACTACACGGCCCATATTTAAGCGGTACTTATGGAATTCGAATCCATCTGATATTTCGCGTGACAGGCGAACAGCCACAGCCAAGCAGCCCCAAGTACCTTTTTATCAGCAGAAGTAGCACGATTCGGACGCACAAATCAGGATTTTGGAGATCCCTTACCACACCAATGGGTACTTCTATTTTGCGTTTCCAGTTGGACTCCAACCAACATAATTCATCTTAGAAGGATGATTCATTATGCAATTATGATATGGAAACATATCGCGTACAGAATAGGATTTGGACCTATATAATCTTGATTAACAGTCAAGTGCCTAAACCATTCAGCCATCTGTACTTATGTAGAAATGCTTGGAATTGAACCAAATACCTTCTGGATGTAAGCCAGAAATGCAACCGTTACACCTCATTTCCATTAGTTGCGAAGGAGGAAGTCGAATCCTCATAACTTACTCAGTCTCTGGCTTATGAAACCAGGATGTTACCAATTACACCACCTCGCAATATTTAGTAGGCATTCCAGAATTTGAATCTGGATTCACACTTCATCAGAGTGTTGTACTAACCGGATTATACTAAATGCCTATAAAACAAAAAACCCTCACTTTTGGTGAGGGTTCCTATTATTCCTTTTAAATTATTTTTTATTTAGAACATAGCACACCCTCACCGTAGAATCCTTTATCGTTTCTGCCGTTAATCGCTGTGACCATATTCCAAATAGAAGTAAACATTTCCTGCTGTTTTTAAATTTTAAATAATACTACAAATATAAATATTATTTTTGTATTATACAATAATAAATACATAAAAGTTTCAAAAAGTTTTATGTTTTACAACATACGAAATTCTAACCTTATAATATCGCGAAAACGCTAGGATTCAAACCCAGATTTACTCCTTCGTACAGAGTAGTCCTAATTCAGTTGGACGACGTTTCCATGTTGAGAGTGGAGAGTACGATTCTCCATGATAAGATTCAAAGTCTTATATCTTAGCCAATTAGATCAACTCTCAGTAAATCAAATATTTAGTACGGAGTGGGGAATTCGAATCCCTCGAAACCTTTCGGTACTTGCTTGAAGGGCAAGCCACTTTAACCACTTGTATAACTCCGCATTTTAGGTGCTAGGTGGAATCTGCCTCCACTACTTCCAAGGTCACAACCTGGCGCGTATCTTCTTCAGCTTCTAGCACAGTTCTCTGAGATGGAATCGGACCACCGTTACGAAGATATAAGCTTCGCTTCCTAACCATTAGAAGATCAGAGAATTAGTCGGGAGTATGTTAATTGAAAACCTCCTTACGGATCCAAGCCGTATATGCTACCGTCACACCCTACTCCCGATATAAAATCAAAAACCCCATCCAGATTTTTAAGTCCGAATGGGGTTGTATGTTATTTTTTTTATTACGAAATTCAAAACATAGCTTTACCGTCCGGTACTAAAATCTGTACTGGTTGTTCGGGATGGCGTTGTATGTTCTGAATATTTCTCATTCTATTATTTTCTTAAATCGTTAAAAAATTTTAACTTGTTATTAGGATAATCTACAACAGTAGACATTAGTATTTAGATTACAAATATAAAAACAATTATTTTAATTTCCAAATATAAATACAAATATTTTTTAAAAAGTTTTTATACGAAATTTTCATCATCCACTTTTTCATACGTCATATCAATTTCTGGTAATTCCAAGGTTTGACCGGCTAGTTTATGAGTACAATCAGATAAAAATTGGATCATTCCATTGGTGATAAAAGAGTGACATATTTTCGTACCACTACGTAAAGGAAATGTTGATAAAATAGAAGGAGTTACTGTTGGGTTGTTTAAATCACCATTGAATTGCCAAACCACGTCTCCGGTAGTATAAAAGCCATGTTTAAATCCACAACCTGGGCAATCAAAAACATAATCATAAGCATATTGTTTTTTGTTTGCTAGTAGTTTCATTTTTTTTAAACTGTTGTTCTTTTAACAATTTTTATCTGTTTGGGCTCAAATACGAAAGCCACAAACTCTTGTCCTTCTGGTAAGATACCGCCATCATAACCTCTATCCTGAAGTTGTCCCAGACCCAATTTCTCATATTCTTCCCATCCACAAGGATTGGACATATAGACATAGCATTCCAAAATAACTCCATAACCAGCGGCTCCAACATTTTTATTTTTAATTTCATCAAGATCTGATGTGAACCAAAAAATGCCTTGAGTTGTTTTATCTAATTTAAATTTATTAAAATTCTCATTAGTAGCGTGGTACATAATTTTAGGACTTCCATCGGGATTTACAATTTTACTTCCATCAAACCATTTTTTAGTTTTGGAATTTAAACTGGCTTCAATAAGACTTTTATCAGATTTATTTATAATAAAACTTCCATCGAAGTAATCTTTAAATGTTTCATTAATAAATTGTATTAATTCCGATTCTTCGTCACCTTTCTTTGGGTCTTCGATAGATTTTCTTGTGTGAATACTTTCTATTTTACCAACATTTTCTAAAATCTGATCTAATATTGTTTTATCTTTCTTAACAGTTTCGGTATTTTCATTTAAAACCTTAAAGCTGGGATCTATTTTGCCCAATGTTTCTACTATTTTTTCTAATCCGTTTTTATTTGCCATGGCTATAAATTTACTATAAATAGTTTAAAAATAGAGGAAAAGATTTGGATATTTCAATTATTATAATTATATTTGCTGTCTAAAATATCTATAATTATGGGAAAAATAAAAGATAATATTGTCGGTGCTGAAGATATTAAAGTAGGCTTAAGAGTTGTTGATGAAGACGGCTGTCATGGCATTGTTTATAAATGTGATAACTTGCATGATGTAGTGGTTTTACTTGATGGTAAAAACTCTGTCGTTAAGATTAATGGAATTGATATTGAATGTGGTGGTTGTGGATTATATTGTTTTGTCAGCGGTTGTGAAATAGAACAAGAAAAAGATATTTTATACTTTGAAGAATTATGATAGAAAATAATAAACAATACGAAACCACAAAATCTTCTTTATTAAGATTCAGAAAGGAATTGGTTTTATTATTAAACACTGATTATGAGTCAGATTTAATAAATAATTTATATTTTAATGGTTTGAAATCTTTAGTTATTGAATTGACTAAAGATATTATAGATTATAATTGTAAAAATCATATAAGAACAACTTCTTTAAAGAATATAACAATTTCTGAAACCGTAACATTTCCAAAAGTTAATAGAACATTTAGATGAATATAATAGAAAATGATGAACAGTTAAAAGATGCAAAAATCATGCTTACGAAATTCAAACAAGACAAGGAAAAACTATTAAAATTATTTCCAACATCTTGTTTCGATAATTATTATCGTCTTATTCACGATTTAAAAAGTAATTGTGATTATATTGAATGGAGCAAACATTATCTTGAAGAACAAATCAGGATTTATGAAAATAAAAGATTTCATGAATTATACGATAAAATAATGACATCAGAATGAAAAAAATACAAATAGGTCCACCACTGAATAAGATTCCGATTCGTGTTCGTATATTCAAATGCAGTCAGCCGTATTATTGGTATTCTGACATAAAGATTTATAAGAATAAACAATACGAAGTTCTAGCCTATGAAGAAGGTAAGGGTTATACAGTTAAAAGATTTAAACATCGTCAACGCTACTTTATTGATATAAATGATGCCGACGTTGTTAAATATGTTGATAAAACCGAAAATGAAAACAATAATAAAGAAAATAAGAATAGAAATATTAATAATGACATTGTTAAAACTGATTAAACTTACTGTTTGTAACATTTTTAGCTAGAATTTCGTATTATAGAATAAAAAGAAGATGAAAATAGATTTACAAAAAAACGAGGATTTAAATGTAAAATTGGGTGATAGTCACCGAATTAAAATCGAAACCTCTGGTAAGGTATATACTTTATATTTTTGGAGAAATGATAAAACTGCAATTGCTATTGATGATGGTGATTTGCATTATATAAATTCTGATACGGATTTCAAGATATGTGAAGAATTTAATAATTTTGATCCTGAAATTGCTAAAAAAATTCTTAACCATGGAATTGAAAAGGTTAGAGAGATTAAGAAATTTATGGATGAAAACGGTATCAAAATAGAACCTAATATTGTTGATGGTGATATAATTTCGTATGATTTTGTTACTAAAAATGATAATCTATACCCTTATATTGAAAATGGAAAACTAATTAATTTTGGAATAAAAGATGTTGATGTAATTACGAAAGCTGGAATTCCTATTGAATATTTAGTAGGAAATGATGAATTTTTAACTTCTCCTGAATGTGATGAAGCTTTCAATAAAATGGTGAAAGACATCCCAAATAAACGACCAGCTAAAATTAAAATTAAAAAGTGTAGTACCTTTGATGATTGGTATCGCACATATACTGGTCAAAGTTTTGTGGTTGAATCATATATTGAAGATGAAGGTTTTTGGGTTAATAGAAAAAATTATAAGACTACATATTTTGTAAATGTTAATGATGCTGAAATTTTGGAATGGAAATAAATTACCGGATATTACCGGATAAATAAAAATGAAATTGATAATCAGGATATTAAAGTAAAATGTTTTACCGGATATTGCCAGATTAGATTAATAACTTAGTACAAGCATTTATGACTTTAGAAATGACAGATAAAAATAAGATAGAAATTGGGCAATCATTTGCCGTAAATACACAGATTTCTAATTTAAAAATTTTAGAAAATCTAGCATTTAAGACTAAAGTGTGTCATAGGAATTTTGATATGATTAGTCTTAATGAAAGTTTTACAACAGATTTAGAGGGTAGTATTACATTAGTTAGAATCGAAGAAAATCTTCCCCCAATTCAAATTGGAGAATTTTATATAAATATTTTTAATTTTGATATAGCCAGAACATTTGATGTTGATTTATTACCTCTAATATATGCACACGATAAAGAAGGTTCGTATACGGATTTTATTGACATGATTAAAGCAAATAATAAAAATAAAATATTTGATTTTGAAACTATAAATAAACTTTATTATGTCAATAATTTTATTATAAGACCAGAATTTCGTAAATTAGGCGTTTGTGAAGAATTTACTGAATTTCTTTATAAGAATTTTCATAATAAAAATAATGAAATAATGATATTGGCTAAACCTTTACAATTAATAGAAGATGACTTTAAATATTTTACCACCGAAAGATGGGTTGAAAATCGAATGAATCTACAAAGTCAAGACATTGAAATATCACCAGCTAATGATTATTATAAACTTGATAAATTATTGGAATATAATAATGATTTGGAACTCTGTACATATAAACTGTTTGCGGTTGCCAGCCGATGTGGTTTTAGTAGAACGGGAGATGATAGTTACATCTTCAAGTTTGAGTCGGAAAAAATAATCAAAAGAATAAAAGCCAAACAAAAACTATATAAAAACAAAAACTTAAATTTGTAAAAGTCATGACATATGAAGTAATTGATGATTTAATAAAAAAAGCAAAACCGTGAAACAATCTAGGTTAGAATTTCGTATTATAGAATAAAAGCTATGAAAAATAAATTTCTGTTAAACTTCCTATTATTTAATTTTTTATTTTTAATGTCACACAATTATTGTGTGTCTCAAACAAATGCACCATCGCTTTGGCTATCCCCTCCAAAATTACCACAAGGAGATATAATGCTACAAGATGTAATGGTTCCCATAGACACCGATGCCGAAGATACTTATTATTCAGTACTTAATTGGAATGCTGGAACTGATGGTGGTGGTTACTGTGGTTTACAAAATAATGGTAGCGGTGATAAATTAACCATTTTTTCAATTTGGGATCCAACGAACGGTGATACGAGTACATCAATTGTTTATGCCACTAAGGGTTTGACATTTACTAGATTCAACGAAGAAACGAGTGGATGGCATGCTATAAAAGATAGCATGTGGATTGAAAATAATTATTATACTCTTGTAACTCGTAGATGGGATGTTGGAACACACACATATTTTGGATATTGGATCGAAAGCGTTACCGATACTTCTTGGACGCATATACTCACAATAGATTATCCACTTCCAAATGTTTATTTTAATGCGAACAATAGTGGTAATGCGTTTATAGAAGATTGGATTGGTAATGGTTACGAAATGAGAAAGGCTTATTATAAAAATGGTTATAAAAGAAATAATATAACATATGATTATGATCCATTTACCCCATATGATTTTAATTTTACTGAACCCTTGAATTCTGATATCTATAATAAAAATTGGAATGTTGGGATTGTAGATGATGCCATATTTTTACAAACCGGTGGTAATACAACTACATCGCTACTTCCTGAACAAAATTATACTTGGGCACTTAACACACCTTCTAAACCAGCTAAACCAATTATAGATTTTAAAATAGATAGCATTGATAATCAAAATATATATTGGAGTGTTCCAAAAACAACAACCCCTCAATTTAAGTATAGTATTGAAATTAACGATAGTATTGAAACTGTCATAGCTCCTGAAGTTAGATCCTGTGCTTATAATAATAAAGAAAATAAGAAAATTCTAATAAATTTAACACTGGAAGATGTTCTTGGAAATTTAACAACAAAAACTTTCTTATTTGCTCCCAAAATCACACCCACCTTATCTGTTTCTAATGATAGCATAAAATTACCATATCAAGATAAATCTACCACTGAATTTAGCATTCTTTCAAATACAAATTGGAAAATTAGTAACTCTCAGTCTTGGATAAATTTAAATACTTTATATGGTTATGATACTGCAGTAATAACTTTAAATGCAGAACCTAATTTAACAAATTATGAACGTATTGATACTATAATAATATCTGATAGCATGGGTCTTAATCAAAACATTGTGGTTATACAAGCTCCTGCAGATAGTATTAATAATTTAACAGAATCAGATATTGCAATTAATGATAACAACATTCAAGTGTTTCCAGTACCAGTTAAAAATCATCTCAATATTTCAATAAAGAATAATAACAATTATAACTATAGCATATATAATTTAAATGGTTCAATAGTATACACATCATCAACCACAAATTCATTAACTACATTAGATATGAGCGATTATAGTAGTGGATTATATATAGTAGAACTTAAAAATTTAAATGAAACAATTATAAAGAAAATAATAAAAGAATAAAAACTAAACTTAAAATCAATAGAAACAAAAATTTAAACTTATAAAATCATGATAAAAGAAGAAAAAAAGCAGGAAGTAGTTAAAAAACTTATTGAAAAAGCAAATGAAATTTATAATAAAGATATTTCAAAAGCAAATTACGTACAGATTTCAAATAATATTATTGAAGGCATTGCAAAAGAATGTAACGTAAATAATGAAGAAGCAATTAAAATATTAGAAATTTATTTGAATAGTTTGTAACAAATATTGTTAAGATTTCGTATTATAGAATAAAACTTTAGTTTATGAATATTTTCGATGCAACATTAAAAATAAAAAAACATTCTTACAATGGTAGCAATACTTTTTAAAAATTAAAAATAATTTTTATTTATCGTGTTGTCCATTATCCCTTTTAAATTCAATTGATAAAGTAAAACGAATAAGGGATTTTAATAGAGTAACAAAAACCCTTGGATTAACTGGTGGAATGTATAGATTTCCTGACGAAATCATCACTAATAGAATAACATATAATGACGATTATGTGAACTTAGAAGATTTTGAAAATAATTTACCAGAAAAAATTAATACTAAAGAATATTGGAATTTTCTTCATAAAGAATTTCAATTTTGTGATGTTATGACATATCCGATTGAAGCTAATATTAAAAATTATTTTAGAACCAAACTGCCACATTATGTAATTTTAATTGAAAAACTTGAGGGTAAATATGATTTTTTTAAGAATAAAAAAATATTAGAAATTGGTCTGGGTTACGGTATATTACCAGGATTATTGAAAAATTGTGACATTAAATGTGATTATTATTGTTGTGATCTTGTAAAAAGATTTAATTATGATAATTTTATTGAAGTTGATGGTTATCATTTACTTCCTTTTATAACAGATAAATTCGACATTATAATAATGTCAGACGTAATTCAACATCTATCTTTAGATATATTAGATAATTATTTTATTGATTTTAACATCTTATTAAAACCAGAGGGAAATATTATTATTTCTGCACCTGACCTTGATGAAGAAAATTATCTATATGGAACGTTTTTTGCACAATCGATACTTCATCCAAGTAAAAAACATATTAGAAATTTAATGAATAAATTAAATTTTGATTTAACTGTATCAGATTTAAATTATGGCGAATTAAAAATTTATGAATTATGGCAAATAAAACATAAATTAATCTAACAAATAATATTATGAAAAGACTTGCAGATTATATTTTAGAATTAAATTGGGAAATAGATGCCATTCAGGATAATATTAATCACTTTGAGAGTGTGTATGAATTTGCCCGTATTGAAAATAGTGACATTATATTACATTATAATATAGGACTTAGACGATATGTTGATAAAAATAATACACGGTATGATTACGATATTGTTTGGGATCATAATAAACACCAAAATGTGGTTCATGTAATTGATGATGATCAATATGAGAATAAAACATTGATTAGAATTTCGTATGAAGAATGGGTGGAACAAAATCCAGAATATGAAGAATAAAATTAAAAAATTTAAAACTATATAAAATTATGAGAACAATTATTTTAGATGGAATTTCGTATAACTTAGTTCCAAGCCTTCAAAATTTAGAAGATAATAAAATAAAAATTAAAATTGAATATCCCAGAATTATTAGTTTTGTTGAAACCGATAATAATGATAATATTTGGGAATTAAATTATGACGATGATTTATATTATTATACAAAAACAGGTTATGAAGGATATGATTTACACCATATGCTTTACGAAGGTAATTGTGTTAATAGTGGGTTTATTAAAATTTATCAAATAGTAACTAACCCATACACAAGTCTAAAATTAGGGGATTTGGTTAAAGTTAAAAATATTGATGGTAAAACCCGTATCACCGATACCAAATTTTGTATCGATAAATTTATTGTAGGAGAAATTAGCGATTCTCTAGACTACAATCCAATATATGTTTCAGATGAAGATGGCCGTTATTTTATTAATGTTAATGATGTTGAAAAAGTAGTAATGGAAGATATTGAAAAAGTTTTTGAAGTGAGGGTTTCTGAAGCAGAAAATGAAAAATCGGATTATCCTAAAATATTAAGTTTTTTACGAAAAGATTCTGGAAATACTAAATTGGTGTTAAGTTCAACAAGTAATAAATATCATTATGAAAATGAAGAACAAGAACATGAATATAGCTTAGATGATATGTTACATAAAAATTGTTGTGTCGATACCAGAGATTTTAAAATTTACGAAGTTCAAGCCAATAGTGATACTATTTTTAAAATTGGTGATAGGGTTAAATATTTTGAAGGTAATTGTGAATGGAAAATAGATAATTTCTTTTGTAGAGAAAAAGATGGTGTTATTTTAGCCAGAAGTTTGGATTGTAATGATGTTGAAGATGTTTTAACAATTAGAAATGTTCAGCCTTTATTCACCAGTGAAGATGGCGTTGATATTTATGATGGTGATTATTTTCATGCAGTACAAAAATCGACATTTCACATAATAAACGATTGTTACCAGTATCCAATGGATAGACCTGATGAATGGATTTTGTTTTCAAGTCTCGAAGAAGCTGAAAAATATGCTGAAAACCATAAAAAGAAATTTAGTGTTGATGATATTAAAACAGTAGTTGATAAATTTAATAATCATGAAATTTGGAAATATCTGGGTTTTGAAAAATATTTAAAAAATGAATTTGGAATTGATGATATATAGTGAAACCTTTTTAACTAGAATTTCGTATTATAAAATAAAAACTTAAAGCTATGTTAAGATTAAAATATAAATTATTGCCTAAAGAATTCGAAATAGAAGTTGATGACGATATTGTTTTCGAATGTAAAGATGATGAATTGGATGACTATATTAATGAACAAATCCAAGAATATCTTATGGATAATTACAATAAACTTATTACAAGAGTAAAAGATTAAAACTATGGAAAATAAAACAATTAAAGAACTGTTAGAAATAATGAAAGAATATAATAATCGTCATTATGAAGGAAAAATTATTCTATTTGATGATGGATCTGGTAAAGTAAATGACTTTTTGGATGATTATACATTATTTGACTTTAATAATCTTACTGAATTGGAAAAATTTTTAAAACAATAAATAATATGAAAGTAAAAGATGGTGATATTTTAGAATTTATCGGAATTAGTTGGGAAAATCCTGAATGGGAATTTGATTTTCCATCTGCAATCATAAGTCCAATTACAAAATTCTCTTCAAATGGAGTTGACCCAAAAGCATTTATTGAGGATTTATGCATTGATTTATGTTGTGATGCAGATTTAAACAATGAAGACGTTGAAGATGAATTAAATTGGAATGGTACTAATTTAAAGACTCTTAAGAAAGTTATTAACGATAATCTTAATAATAAAAATACTTGGAAAACAAAACTCAGAAACATTGTTAAACAAAAAGTATTATTCTTCAAAGATCCTGAAGAACTTGGCGAATTGGATTTTAAAATTATTGAATCGGTAGAAATATGATGAAAAAAAGAACAATCACAGATTTGTTGAAATTATTGGATAATTATTCTGAAAACTTTTTGAATCCTGATGAAGTCTGTCTAATATTGTTTAGTGATGGAAGTGGAAGAATAGTGTATATCAGCGAAACGACTGATTTATTTGAATTTGATAATATTGATGAATTATTTAAAAAATTAAATTATGAAAAATATACGAAATCTTGAAACCAAATACCTTCAGGCAAAAATTGAATATTATGAAGGTAAACAATCAATGTCAGATGCCGAATTTGACCGTTTAGAAAACGAACTTAAAAATTTAGGTTCTAAAGTTATTGAACAAATCGGTCACAAAAGATCGGATTTTGATTTTCCGCATCCAACAAAAATGTTAAGTCTTGATAAAATTCAAACAGAGGAAATCGATGATGAAATTGATTATAAGGAAACTGAATTTTTGAAATGGTATGATAAAATGGTTGATATTTTAAGAAAGAATGGGATTTCAGAAAAAGAAATAGACGACATTTTTCTAATATATTCGCCTAAGTTCGATGGTAATGGGATTAATATTATTTATATTAATGGCGAATTGTCGGTTGTTTTAACCAGAGGTGATGGATTTATGGGTAAAAATGTTACTGATAGATTTTTTGATTTATTACCTAAATATCTTAATGCTGATCACAATATTCTTGAAAACAAAACTTTAGAAATTCGTTGCGAAGTTGTAATGGATATCAAAGATTTTGATAAAATAAATGAAGATAGAGTTATAGATGGATTAGAACCTCTGGCTAATAGTCGCAATGCAACTGCTGGTTGGTTATCTGGCGATGAATTCGATCCACATATAATGAAAAAATTAATTTTAAAACCTCTACATTTTATTTTAGATGGTGAACAGGTAGAAGAAATTCCTTTTATTAATAATGATTACTATTATAATGTAGATATTTACAAGGATTTTCATTATTGTGATTATGCTGATGTGATTAAATCTATGATAGAATTTCGTAAAAATAGTAATGTTCAATTGGATGGTGTTGTTATAAATTTTCCAATAAAATATAATGAAATATTGGGTATTCATAATTCAGGGAAGTTTCCAAATTATGGTATTGCCGTCAAATATGTCCCAGAAGAAGTCACTACCGAAGTATTAGGTGTGGAATGGAATGTTGGTAGGAGTGGAGAATTAAGTCCGGTGGTGTTATTAAAACCAGTAGAATTAGCCCAAACTATCGTGAAAAGAGCAAGCGGTTATAATGCCGGTTATATTTTAAGTGAAGGACTTGGAACTGGTTCAGTAGTAAGTATTTGCAAAGCCGGAGATATAATTCCCGAAATACAGACTGTAATATCTTCTAATTTTGATATAACTTTACCAGAATTTTGCCCTGACTGTGGCACTAAACTTTATCTTGAAGATATACATTTACGTTGTCCTAATCCAGAATGCCTTGGGAAATTAGCTAAAATATTACATGCAACAGCCAAAGCAATTGACATCAGAGGTTGTGGATCAGAAGTTTTTAAGAAATTTGGTAGCGATTTTAATAATCTTTATGATTTATTATGCTTTGTATTAGGTAACCAAGATAATCATCAGGGATTTGTTAAATATGGTTTTAAACCCAATAGTAGATCCCTGCAGATATTCATTGCTGCGTTTACAAATATAAAATCTTTGACTTATGCTAAAGCAATACTGCTTTTTGGATTTCAAAATGTTGGTTTAAAACTTGGTGAACAAGTTGCTAAACTTTATAATGGAATAGAACCAGATTTCAGCGGTCAACAAAAAGCACTTGTAGAATTCTTTCAGAGGGAAACTAATATGAGTCATATAAGAAGTAGAATATTTCGTTTAGAAGAATTTTTTAACATAAAAATTGATAAACCTAAAAATAATAATTTAAATTCTAATATTATGGAAACAAATGTAAATCAAGAAGCAGAAATGAAAAGTATCTATGTGTGTATGACCGGTAGTCCTAAATCTGCAGGTTGGGAAACCAAAAAAGAATTTTTGAACGATGTTGATATTCATAATTTTGATTTTGATTTCGTTGATTGTGAAATCACTAATAAGGAATGCAAATATCTTGTTACTAATGATCTTAGTTCTAGTACTTCTAAAATGAAAGAAGCAACAAAAAGGAATATTCCAATTTTAACTTATGAAGAATTTGCTGAAAAATTTGGAAATTAAAATAATTCGATTTATCTTTACGGAAATAAAAATTTATGTTGATAGTTTAACGAGGTGATTAATCACTCTTTAGAGACGACAAATAAATTAAAACCATTATGTAATAAATTTAACACTAAAATAATTCTAATAGATGAATCAAGTTATGATCCTGATAAATTTAAACAAAAAGAAATAACCGAAGATTTAATTTCAATAATTCATCATTATTCAATGAAATTATATTCTTCTAGAAAAAGGAAAAAAATTGAAGAAATTATTAAA
>Ga0187860_1000372_pt1 | contig 44123 bp, 43 predicted proteins | sample June2016WEW_10_4_FD_132981 | JGI IMG/M metagenome (GOLD analysis project Ga0187860, IMG submission 132981) | Peatland microbial communities from SPRUCE experiment site at the Marcell Experimental Forest, Minnesota, USA - June2016WEW_10_40 | ecosystem: Environmental > Terrestrial > Soil >...
AAACGTTTTGCCGGCCAGAGCCCGCGACAGCAGCGCCGCGTCCGGTTCGTCGGCATTCTCGGCCAGCACGGCGGCGAGCGCTTCCGGTTTCAATCGTTCCAGCAGCGCAGAGGCGGGCTGGCCGCGCTCCGGATTCATCCGCATATCCAGCGGACCTTCCAGCTTCACCGAAAAGCCGCGCGCCGGATCGTCGATCTGCATGGAGGAAACGCCCAGGTCCGCCAGGATCAGATCCGCGCCGGGAATGTTCCGCGGAGGGCCGGGCTCGCGTTTTCCGGAGTCATTCACCGCCGCGAGAACCTGTGGCAACCCGGCGAAATTGCTGCGGCGCGCGGTCAACATCTCCGGACCGAAACCCAGCGCGCGCAATCTGGCCTCGGTCTTCGGCAACTCGATCGGATCGGCATCGAGGCCGATGAGATGCCCGCCGGGTTGCAGCCGGGGCAAAATCTCCTGTGCATGCCCGCCATGACCCAGCGTGGCGTCCACCGCGAGTTCACCCGGCATGGGCGCCAGCACTTCGAGGACTTCCCGGACCATGACGGGGCGATGTGTGCCCGCGGGCGTTTTGCCGGAGGCCAGCACCCGGGCGACGGTTTCGGCATGACGCTCCGGGTCGTGCTCCTTGTATTTCTCCTCGAACCGGCGCGGATAGCTGCCGGAGTAACGCGGGCGACGCCGGTGGGGCGCCGGAGCAGGGACGGAGTCATTGGCCATGCGAAAGCAGCTTGCCCGAATGGAGCGGACGCGGCGAGAAAGTTTCGCCAGGCCGAAAGGATTTTGCGATGCTGCGCCGATGGGTTTGCGAAAGGTGATCGTGGTCGGCGGCGGCGCGGCGGGATTCTTTGCCGCGATTGCCTGCGCGGAATCATCCCCGGCCGCAGAGGTCACCGTGCTCGAACGCGGCTCGCGGTTTCTGGACAAGGTGCGCATTTCCGGCGGCGGGCGCTGCAACGTGACGCACGCGTGCTTCGATCCCGGCGAATTCGCCACTCGTTATCCGCGCGGAGACAAGGCGCTGCTCGCACCATTTCTGAAATTCTCCGCTCGCGACACGGTGGAGTGGTTCGAGTCGCGGGGCGTCCGGCTGAAGACGGAGGGCGACGGCCGCATGTTTCCCGTTTCCGACTCGTCGCAAACGATCCTGGATTGCCTGATCCAGGCCGCGCGGGCGGCGGGTGTGGTATTGCGCTTGAATTGTGGCGTGGAATCCGTGGCCAAAGCCGCCGGCGGTTTTGAAGTCCGGGCATCTTCCGCTGGCGGGAAGCTTTTCTGCGATCGACTGCTGCTGGCGACGGGCGGTTGCCGCGCTGCCGCCGCGGGACAACTGGCGGTTTCCCTCGGTCACTCGCTCGAACCGCCCGTGCCGTCGCTGTTCGCGTTTCAGATCGAATCACCCTGGCTGCATGCGCTCGCCGGCGTATCGGTCGAACTGGCCGGGGTGTCGGTGCCCGGGGCCGGGTTGCGCGAACGCGGGCCGTTGCTGGTCACCCACGGGGGTTTGAGCGGACCGGCGGTGTTGCGGCTGTCGGCGTGGGGGGCGCGGGCGTTGCACGATTTGAATTACCGGTTCCCGCTGCGGGTGAACTGGCTGCCCGCGTTGAACGCGGAACAAATGTCGCGCGAACTGAATGCGCGCCGCCGTTCGCATCCGGCCCGGTTGATCGTGAACCTGCCGCTCGCGCCGTTGCCGGCGCGTTTGTGGGAACGGATCGTTCTGGCTGCGGGCATTCCGCGCGACACGCGCTGGGCGTCGCTCACCCGGACCCAGGCCCACGCGCTCGCGCAACAACTGGCGCGCTCGGAGTTTCCGGTGACGGGCAAGAGTTTGAACAAGGATGAGTTCGTGACGTGCGGCGGGGTGCGGCTGGCCGAGGTGAATTTCAAGACGATGGAAAGCCGCGTGTGTCCGGGATTGTTCTTCGCGGGGGAACTGCTGGACATCGACGGTGTGACGGGCGGCTTTAATTTCCAGGCGGCGTGGACGACGGGTTTCATCGCCGGCCGGGCGGCCGCGGCCTGAAGGCAGGGAGGATGCGGGATCAAGAGGCGTTGAAAATGGGGATGCAAGCCAAGTCGAGGGAGTTTGTGGAAGAGGGCGCGGAGGTTTACAGCCGGGGGCAAGTCTGCTATCCATCTTCCATGATTCAGCCGGAACAATGGGTTGAAGGCGAGTGGGCCGAGTGGTATCGGCTCACGCCCGTTCAACGCTGGCTGGAGAGCGAGAAACTGTGGCAGACCTACCTCGCGCTCGGAGGCTCACTTGATCCCGAACCCGATACGCAAAGTCCTTTCTTCGATGCGCGCGCATCGCGTCCGCGCCCTGCTCATGGGCGGACAGGCGTGCGTATTCTACGGCGCGGCCGAGTTTAGCCGCGACACGGATCTGGCCATCCTGGCCGATGCCGCCAATCTCGCCCGGCTGCGTCGGGCGCTTGCCGATTTACAGGCCGAAGTCATTGCCGTCCCTCCCTTCGAGATGAAATACTTGCGGCGCGGCCACGCCATTCACTTTCGCTGCCGGCATCCGGAAGCCTTGCGGATGCGCGTGGATGTCATGGCGAAGATGCGCGGGGTGGATGCGTTTTCCAAACTTTGGAATCGACGCACGACCATCGAACTCCCGGACGGCATACGCTGCGATTTGCTTTCGTTGCCCGACCTGGTGCGGGCCAAGAAAACCCAGCGCGACAAGGACTGGCCGATGATCCGGCGACTGGTTGAGGCGCATTATTTTCAGAACAGCGCCAAACCCGGTCCGGCGCAAATCCGCTTCTGGCTTCAGGAACTTCGCACGCCGCAACTGCTCGTGGAAATCGCCCAACGTCACGCCGTGCTTTGCCGGCGGCTGGTGTCGGCGCGGCCGCTGCTCGCCCATGCCGCACTCGGCAAGACGGAGGAATTGGAACGGGTGTTAATGGCCGAGGAATCCGCCGAACGCAAACGCGACCGGCAATACTGGTCTCCCCTGCGCGTGGAATTGGAGAAACTGCGCCACGCTGAGTGAAAATCACCGAAAACGTCCGCAAGCAAAGGGTGCAATCAAGCTGGCGAGGGATGGTTTGATTGAGGTCAAAGAAATTGCACTCGCAGGCGAGTACCGTGTGAATGTGAATCCGCTCTCACAGGACACCGGGAACAGGCGGGGACAAAAGACTAAAACCGCAATTCGTCAGGAATCCATGGCCCGACCAGGTTCCCAACGCACAATCCCCACATCAAAGAAAGGACATGACCGTGCAACACGACAAGAGTTCGAAGGAAATCAAATTTCAGCCCGCTCAAACGGCCGATGCGGCGGCATTGGTGGATTATCAAAGCGGCTCCATTGTCAGCCGCGAGATTCTGAAGGGCGCGAACGGCAGGGTGGTGTTCTTTGCCTTTGACGAGGGAGAAGCCTTGAGCGAGCACACGTCGCCTTTCAACGCGCTGGTTCAAGTGCTGGAAGGCGAGGTGGACATCACCGTTTCCGGCAAACCGCATCGGGTCAAAGCAGGTGAATTGATCCTGATGCCCGCTGGGCAGCCTCACGCGCTGAAAGCAACCCGGCGTTTCAAAATGATCCTGACCATGATCCGCCCCTGAACCACTGGTTCAACCAACAGAAATGGTCTAAAACGGGGCCGGGGCTGAAGAAGCGCACCTTGCCGCGCTGCTGCCCGAGGAGGGGCGGTTCCCGATTTTTCGACGCTTCCGCAAACATCCGGCGGTCATGAAGCCGCCTTCAGCCGTGCCAGCAGGCCAGAAAACCTTTGGCCTGTCTGGTTGTTGCGCACGGCGGCGGCGAGGGCTTTGGATTGGCCGATCACGATCACCAACTGTTTTCCGCGCGTGATGGCGGTGTAGATCAGGTTGCGCTGCAACAGGAGGTACTGCTGCATCGCCAGGGGAATCACCACGGCCGGAAATTCCGACCCCTGCGATTTGTGGATGGTGATGGCGTAGGCCAGCGACAGTTCGTCCAGCTCGCCGTAATCGTACCTCACCTCGCGTTGATCGAAGCGGACGCCGATTTCCCGCTCGTCCGGATCGATGGTCACGATCTGCCCGATGTCGCCGTTGAAGACGTCCTTGTCGTAGTTGTTCTCGGTCTGGAGCACCTTGTCCCGGACCCGGAATTTCCATCCGAACTTTTCGGCCACGGGTTCGCCGGCGCGCGCGGGGTTCAATTCCTCCTGCAGCCGGACGTTGAGTTCGCGGATGCCCAGCGACCCGCGGTTCATCGGGCACAAGACCTGAATGTCGCGGAGCGGGTCGAACCGGAATTTCCCGGGTATCCGGGTCTTCACCATCTCCACCAGCGTTTCGGCGATTTGTTCCGGCTCCGCGCGGTCGATGAAAAAGAAATCCCCGTCCTTTGGGCCGGGCTCCGGCATCCGCCCTTCATTGACGCGATGGGCGGTGGTGATGATCCGGCTGTGCGCAGCCTGCCGGAAAACTTCGGTCAGCCGCACGACGGGGACGACACCGCTGTCGATCAGGTTTCGCAACACCATCCCCGGCCCGACCGATGGCAACTGGTCCACGTCGCCGACCAGGAGCAGGCTGGCGCGGGCCGGCAATGCGCGCAGCAGGTGGTTCATCAGCGTCACATCCACCATGGAGCACTCGTCCACCACCAGCAGGTCGCAATCGACCGGGTTGGATTCGTTGCGCGCGAACCGGCCGGTGCCGGGTTGGACTTCCAAAAGCCGGTGGATGGTTTTGGCCTCGAGGCCGGTCGTTTCGGAAAGCCGCCGGGCGGCGCGCCCGGTCGGGGCGCAGAGGGCGCAGTTCACTTTCTTGGCGCGCAGGATCAGAAGGATTGCATTGACCAGGGTGGTCTTGCCCACACCGGGCCCGCCGGTGATGATCAGCACGCGGCTGGTCAACGCCTGCTTCAACGCTTCCCTCTGGCTGGGGGCAAATTCCTTGCCCGTCCGCTCCTGGCACCAGGCGACCGCCTTGTCGAAAACGATCGGCGGATAGTTCGACGCCGAGGCGGAGAGCATTCGGATGCTCCGGGCAATGCCTTCCTCGGCCCGTTTCAACGCCGGCAGGAAAATGAGTTCTTCGCCGCCGATGCTTTCCAAAGCCAGATCGCCGGCGGCCAGCGTGCGCTGCAATGCGGTGTCGATGAGTTGCTCATTCACGAGCAGGAGTTTGCCCGTCTCCTCCTTCAGCAATCCGATCGGCAGGGCGCAGTGTCCCTGGCCGGTGGCCTCCAGGAGCACGTGATTCAACCCGGCACAGGCCCGGACGAGGGAATCGGCGGGGATGCCGACCTTTTGAGCGATCTGATCGGCGGTTTTGAAACCGATGCCGGCGATGTCTGTGGCCAGCGTGTAAGGGTTTGACCGCACTTTTTCGATGGCATCGTCGCCATAGGTCTTGTAGATCCGCACCGCGCGCCTGGTGCTGACGCCGTTCGAGTGCAGGAACACCATGATTTCGCGGATAACCTTTTGCTCGGCCCAGGCGTCCTTGATCTTGCGTCTGCGTTTCGGCCCGATGCCATCGACTTCCTCGAGCCGGGCCGATTGGTTTTCGATGATGTCAAAGATGCCTTCGCCGAATTTGGCGACGAGCTTTTTGGCGTAGGCAGGCCCGATCCCTTTGACCATGCCGCTGCCCAGGTATTTCTCGATTCCTTCCCTCGTGGTGGGCGGCGTGCTGGTGAGCAGCTCGGCGCGGAATTGCCGGCCGAACTGCCGGTCCTGGACCCATCGGCCCTGGGCGGAAACCCATTCGCCGGGGTTGACCGACGGAAGCGAGCCAACGATCGTGACCGGGTCGCGATGTCCCCCGGCTTTGACCTTGATGACGGCGTATCCGTTCTCTTCGTTGAAGAACACGACATCCTCGATCAGTCCGGACAGGGTATCCGCGATCGCGGTTGTGTGTTGGTTCTGCACGGCGCTGCATTTTGGGCGTGGAGCGCGAGCCAGGCAAGCGCTCAACGGAGGATCGGGTGGAACGGGCCGCCGGCCGGGACCGCCCGGCGACTCGCCGGACGGAATGGGAGTGGACGGGGTTGGTGGACTATCGTCTGAGCCGGAACGATTCAGTTGGAAAGGGGGAGCACACGCGCCCTCGCGTGTTCCGACCGGCGCCCTCGCCGGTCGGTTCGATCGCAGCAGCACGAACTGAATGGTGCGACTGGCTCCGAGGCTCCAAGTGGTGGGCGAGACGCCCACCACCGCACCCGAGGCGGGTGCGCTCCCCAGAATAACGGAATCGTTCCGGCTCAGCTCAGCTTCACCCGAAAAGCGCATCCGGAGGCGATCTTGTCCAGGTTGTCCTTGTGGAAAAGTTCGCGGTATTCATCGCTTTCCAGCAGGTGCCGGCCGGTCTCCTGTTTGTCCCGGCGCAACAGGTATTTCAGCTCCTTCAAGTCATCCGACCAGCAGAATCCGTTGAAGAATTCGGCGCCGGCGAACTGGGTTTTGTAGAGCGCGTTCTGCGAGTAGCAGGTCCCGAGATAAAGATGGCGGAAGTTCCGTTCCGCGAAAAATGCGGCGGCCGACGTCATCATGAACATGCCCAGGTTGCGGCTGTAGTAGTTGAGATCGTAGAAGGCGTAATAGTAAAAGGCGAGGTTCTTGCCCTCCAGGTAAAGCGTCGCCGTGCCGACTTCGCCGCCGCTCTTCGCATCCGTGAAAACCAGGAGATGTGAAATGATGGGGGAACGGAAGAGCAGATCGAGGCGTTCGTAGGGCATCACGTCCTTCCCGAATTTGATGTCGGCGTAGGTCTTGTAAAACTGGCGCCGTTCCGGCGTGTAGTTGAACTGGTCGCGGGCGACGAGCTTCACTTCAATCCCGGCGCCTTTGCGCAAAATGCGGCGGTTTTCTGAGGAAGGCTTGAACCCGCCGAGTTGCACCCGGACATGACGGCACAGATAAAACCGGTCGAGGTTGCGCGAGGAGGGCAGGAAGCCGGCGTTGAACAGATCCGCCGCCGTCTCACCGGATTCCGGCACGGCCCAGACGGCGTAAGGAAAGATGTAATGATCGTAATCGGATTTGTGTTCGGAAAAGAGCAGTTTCATCGTTTGTCGAAACGTTCACACGCCACACGGGCGGCCCGGGAAGATTCGCGCGCGGCACGGCATTGCCATGGCGCTGCGAATCGCGGATGGAACGAGGACCGGCGTCACTTGGCCGCCGTTTCGAGGAGTTGACCCGCATCCGGATTTGCGTCCGTGACCGGCCCCGCATCCCCATTCACGCATCGGCGCCGAAGGCGGAGCCGCCAACCGGTCAGCACGTCGTAGGAAACCGAGTTTTTCAACTTCGCCATCTCGTGCACCGTGATCTCTTCGCCCCCCTGCCGGCCCATGACAACCGCTTCATCCCACACCTGCGCTTCGGGGATGTCGGTGACGTCCACCATGAGCGCATCCATCGCGATGCCCCCGACGAGCGGGGCGCGCCTGCCGTGGATGAGTGCCGCCCCCAGGTTGCGGACCCGCGGGAAACCGTCGCCATAACCGATGGGCAGCACCGCGATGCGCCGCGGCGCCGGTGCGGTGTAGCGCATTCCGTAGCCGACCACGTCGCCGGCCTTCAGGTTCTGGATCGAAGCAACGCGCGCCTTGACGGACATGACCGGTTCGATGCCGGGGATGCGCCGGCACACGGTGGACGGGAAAATTCCGTACATCAGGATGCCAATGCGAACCAGGTCGCGGTGCGCGTGCGGCAGGTCCAGGAACCCTCCGCTGTTGCACAGGTGCTGGTGCTTCACCCGGATGCCGCGCTCCGCCAGGCCGCGCAGGACTTCGTCGAACCGGGAAACCTGGAGATTGGCGAACGTTTTGTCCGTTTCATCCGACTGTGCGAAATGGGTCATCACTCCATCGAGCAGGAGGGATTTCTCCGCGCAAATCTGTTCGATGAGCGGGAGCGCCTCGTCCCATCTCACCCCATAACGGCTCATGCCGGTGTTGAGCTTGACATGCACCGGCACGCGCTTGCCCCGGGCGGCGGCGGCCCGGGCGAGCGCGCGAGCGGTGTTCGCCTCGTTGAGGCAGACCGTCAGGTCGTGCTCGACGCACCAGGACAACTCGGCCTCCTGCCGCGCGCCCAGCAACAGCAGCGGGGCGGCAATGCCCGCCTCGCGCAAGGCCATCGCCTCCTCCAGCGTGCTCAGGCCGAAACCCCAGGCGCCCTCCTTGAGCGCGATCCGCGCGACGTCCAGCGCCCCGTGCCCGTAAGCTTCGTCCTTCACGATGGCCATCATCCGCACCCCGCGCGGCAGGTCGCGGCGGATCAACTGCAGGTTGCGACGCAGGCGTGCCAGGTCGATCTCGACCCACGCCGGCCGCAGCGGAAAAATCTTCGTATCGAAATCCATAAAATCAACGCATGCTGTTTAACCACGAAAACTGAATTCGTTAAAGCGTTAAATCGTTAAAAAGTCACAGCGCTCGCCAACGAAGCCGCTGTAACGGGTTCACCGATGCAACCTCTCACACTTTCCCCGGCGGCCAGAGGCTTTTCCCTACGTCCGTGCGGTAGTAGCTCCCGAGGACGCGGATTTTGCGAATATTGTTGTACGCGCGGGCGATCGCCTCGTCCAGAGTGGCCGCCAGTGCGTTCACGTCGGCGATGCGATGGCCGGTGGCCACGAGGGGGCCTTGTTGGGCGCGCGCCACCTCATTCCACCACACGTCGCAATCAAACGCCCCCTCGACCTCCAGCGGCAGTTGCGGCCCGCGCACCTGGACGTACGGATAACCGTATCCTGCCAGCGTCAGCGAGCACCCGAAACCGGCCCGGCTCTTGAACCGCGGATCCAGTTTCCCGTCCTGCGCGGTTGACAGGACCGTCTCCACCGGATTCGTCAGCATCCGCAAAATCATCGGGCCGGATGTGACGCCGATGCGGACGTTGTACTCGATGACGCGCCAGCGCCGGTTTGTTTTGACGGCCGTGACCTGCAGGGGTCCGTGGAACCGGGTCTGGCGCAGCCACGGCAGCAGGGGATGGATCAACTCCCGCGCCAGTCCATATTTGTCCCCCGGATCCTTTTCCACGATCCCGCCGAGCGGCGCGCCCGCGATGATCCCCATGTTTCCGTTGAACGCGCGCTTGTATTCCTGGTTGGTCACGAGCGAATGAATCTCCCCGCCGCTCACCAGCACGATGTGGCCGGCTTCGGCGCGCCCCAGGTATTCCTGCAGGAACACACCCTCGGCGTAATTGACCTGCTTGAGCCAGGCGCGCGTGTCCTCGACCGTTTCACAGACAATAGTGTGGACGGGGCTGGCGGGCGAGCAGAGCGGATTCTTGATGACGAACGGCTGCGGATGTTCGGCCAGGACCTTCTCGGCCTCCAGACGGTTGGAAGCCACGAACGCCCGCGGAAAGGGAATCCCGAAATCCGCGCAAAGCCGCCGCGCAAAATCCCGCTCGCGCTCGATCCTCATCGCCTCGCCCGTGGGACTGAAAACAGGCCGCCGGGTCCGCAAAAACTCCTCCGCCCACGGCGCCTGCGCCCAGTCAATCGACTGGGGGATCACGCAATCGATGCCCTGTTCTTCGAGCAGCGGGCACGGGCTGGGAAACGCCTCGCACGAAAACGTTCTCCCGACGAGTGAAGGCGGGAAGTGACCGTAGTTGCGAGTCAGATACGTCGCCACACCCGCGCCGGCGTCTTTCAGAGCCTGCCCGATGCTGTGCGCGAACGAACCGACGCCGAGCACCATGAATGACGCCGCCCGCCGCCCGCCGGGCACCTTCCGTGCCGGCCTGCCTTTTGTCTGCATCCGCATTGGGGACCACGAAATACACGAACCACTCGAAAAGCCAATGCGTTTCCGCGCCGGATGGCTCCTGGGCGCATCTGAAGGACGTCTCCTGCCCAGGGTCAATTCATGAAGGGGGCCATATCGGGGTGGCGACGCCTCGTCGCCAGGTTTTATGGGTTGCAGCACTCACCAGGCGACAAGCTGTCGCCTCCCCGCAGCGCGATGGGCGCACACTTGCGCCCGCGGTGGGGACTGCCCGTCCCCATTAGGCCTTGTGTTTCTGCAATCTCACTGGGGACGAGGCCGTCCCCACCCCCTCACGAATTGGCCCTGCCCTGCCCTCCCCATCAGTTCCTTTACCTTCTCAGCGGGTAAGGTTCCTGATATTCCTACACAAGTCTTTAACGAACCACTATGAGAACACTGGTGATTGGCATCGACAGCGGCACGCAATCCACGAAAGCACTCGTCGTGGACGCAAATACCGGGAAGGTCCTGGCATCGGCGGCGGAAGCCTACGATTTGATTCCGAACCTGCCGGCCGGCGCGAAGGAACAGCATCCGCACACCTGGCGCGAAGCGGCCGCCAGCGCCATGCGCCGCGCCTTGCGCCAAGCCAAGGCCTCCGGCACCGAAGTCAAAGCCATCGGCGTGAGCGCCCAACAGCACGGGTTCGTCCCGCTGGACAAACACGGCGAGGTGATCCGCCCCGCCAAACTCTGGTGCGACACGTCCACCGCCGCCGAATGCGACGAGATCACCGAAAAACTCGGCGGACCCAAAAGGGCCCTCCGGGCGCTGGGCAACGCGGTGTTGCCCGGGTTCACCGCCTCAAAAATCCTCTGGCTCAAAAAACACGAGCCGAGCCACTTTGCCCGGCTCGCCACGGTCCTGTTGCCGCACGATTACCTGAATTTCTGGCTCACGGGGGAGAGGGTGATGGAATACGGCGACGCCAGCGGCACCGCGCTGATGGACGTGCGGAAGCGCAAATGGTCGGGCGCCGTTGTCGAGGCCATCGACCCGGACCTGGGTGACAAGTTGCCTCGCCTGATCCCGAGCGACCAGCCGGCCGGACGCCTGCAGGCGGCCACCGCGAAATCGCTCGACCTGGCTCCGGGCATTCTGGTGAGTGCGGGCGGCGGCGACAACATGATGGGCGCCATCGGAACCGGCAACACGCGCGCGGGCGCAATCACCGCCAGCTTTGGCACGAGCGGAACCCTTTACGCCTGCGCGGAAAAACCCGTGATCGATCCGCTGGGTGAAATCGCGGCTTTCTGCGACTCGACCAACCGCTGGCTGCCCTTGCTGTGCACCCTGAACGTGACCGTTGCAACGGAAATGGTGCGCGCGGATTTCGGGTGGTCGCACGAGAAGTTCGCCGGCGAGGCCGGGCGGATTCCGGCGGGCTCGAACGGGCTTCTCCTGCTCCCGTATTTCGAAGGCGAGCGCACCCCGAACGTCCCGGACGGCACCGGCGTCTGGTTCGGCGTCAACCGGCGCACGTTCGAGGCGGGCCATTTCGCCCGCGCCGCCATGGAAGGGGTGACGCTCGGCATGAACTACGGCTTGCGCCGGCTGGCGGCGCTGGGGGTGAAACCGGCGCAAATCCGCGCCACCGGCGGCGGCGCGAAGTCAAAGGTCTGGCGGCAGATCATGGCGGACCTCTTCAACGAGGAGGTCGTGACCTTGAAAGTGAGCGAAGGCGCCGCTTACGGAGCCGCTCTGCAGGCACTCTGGTGCTGGCGACGCGAGCAGGGCGAAAAAGTTTCCATCCAGGAAATCACGGACCGGTTCGTGGAAATCAATCCGGAGGAAACCACCCGCCCGGATTCGAAAAGCGCGAAGGTTTATCGCGAGCTCCAGGCGCTCCAGGATGAACTGTCCACGGCATTGCGCGGAGCTTTTTCCAGACATCATCAGCTCGTCGCGGTTTAGGCCAATCCACGCCGGGGTTGCGACGGCCCGTCGCAAGTCAGCTCTCAGAAACTCAAGGGCCCCGGCGACGAGCCGTCGCCGCCCCCGTTTCCCCGGCGTGCCCGGCTCGACATTGCCGGCCGGTCTGGTAGGTTCAACCCGTGAGCTTTGTCGCCGAGTTCAATTCTCTGCCGCTGGACGCGCTGGTCAAACAGTCGTGCGCCGCCACTGCCTCCGCCGCGCGCGCGGCAGCCGCCAAACCGGCTGTTTCCCTGACCGATTTCGCCGCGCTGATTTCCCCGGCGGCGGGCGAACTGTTGGAATCCATGGGCCGCCGCGCGCACAGGCTGACCCAACAGCGCTTCGGCAAAGTCGTCCGCCTGTTCGCGCCGCTGTATCTTTCCAACGAGTGCATCAACAACTGCAAGTATTGCGGCTTCTCGCGCGACAATGCGATTCTTCGGGTGACGCTGACCGTGGACGAGGTGTTGCGGGAATCCCGCGCGCTCCAGGCCCAGGGATTCCGCAACCTCCTGCTTGTGGCGGGCGAGCATCCCCGGTTTGTTTCCAACGGGTATCTTCGGGAATGCGTCGCCGCACTGCACCCGGAATGGCCCAGCATCTCACTCGAAGTCGGCCCGATGGACACGGCGGATTACAGGCCGCTGGTCGCGGCGGGAGCGGACGGGCTGGTGGTTTACCAGGAAACCTACGACCGCAGGGTTTACCCGGAGATGCACACCGCCGGTCCGAAGCGGAATTTTGAATGGCGTCTCGGCACACCCGAGCGCGCCTACGCGGCGGGATTCCGGCGTCTCGGGATCAGCCCGCTTTACGGGCTCGCGGACTGGCGATTCGAAGCCATAAGCGTCGCGGCCCATGCGGCCTACCTGCTGCGCAACTGCTGGAAGGCGAACGTAACGATTTCGCTGGCCCGATTGCGGCCGTGCGCGGGCGAATTCCAGCCCCTCACGCACATGTCGGACCACGATCTCGTGCAACTGGTTTGCGCTTTCCGCCTGATGTTTCCCGATGTGGGACTCGTGCTGTCCACGCGCGAGCCTCCAAAATTGCGCGACGGGCTGGTCCGGCTGGGCATCACGCTCATGAGCGCCGGCAGCCACACCGAACCCGGCGGTTACACGGGCGCCGGCCGCGAGAACCTGCACCAGACCGTCCGGGGCCGCAGAGTCGAGGCCGCCGGTTCCAGCCAATGGGTCGCGACCATGGCCGCGCCCCTGAACGCAACCGAACAGTTTCAAATCGCCGACGGACGCTCGCCGCAGGAGGTGGCCGACCTGATCCGCCGTCTCGGCTACGATCCGGTGTGGAAAGACTGGGATGCGGCGTTGACGGCCTGAATGAGGTGCGAATTTGCGTGCCGATGAAACTTCCGTTACCGCAAACGGCCGCGAGGTAAAGAGCCCGTTGCCGTGTTCGATCGAGGAATTCCTGCTCGCGCAGAATCTCCTGCCCCGCAGCGTGGTGGTGGAACACAACGGCCAGGCGGTGGCTCCGTCCGAGTTTTCCAAACGCCAACTGCACGACGGCGACCGGTTGGAAATCGTCAGAATTGTCGCCGGAGGCTGAAACATTCCCGCTGGACCCAACCGGCGCGTGACGGGGAATAACCGGCGAACAGCCTGTGAATGGCGGTGAACAACTTTTGGTTGCGGTTCGATGCTTGAGTCGGAAGTTTGAAGGTGAAGCCGACCGAATCATCTTCCCGTGCCCAATCCTGGCACGAGCAGGGGACGAGGGCTGGAACAAAGGGCGATTGGAACGATGAATGAGCCTGTCTCATCCCTGGCTGCCGACGCAGCATCGGCAATGGCGGCCAATGCGTGCCGGGTCGTCGTGGTGTCCGAGGATTCTGTGGCGCAGGGGCGCGCGATGGAAACCGCGAACTGGTTGAGGGCACAGTTCGGAGAGGAACCGGTTTTCGATTTCAGTTTCTGGAATTTCAAGGAGCTGGCGGAACCCGCCGCCGCGAGCAAAGCGGTTGAAGCCGCGGCGCACGCGGACATCATTCTGCTCTCGGCCCACGGCAACGACCTGCCGCCCGCCGTCGGCAATTGGTTCGAGCGATGCCGCGAGGCGAGGACCAAGGCGGAGGGAGCTTTGGCCCTGCTCCTCGCCGAACCGTTCATGTTATCCGCCTCGAGCGGGCATGCGATCGACAGTTTGCAGCTCGTTGCCCGCGATCTCCACATGGATTTCCTGCCGCTCATGCCGCAACCGGCGGAGAAAATCATCCAATCCTTCCGGAACCGGCCGAACATCGCCCCTGCGGGCGTAACCGGGTCGTTCTTCCCGCCGAGCCCCGATCATTGGGGCCTGAACGAGTGACGTGTTGACATCTTGCCGCCGGCCGCGCATTGGCCGATACTCGCGGCGGTATGAAGTCAAAGTTCGCGCTCTTTTTCCGCACGTGCGCGGTCATCCTGCTGGCGTTGCTGGCCTGGGCGATGTGGGCATCGGCCCAACCCGCAACCACGAACGCCCCCGACGCCAAGATTTCGACGACGGCGACCGTCACGGTCAAGACTGCGGGTTCAAACCGGACCGACCAGACGGATCGGCTCACCGTCGAGGTGAAATCGCACGAGGATTATCTCACGTTTGGGCTGGATGCGGTGCCCTTTCTCCGCGAACACAAGCTTTTCGGCCATCCCCTCTGGAAATATCCCGCCTCCTTCCTGTATATCCTGCTGGCGTTTTATGTCTCCAAGTTTTTGGATTTCCTGGCCAATGCCCGGCTCAAGCGCTGGTCCGAGAAGACGGGAACGAAGCTCAACGAACTGCTGGTGCCCCTCCTGCGCGGTCCGGTCAAGGTGGTGGCCTTCGTCGTATTCCTCGACGTCGGCCTGGATATCTTCGACTGGGGAACGGCGGCGCAGTCCTATCTCGCCAAGGGCTTCATCCTCACCGTGGCTTTCTCGCTGACCTACGTGACGCTGAAAGTGATCGATCTGGCGCTGGGCTTGTGGCGGGAGCGCGCCCAGGCAGGGAGCGATCGGACCTTCGACAATCAACTCTTCCCCGTCATCAGCAAAAGCCTGAAAATCTTCGCGGTCATCGTCGCGGTCCTGGTGACGGCGTCCAACCTGCACATCAACATCACCGGCGCGCTGGCGTCGCTTTCCGTGGGCGCGATCGCCATCGGGCTCGCCGCGCAGGATACGCTCGCAAACCTGTTCGGCGCGATCGCGGTTTTCATCGACAAACCGTTCCGCATCGGGGACGAGATCCGGCTGGAAGGAGTGACCGGAATCGTGGAATCCATCGGACTGCGCAGCACCCGCGTTCGGAGCCCGGACGGGCACCACGTGACGATTCCAAACAAGACCGTGGGGAACGACACCATTACGAACGTCACCCGCCGCACCAATATCCGGACGGAAATGAACATCGGGCTGAGCTATGACCTGCCGGCGGAGAAGGTGAGGCGGGCCCTCAAGATCCTGGAGGAAACCTATCGCGGGCATGCCATGACGGCCGATCTGACGGTCGCCTTCAACAAATTCACGGATTCCTCGCTGAACGTCCTCGTCGTTCATGGCTGGAAGGGCACGGATGGCGCGGCCCAGCAGGCCGGGCTGCAGGAGTTGAACTTGAAAATCAAGGAGCGCTTCGACGCCGAAGGAATCCCGTTTGCGTTCCCGTCGCGAGCGGTCTATTTGAAGCAGGGCTCCGGCGGGAGCGCGGCGCAGAAATCAGGGCCAATTCATGAAGGGGTGGGGACGGCTCGTCCCCAGTTAGATCGCTGAAACTCCAGAGAACCGGGGACGAGGCCGTCCCCGCCCCGATATCGCCGCCTTCATGAATCAGCGCGGCGCGGAAATAGGCCCGGCCACTTCCTGCTTTCGATTTTAGCCCGATGAATTAAGCTCGCCCCCTATGGATTGGCTGGCGCACTTGATCTTCCCCGGAGGCAAATTTCTCGGGATCGCCTGGAGCGTTTGGAAGGTGATCGGGTGGCTGGGCAACGCCGCTTTCTCATTGCGGTTTCTGATTCAGTGGTATGCGACCGAGAAGAAGAAACGGGTGGTGGTGCCGACCACATTCTGGTGGATGAGCCTGACCGGGTCGCTGCTCTTCCTCATTTACTCGCTTCACCGGCGGGATTCGGTCTTCATCTTTGCGTACGCCTTCAATTGGATCCCGTACATCCGGAACCTGGTGATCCACTCCCGACATGAGGACGCGCACGTGGATTGCCCGGGTTGCGGAAAATCCTGCCCGCCCGAATCCAACTTCTGCGCCTCCTGCGGGGCGAAGCTGCCCGGAAGGGAACGCGGAGTGGCCTGAGGGACTACTTTTTCAGATCGGAAGCCGGAGCCTCCGCGGGAGCCGCCGGGTTCAACTTGGAGGCGGTGGAGTTGGTGTTCATCCGGTACTTGGCCATGATCGGCGCGAAATCCGGATGAGTCCGGCCATACTCGGTGAGTTTGGCCATGAACGCATTGATGGTCGGCTCCTCTTTCTCGGACGCCGCCGTCATTTGCCTGGCCTGCGGCCGGATGGCATCCAGATCCTTGCCCGTGCGCCTGACCTGGAAACCCACGAAAAACGCCAGCGTAAAACTCAGCACGATCAACCCCATCAGCAGGAGGGTCGTCCGCCGCTGCAGTTCCCCGCACAGTTGTTTCAACTCCGCCACCTCGGAGGAGTCCGTCATTCTGTTTTCGAGTTCGCTCATAGGTTTACTTGGCGGCAGGTCTGTTCGTTGTCGCACCCGGAGCCGTTCTGGTCACACGCACCCCCACCGTTTCCAGGATGGGATCAATCCCCCTGTCATGCCTGCTGTATTCCACCAGATCGTTCAGGAGCACGTTCAAGACGTTGTGCGTGCTTTGATATCTGGAGATCTCCGTCTGGCACGTGCGGAATTCCTTCGTCTGGAAAAAGAATTTGACGGAGAAAAACATCGATAGAATCAAGCCCGCTGCCAGAACCCAGGTCAGGATGGTCGTCATTGATTTGTTCTTCATAACAGGACCGCACTGTAGCGGGTTCCGATGAATTGTCCATCGCATTTTTTGCGGATGGCCAAGGGGGGCTTTCCCCGTGCCCATCCGCCACTCCCTTCTCGACTTTCCCCTTCCCATCCACATCCTTTTCCCCATGCGCGTTCATTTCTTCGGAGCCACGCGGACGACGACGGGCTCCATGTACCTCCTGGAGATCAACGGCAAACGGCTGCTGCTGGAATGCGGCCTCTTCCAGGGCCGGCGCGATGAATCCATCGAGCGCAATCGCACCTTTCCCTTCGACCCGAGGCGGGTGGATGCCGTGGTGCTCAGCCACGCGCACATCGATCATTGCGGCAACCTTCCCAACCTGTGCGTGCAGGGCTTCGAGGGCAACATCTACTGCACCTTCGCCACCCGCGACCTCGCCAGCATCATGCTCGAGGATTCGGCGCAGATTCAACGTGACGACGCCGCGTTCGTTTCCAAAAAGCGCTCCCGGCGCGGCTTGCCCCCCGTCGAGCCGCTGTATTCGGCCAGGGACGCCGAGAAAGCCGTCCGGCAGTTCGTGGCCATCAACTACGACCGGCCCTTTACGGTGGCGGATGGCGTGACAGTCACCTTCCGCGACGCGGGTCACATCCTGGGCTCGGCCCAGGTGGTCTTGGATATTCGCGAGAACGGCCGGGTGTTCCGCCACCTGTTCAGCGGCGACGTCGGCCGCGGGGGCGACGACATCCTCCGCGACCCGGAGCGGGTCGAGAACGTGGATTATCTGCAGATTGAGAGCACGTACGGCGGACGCGAGCATACGGCCAAGGCCAATGCCAACGCCGACGTCGGCCGGCGGGTCAGGGAAACGCTGGATCGCAAAGGCAAAGTCATCATTCCCTCGTTCTCCGTCGGCCGGACCCAGCAGATTGTTTACACGCTGCACCAGCTCACCCTCGCCGGGCAACTGCCCAAAATTCCGATTTTCGTGGACAGCCCGCTGAGCGTGAATGCCACGGAGATTTACCGCCTTCATCCGGAATGTTTCAATGAAACCATCTACCAATTCCTGCGCGAAAAGGAAAACCCCTTCGGCATGGAAAACCTCACCTACATCCGCGAGCTGGCGCATTCGATCAAACTCAATGACCTCAAAGAACCCGCCATCATCATCAGCGCGTCGGGGATGGCCGAAGCCGGCCGCATCCGCCACCATCTGAAAAACAACATCGGCGATCCGAAGAACCTGATCCTGTTTGTCGGCTATTGCGCCGAGCACACGCTGGGCGCGCAGATTCTGGCCGGCCAAAACCCGGTCAACATTTTTGGCGAGCCACAACAGGTCCGGGCGCAGATCGCGTCGCTCGATTCCTTTTCCGGCCACGCGGACCGGAACGAACTGCGCCGCTACGTCGAGGCGATCTCCGGCGACATCAAAAAGGTGTGCGTAATCCACGGGGAAGAATCCCAGGCGCTGGCGTTTGCGGACACGCTGCGCGCCATGAAGCCGAAAGCCCAGGTCATCGTGCCGGTCTATCAACAGGTCGTGGAGGAAGGACAGGACGGATGAAAGTGGTGGGCGCTGAGGGACTCGAACCCCCGACCTACTCGGTGTAAACGAGACGCGCTAACCACTGCGCCAAGCGCCCTAACCACTTATCCACAGATAGTTGGAACGAATCTATGGCAAACTGAAAAGTCTTGTCCCCCCTGTATTTTGGGAGTGGCCGACAAAAGGCAAGCACCCTGCCACAGCACGCGGCAGTTGCTCGGAAAGATCCCAAATTTTCCAGGGCTGTATCGTCATTCGGTCAACGACATCTACTATGGTTGTAAAAAAGTCGCTGGCAAGTGGAAAGACCACTTCCTCGACACCACCGACCGCAAGAGAGCGGTAACTGGCTCCCCCTGAACCCTCTAGAAACAATGTTTCCCTCTTTTACGACTACGACACCGACTTTGGGGTGTATTCTGTTGTCCTCGCCATGAGATTTTGCAGCTTCTGCGATAGCTTGACGCATGAAATGCAGATCAAGCTCAATTTTGTCGAGCTGGGCTTTTGCTCTCTCAGCCTCAGCTTTGGTGAATTGGGTCGTAGCCATAACACTTTAAGTAATCATCCTTGTTTCTTGCCTGCACGCGGGTCGGACAATCCTGACACATTGAAGTCTGGATTTTGCCATTCGTTGGCAGAAAAACTACTGTCGGCCCGTTTTGTCCAGAGTTTCATTTATTACCCCACCTTCTCATGCGCTGATGCCCCGTTGGTGGGTGAATAAAGGCGGCGCACAGCAATCAAGCATTTGCTGTCTGAGGGTGCCGAAAATGCCCGGGCGACGACGCCAAGGAGGTGCGGGTGGGGAACCCGACGGAAGAAACGCACGTCACCCGGACTGTCTTGCAAGTCATCTTCTAGCAAAATGTCCGCGACACGTAAAGTTTGATATTCTCCCAGGAACGCTTGCCCTTGCAAGAGCAAAAAAGAGCCACAGCATGTTGCATTATTGTTACTAAGATTCTCTTGTAATTCATGAAGCATGGCTAACACTCGGCTCGGAGGCTGAATTCGTCTTCACTGGAGAGTTCGGCAAGTGAGAACCAAGAATGGAGCTCTTATGATGACTTTGCGAAAAGGAGTGTTGGAATTCTTGATGCTTCTGGCGTTAGATATGGCCTTCGCGCCCCAAACACAGACGAACGCCCAGACCGTTCAAGCGGGCACCTTCGTTGTTCAGATTGCGTATCTACAACCGGTCCAGTCCGTTCCCGAGTTTGGCACTTTCTGGCTTGCCTCTGATTGTCAGCAGTCAGGAGCTGATGCGCCGCCGTATCCCGGGTACCCCATCGCGGCAAGTCCCGCGCCAGTCTATTCGTTTGGAGTGGATGGAGTTTTTCTCGTGGACGATATTGTATTGTTGGGACACTCACATACTTGATTCTGTGGTTCTTCTTGAATATCCCATTCAGGCGGTGGCTGGGGCTGATCTGCATTTGCGCCTTCTGGCTAGTTGTTTTGTCCGCAATGAACTCCGGGATCAGTAAATGGTAAGGACCTTTCAAATGAATGCCTCTTCAACCCGCTACAGTCGTTTGGAGATATTAATCCTCGTAGGGGCCATTATTGCCATTGACCCATTCCTAAATATAGTCGCTGCCGATGGAGCCGATATCAGCATGATCCGCATGCGTCTGAACACGCCAGCCTACAGGAACGCTGCTACGCAGATCATCATTGATGAAGTGAACCAGTTCTGCCGCGAGGTGAAGCTTCCAGAACGTCTCCCCATTTCAACCAATGACTTGACTGAGGCGAGCATTACCGCGCCGCTTATGTCAGACAGTGCTGGTATGTTAGGGACGATTAGCACCACAAATTACCATTACTTTGCTTCGCGCAACAATAAACTGAGTTCCGTCGTCCGGAATTTTGGGCCGTCTGATGCATTGCGGGCTGCCTACCTCGATGACCTAAAGCGTCGCTATTTATGGCCAAACACCTCAGTCGATACCAACGCCGCCTACAAGCTTGCGACTCAGTGGTTGGCTGCTGCCTCGGTCGATGTGAGAGCCTTAGAGCGGGATTCTCAAGTCGAAATACGCGAATGGAACGTAGGCAATCAGTTTGTGCCGCTGTATTGGGTTCGGTGGATACAGCCGTTCGCCCGCCGGGGCAATTTTCTCATGCCGATCAAAAGCACTGACATCGTTGCTTCCATCGAATTGGTCGAGCCAGAACATCTCCTCCTCCAGATGCACGTCGAAAAGCCTCAATACATAAACCGCCACCGCTTGGTTGTTCCAAATCGTGAAGAATTATTGCAGCAAACAGATAATCCACAATTGCGTGAGATGTGGTTTACAACAAAGGCTTACAAAGCCGCTGCGCTTCAGGCGATGCTCAGCGACGTCAATAGGGTATGCACAGATCTCCATTTACCAGAGAAGCTTCCTGTCGAAACGGGTGATCTGACCGAGATTAGAATCGAAACGCCATTTTTTTCTGACCATCAACATCGATTCGCCACAATTTGCACTTCCAATTACGTGTATGCTGCGAATATTGGCAACAAGCTCTGCTACATAAATAAGAACTTTCGCGAGCAAGATGAATCGAGATTCCTTCTTGGAATCAAAAGCAGATACACTGCTTCAATGAGCGAAGCGAACACCTTGCAGGCGTATGTCATCGCAACGCAGTGGCTGGCCTCCGCTTCGATTGACGTTGCGGCCCTTGGACGTGATTGCCATGTCGAGAGCACACCTTGGAGTCTGGACAAAAACCAATGTGTACCCCTTTACACATTCCGCTGGATACGTGGGCAGGAGGAGGAGATTGCGACCGTTGAGGTTCTTGAACCCGAGCGACTGTTGCTTAAGCTTTGGGTGGAAAATGCCGATTACATAAAGCGCAGGAGCCTGGCCTTGCCTAATCGTGAATCCCTTTTAGCGCAGACGAATGCTCCGTTAAGCCACGCGCAATAACCATGCTCGTTTAAAGAAGATTCTGTCTGGCACTTTTCTCCCAATCAGTCATTGGAATTTGACTTCCCGGATGTTCTGATTATAATGCTTATTATAATATGACTCATCCGTTGAAAATTCGTCAGGTTGGCAGCTCCCTGGGATTGATTCTCCCCAAAGAGGTGACCAATGACCTCAACGTCGGAGAGGGCGACACCATCTTCCTCACGAAAGGGGAGGAGGGCTTTCGTGTCGTCGCCAATGACCCCGGTTTTCCAAAGGCGATGGAATCCTATAAGAAAATCGCCCGGCGCTATCGGAACACATTCAGGGAACTGTCAAAATGACCGAACCTGTCTGGCTGTCCCGCGCCCAAATCGAAGCCATTCACGACGACCAGTTGCAGCAGCATGGCGGATTGGCCGGCATCCGCGCGCCGGAGGGCCTGGAATCGGCACGCGCGCGCCCGCTCAATCTCTTTCTGCACGAGAAGACTGATCTGGCGGCCCTGGTGGTTACCTATGCCCACGGCATCATCAAGAATCATCCGTTCCTGGACGGAAATAAGCGCACAGCCTTTGCCGCCGCCGCGGTTTTTCTGGATATGAACGGGGTGGAGATCACGATGACCGAGCAGGAGGCCACCGTCATGGTCCTGAGCCTGGCCGACGGGTCGATAACCCGGAAGCAGTTTACGGAGCTCCTGCGGCAGCACTCGCGCAAGATCAAGGGCGGATAGTTTTCTGCACTTGGAGCCCGATCGGCATCCCTCGCACAATAAAGGTTATGTCTTGTGATTTGGTCTGGCCATGCAGGGGTGTGCTGTCTCGGTCAGCCGGCGCATCCGGGCTGGAAGACGGATTGATCCGGCGGCGGCGCTTCACATTTTTCTTCCCGTCGCGGCCGGCGGGCTTAAGATCGTGCGCCATGAAGACTTCTGGACCCCTCGCCCTGAGCGAGTTGATCTCGCCGGCGACAATCAATCTCGATTTGAAAGGCGCGGACCGCGAGGCGGTGCTCGACGAACTCGTCCGCCAGGTCCCGGCCATCCGCAACGACCCGGAGGCCCGCGCCACGCTGCTCCGCGCCTTGCACGAACGCGAACAACTCCACAGCACCGGCATCGGCGACGGCGTCGCCCTCCCCCACGCCCGCAACGCGCTCGTCGGCCTCGTGGATCGCCCCGTCATCGTGTTCGGCCGCCACGCCCAGGGCATTCCTTACGACTCGATCGACGGCGCCCCGGCGCGGCTGTTTTTTCTGCTGGTGGCGCCGACGGTGACGCAGCATCTGGCGGTGCTCGCGCGCATCAGCCGGCTGCTGCGCGAGCCGAAGGTCCGGCAGGGTTTGCTGGCGGCCGGAAGCGCAGCGGAAGTGCTCGCGTTGATCCGTGAAGCGGAAGCGAGGCCGTAAGGAGATTAAATCGCACTGTCGCCCTGCTCCTCCGTCCGGATTCGCAGAGCATTTTCCACCGGCAACACGAAAATCTTGCCGTCCCCGATTTTGCCGGTGTGGGCGGCCTTGGCAATCGCCTCCATCGCCGGCTTGATTTGCGCGTCGGCCAGGATGACTTCGATCTTCACTTTCGGCAGGAAATCGACGGTGTATTCGCTGCCGCGGTAAATCTCGGTGTGGCCCTTCTGGCGGCCGAAGCCCTTGACTTCGGTCACCGTCATGCCCTGGATCCCGATTTCGTGCAGCGCGTCCTTCACTTCGGTCAGCTTGAATGGTTTGATGATGGCTTCGATTTTCTTCATAGCGCGATCTTTCAGTCGTTGTAAGCCCTTTCGCCGTGTTGCGTCAAATCCAGCCCCGAATCCTCCTCTTCGGGCGAGACGCGCAGACCGACCAGCGCATCCACCACCTTCAAGATAAGGAAGGTGGCCGACGCGGCCAGCGCCACCGTGAACAAAACACCGCGAAATTGATTGAACACCTGCCCGGGGCTGCCCGCCAGCGACAGCACCTTGCCGCCGGATTGAAAGGTGTTGGCAATGGACGCGTTGACCGAGGCGTCGGCGAAGACACCGAGCAACAGCAGCCCCACGGTGCTGCCCACGGCGTGCACCCCGAAAACGTCCAGTGAATCGTCGTACCTGAAGCGGCTCTTCAGCCGTGTCACGGCAAAATAGCAGACCACTCCGCCCGTCAGGCCGATGAGGAAGGCGACTGGAACGGTGACGAAGCCGGAGGCGGGGGTGATGGTGGCGAGCCCGGCCACCATGCCTGAAGAGACTCCGAGAACGCTCGGCTTGCCTTTCAACAGCCATTCTGCTCCAGCCCACCCCAGCGCCGCGGCGGCCGCGGAAAAGTGCGTGGCGGCAAAGGCGCTGCTGGCCAGGGCGCCGGCATTCAGGGCGCTGCCCGCATTGAATCCAAACCATCCCACCCACAGCAGGCCTGCGCCGATGAGACTCAACACCACGTTATGCGGCGGCATGGGCTCATGCGGGAAACCCGTGCGCCGGCCCAGCACCAACGCGAAAACCAGGGCCGACACCCCCGAGCTGACATGAACCACCGTGCCGCCCGCAAAATCCAGAACCGGATAACGTCCGCCCAGCGCCCAGTTGAACAATCCGCCGGTCCCCCACACCATGTGACACAACGGGAAGTAAACCACCGTCATCCAAAGCACCGTGAACAACACATACGCGCTGAATCGGATTCGCTCGGCGATGGCGCCGCTGATCAACGCGGGCGTGATGATCGCGAACATCATTTGAAACAGCATGAAACTCTGCTGCGGAACCGTTCCGGCGTAATCGCTGTTCGGCGCGCCGCCGACCCCTTTGAGCAGAAAATATTGAAACGGATTTCCGCAGAACGCGTTGCCCTTGCCGAACGCCATGCTGTAGCCGTAAACCATCCACAGCGTCGATACGATCGCCATCAGAATCAGACTGTGTCCCATCGTCGAGAGGACGTTTTTGCGGCGCACCAACCCGCCGTAAAAGAGGATCAGACCCGGCGCGGTCATCATCAGCACCAGCGCCGAACTGGCCAGCAGCCACGCGTTGTCGCCGGAATTGATGGGTGACGTCGCCGGCGCGGCGGTCGCCGCCGACAGAGCCGCCCCCGGTTCCAATCTGGGCGGGCTTTCAGCGGCAAAACAGGTCGGGATCAGCGCGGTGCACATTCCAAGCAACAAGAGTGCTGCGAGGACCCTTCGGAGATGTTGGGTGCTCATGAGCGCTCCTGTTAGACCACTTTGAACAGAATGTGTCTACACATGTATTGGCCGCTTCCAGAGCATAATAAGGTCAGTGAGATTCGCCGGGAAAACCCTGCTGTCGCAAGGCGTCGAACAAGACCAGGGCGACGCAATTGGATAGATTCAGCGAACGGGCCCGCGGATTGAACATGGGGATGCGCACCCATCGGCTGCGGTTTTCCTCCAGCAATTGTTTGGGCAACCCCGCGGTCTCGCGGCCAAAGACGAGGTAATCCTGGGGCCGGAAATCGGCTTCGGTGTAAAGCCGCGGTCCGTTCGATTCGATGAGCCACAGCCGCGCGGAGGCAGGCAACGTTTGGAAAAAGGCCGTCCAGCTTTTCCAGCGGTGCCATTCCACGTGTTCCCAGTAATCCATCCCCGCGCGCTTGAGCCGGGCGTCATCGAGCTCAAACCCGAACGGTTCGATCAGGTGCAGGACGCTCCGGGTGGCCGCGCATAACCGCGCCACATTCCCCGTGTTCGGCGGGATTTCAGGCTCAACAAGAACGACGTGCATGACCCGGTCAGATTTTTGATTTTTGATATTTAATTTTGGACCTTGGACTTTGGACTTTGGACTTTGGACTTATAAAACACCTTCCAGAGCACCAACCCGCGCGCCGGCGCGGTCATTCCCGCCACGCGACGGTCCTTCTTCGCCAGCATCCGCTTGATCTCGTCCGGCGGGAACTTGCCCAGCCCGGTCTGGACCAGCGTCCCGACGATGCTGCGGCACATCCGGTAGAGGAAGCCGTCACCCTCGATGATGAACTCGAACAAGGGGCCGCGCCGCCGGAGGTCGCATCGCGTCACCGTGCGCACGGTGGAGTCTCTCTCGTGACCCCGGCTCACGGCGAAGGATTTGAAATTGTGCCGCCCGATGAACAGCCTGGCGCCGCGGCGCATGGCTTCGAAATCGAGCCGGCGGGTGACATGCCAGGCGGCATGGCGAATCAACGGATTCATGGCCGGATGGTTCCATACACAATAGCGGTATTGTTTTCCTGTCGCGCCGAATCGCGCGTGGAATGTCGCGGGGACCCGCGTGGCGGAGGGCACGCGGATGTCTTGCGGCAGCCAGGCGTTGAGCGCCAGCGCCAGCTTGGTTGCCGTCATCGCGCACTCGGATCGCGGAACCTCGAAATGGGCGGCCATGCCGAGCGCGTGAACGCCGGTGTCCGTCCGGCTCGAGCTGTGGAGGCGCGGCCTGCTGGGGAACAGTTTGGCGAGGGCGGCTTCGACCTTTTCCTGAACGCCCGTGCCGGTCTTCTGCACCTGCCAGCCTTCATAACCCGAACCGTCGTAGGCGATCGTCAATTTGAATTTGATCATGCCACAGGGCGGAATCGTTAAATCGTTGAATCGTTGGGGGCGCGGCCACAACTGGCGATTGAACGTTTTACCAGTCTAACGGTTTAACAATTCAACGGTTTAACAATTCAACGGTTTAACGATCCAACGATTTAACAATTCAACGCTTCACCGAATCCAAATAACTTTGCAATAGAATCGCCGCTGCGGTTTTGTCCACCATTTGCTTCCGCTTCTCGCGCCGGACGCCGCCCTGGATCAGGAACCGCTGGGCCTGGGCCGACGTCAGCCGCTCGTCCCAGGTCTGAACCGGAACCGCAACGGCGTCCTGGAGCGCCGCGATGAACTCTCGCACCTTCAGCGCGGCCGGGCCATAACTGCCGTCCATGTTCCGGGGCAGCCCGACCAGGATGGACTCCACCTCCTTCTCCCGGATGAGGTCCTTCAATCGGGTGAGAAATCCGGCGAACGGCTCCGCAGGAATAAACTCCAGCGGCTGCGCGATCATTTTCAACTCGTCGCTGACGGCGACGCCGATCCGCTTGGTTCCGTGGTCGAGGGCGAGGATTCTCATATGGCGCGGCGCTTTCGATCTCGCTCCAACGCGGCCTCCAACAGTTCAGGAGAAGCAAAGAAGTTGGTCCGCCTCAGTTTGGCGATTGCTTCGGGAAGTTCCATTAGTTTCAATTCGGCTGCACGCTCGAGAACACCCACTGTCCCGATTGCAGGAATGCCCAACCGTCGGGCCGCCGCGCGACCGTCCAGGTCGTCCATTAACACGCCGGACGCCCGGATCTGCAATGCAAGCAGCAAAGCTTCCGATTCGCCCTGGTGCAGGCCGCGAATAGGCTGCAGTTGTGCCACTGGTTCAATTGACAGCCACGATTTCTCCAAGCCGATCCAGGTCCGCACCATTTCAGGAGCACCGCGATCCAACAATTCGTTACGGACACCGGCCGGAATAACAACTCGATCAAAAAGTTTCTCCAGAAGGTCGGCACAATCGATGAGAACAAGATAGAGAAGGGGGCCGGCGTCAGCGACCACGATACTGTTCATTTATTTGCCGAGTTGACGCAGCCGTTCGATGTCAGAAGCAAATTCCTCCGCTTCAGAAGGGCGAAACGCCTGGGCTTCCTTGAGAAACCGATCCGTCTGCCAGCGGTCGAGGCCAAGGATTTCTCCCGCCTGAGCGTGGGTGATATTGCCGGCCCGATACGCCTGTGCAACAAGAGCTTCGACAGCTCGACGGGATAGCGTCTTGGGATCGGCCCCCAGAGCAGTGACGAGAGCATCCGGAAGCGAGATTTCGATGGTCGCAGACATAATTACCAATCTTCGCCGTCACACTACCACAGGAACTGCGATGCTGTCGAGATCGCCGAGCACCCAAGCCACAGCGCCACAGCGCCCCGCGCGCATTGGGTTCTGCGGCCAAGGGCGAGAATGCGGATGACTTAATGTTTATGGCTCGATGCGATCGCCTCCAAATCGCATGGTCGCAACTGTGACTTGGCAGCGTTAACGTGAATCCCATGACCTGCGAGTTCGGCCTGGACTTCCGAACGAAAATCGACTGACCCAGATGGATGAATCACCGCCTTCCGAATCATCATTTTGAGATCCACCGGAATCAATTTGTACTCGGGCATTTCCGCAACACCATCACCAATTATAGTCAATAACCTGAGCTCACGCTCACGTGCGTAAGATCTGTCTTTTGCGCTAAACGGGGCTGTATATGACCAGTCAGGCCGTGGCTGTTCTGCTGGATAATAAAGTTGTCGGCGGGCTTCCACCGGCTGTCCGTGAATTGCAGCTAACAAATGCCCGACCGTGCTCTGCAAAGCGATTGAACGAGGGTTGTCGCCGATAAACGAATGCCACATCCACGCCAATTCTCTAACGCGAATACTCCAACAGTGGACAAATGTCTTCCGTCTGAGGACTTGATTTGTTCCTTGAAGTTGCTGCCAATAATCCTCTCCCTCCCGGATTTTGAAACCAGAACCATCCATCAATTCGTGAACGACCGGGGTCATCTGATGAGCATTTGCCTCCGAATACATCCCATCATTTTTGTCCGATTGCCGATCGAGGCGTGTGAACCAAATCGCCCTGTTCAGTAGCAACTTTTGGAAGTAATCGAATCGAACATAGTGCCACACCACTGTGTCCGGCGGTGGAAGAATGAGGGGATTGTCCGAATCCGCAACCGGCACGCTTGATAGAACGCTATTGTTTCTCCTATCAACCAACCCGATACTCATTGAGCTTTGCGGAACATCTTCCATCTTTCGCGCGTCTGCATTCAAAGTTGTCGCATCACCCTGGCCGCCGCCTTCACCGTTTTCTCGATGTCCGCCTCGCTGTGAGCGGTGGAGATGAAGCCGGCTTCGAATTGGGACGGCGCGAGGTAAATGCCCTCGTTCAACATCCCGTGAAAATACTTCTTGAACCGGTCGCGGTCGCTCTTCATGGCGTCGGCGAGGTTGTGGACCGGTTCACCGGTGAAATACGCGCAGAACATCGAGCCGCAACGATTGAACTGCACCGCCACACCGGCGGATCCCGCCGCGTCGCGCATCCCGGCTTCGAGCAGGGCGCCCAGCATCTCCAGGCGGGCGTAGCTGTCCTGGCTGCGTTCGCGAGAAGGCGGCGCTTTCCCATGAGCGCTTTCACAAACGCGGCCATTGAGTTCCTCCAAGGCCGCGATCCCCGCCGCCATCGCCACCGGGTTGCCGCTCAGGGTTCCGGCCTGGTAAACCGGCCCGCCCGGCGCCAGACAATCCATGATCTCCGCCCGCCCGCCGAATGCGCCGACCGGCAGGCCGCCGCCGATCACCTTGCCGAAGCAGCTCAAATCCGGCGTGATGCCGAAGCGCTCCTGCGCGCCCCCGCGCGCGAGACGAAATCCGGTCATCACTTCGTCGAAGAGGAGCAGCGCGCCGTTCGCCCGGGTGATGTCGCGGAGCGATTCGAGATAGCCCGGCTTCGGCAGATACAGTCCGGCATTGCCCGGCACCGGTTCGACGATGATGCCGGCGATCTGGCCTTTGTGTGCGTCAAAGGCCGCCTCAACCGCGTCGGTGTCGTTGTACGGCAGCGCGAGGGTGTGCTGCGTGAAGGCCGCCGGCACGCCCGCGCTGTCGGGATGTCCGAAGGTCAGCGCGCCGGAGCCGGCTTTCACGAGCAGCGAATCCACATGCCCATGATAGCAGCCGTCGAACTTGATGATCTTGTCGCGCCGGGTAAACCCGCGCGCGAGGCGAATCACGGACATGCAGGCTTCCGTGCCGGAACTGGTCATCCGCACCTTCTGGACGCTGGGCACAAGCTCGCACATCATCCTGGCCAGGGTGACCTCACGCGGATTCGGGATGCCGAAGCTCGTTCCGTCTTCCGCCGCCGCCTGGACCGCGGCAATGATCTTCGGATGCGCGTGGCCGAGGATGGCCGGCCCCCAGCTCAGGACGTAATCGATGTATTCATTGCCGTCCACGTCCCAAACCCGCGACCCCCTGGCTTTGTTGACGAAAAAGGGCTGGCCGCCAACCGCGCGGAACGCGCGCACCGGCGAGTTCACGCCGCCAGGAATGTATTCCAACGCCTCGGCGAACAGTTTCTCGGACTGAACTCGTGTCATCGCAAACAAGCTAGTCAAAATCCGTTTGAATCCGCGAGCACTTTTGACTGAAACCCAAGAGGGATCGGGTTTCTTTCCAGCTGCCCACGGCTTTCCGACAGGATACAAACTCCGGAATCAATCTCAGCCGGAAGGATTCATGGGAAGGATTCCACCCGGAATACAACGGATCGTTTACCCCTCGCGATACCTCTGGGCAATCGGCATCCTGCGCCCGACTCCGAACGCCTTGGTCGTAACTTTCAACCCCGGCGCGGCCTGGCGCCGCTTGTATTCGTTCAGGTCGATCAGCCGGATCACCTTCCGCACCATCGCCTCGTCATGCCCGGCGGCGACAATCTCGGCCGCGGATTTTCCGTTCACGACATAGAGATCCAGAATCGCGTCGAGCGCGTCATAGGGTGGCAGCGAATCCTGGTCGGTTTGGTGGGGACGCAGTTCCGCCGAGGGCGGTTTGGTGAGGGACGATGCCGGAATGATTTCCCTTTCCCGGTTGATCCACGTTGCCAGGCGATAAACCAGGGTTTTCGGCACGTCGCTGATGACGGCCAACCCGCCGCACATGTCGCCGTAAAGCGTGCAGTAGCCGACCGCCAGCTCGCTCTTGTTGCCCGTCGTCAACAGCAGCGAGCCGAATTTGTTCGACAGCGCCATCAGGATCACCCCGCGCAGCCGGGCCTGGAGATTCTCCTCGGTTGTGTCTTCCGGCCGGCCGTCGAAAACCGGATCGAGCTCCGCCTTGACCGTCTCGAACGCCTTCCGGATTGGGAGGATGTCATACCGGATTCCCAGGCGCTCCGCCAAGGCGCGGGCGTCGTCCATGCTATGTTGCGAGGAGAATTGCGACGGCAGCGAGATGCCGCGCACGTTGTCCCTGCCCAGCGCGGCGACCGCCAGGCAGGCCGTGACGGCGGAATCAATCCCGCCGCTGAGTCCCAACACGGCGCGATCGAAACCGCACTTGTGAAAATAGTCGTGGAGGCCGAGCACCAGCGCGCGATAAACCGCCTCCTCGGGACGCAATTCCAGCGGGTCCACGCCCGCCGATGAATCCGTGTCCACGACCAGGAAGTCCTCGGCAAATTGATTTCCCTGCGCGATCAGGCGGCCGGCTGCATTGAACACCAGGCTGCACCCGTCGAAGACGAGTTCATCGTTTCCGCCCACCTGGTTGCAGAACACGACCGGCCGGCCCGTTTTGAGCGCGAGGCTGCGCAGCATCTCATGGCGGGTCTTGTTCTTCCCCAGGTGCCACGGAGAAGCGGAGCTGTTGAAGATGATTTGTGCCCCGGCTTCCGCCAGTTCCACGGGCGGATTGCGCCGATACCGCCGTTCCGGCCAGAAATCCTCGTCGTTCCAGATGTCTTCGCAGATCGTCAGCGCGATCCTTTCGCCTTTGAAATCAACCGGGGCGTTTTCCGTCGCCGCCTCGAAGTAGCGGTCTTCGTCGAAAACATCATAGGTGGGCAGAAGAGACTTCGCCCGCGTGGCCGCGATCCTGCCGTGCTGCATGAGCGCGACGGAATTGGTCATTCCGCGACCCGGCCGGGCCTTGTTTTCGCCCACGAACCCGGCGACCAGGGCGGTTTCGCCGGTCGCCGCCGCCAGCCGGTTCAGCCCCTCGATGTTCCGGGCGACAAAGCGCCGCTTCAGCAGCAGATCGCGCGGGGGATAGCCAGTGACGCACAACTCGGGGCAGACAACGATGGCGGCCCCCGCCTCGATGCCGCGACGGTAGGCGGCGAGAATCGCAGCTTCATTGCCGGCGAAATCGCCCACCGTGCTGTTCAGTTGTGCCAACGCGACTTTCATCGCCGCGACAGCCTACGGCCTCCGGCTGAACGTGTCGATCAGCGTACCGCGTTCCGTACGCACGGTCATTCCCTCGTGAATATGATGCCGCTGGAACCAGCCTTGGGAGGTTTCCAGCGCGAAGTGGATGTTGGCCGCGGCGGAAAACACGGTGTTGGTATCCTGCGGCTGCAGGTCGTGGATTTCCTGGATGACACCGTCCGGGTCGATGTAGGCGACGGACAACGGCAGGAAACAGTTCTTCATCCAGAAGGACGCCCGTTCGGTTGGGAACACGAAAACCATCCCTTCGTTCTCCGCGATGTTGGTGCGAAACATCATGCCCGTGCGTTCCTGATCCTCCGTCAGCGCCATCTCGGCGGTCAGGCGTTCCGGCCCGAGCCAGAGCTGGATGGCGGCCAGTCTCGGTTGCGCGTGCGTGGGTTCGGAAAGATCGATGCCCGGCTCCGCCGCGTGCTGCGGCTTGCTGCAACCGGCAACGGCGGCCAGGCCGATGAGCAGTCCTACAAATGCGTGCTGGAACTTCATGTCCGGAAAGATGGACAAAATGTGTCCACTTTTCAACCCAGACTTCTCCACGCGCCTGCGAAGTTTCCAATCCCGAATCGGCAGCGCATCGGGACAATGAACCCTTGCAGCCGCCAATTTGAATTGGCGGATCTGCCTCGCAGTAGCGATCTGCACCGCTTCACAACGGCGCCTGCGGAAGCCCGGTTCATGGAGCGCCCGCCGGAAAAAGGTGGCGGTTGGGTGAACATTTTGGCGCGCGCTGCGTCCAATGGGGCATGAGACGGCAGGGTGATTGAACGCTATGAAAATGATTTTCGCGCATTTCGAACACGGGTTGCATGCCATGGGCGGCGGTATTGGGCTTTCGATACTGGCCCTGATCCTTCTTTTTCTCCTTACGATTCTTCCGCGCGTCGAGAAACCGGACGGCAAAAAATAGCGCCGGCCAGGCCGGGCGACAAAGCGGTTCACGCCGAACGTGGAATCAGGTGAATCTGCGGCGCCTTCACCAGCGCCACAACGCGGTCCCCGGTTTCAAGCGCCAGTTCCTCGCCGGCCTGCCTGGTTAACAACACCGTGAGGGTGAATCCACAGTCTGCTTCGACCCGCAGGAACGGGCCTTCGCGGGTCACGGACCGGACGGTCGCCGCCAGATGATTGCGCGCGCTGCTCGGACTGTCGCCCCCTTTCAGCAGGATGACATCCTCGGCGCGGATGCAAACGTAAACCTCACGGGTGTTCGGGGGAAGATTTCGCTCCACGGCAGTCAGCAGGGCCGAGCCGACCGCCACGGTCACAAGGTCATCGGCGGTTTTCACGATGAGACCCGGCTGGACGGTTTCGACCGTGAAGAGGCCCGCGACCGCGAGGTTGGCCGGACGGCTGAACACCTCCTGCACAGTGCCGGTTTGAGCCACCCGGCCATCGATCAAAACGACCATTTCATCGGCCAGGGCGAGAGTCTCGAAGCGGTCGTGTGTAACGTAAAGCATCGGCAGGTGAAACTCATCGCGGATGCGTGCCAGGTACGGGAGGATGCGCCTTCTCAAGTTCAAGTCGAGGCTGGACAGCGGTTCGTCCAGCAGGAGCAGGCGGGGTGACGCGAGCAACGCGCGCGCCAGGGCCACGCGCTGCTTTTCGCCGCCCGAGAGGTCCGTGACGCCGCGCCGGAGAAGCGGCTGGATTTCCAGGATTTCGAGGATGCGCTCGAAGCCAAACAAGGGGCTTGTGGCGCCGCCCGATTTGCACCCATAGCGGAGATTTTCGCGCACGGACAGATGCGGGAACAACGCCAGGTCCTGTGGAACATAGCCGATGCCGCGATGCCGCGTGGCCACGGACACGCCTTGCACCGTGTCGGTCAGGACCTGGCCGCCGAGTTGAATGAAAGCGGACTGGGCCCGGCGCAGTCCGGCCACGAGATCCAGCAGCGATGTCTTGCCCGCGCCGGACGGGCCGAAAACCGCCGTGATGCGGCCGTGGAACTCGGCGTCCATTTCGAGGGAGAATCCGCCCAGCGAAAGCCGGATGTGGCGCAGCAGAAGGCTCATGGCTTCCGGCGCGCCTTGCGCAGCAGAAGTTCACTGCCCCACACCGCCAGGAATGCCAGCGCCACCGACACGCCCAACAATCGAAATGCGTGCGCATCCTGTCCAAGCTGCACGTTTTGAAAAATGGCGAGCGAGAGCGTCGAGGTCTTGCCCGGAATGTTGCCCGCGACCATGATGGTCGCTCCGAACTCGCCCAGAGCCCGTGCAAAGGCGAGAATCATCCCGCCGACGATGCCGCGCGAAGCCAGCGGGAGTGTGATCGTGCAAAACACGCGAAGATTTCCCGCGCCGAGAGTGCGGGCGATCTGCTCCAACCGCGGATTCACTTCCTCGAACGCGACCCGCGCCGAGCGCACCAGCAACGGCAGCGACATCACGCTCAGCGCCAGCAACACCCCGCGCCAGGTGAACACCACGTCCAGGTCCAACCGGTCGTGCAGGAAGCCGCCAATCGCGCCGCGGCGCCCGAACAGTTTCAGCAGGATCAAGCCGGTCGCCACGGGCGGCAGGACCAGCGGCAGGGAAATCAGGGTCTCGACGAGCGATTTGCCCGGCCAGTCGCGGCGCGCCAGAAGCCACGCGGCGGGCAACCCCACCGGCAGGATGGCCAGGCTGCTCAGGGCTGCCACCCACGCCGTGAACCAGACGATCTGCCACTCCTGGGCTGTCATGGGGGCGAACCCGGCTTAAGGACGACAAAACCGTGCCGTTCAAAGACCTTTCCGGCTTCTTCGGTCGCGAGATGCTCGAGAAATGCTTTCGCCGCCTCGAGTTGCTTCGATCCCCTGACAACCGCCGCCGGATAACGGATGTCCGGGGTGTCCCCGGCCGGGATCTGGCAGGCGACTTTAACCTTCCTGGAAATGGCCGCGTCGGTTTTGTAAACAATCCCCGCCTCCACGTTGCCCGCCTCCACGGCGGCGAGAGCGCCGCGGACGTTTTCCGTCGGAACCACCTTCGCTTCGACGGCGGACCAGAGGTGCTGCTTCTCGAGATACTCCCTTGCGTAAATGCCGGCGGGGACAGAGTTCGGTTCGGCAAGCGCGAGCCGTTTCACCTTGTCCGTGGCAAGGTCTTTGGGACTCACGATGACCGCGCCTCCGTCGGCGGCAACGACGATCACCAATGAATTCGACAGGAAACTCTTGCGGGTTTCCTTCAGAATCAGCCCCTTCCCTTCCAGCCGGTCCATCTTGGCTTCGTCGGCAGCGAAGAAAATATCGGCAGGCGCGCCTTCCTCGATCTGCCGGGCCAGGGTGCTCGATGCGCCAAAGTTAAAAATGATTTTGTCGGCGGACCTGGCTTCGTAGGCGGCGGCGATTTCATTGAGCGATTCGGTGAGGCTGGCGGCCGCAAACACGGTGACTTCCGCCGCGTGGAGGGGCGGCCACAGAGCCAAAAGCGCGAGCCCTGTCAGGACGGCAACGATCCGCTGTTTCATCCTGGATTCGGGAAATGTCGCTGGAACCGTTGAGCGGGCGCCCGGCGGCCCGGCCGCCGGGCAGGCAAGCCCGGTGGTGGAGGAAATGAACAACCAAAAGCCAGCGACCGCATGGCGCAAAACAACAACAAACCGCCGGCGGAAGCCAGCCCCAAATTCGACGTATGGCAAAATGGGCCTGGTGACCTCGGATCTTTTTGACGCCCTGAAGCGCCCCGGCACGCAAGCGATACTGATCGTTGCGATTTCAGCACGGGTTGCCATGGGCTGCTTTTTCTTCGCTCGCCGATGGGTTGACGGCGACGAGACAGGCTGACGGCGTGACGCGAGACCGGGCAGACAAGGCCAAAGCGTTGGCCCGGGTCCTCGGCCACGCTCGAAGGCCGCTCCAAATGCAGAATGCAAAGGGCGCGGATTTTGAGCAGTCGCGCGGTGAAATGAAAACCGCGCCGGGGGGATTTCCGCATTTTTTTGTCGCCGTGTTCCAAGGCGAGGATCAGGGCCAATTCATGAGGGGGTGGGGACGGCTCGTCCCCAGTGAGATTGCGGAAACTCCAGAGAACCGGGGACGAGGCCGTCCCCGCCCCGATATCGCCACCTTCATGAAGTAGCCCTGGGCGAGGATTTGGGCACTACAGTTGGAATTGACGAGCGAGGTTGGGAAGTGCTAAAAACTATTCTGCCATGAGAATCGCAATTTGCCTGTGCCGGCTTTCCCTGAGTGCAATGGTGTTATTCGGCGCCACCAACGCCAATGCTCAGGCAGCGAACCTTTGGGTTTACACCAACGGACTCGTCAACGGGTTCGCGGATTGGAGCTGGAACTCCACCCGGAATCTCATGAACACCAACCCGGTCCATTCGGCGAGCCACTCCATCGCCGTCACAATCACTGCCGGCGGGGGTGCGCTCCGCTTCCAAAGCACGGCAGCCACCTTGTACCCGGGAGACTATACTGAAGTGTCGTTTTGGATCAACGGCGGGTGGAGTGGCAATCAATTGTTGGGAGTGCAAGCCGTTGCCAATAATGCCCCGCTCAACGCCGGAGTTCTGCTCGCGCCGTTGGCTCGAAACGGCTGGCAGCAGTACATCATTCCTCTCTCCGCGCTGGGGGTGACCAGCAATTCGGCTCTCAGCGGCTTTTGGATTCAGGACACGAGCGGCGGTCCTCAGCCGGTTTTTTACGTCGATGATGTCGATTTTGTCGCCGTCACAACCCCGCCCACGACCGCACACCTCACTCTGGACTCCACACGGATTGTCCGGAAGGCGGAGGCCCGCTGGTTCGGCCTGAACACCGCGGCGTGGGATGGCTATCTTGACAGCACCGACACCGTATCCGCCCTGGCCGAACTCGGCACCCAGGTCTTGCGTTGGCCCGGCGGCAGCTGGGGCGATATCTACCACGAGTACGCGCCTCCGAACTCCAACTATGGCTCTTACACAACCAATTTCATCCACATCGCCACCAACGCACACGCCCAGGTATTCATGATCGCGAACTATGGCACCGGCACGTCGAATGAAGCCGCCGACTGGGTCCGGTTCTGCAATGTAAGCAATCACTGCGCCTTCAAGTACTGGGAAATCGGCAATGAATGCTATGGCTCGTGGGAAGCGGACAACAATACCACTACCAACCCGCCTTATATGGCTCATGATCCGTGGACCTATGCCATGCGGTTCCGGGACTATTACAACGCGATGAAAGCCGTCGATCCGACCATCAAGATCGGCGCGGTGGCCATCCCCGGCGAAGACAGCTACATCAACAACTTCTCGCACGCGGTGACGAACTCCCGCACCCTGACAATCCACTACGGCTGGACGCCGGTCGTGCTGGCGTATCTGAAGAGTCTGGCCATCACACCGGATTTCCTCGTGGACCACCTTTATCCGGAGTACCAGGCGGACAGCGACACCTTGTTGTTGCAGTCAGCGGGCACGTGGACAAACCTGGCGTCTGATTTGCGCCAACAGCTCAACGATTATTTTCAAAGCGGCGCGCCCGGCATCGAACTCGTCTGCACGGAAAACAACAGCGATTCGGGCAATGCGGGCCGGCAATCCACAAGCATTGTCAACGCGCTCTACCAAGCGGACAGCATGAGCCAACTCATGAAAACGGAGTTCAACTCGTTCCTTTGGTGGGACCTCCGGAACAGCCAGAGTTTCCCATCCGATGGCGGCGATTTCAACTCAACCCTCTATGGCTGGAGGCCTTGGGGCGATCAGGGAATCATGCTCGGGGGCACCCCCATCCGTTACCCGACCTTCTACAGCATGAAGCTCATGCAATATTTCGTCCAGGCAGGCGGCACGGTTCTCAATGCCTCGAGCGACTCCAGATACCTTTCCGCCTACGCCGCCAGCAATTCCAACGGCGGCTTGACGCTGCTCGTTATCAACAAGTCGCCTGATTCAACCTTGAACGGACAGATTGTCGTCACCAATTTCGTTCCCTGGCCGGAGGCCGTTGTGCGCTCCTACGGCATCGCGCAGGATGAAGCCACACGAACCAACGCCCCGATTCAGGCGCAGGACATTGCGTTGACGACTTATTCCTCGGCAAGCACGAACTTTACCTACTCGTTTCCTCCCTATTCGCTTACGCTGTTTTCCTTCTCGCCGTTTGCAGTTCCTGCCGCACCGCTGCTGGCGGTTTTGCCCGCCGCTGCAGGCCAGTTTGTCTTCCAACTGCAGGGCCAGAATGGTGTTCCGTATGTGATTGAATGGTCTTCAGACCTGATCTCGTGGACTTCCGTTTCCACCAACATGCTCACGAGCGGCGCTCTCAATGTGACCAACGCGGTTCCTCCCGGATCCACCCAGCAATTCTGGCGCGCCGTCTGGTCGTACTAATCGCAGTCCTGCAAGGCAGACAACCTTTGCTGCCGGGCCTCGCAATCTTCAGCGGGGCGGCATCGTTTGGGTTTGTTCACCCTGCGGAAATGGATTTGTGAGACGCTGCGCTTCATTGCGTCAACATAACGACGAGTTCTGACGGTGGCGTATTTCGTGAGGGACAACGTCTCTTTTTAATCATCCCAGCCTGCTCGCCAGGGATGGATTCATGAATTTTTGGTAGGGTAACACCCCATGGCGCCTGCACGCTTTTGGATTATTCTTGTTCCATGTTTCAAAGCATCAAACAATTATGCGGAGTCAAGCTCGGAGCGTCGGATGGCGCCATCGGCCATGTGAAGGATTGTTATTTTGACGACCAGATCTGGGCGGTTCGTTATGTGGTCGCGGACACAGGTTCGTGGTTGCCGGGGCGCCAGGTGCTCATCTCTCCCCATGCCTTTGGCAGCCTCGAGCAGGCCGGAAAAGTCCTGCGCGTGAATCTGACCCGGAAACAGATTGAGGACAGCCCTTCGATTGAGTCGCACAAGCCGGTGTCGCGACAATTCGAAGAGGAGTATCACCGCTATTACGGCTGGCCCTACTACTGGCAGGGAGACGGGTTGTGGGGCATGAGCGGCTTTCCAATTCTGGAACTGCCGGCAACACCCCTTCCGATCGAACCCGCCACTGCGAGGGGGCCACAACCCGCGCGTGCCGATGCGCATCTGCGAAGCACGCAAGCCGTGGACGGCTACCGCCTCCAGGCGAGTGACGGAGTGATCGGCCACGTCTGCGATTTTATGATGGACGCCCAGAGCTGGGCGATCCGTCAACTGGTGATCAAAACCGGGCACCGGTTTTCCGGCAAGGAAGTGCAGATACCGACGCGCAAGGTGGACCGGATCAGTTATCCGGACTCCACGGTGTTCGTGAATTTGACCAAGGAAGCCGTTGAGCAGGGTTCCGCATCGCACGTGGCTTCGGCCAGTGCATCACGGCCCACTGTGTCTGTGACCAAACCGGGAAAATAACACAATTATGAGCACCCCAATCATCGCCCGAGACCTGACCAAAGAAGCCCCGCACAGCCCGCGCGAACGCATCGCCGGATTCGCGATCGCCAGCCGTGCCGTTGACAAATGCCGCGCCAGCCTGGCGGGAACGCTGGGTGAATATCATTACGATTCTCCGCTGGACAAGATGCTCTTCAGTTTCAAGGGCATCAACGGCGAGCAATTCAAAGCCGCCGTTCAAGCCTCGAAAAATTATGAAGACGTCGGCACCTGGTTGCAGGCGAACGGCACGAAGAAAACCCCGGCTGAAATCAAAACCTGGTCGGATGAAATGGAAGCCGGCAGCCCGATGAAAAATCCGGAGCGTCGCGCCAGATTCATTGAGAACTGCTCCAGGCACGGATTGAATCCGGAGATGAACAGCACGTTCGACTGGCTCGAAGCGGACGACCGGGCGAGCTTCCGCCGCAACTCCGGGTGACACGTTTTGGCTTTCCGCCAAACAACGCCAAATCCCCGATAACACACAAACGTTTCCACAGGTGCGGTCATTTATAACCCATGAAAAAAAATCCACTGAAGGAAGGTGCCGTGACCGAGAATTCCGCCGGCCTCGGCACGGTGACCCGTAAGATGGTGCGGGAGCGTGCGATTGAACTGGCGGTCATCAACGGCCGTTCGGCGCAGGATGTGTCGAAATCCGATTGGGAACAGGCCAAACGGGAATTAACGGGTGAACCGGACACGGATCCGAACGAGGAGGCCCTTGAATCGGCGCCCGAATCCGAACGCTGGGACCCGGTGCCCGGCTCAACCGGACACAAAGTGCCAGTGGCCCCCAGTGCCGATGAGGACGACGAAGGGCGAAGCGATAATGAACGGCTCGTCGATGAAGGCATCGCCGGGGCGGAACATGATCAAACGCTTCAAGCCAGCCGGGAAGCCGAAAAAAAGGATGAAGGAGAGCCTTGAGTTTTAACCGGCTCCATTGAGCGCGGAAGACAAAGGCGATCTGCTGGCCTTTCTGAGCGTGTTGTGAAGCAGCTTGACGGCGTCGCTTGAATGAAAAACAACGGCAAACCAAAGTTGGAACGGCTTGTGGGCGCTCGGTTACTGGGCGGCTTTCAGAAATTTGCCCGGGCGGTTGTGCGGACGAGCGGACATCCCATGGCTTTCGGCCTCGCGATCGGCATCATTATGATCTGGGCGCTGACCGGACCCTTGTTTCGCTTTGGCAACACCTGGCTGCTCGTCATTAACACGATCGCCAATATCATCACTTTTTTGATGATCTTCCTGATTCGCAACGCCCAGAACCGGGAGAGTGAAGCCGTGCAGCTAAAACTCGACGAACTGATCCGCGCCACCAAGGCGGCGCAAAACACACTGCTGGACATCGAGGAATTGTCCGAGAAAGACCTGGACCGAATCAAGGCACGCTTCGAGCGGCTTGCCCGAAAGGCGAGAGATGAGTCGGGCGCCGGCCAGACAGAATTGACTCGCCGGGAGGACTATCCGGATGCGGCGGTCGTCTCAAACGAATCAGCGTCTGGCGTCCGCCATTGATCTGCCAAACCAGATTATTTTTCTGTCGAAAACTGCAAGCCGCGAGATCCGGCTCGCCTCCCGTCCCAAGGGAATTCGAGACTATGGAATCTGCCCAGGCCGGAAGGGATAGCCGGCATCATTTCTCGGAGACCGCGCTCAATACTCCCTCATCCTGCACGAGCGTCCATTCGCTGTCCGGATTGTATTCCTTCATTGCCCCCGCAATCCGGCAAGTCTTCTCGCCAACATTTCGCTGAAACACCTTGCCGTCCTGATTGACGATAAATGTCATGATGCCCGACTGGTCCCAATGCTCCGGATACGCCACCAGCGCGAAGCCCCCCGTCAAATTGCCGTGACTCATGTAATTCATTTTCCCGCCGGGCGCAGCCTGGCCTTGCCGGGTCAGAATTCTGAAATAATAACCGTGAAACGGATGCGGACCGGTGCCCTTATTTTTGACATAACCCTCGGCATGAGCTTCCGCCACCAAAGCCCCGAAGGGGCTCGCCGGCTGGTTCTCCGCCGAAGGCCAGTAGAGCCCATCCTTCTTTCCGGGCGTGCTCTTGAATTTCTGCGCGTACTTCGCTTCTCCGCCCGTGTCCGGGTTTGCGATGGCATACTGCCGTTGCGCTGCCACGTATGCCCGGCAAACGCCGATGGCGTGGAGTTCATCCTTCCCAATGTGCCGGTTGATGATCTCCTCCTTGCCCGCCGCCGTGTCGAAATGCCATTGCCCGTCCGCTTTCACCAGTGGAATCGGCATCGGCCAGTTGTTCGTGCCAACCTCAAGAGTGATTTTGTCCTCCCCCTCTTTCACAGGATTGCAGCCCTGTGCCATGGCCGTGGCGAACCTATGCGCATTGTTCGCGTCCTGCACTTCGTCGCCGGTTGAAAGTTCCTGGAACTCGGGGCCGAATATTTCGCGCAGGGCCGCTTTATCTTTGGCTTCGGCGGCCGCCTGCAAGGCTTTCACAGCCTCATCCGGCGAGGCGAACAACCGTTGCGCGACCACTGGGTTCAGTTGCGCTTCGTTCTGCTCCGCCGCCTGAAGGTTCGCCGGCAAAATACCCCAGGCACCCGCCAACAGTGCGAGGGTCAAAAGGCCGGCAAAACGGGTCAATGGGTTTGAAAATTTCATAGGTTTATCAGATCTTTTTTTGTCCAAGGAGCTGTGCGGTTCACCGCTTTCCCCCATGCCCGCCGCCGCCACGCCCGCTGCTGGCAGGGTGCGCCACCGCACGACTTACACCTCCGCGATGACTATAATCATGCACCTCGCGTCCCCGATCATAGCCGCCGCCGAAAAGATACACATCCGGCTCCGCCACCACCACCCCGCCACCGTAACCTCCGTCCACGTAACCTCCGTCCACGAAACCCACACATCCCGTCAAGGCCGCCAACACCGCAATCCCCAGCCCAATCTTGATTCGGCCAAACGGACCGTTCGGCTTGTTCCATATGATTTTCATAAGCCATAGATTATCCTTGGAAACCTTCCCGTCGCTATGGGGTGTTCACCCCAGCCGGTGGTCAGGTAGAATGTGTAGGGCGACCCCAATTTACCATCCGCCATTATCAAGAACCGGCCCGTTTTGGGCATGACGGGGCTGTTCAGTTGTTCCTGACGAACCGCTTGCCGGGCAACTGTTTCACCAACCGTTTCATCTCGAGGCCCAGCAGCGCGACCGAGACCGCCGAGCTCGGAAGCCGGGTTTGGGCGATGACATCGTCGATGCCCGATTCGTCCTGGCTGAGGGCGGCATAGACCTCCCGTTCGTTGCCGGACAACTCGATGGCCGGCAACACGCCGGTTTGATCGGCGGCCGGGGGCCGGTTGCTCGCAGGAAACAGATACTCGAACTCGCTCAGGATGTCTTCGGCTCCTTCGCAAAGCTTCGCGCCGTTCCGGATCAGCTCGTGGCAACCTTTGCTCCGCGGCGAATCAATCCGTCCGGGCACGGCGAACACCTGGCGTCCGTAATCGACGGCAAAATGGGCTGTGATGAGGGCGCCGCTCGTGAGGTTGGCCTCCACGACCACGGTGCCCAGCGTCATGCCAGCCACGATCCGGTTGCGGATGGCGAAGGATTGTTTGTCGGCGTTGCGATTGAACGGATATTGTGTCACCACGCTGCCGGCGGCCGCGATGCGTTCGAAGAGTTCCCGGTTTTCCGGGGGAAAGACGATGTTGATGCCGGTGCCGAGCACGCAGACGGTGCGGCCTTTCGCCGAGAGCGCGCCCTGGTGCGAGGCGGTGTCGATTCCGCGCGCTCCGCCGCTGACCACGGTGACGCCCAGGTAAGCGAGTTGATACGCCAGTTTGCGGGCGACTTCGATTCCGTAGTGCGTGGTCATCCGCGAGCCGACCATCGCCACGGCGTTCTTGTCTTTGGCGGTCAGGTTGCCCTTCACGTAGAGCACGATCGGCGGATCGTAGATTTGCCGCAGCAGTTCGGGATAATCCGCATCGGCTTGTGTGAGAATGCGGCAGCCGTAGTCCGCGATGCGTTTCATCTCGCCGGCCAGGTCGATGGCTTTTTCCAAGCCGGCGATGGCGTCGGCGGTTTCCTCGCCGATGCCGCGGGCCTGGAGGAGTTGTGATTTGGAGGCTTTGAGAATGGCCGGGGCGTCTCCAAAGTGTTCGAGCAACTGCCGCACCCGCACCGGCCCCACGTGCTCGACCATGTTCAGCGCCACCAGCGCTTCCCTGGAATCCATGGAGGTTGAATAGCGAACAAGCACCCTGCGCGCAAGCCTTGGATGGGGAGTACTTGGGAGCCTCGCAGAGCTGATTCATGAAGGTGACAAACGGGGTGGGGACGGCCTCGTCCCCCATTGCGACGCCGGGCAAAACAACCAACATCCAACATCGAACATCCAATGGAAGCGATGGCGTCTCCCTCACTGGATGTTGGTTGTTGGATGTTGGATGTTCTCTGCTTCTTGGGGATATCCCCACCATCGGACATGCTTTCGGACAGGGCTGTCCGCGCTCCAGCCGCTCTCAGAGCAGCTTGATCTGCGCCCGGTCCTTGGCCAGGGTTTCGCTCAGGCTCGCCACGCGGCCGTTGCGCCGTTCGATGATGTATTTGTCAATGGTGGGATCGTACGGCACCGGATAGCGCCCGTCATAGCACGCCATGCAGAACGCGCTTGTCGGCAAGCCGGTCGCTTTCACCATCCCCTCCTGGGAAAGGTAGTAGAGGGAATCCGCGCTGAGATATTTGCGGATCTCCTCGAGCGAATGGTTGGCCGCCATCAGTTTGCTGCGGTCGGGAAAATCGATGCCATAGACGCACGGGTTCATGTGCGGCGGGCAACTGACCAGCACGTGGACTTCCTTGGCGCCGGCCTGCTTGAGGTTGTTCACACGCGTCTTGCACGTCGTGCCGCGCACGATCGAATCGTCCACGACGATGACCCGCTTGCCCTTCACCAGATCCGTGATGAGGTTCAGCTTCACGCGCACGTCGAAGTCGCGAATCAACTGGGACGGCTGGAGAAAGCTGCGGCCGACGTAATGATTGCGGACGAAAGCCATCTCGAAGGGGATTCTGGATTCCTGCGAATAGCCCAGCGCAGCGCAGTTTCCGCTGTCGGGCACGGGCACCACCACGTCCGCGTCGATCGGAAATTCGCGCGCGAGCTGGCGGCCCATCTCGACGCGGACTTTGTACACGTTCCGGTCCGCGATGACGCTGTCGGGCCGCGCGAAATAGACGTATTCGAAAATGCAGAAAGCGCGGCGTTCCTGTTCCGGGAACGCCTGGATGCTGGTCAGGCCGTCCTGGTTGATGATGACGATTTCGCCGGGCTCGACGTCGCGCACGAATTTGGCGTGGATCAGGTCGAACGCGCAGGTCTCGCTGGCGAGCACCCAGGCATCGTCGATTTTGCCAAGGCTCAGGGGCCGGAACCCGTGCGGATCGCGCACGCCGATCAGCTCGTTCTCGGTCATGATGACGAGCGAATAGGCGCCTTCGATCCGGCGCAAGGTATGGACCAGGTGATTGCCGTTTCCGTTCCCGCCCGGCTGCGCCAGCAGATGCAGGATGATCTCGCTGTCCACGGAGGTTTGGAAAACCTGTCCCTTTTCCTCGAGTTCATCGCGGAGGGCCATGGCATTGGTGAGGTTCCCGTTGTGGGC
>Ga0187860_1000378_pt1 | contig 43860 bp, 36 predicted proteins | sample June2016WEW_10_4_FD_132981 | JGI IMG/M metagenome (GOLD analysis project Ga0187860, IMG submission 132981) | Peatland microbial communities from SPRUCE experiment site at the Marcell Experimental Forest, Minnesota, USA - June2016WEW_10_40 | ecosystem: Environmental > Terrestrial > Soil >...
CGCTTCTCCCCCCAAGCGCTGCCTTTGCTCCCTGTTCCGCTTCATCCTTCCAGCGGTAGTAGAGCGTCTGAGCGATTTCATATCTCCGACACGTCTCAGAGACGTTCCCGCTCTTCATCCCTTTCTTGCCCGCCCGGATGACGCTCTCGACTTCCTAGACACAGGTGAGCAGGTGCCGCACGGGTTCACAGAATTCCTGGCCAGCGTCGACGTAGTCGTGATCGGCCGCAGGACCTTCGAGGTCGTGATGAAGCTTGGACACTTGGCACTTTACGGGAAGAAGCCAGTGGTTGTACTGAGCAGCCGTCCGCTCGATTTGTCCTCGGTCGCAGGCGAGAATGTCGAACATACGTCGGGGGCGCCATACGAGATCAAAAAGCAGCTCAAGGCCCGGGGCTTCAAACATGTTTATGTAGACGGCGGCAGCACCATTCAGCGATTCCTCGCAGCCGGGTGCATCGACCGACTAGTGATCACGCGCGTGCCGGTGCTGATCGGGGCAGGCATCGCTCTGTTTGGTCCAGTGCCGCGCGACATCTGGCTTCGTCATATCGAAACACGTTCCTATACAGGCGGCCTGGTTCAGAGCGAATACGAGATTGACGCTGGAGAACATTCTTAATCGGGAGGAGCAAAACCCAGACGAGTCGGCTACTCGGAAGTTGACCTGGAGACTCGTGGGTCAGAAACGGGGTTCTGGGAAGTGCTGGAAGGCACGGTGAGTGTGCCCAAAAGAACTGTGACACGTGAGGGGGTCACCTCAACAACGAGGGAACAGGAAGGGAACAATAAGCTGCGAACACGGTGCAAAACCGTGATACAAGACGCAAGAAAGAGCCAACAGAATCAACTACATAGTATTTCTGGAGCAATCGGCAGGTCCCCGGTTCAAGTCCGGGCCTCGGCTCCATCCAACCTTCCGCTAGAGAAGCAGTTGCGGATTCTAGTTGGGAAGGGTAATTCCGTTCGTTGCAAACGTGTTGCAAGTTCCTTTTCTTAGCTTCGCTCCGGGCAGGTCCATCGCGTTGACTCCCGGCTCTGCGACGCTCTTGACATACACATTCATCGTGAGTCCGATCTTGCTGTGCCGCAAGGTCGCCTGAATCATCTTATCGTCCACGCGGATCGCGTGAAGGTTGGCGGCGAGCCCTCCGCGGAAGCTATGCCAGCCGCGCCACTCGAGAGTTTTGTCCAACTCGAACATGTGGCCTTCGGTCGTAATCGAATTTTGACTGTCGACACTTCACGCATTTTTCTATCGCTGGAATAATCACGCGCCGCGCGAGGTTATCCAGATTGGGAGGCTCTCCGTTTCCGGCTCGGAAGACAGGGCCAACCGCGACCTTGTCTATCCACTGAATCGCTGTCGTGCCGACGTGCAAACGTAGTTCGAAGCGCACGCGTCCTGGGCCATCGTGTCGCTGAAGCGACAGCAAACACTCAAGTTACCTCTCGCATGGTCGTGATGCGCCTCACGTTATCGTGTGATTAGAATCACGGCACTCACTCAGTGGACTGACTTAGATTATGAAGGAAGAACATCCACGAAAGGTTAGTTGCGAGCTTTCGAGAGGCGTGGGAGGCGAGGCAATGCCAGTGCTGCTATGAAGAACCTCAAGGATGCCGAGCACCTTCTCCGAGTAGCAGCGGTCTTCCTGGTCGCGATTGCCCTGTTCGCGATTCTGCGTTCTCACTTTGTTCCCCGCAGCTTTGGCGAGTATGGGCATTATCGCGGCGACGCCATTGGCGAGATCGCGGCCCTACCCGTGTCGTTCGCAGGCCATGGCGCGTGCGAGTCTTGTCACACCGACATTCTTGAGAAAAAAAAGGCCGGGAAGCACGCCGGGGTGTCCTGCGAGGCCTGCCATGGGCCGCTGGCGAAGCACGCGGATGACCCAACGGGCATCGTTCCGACCAAACTCGATACGGCTGTGCTGTGCGTCAAATGCCACGAAGCGAATCCGGCCAAGCCTCTCTGGTTTCCCCAAGTTGCCTCACAAGACCACTCGGCCGGGTTGCCATGTGACACCTGCCATCAACCTCACAGCCCGGTAATCGATTCCGGAGCCAAGAAATGAACATCACACGGCGCAAAGTGCTTATGCTGCTGCCCGCCGCCGCAGTGGCCTGGGAGTATGTCCTCGCCGGAACGCCCGAAGCAGCGCCGAATTACAACCGGACCCAGCACTGGTGGGCCATGCTGATCGACGTCACCAAGTGCATTGGCTGCGGGAACTGCGTGCGAGCTTGTGCGGTGGAGAATCACGTTCCTGAGGGTTACTTCCGGACATGGGTTGAGCGCTACCACGTCGACGACTGGCCCAGTGAGAATCCCATCGTGGACTCGCCGGACGGAGGCAAGCACGGCTTTCCTCCTAACGGCGAGAGTGGCGGGAAGAATTTTTTTGTGCCGAAAATGTGCAACCACTGTGCGGATTCCCCGTGTACGCAGGTGTGTCCCGTCGGAGCTACGTTTATGACTCCCGATGGGGTTGTGCTGATCGATCAGAAATATTGCCTTGGTTGCCGTTATTGCGTGCAGGCGTGTCCGTATGGATGCCGCTATATCAACCCCGACAAAAAGGTCGCAGAAAAATGCACGCTTTGCTATCACCGGATTACCAAGGGATTGACGACCGCATGCTGCGAGGCTTGCCCAACCGGGGCGCGCCAACTGGCGGATCTGAAGAACCCGAACGACCCGATCCATGAGTTTGTCAGGACGCACAGCGTGCAGGTGCTGAAACCCCACTTGGCCACAGGGGCGAAGGTTATCTATAACGGTCTGGACCGTTCAGTGCGATAGGGAGGCGCAGGAGTGCTATGCCCGTCGATGGCTTTATGTATCCGAACGAAGTGGAGCTCCAGTGGAGCGTGCTGATTGTGCTCTATCCATATCTCACCGGGCTGGTTGCCGGCGCATTCATTCTGGCTTCGCTGGAGCGGATTTTCGGGGTCGAAGCCGTGAAGCCGACGTACCGGCTTGCGCTGCTCACCGCGCTTGCGTTTTTGATCGTCGCCCCAATGCCGCTGCAGCTTCATCTGGGACACCCGGAGCGCTCGCTGGAAATGTACATGACGCCGCATCGGACTTCAGCGATGGCGATGTTCGGCTTCGTCTACCTCTGGTACTTAATGGCCGTTCTGGTGCTTGAAATCTGGCTGGAGTACCGGCGCGACATTGTGCTGATGGCGCAGTCCTCAACCGGGTGGAAGCGTTGGGTTTATCGCGTGCTGACGCTGGGCTCGCAAAACATCAGTCAGGGCGCACTGCGCGTTGACGAAAGAGTCGGGTGGGTAGTGACGCTGATCGGTATTCCGTCGGCTTTCCTGCTCCACGGGTATGTGGGCTTCATCTTCGGCTCGATCAAGGCAAACCCCTGGTGGTCCTCACCGCTGATGCCGGTAGTGTTCCTCTTCTCGGCGATGGTCTCCGGGATCGCAGCGGTGCTGTTGGTTTATATGCTCGCATCGTGGCTTCGGAAGCAGAAGCCGGACATGCGCTGCCTGGACACAGTGGCCCGATACCTTCTTTATACGTTCATTATCGACTTCACCCTGGAAATGCTGGATCTGATTCATCGAATCTACGAGGCGGACGAATCCTTCCGCAGCCTCGATTTCATGCTGCATACGCGGCTGTACGTGTCGCAGGTGATCGTTCAGATTCTGCTTGGCACCGTGACACCGATTGCATTGCTGGCGGTGCCGCAAGTGGTGAAACTTTCCGAGGCTGTCCGGAAACGCATTTATGTTGTCGCGGGAACCCTGACGTTGATCGGAATCTTGGCCATGCGCTGGAATGTCGTCATTGGCGGCCAGCTCTTTTCGAAGAGTTTTCTGGGTTATACGACTTACAAAATGGGCATTATTTCACGGGAGGGACTGCTGATCGCTATCGGTCTCTTGATCCTTCCGTTATGCATTCTGTGGCTGCTGGTGAAGCTCTTGCCGCCTTGGCTGGAGAAAACTCCGCTGTCGATGTCTGAGGCCGCCCCCGCGGCCGGCACGGGCCCCGGCGATTGATTCTTGGTGGTAGGGAAAGTGTCTGTCGTGAGCTGTAACAGGAATCGCCGGCTACCAAGCGGACGCCGGCAAACCTCACGGCAGGCAAGAAGTTATATGATGAGCAAAGATATGGCGGGCCTTGCTTAGTGATCGTCGCCGTAAAGATACAACAAGAAAGGACCCATTAATGCGAATCCTGAATGGAAAGAAGTTTTGGTTCGTTGCTGTGATGGTCGCTCTGTCGGCCTCGGTCGCCATGGCTCAGCAGCCCCGGCCCGTCGACGACAACGCGCTACGGAACGCTGCCAAGAACGGGGACGAGTGGCTGACGAATGGCCGCGATTACGCGGCGACGCGGTACAGCCCGCTCAAGCAGATCGATACGACCAACGTGAGCCGGCTGGGGCTGGCCTGGTATTACGACACCGATTCTTTTCCGGGAACGGTCGAAGCAACCCCGATCATCTCGAATGGAACGCTCTACGGAACGGCGACCTGGAGCGTGGTTTTCGCGGTGGACGCGAGGACCGGAAAAGAAAAGTGGCGCTGGGACCCGAAAATCGGCCATCAGAATTTCCCGCCGGGATCAGCCGGAAAGCCCGACAAGGTTCGCACCGGACCGAGTATCTGCTGCGGTCCCGGAAACCGCGGAGTTGCCATTTACGACGGGAAAGTGTACGTGGGCCTTCTGGACGCAAGGCTGGTCGCGCTTGATGCGGAAACGGGCAAGGTCGTGTGGGACGTCCGCACTGCTGGTGCAAACGAAGATTACAGCATTACCGGCGCACCGCTCATCGCCAAAGGCAAGGTCATCATCGGCAACGGCGGCGGCGAATACGCCGTTCGCGGCTACATAACGGCCTACGACGCAGAAACAGGCAAGCAGCTGTGGCGCACCTACACGGTTCCGGGCGATCCATCCAAGCCATTCGAGAGCAAGGCCATGGAGGTCGCTGCGAAGACATGGACGGGAGACTGGTGGAAGTTGGGCGGGGGCGGCAACCCCTGGGATGGAATTTCCTACGACCCCGACCTCGACCTTCTGTACGTAGGCACGGGCCAGGGCGGCCCGTGGGTCGCAAAATATCGCAGCCCGCAAGACGGGGACAATCTGTACATATGCTCGATCCTCGCCCTGAAACCGGAGACGGGCGAGCAGGTTTGGTACTTCCAAACCACGCCGGGCGACGAGTGGGACTACGACTCGGTCCAGGGCATGACGCTCGCTGATTTAAAGATCAATGGGAAGACGCGGAAGGTACTCATGCAGGCCCCCAAGAACGGGTTCTTTTACGTGCTGGACCGCAAGACGGGCCAGTTTATCTCCGCCGCGCCTATCGTGAAGGTCACTTGGGCCACGGGTGTCGACCCGAAGACAGGTCGCCCGATTGAAGCTCCGAATATCCATAACTATGCCGACGGCGTGACGGTGTGGCCGGGTGCGGCAGGCGGACATAACTGGCCAGGGATGTCGTTCAATCCGAACACAGGGCTTGTTTACGTCCCGGCACTGGACAGCAGCTTCCACTATGTCCAGGCGACGGAGTTCAAGCCGGAGCTCGGGGTGTTCAACTGGGGAATTGTGTTCAGGCCGCCGGCTCCTCCGGCTCCCGGCCAGGCACCACCGCCGCAGCCGCCGCCGAGTCAACGGGGGGGATCCTTGGTAGCTTGGGACCCGACGACACAGACGGAGCGCTGGCGTGTTCCGCTGATGAACGGCGGCGTAATCGGCGGCGGAACGGTAACCACAGCCGGCAACCTTGTGTTCACGGCTTCCGGCGACGCAGATTTCGTGGCGTTCAGCGCAGACAAGGGTGAGAAACTTTGGTCGGTCAAGCTGGCTCCGCAGTTCGCGAATCCGGCGACGTACATGCTGGATGGGAAGCAGTACGTTTCGGTTCTCGCGGGCCGTGCTGGCAAAGCTCGCATATACACGTTCGCGTTGGACGCGAACGTCCCCATGCCGCCACCGCCAGTTACGGCCGCGCCCGCGCCATTTTCTCCGGGGGAAGAATGAGGAGTTGGACCCGCCAATCCTGAACGCGATATTCATAGAAAAACGTCTGCGGCCAGCTTGTGGGGGCTGGCCGCAGATTCACGTCAGACTTATTCGCCTCGCAACCGGCATTCCAAATCCTTGCGATCCGCAGAACTAAAACGTGAGAATTGGCCCGTCGATGGAAAGGGTGAACGCATGAACATCGACCGGCGAAAGATCTTGTCGATGCTGGGCATGTTTCCGGCGCTGCGGGCCGGCGCGGGTGCTAAATCGCCTCTTTGAGGAGGCAGTTTCCCCCGCCGACTCCTACTGACTGGTCTTCTTAGTGCTTATGAGGATGTTCTTCAGCGCGTCAGGGTCGTGCTTGAGTTCATTCTTCCCCGCCGGAAATTGATTCACCTGAAGCAGGTATGCAACGACATCGAGAGTAGCATCTGGGCTGAGCTTCCCCGGCTGATCCGGCGGCATCGTTGTATAAGTAAGCTCGAAGAGATCGTCCACCGTCTGTCCTTCCCAAGTCTGGGCGAACGCGTCGCCGACGAGCCCCTGGGCCTCGCCGCTCCCACTCAGGTCATCCATGTGACAATTAGCGCAGTTTTGGCTGTACTGCGCTTTGCCTCGCTTGGCTTGATCGTCGGTGTAAACCCCGTCCTGAGTTGTTTTCGTCGGCTTCGCGTCGGCCCGCGCCGCCCGCGCTGCGCCGCCTACGTATGCGGCAAACACGGCAGCCAGCCCGATGGCCAGCACGGCCACGCCATCCGTGACAGAATTTTTGCGCTTCGAAAAATCCACGTTTTTGGCCGAGTTCATATGATCGCTCTCCCCTTGAATCCTCAATTATTTGGTGCAGTTAAAAGGGCCCAACGGAATCGTAATCCGGAATTTCCTTTTGAGCTTCCCCTTCGCTCGAAAGCCTAGCCCTCCTGTCCCGTCGTGTCAACCGCACATCGCGCTGGCCATTTTCGGTGGTAGTGCAGCTCGTTATGGCCGTTCTGCGGAGCCGCTGTGCTGGTTTTGCCCGCCCCAGTATGCCTCGCCGCTGATCTTGTTCGATGCCATTATCAATGGCAAGCTGCGAAAACTCGTCGCCATGGCCTTGCGATGGGCTTCGAAATCCGGTCACCTACGAAGGGGACGGCAAGCAGTACCTCTTCGAAACGGCGGATAATGCTTAAGTTGTGTTCGCCTTGCCAGAAGTAGCATACAACTCCGATTTCGCCACAAGCTCCAGTAGAGTCTCCGTTGGCTGCGTGCCAACGCCGTTCTATGGCCTGCGTCCATGCTCTGGCCTCATTCTCCACAAAGTCCACAGGCCTTTGTCCTTTCATTCCGCCCCTGTCGTCCTAGCATGGGATGATAGGGCGTCGTTGAAGCCTCCTCCCCACTTGTCGAGTTACGGTTTTACTAGCGGCTATCCCCCGGACAGGCATCACACTCCATAGTGATCATCGTCACAGACGAGCGAATCCGTAATCGTCATCTTGCTAAATCAACGGGCAACCGATGGGGAAGGGTAAGGAGCCTGGGATCGCGCTGCGGCCGTAGGCACCGAATCGCCTTGACGAGTTGGCGGATTGTGGAAGGCACACCCCGCAAAACGGATTGCAGTCGTCTGTGTCATCTTGTGGGTCAGACAAGGGGGAAAGCATGGGAAACGAAGGGGGCACTTTCGTCGCGTATCAGGATGTTTGGCTATTGGACGGAGTACGGACTCCGTTTGTCGAATACAACACTGCGTTAGGTCTGGTTTCGCCGATTGATCTAGGGATCAAAGCAGCCCGCTCGCTGTTTGAACGGACTCAGATCGCACCGAAGGATGTGGATTCAGTGATCGGTGGCAGCGTTTCACAGACGAGTTTCGATGGCTACTTCCTGGCGCGGCATATCGGCTTATATTCCGGTGTTCCAGTGGACCGCCCAGCACTGATGGTGCAGCGTGTCTGCGGCACGGGGATCGAAACCATTAGCCAAGCTGCCGACGCGATTACTCTTCGAAAGATTTCCATGGCCCTATGCGCCGGAGCGGAGTCGATGAGCCGCAACCCCATCGCGGCGTACACACACCGCGGAGGGTTTCGCATGGGGCAAGTGGAGTTTAAAGACGCCCTTTGGGAGACGCTCCGCGACACGGCCCCCGACGTGACGATGGGGGAGACGGCGGAAACGGTCGCGGTGACTTACAACATCACGCGTGAGGACGCAGATCGCTTCGCCGAGACTAGCTTCGCGCGGGCTTTGGCCGCCCAGAAGAGCGGGTTCCTAGCGGGAGAAATCGTGCCCGTGGTCAGTGAGAAGTTTGAACTGCAGGGTTACAAGCCGCGAGGAATCCAGTTGCCGAAGGGAGTCGATCGAGTGGCTGACGACACGCACATTCGACCGTCGTCCTATGAGGCGCTCGCAAAAATCCGGCCGGCATTCGGCGGGGTTCAAACGGGAGGCAACAGCTCTGGGATCGTTGACGGCGCTGCCGCTGCGCTGGTAAGTTCCGGCGACTACGCCCGCTCGCGCGGATTTCAGCCGCTTGCTCGGGTTGCCTGTGTGGCAGCGGTCGGAGTGCCCCCCGAGGTCATGAGCATCGGACCGGTCCCCGCCATCCGCAGGTTGCTGAAGGGTGCCGGAATGACGCTCGATCAGATTGATCGGTTTGAAATCAATGAGGCATTCGCCGCCCAGACGATCGGCGTCGAACGTGAATTGAAGCTCGATCGCGCGAAGCTGAATGTGAATGGCGGCGCGATCGCCATCGGGCATCCACTTGCGGCGACGGGAGTGCGCCTTGCCATAACCGTCGCGCGCCAACTGCGCCACTCAAAACTGCGGTACGGCATCGCTTCAGCATGCATCGGCGGAGGGCAAGGCATCGCCATGCTGCTCGAAAATCCGGCCGGTCCAGCCTGATGCTGACCAATCGAAGGACGGTCCGCATCCAGTTCGGCGATTGCGACCCACACGGGATCGTGTTCTACCCCCGCTATTTCGAGTTTTTCGATGCTTGCACGGATGCCTTGTTTGAGCGGGCGGGACTGCCAAGGGAGAAAATGCTTCGGACCTATCACATCGACGGGATCCCCCTCGTCAATGTTCGAACCAGTTTCCTTCGGCCCTCACGCCACGGCGATACCGTCGTCATCGAATCCAGCTTTGCCGAGTGCGGACGGAGCAGCTTTTCCGTGTGCCACAAGCTATACAATGGAAAGGTGTTGGCCGTCGAGGGCGTCGAAAAACGGGTATGGGTCGTGCCAACCAAGAACACTCCATCCCGATTCAAAAGCCAAGCCATTCCGCAGGAGATCGTAGAAAGGTGTTGCGGCGTCCGGGGCCGGCAGCAGGCAAGCGGCAAAGCCCGTGGTGCGAGATTCCGGAAAGTCGGAGTGCGAGCGTGACAACGGAAAAGCAGTGGAACAAGCTGACGCCTGAAGAAAAGTTCCAAGAGCGAGCACGACAGTGGAAGTTTCCGGAGGGGTTACCGTTTGCCAGCCCGGACGTCGAGCGCGCCTACCAGAACCGCGTGCAGATGCTTCTTGATGCCGTCCAGCTTCGAAAGCCGGAGCGCATACCCGTATGTCCCTCGGCAGGCTTCTACCCATTTGCTTACGCCGGCGTGACGGCCGAAGACGCGATGTACGATTACGAGAAACTCGGCTACGCCGTCAAGAAGTACCACACCGATTTTATGCCGGACGTCAGGGGCAGTTCGCTGCTCTATGGTCCCGGCAAGGCCTTTGAGATACTCGATTACAAGCTGTATCGCTGGCCGGGCCATGGCCTGCCGCCCACGTCGCATTACCAATGCGTGGAAGACGAGTACATGCGGGCCGACGAGTACGATCTCTTGAGCAATGACCCGACCGACTTTTTCTTGCGCCGCTACCTCCCGCGTATATTTGCGACACTCGGCCCTTGGCAGACGCTGGACACGCTCACGGACATCCAGGAGTTGCCCTATACGGGTCCGTCCTTGGTTCCCTTCGGTTCGCCAGAGATGGAGGAAGCCTGCAAGCGACTACTGGAAGCCGGTCGGGCTGCGCGCGACTGGCTTCAGGCGTGTGTCGCCATCGATCGCGCGACGATGGCGAACCTCGGCCTTCCCGGGTTTTCAGGCGGCTTTACGAAAGCACCGTTTGACACGATCGGCGACACGCTGCGTGGCACACGGGCGATCATGCTCGACAAGTTCCGCCAGCCCAAGAAGCTGCAAGCCGCCGTGGAGAGGCTCGTGCCAATCGCCATCGATTGCGCCGTGCGCTCTGCGGCCAAAGGCCGAAACCCACTCGTTTTCATCCCTCTCCACAAGGGCGCGGATGCCTTCATGTCAAGTGCGGATTTTCGGACTTTCTATTGGCCGACGTTGAAAGCCGTGATCCTCGGGATGATTCAAGAGGGCCTCGTTCCCATTCTTTTCGCGGAGGGCAGTTACGACAAACGGCTCGACATTGTCGCAGACCCTGACATTCCAGCTGGCAAGACGCTGTGGACGTTTGATCGCACCGACCTCCGGGAAGTGAAGAAACGTTTTGCCGGCTGGGCCTGCATCGGCGGCAACGTGCCTGTCTCCATGCTCCAGTCTGCCGGACCCGAAGACGTCAAGACCCACGTCCAGCGCTTGATCGACGACGTGGGTCGGGACGGCGGTTACATCCTCTCGACCAGCGCACCGATGTACGATGCCAAACCGGAGAATTTGCACGCGCTCATCGAGACTGGCAAAAAATACGGCGTGTGACGAAAAGGCTTAGGTAGTTCAAGGGAAGACAACAGGAGACAACAATGGATACTGTTGCGCTGTTCGCTTTACTGATTGATTTGTCTGTCAAGCAAGACGCGATGATTGCTGCCTTGCAAAAGAAAGGCATCCTTTCACTGGCAGAAGTAAATGAAGAGCTGCCCTCCTCACTTCAAAAAGTACAGGTACACGTTGATGCTGCGAAAAAGCATTACTCTCAGCTTGTGCTTTCCCTAAAGGGACGAGAGTCGTGATATTGCCTGTTGCCTCACGGTTCGCTGCGGTGTGTGATCGGCGGTTGCGGCGAACCCTTCCAATTGGCCCAAGAATCCGTCGCAAAACCCGTTGCGAGTTGCGCCGCAGACCGTGCCCGAATTGCGCCGACAAACAAAGGGTGTGTTTGACTCAAAGTAAAGAGGATGGAGACGAACTACCCCCATTCGTAATCGGCAGGTTCCTGGTTCAAGTTTCGAATCAGACAGCGGATCGCTTAGCCAGGGGAATAGCCGCAGGGCGGCCCGGGGAACCAGCCTCGCCTGTCTCGAATACCGTGATTTCTTTGGGCACAATGAAAACGACTTCGTCCTTCACGAGATGAAGGTCGCGGAATCGCTCCTGGGACATTTCGATATGAACCGGAGCGCCCCACTCTGTAACCGCTTCCACTTTGACCAGGGGACCGGCCGCGTTGATGTGCTTGGTGGTGGCGCGGAAGTGATTTGCGCCGTTCGGTTGGCGCGTAATTTCGAGCGAATGAGGCCGCACAAAAACCAGATGGTCGCTCGCGGTCTGCTGGATGTAGGTGGTGCCGTTGTCGATCCGGCCGTGAAACAGATTTACGCTGCCCAGGAAATTGTAAACAAACGAGCTGGCCGGGTGATTGTATATCTCGTCGGGGCTGCCGATCTGTTCGATCTGACCGGCGTTCATAACGGCGACTCGATCGGCTAGTTCCAGCGCCTCTTCCTGGTCATGGGTAACGAAAACACTGGTGATGTGAACTTCGTCGTGCAGTTGCCGCAGCCACCTCCGCAATTCCTGCCGGACCTTGGCGTCCAGCGCGCCGAAAGGCTCGTCCAGGAGCAACACGCTCGGCTCCACAGCCAGCGCGCGTGCCAAAGCAACGCGCTGCCGCTGGCCCCCGGAAAGCTGCGAGGGATAACGTCCGGCCTGATTCTGCAGTTGAATGAGCCCCAGCAACTCCTCGACCTTGGCGCGAATCTGCGCCTTGGACGGCCGCAACCGCCGCGGCCGCGCTCGCAAGCCGAATGCGATGTTCTCAAACACGGTGAGATGCCGGAACAGCGCGTAGTGCTGAAAGACGAAGCCGACGCGCCGTTCGCGGGCGCTCTGGTCGGTGATGTCCTTGCCGTCGAACTGCACGGTTCCCGAGTCGGCGAATTCCAGCCCGGCGATGATCCGCAAAAGCGTCGTCTTTCCGGAGCCGGAGGGGCCCAGTAGAGCCACGAGCTCGCCCGTGGGTATCTCCAGGTCGACATTCTTCAACGCCTGAAAGTGGCCGAAATTCTTCGTAACGTCGCGCACGCTGATGCTCATGAATTCTCTTCCCCGCCGCTGAGAGCCTGCTGTTTCAACTGTTGGCTTGATTTCCATTCCACCACGCTCTTGACCACAAGAGTCATTAAGGCCAGGAGGGCCAGCAGCGAAGCCACCGCGAATGCCGAAACGAATTGGTAATCGTTGTAGAGAATCTCGATGTGCAGCGGCATCGTGTCGGTGAGTCCGCGAATGTGGCCGGAAACAACCGACACCGCGCCAAACTCCCCCATGGCCCGCGCATTGCAGAGAATCACGCCGTACAACAGGGCCCACTTGACGTTCGGCAAAGTCACTCGGAAAAACGTCTGCCATCCGCTGGCGCCAAGGGTCAAGGCGGCCTCTTCTTCGTCGTTGCCCTGCGCTTGGATCATCGGGAGCAGCTCTCGCGCGACGAACGGAAACGTAACAAAGATCGTCGCAAGGACGATTCCCGGAACCGCGAAGATGATCCGAATGTTGTGCGCGATCAGCCAGGGACCGAGAAGCCCCTGCAAGCCAAACAGCAGCACGTAGATCAATCCCGAGACCACCGGAGAAACGGAGAACGGGAGATCGATCAACGTGATCAAGACGCCTTTCCCCCTGAAGTCAAATTTTCCAATGACCCATGCGGCGGCAACACCGAACACCATGTTGAGAGGCACGGCGATACCGGCAGACAGCAACGTCAGGCGGATGGCCGCCAGCGTATCCGGGTCTCGAAAGGTCTGGAAATAGAAGGCGAAACCCTTGTGAAGGGCCGTGACAAAGACCACACCGAGAGGAATAAAGAGAAAGATGCCAAGAAACAGCAGCGCCGCGGCAATGAGCAGCCACCGCACCACCGCCGGTTCGGAGGTTGCTTTCGTCGCGACGTAACCGGAAACCGGTGCAATCCGGATACTCGATGCGGCCGATCCAGCCATGGACGGATCTTCGGGCGGCAGGAACGAGCCGCCTTACTTGCTGCCTCCCTTTTCCCATGCAGGCTTAAGATCTGCGTTCAGAGGTCCGAAATCCCTCGCCGATCCAGCTTCCCGGCGGCTGCCGCTCCACACCTGAAGAAGATTAATGACCAACAAAAACACGAACGACACGACGAGCATGGCCACGGCGATGGCCGTCGCGCCCGTGTAGTCATATTCCTGCAATTTCGTGATGATCAGGAGCGGCGTGATCTCGGTTTTCATCGGCATGTTGCCCGCGATAAAAATCACCGAGCCGTATTCGCCGACGGCGCGCCCGAAAGCCATGGCAAAGCCGGTTATTGCGGCGGGCCAAATCGTCGGCAGCAGCACCTTGATGAACGTTTGCCAGCGACCGGCTCCAAGACTCGCCGCCGCCTCTTCGAGCTCCTTGTCCAAGTCTTCGAGCACCGGCTGCACCGTCCGCACGACGAATGGCAGGCCGATAAACGTGAGTGCGATCGTCACTCCCAATGGAGTGTAGGCCGCGTGGATTCCGATGGATTCCAATGGCTTCCCGAGCCAGCCGTTGGGCGCATAAATTGTGGTGAGGGCAATGCCAGCCACCGCCGTTGGCAGGGCAAATGGCAGATCTACCACTGAGTCAAACAGACGCCTCCCCGGGAAGCTGTAACGCACCAGCACCCAAGCTACGAGAACGCCGAACACCAGGTTGATCAGAGCCGCAATCAGGGATGCTCCGAAGCTGAGGCGGTAGGAAGCCAGCGCCCGCGGAGAAGCCACAACGTGCCAAAACTGGTGCCAGGTCAGTGCGGACGCCTTCAGAAACATGGCCGCGAGTGGAATCAACACGATCAGGCACAAGTAGAAAACTGTGTAGCCCAGCGCCAATCCGAAGCCGGGCAAGATACTGCGTTGCTTGAAAACGATAGACATTGACTCCCGCTTCCGCCTGCGAATCCTGATAAACATCACCCGCGCACAAACTTGTCCAACAAACTCGTCAGAGGCCGCGCGAGTGCGACGGCCCCCGACGCTTCCAGCTCAATCCATCTTCCGTTTGCAATGCATGCCGCCCGTGTCTTCGCCTATTGCGGCTGGTAAATCTGGTCAAACACTCCTCCGTCGGCGAAATGAACGGTCTGGGCCTTGTGCCAGTCGCCGACGACATCCGCCAGCGTGAACAGCTTCACCTTCGGGAACGTCGAGGCATACTTCTTGGCCACCGATTCCAGCCGCGGGCGGTAGAAATTCCGGGCAGCGATCTCCTGCCCCTCAGGCGTGTAGAGGTACTGGAGATAAGCCTCGGCTACGGCCCGAGTGCCTCTCTTGTCCACGACGCTGTCCACGATCGACACCGGAGGTTCCGCCAGGATGCTCTGAGACGGCACGACGATCTGGACCTTGTCGGGACCTAGCTCTTTGACGGAAAGGAGTGCCTCATTTTCCCACGCCAGGAGAACGTCACCGATGCCTCGTTCGACGAACGTCGTGGTAGATCCACGAGCTCCTGAGTCGAGCACCGGAACGTTCTTGTAAAGTTTTGTGATGAAGTCCCGTGCTGCGGCGTCGTTCTTGCCCGACTTGAGGTAAGCGTAGCCCCAAGCTGCTAAGTAGGCCCAGCGCGCGCCACCTGACGTTTTGGGATTGGGCGTGATAACCGCGATTCCGGGTTTCACGACGTCGTCCCAATCCTTTATGTTTTTCGGATTACCCTTCCGCACCAGAAAAACAATGGTGGACGTGTACGGCGTGCTGTTATTCGGAAGCCGCGATTGCCAGTTCGGCGGAATCAGTTTGGCTTTCTCGGAGATGGCATCAATGTCGTACGCCAATGCCAGCGTAACGACGTCGGCCTGCAACCCATCGATCACCGAGCGGGCCTGGGCCCCCGAACCGCCGTGCGATTGCTGGATGGTAACGTCTTGGCCAGTCTTGGCTTTCCAATACTTCACGAAGGCTGCGTTGTAGTCCTGATAGAGCTCGCGTGTCGGATCGTATGAAACGTTGAGAAGCGTCAGGTTCTGGGCGTGCGCGTGCGCGTGCGCGTGCACGCCCAGCCCCAGAATCAAACCGACCGCAACGATCACCGCGCTCAGCTTCTGAAGCGCCTTCATTGTGAGTCTCTCCTTTATGGTCGCCAATGAGGTTCTTGAGTTCATGATCTCTCCTAGAACGTGTAGATCAGGTCGAACTGCAGCCGCTTGAGGAAGTCTTCCGGCGGTTTGGTGCTGCCGAAATTGAGCGGGCGTCCGAAGAGTCCGGTGAAGGACAGTTGGACGTTGGGATGAACTTCGTAGATCACCATGGCGCGATGCTCGGTCACGTTGCTGCCTTGGCGGATGTCGCTGTAGTCGAAGTTCGAGAGAACCGCTTCACGCTCGATGAACATTCGCGTGTAATCAAACTGCCAGTCTCCTCGTTTCTGCGCCCGACCGACTTGCACTTCCCCCCAATAGCCGCGGCGCTGGTTCGGATCGCAGGGGAAGTTGGTCGATTGCGTGTAATGAAGGGAAGCGGTGTTCGCCGGGGCGGCGAGAATGTGATCTACGTTAGCGCACGCCTCCGTGTTTTGAACGTAGTCGCCGATGACAGCGATCGGCCACTTGTCGGAGGGAGTGGTGACGTCGAAGCGAGCCAGCGAGTCAAACAAGCCGAATTTGGACGCAAACTGCGCATTCGTCACGGTCGTGACGCCGGTCGGATAGGACGTCCCGCCGATCGTCACCTCGTTCGTGGAAGTCGTCGTAACAATCGAGTTTTGCACGGTGTTGCCGGTCCCGAGCGGTAGAAGACCCGTGAGCGGCGTTTGCGGGTTCTTCGAGCTTGCTTTCGCCAGAGCAAGCGCGATCGGGTCGGCATTGTGATAGTTGTAGAAACCGGAGAAAGCCCCGAATTTCAGCCAGGAAGCAAGTTGCCATGTGGTCTGTATCTGGCCGCCGTAGACCGCGCTCGCAACGAGGCTCTGGTTGGTGAGGGAAACGCCGGCGACCTGCGAAAACGGCAGTTCGAAGCCCACAAACGCGATCTTTTTCAGCACGGGCGTCGAGTTCAAATTAAAGACCAGAGTTTCGGCGGCCCCCTCTGAATTGAGATCCTTGTCCCAAGTGAGTTCGGTGTTGTACCAAGGGTACCCAAATTTCCCGCCGATGAGTGTCAGGGAGTGGAACTCGTGCGGCGAGTAGTCAACGAACGCCTTGTCGATGGCGATCGCCTTCCGCGTGTAGAAACCGGTTACGGTCTGATTCGTGGACGTTGGATCGTTGATATCACCCGAGGCCAGCGAAAACCCCCCGGCAAAGTCGTCGTTTAGCTTGGCATTGACGTTGAATCGCAGGCGAAAGCGTTCCCGGTTCTGATCGAGAGATTGATTAGCAGGCCCGCCGAAGAACGGCTCGTCGCGCAATCGAAAATCTCCGCTCAACGAGAACGGACCAAAGTTCTTGAGCCTGTCTTCGAGGTTGCCGATCCGGTTGGACAGGTCCTGGGGCGTCTGAGCCTGCTGCCCCTGCGTTAAGGACGGGGTGGAAACAACCGCAGCGGCGGTGGAGGACTCTAGAGTGGGAGCGGCGTCTGGAGCTATTCCCAGCTTCTCTTCGAGGCTTGTGATGCGCGCAAGCTCGTCGTGCAAAGCCGTCCGCTCCGCATCGACTTCTTGACTATGCGCGGCGAACTGCTGGGCCTGAGCCTGGACGGCTTCCCTTAGCTCCTGGAGTTCGAGCGCAATAGGCGAGTTCAGATCAGGCGCTGCGGCGCTTCCTTTCGCGGCTCCCGCCGTGCTGCCGGAAGATGTTGGGCCGGCGCCCGTACCACCGGAAGATGCCGTATCTCCAGCCAGAGCAATGGTCGCAACTCCTCCGACGCTCAAACTGAGCGCCAGTGCAATGGCGAGTCGTTTCGATTTCAGTCGTAACTGTGAAGGCATTGAAGTCTCCTGAGATTTGTTGGCTTCAACCTCCAGTGGGCTGGTCGGTTGGCCGGGCATGTTTCCGTGCTCCCCTCCCGTTGTTCGAGTCGGGTGGTTCTCTTCGGCGCTCCCTATGCCGAACTTTTTCGAATCCGTTCGGTCTTATTCAGCTCCACGATTCGCCCGTCGTGAACGGTAAGGACTACGGAGCCGTAGCGAATGCCCCGCAGCGCCAGCGCAACTTCGCGCAACAACTCCCGCTCGCTCGTGGATAAATCACGCTCCCAATCCTGTGTGGTTGCTGTGCTCATTGGCCTTTCCTCGCGCCTTCTTCCCGGACCCGCGGAAAATCAAGCGGTTGCAGCCCGGCCCTAGGTGAAAAATGGAACTTCTCTTGGTTTTGCTAACGGATTGACTGCGACGGGAACCTAGTTGCGGCTACGACAACACAGATCGGAGAGTGTGGCGTGGTCGAGGATGTTCGCGGTGGCATTGCGAACATCCAGCAAAATGCGGAATAGAGGACGATGCTTCGAATCGCTCTTGACACGCTGCCGCAGGGACTCCGCATCTTCGAACGGAGCCAGCGGACCATCGATCTTGCGAATCACTTCACCCAGCGAGATGTCCCCCGGGGACCTCTTCAGTTGGTAACCTCCGTGGGCCCCTCGGAGGCTGTCCACGAACCGCGCCCGCTTGAGGTCCAGAAGGATCGCCTCCAGAAACTTTTCCGGCAACTGTTCCTCGGCGGCGATGTCCTTGATTTTGACAACGCCGGTGGGATGCTGCGCGAGCACGGTCAGCGCCCTCAGGGCGTACAGTCCTCTTTGTGAGATTCTCATGATCGTTCGATTCTATTTGTTCCCTATTAATTTGGCAAAGTCTATCAAGTTACTAGACTATGTCAAGCAAAACTTCTGTGGAGAGATCCTCTGCCTGCCCAGATTCTTGCGCACATCGGCGATCTGCTCGATTGGGCGTTGTCACTGGCAAGGGGCGCGCAGGAATGGCACAACTCTGGTCCCCTGCCCTGTAAGGAAGGCGTCAACGCTTCTGCAGGCGGGCCGGGCGGGCGGAAAACTACCTCAGCCCCGAGATCACGGCCGACCGCGTCGGACCGGAAGAGAGCGTGCCCAAGAGAGAGTTCGACTGAGCGGGGCAAGCCAAAACCTGGTGTTTGGATGATTGTCGGCGCGAAGCGCCGATCCGGCAAAGCACAAGAATAAAATAGCCGGGCGACACCGGCTGAGGGACCCGAATCGCCCGGCCTTTTCTCACCCATCTCCGCAGGGTCTGGGTAAGAACTTGTTATGCGTTATGCGGCGTTTTCGCCGTTCCGCATGAATTCGTAGCGTTCGATCGCTGCTGCCACTCCGATTTCTCCCGAATGCTCCGGGCTGCTGCGCAATACGCGACCCAGACAGCGGACGCGGACCGGCCCAGCCTGGGTCAGTTCGTGTGGAAGTGTCATGACAATCTCGACCGGCGAGCCGCTCTTCAACCCTTTGGGCAGGAGGAAGTAGATACCGCGCGAGCTCACCTCGCGGGATTCCGTAGCCGCCTCGCCTACGACCGATTCATCGGTCCATCGGACTGTCAGCGGCAGCCGCATCAGAAATCGCCGCGATACTCGTCTTTCTTTCGAAGACACTGGATAAGTCCTCCATGTACGCGAATAGAATAGAGCTGCGCCGCATTCGCGCCAATAGAGCAAAGGAGCCAATTCTGTAGGGCTAATTTAGTACACGAGTACTGGAGCCAATTTGCGCGGGAGAGTCTACCCCGCGAACACTTCTGGGTGGTTACTGCCCGTTCAGAACAATCTGCGGGGACAAAAGGAAGCGCTTATCCCCAACATTTTATTGAGGTTACGCCTGGTCAATGAGACGGTGGTGGATGGCGTAAAGGGCCAATTCGAGGCGGTCGGAAACGCCGAGCTTGTCGAAGATATTGTGGAGATGGTTTTTGACGGTCTGCTCGCTGATAAACAGCTTCTCGCCGATTTCGCGGTTTCGGAAGCCCTGCGCCACGAGCTGAACGATCTCCTTCTCGCGGTCGCTCAGCAACGGCTTTTCCCGGCGCGACCCCGCTTCGGCAGACTTCTTGAACGCGTCGATCACCTCGGCGGTCATGCGATTGTCGAGCCAGATCTCGCCGTCGGAGACCTTGCGAATGGCCTTGACCAGCAGGTCGCTGGCGGACTGCTTGAGCACCACGCCGCGGGCGCCTAGACGCATCGCCCGGACGACGTCCCGGTCGTCCTCTGCCGCTGTCAGGACGATCACCCGGGTGGGTGTCGAATCGAAATTGACCTCTTCCAGAACGCCCAAGCCGTCCTTTTCGGGCATTCGAAGATCGAGCAGCAGGATGTCGGGCTTCAACTTGGCGAGCATTTTCGTGCACTCGACCCCGTTCGAAGCCTCTCCCACAATCTGTAGCTCTTCTGCACCTTCGAGCAGCTTGCGGAGGCCGTCGCGAAAGATAGCGTGATCGTCCGCGACCAGGATTCGAATCGCCTGTTTTGCTTTGCTCATCTTAATTGAATGGAATCTCGACTGTCAGACGCGCCCCGTGCCCCGGATTCGACTCCACCGTCAGCGTGCCCCCGACGCTTCGTGTCCGTTCCTTGATCGAAATCGGACCAAGACGCAACCGGTCCAGCTCTTCGCTCGTGTATCGCCCGGAGAAGCTAAAACCCCGCCCATTGTCATCAACGACGAGAGAGACTTTTGCCTCGTCTTGTTTCAGTTTTACCACGACGTGGCTGGCCTCCGCATGCTTTTTTATGTTGTGAAGTGCCTCACGGTAAATCTGGAAAAGCTCGCGGCAAATGCGGTCCGGCAGGCGTAAATTTCGATCCTCGATGAACAGATCGACCCCGAGACCGTATTCGATTCGGAACCGCTCCGCAAATCCCTGCATCATTTCGCGCATATCCGCGCTCTCGACGCGCACCGGACGCATGTCTGTCACCATCCGGCGCAGCTCGTCGCTCTCCTCCTGTACCGTCTTCTGGAGGCCCCCGAGCTCTTCGCACACCTGCTCCGGCTTGTGCGGGAGTTTCTGCCGCAGGACGTTGAGCTGTATCTTCAGGCTGAGCAGCGTCTGCAGAATCCCGTCGTGCAGGTCCCGCGAAATGCGGCTGCGCTCCGATTCGACGGCATGGCTCCGGAGGCTGCGCAAAAGGAACACATTCTCGAGCGGCGGCCCCACGTGGCGGACGATCTGCTCGAGCCACCGCAAATCCCCGGCGGAAAACCGCCGGCGCGGCTCGCGAGGATTGCACAGCAGAACGCGTCCGGCCGGACGGCCGCCCGAATCGATCGTGACCGCGAGCAAGGATCGCGCCCCGAATTCCTCGCGAGCTGCGTCGGACGGCGATGGCGCTCGAACGCGCTGGCCCGTCCGGCGGTCCCATCCGAATCCCTCGCCCTTCTCACCGCTGAACTCCCAGCCGATCGATACTTCCAGCGTGTCCAACAGGAAAGCTTCCGAGCGCGACAGCGGAAGCGTCTCCGGAGGGCGCGCCTCCGGTTCGCCTGGGCGGCGGACCTTCCACACGAAGATTCGCTCAAGATCGTCGTCGCGGATCGCGAGACACGCCTGTTCGCACTCGAACGCCGTGGACATTTCCCCGAGCGCCTGCTGGATGGAATCCGTCAACCCGCGGTCGAACCGCAGCACGCCCGTGATTTTCTCGAGGAACTGCTGCCGTCCAAGATATTCCCTTTCGCGCGCGCCGAGATACCCCATGGCGAGCCCAGAAACGATTGTCCCGAACCCGATGGCGACCCAGTGCCATATGCCTTGCCAGCGAAACGCTTCCTCTCTGGCCACGCGGATGATGATTCCCACTGTAGCCAGGCCCACGAGAGCCAGGATTGCCCGCTCGTTTCCGCGCGTCGCCAGCGCAAATACGGCGAACAAAAAGAGGAACCAGAAGGCCGTGACCGAGGGCGTAAAGTAAACGAACACCGCCAGTACCGCGAAATCCACAGCCAGAGGGATTCGAAACCGCGCTTCGCCGAATACGCGTTCGGCAAGTGCGGCGCTTAGCGCGACCACCAGATAAGCGGATAGGATGACGATCGACGCACGTCGCACCGGCGCCGGCGACGTCTCCAGCAGAGCGACGAGCGATAGCGCCGCGATTACGGCCCGCGCCAGCGTGACCTGCCGTTCCAGGTATAAGCGTTCGGTGTTGTCGAGAGCCATCGGCGGGCGACTTCCTTTCAAAGTCTAACAACCCCTCGCCCGGGCGCAATCCGGCCGCGAAGGCGTGTCGTCTTTTGGTAATCGCACTCGCGCGCGTGGCGCGCGCGACCTTTACGCGAAACACTTGCTTCCCGCATTTGACATTAGGTGCATAATCGTGGCAGAAGGACCAGATCGAGGGGCCGCCGGTTTGTTGGAGCGATACACGCAAAGAGAAGTGGGTCGCATCCTGGGTGTGGATGCGGGCCGCTTGCGCTATTGGGAACGCCTGAAGCTGGTGCGTCCGCAGGCGCGCTGGGGGGAAAAGTTCTATAGCTTCGGCGACCTCGTCGCGCTCCGCACGGTCAAGCGCCTTACAGACAACCAGATTCCCGCCCGGCGAGTCAAACGCGCGGTCGCGCTCGTCGAACAGCAGTTCGGCGAAGCCCCGCTGCCCCTTCAAGCGCTGCGTTTCCTCGAGCAGGGCCGCGACGTTCTGGTGATTCCGCCCGGCGCCGCCTGGCCGTTCAGCCCCATCAAGCAGCAGTGGGCTTTTCCCTTCGGCACCACTGGGCTCGCGGCAAAGATCCATTCGATGGTGGGCCCGACGCCGGAGGATCTGTTTCAATCGGCGCTCGATTGCGAAACGAACCCTGAGACCCTGCCTGAGGCCATCGAGAACTATCGCCACGTGATCGATCTCGCGCCCGATTGGGTGGACGCGCATATCAACCTGGGCGTGTCACTGTATCAACTGGGCAAGACCGACGAGGCGCGCGCCGAATTTCTGGCGGCTGTTCGGATCGATCCTCTGAACGGAATTGCGCGGTACAACCTTGGTTGCGTTCTCGAAGAGCAGGGCGAGATCGACGCTGCGATTGAGCATCTTCGCCGCGCCGCTCGGGCCATGCCGGCCCACGCGGACGTCCATTTCAACCTGGCGCTCGCTTACGAGAAGCGCGGCGAACGCCGCCTCGCCCGCGAGCAGTGGATGCTCTACCTGCGTTACGCGCCCAACGGCCTGTGGGCCGATCAGGCGCGCGCGCACCTAAAACAGTGTTCTCCGCACCGCAAGCGCTCCGCCCCAATTCCCTTTCCCCGCAAGGCCTAGCCGCCGCCCGCCGGATCGGCCGATAAATCGCCCCGCGGAGGCGACTCCTTAGCGCATTCAATCCTGCGGTTGAATGGCCCACGACCTTGGTATAATGTGAAACGTCATCCCTGGTGAGCGTAGCTCAGCTGGTAGAGCATCGGTCTGTGGCACCGAGGGTCGTGGGTTCAAATCCCATCGCTCACCCCACTTTTGCCCCTGTATCCCGCGCAGACGGCCGGCCTGAAAATTCGCTATAATCCGCGCCCGAACAATGCCAAATCCGATATTCAACGATAACAGGCTAAAGCTCGGCACCTTCTGCACCAATACGATCCCCAACATGACGTTCGTGCCCGAGGTCCTGCATCCGACCTGGGCGAATTCCCTGGCGATGGCGCGTCTTGCTGACGACGCCGGCCTCGAAGCCATCGTCCCCATCGCGCGCTGGAAGGGCTATCTCGACGGCAAACCCGATCATCCGTCGAACGACGTGCTCGACGTTTTCGCCTGGGCCGCCGGTCTCGCGCAGGCGACTCGCCACACGGCTGTTTTCGCCACGTCCCACGCGCCTACCTCACACCCTCTCGTCGTCGCCAAGCAGTCCGCCACGATCGACGCGATTTCGGGCGGCCGCTTTGCGCTGAATGTGGTCGGCGGCTGGAACCGGCGCGAGTTCGACATGTTCGGCATCAACCTGCTCGAGCACGACCAGCGCTACGTATACCTCGAGGAGTGGCTCCAGATCCTTCGCAAACTCTGGACGGATCCCACGGAATTCGACTACGAATCGAAGAATTTCCACATGAAGAAAGCGATCTCTCGGCCCCAGCCGCTTCAGAAGGGCGGCATCCCGATCATGAACGCAGCGCTTTCACCCACGGGCATGCGCTTCTCCGCCAAGAACTCGCAGATCGGCCTGATCAGCCCGCACGGCAATACCCCGGAAGAGTGGCGTCCCCAGGTGGAAGCGTATAAAAAGATGGCGCGCGAGGAGTTCGGCCGCGAAATCCAGCTTTGGACCAACGTCTCTGTCGTCCAGCGCGATACGCAGAAAGAGGCGGAGGACTACCTGCACCGCTACTCGGTCGAATATCTCGACACCGAGGTTCTCGATAGCATCATGCTCACGATCAGCACCGAGAACAACATTCCGCTCGGATCGGAGCGCCTCGCGTTCATGCGCCGGCGCATGGCTGTCGGCGCCGGGCACCCCCTCATCGGCAGCCCACAGAGCATCGCCGAACAACTGCAAGCCATCTCGCGCATCGGCATCGACGGCGTCATCATGACATGGGTCGACTACATTGATGGCGTCAAGCGGTTCACCCGCGAAGTCCTGCCCCTGCTCGAGCAGGCCGGCCTACGGAAACCCTTCGGACGCCCCGCCTGACACCTAAGCAGGCGGTCGCCACCTGTGATAGCAATCACCGCAGATAGCATCGTGGGTCACCGCCGGCACGCGCTCCTCCTGTTGTCTTCGTCGAAATCCTGCGCGAAGCGCGACACCTCGTCCCAGCGCGTCAGCCCGTGGTCGCGGCTGGTGTCGGTCGGGCCTCCTCCTTGCCGCGAGATCCGCTTCATCACCCACCGGAGAAGCGGGTTGTATTCGCGGTAATTCAGCGCGCCCGGAAAGCTCGCGATCCACTCGGGCGTCCACGCGACCTGGTCCAGGAATCTCCGCACCGGTCCGAGCGATTCGGCGTACGCCTCGCCCGTCCCGGGCGTCGCGGTCAGGCACGCCGAAAAGAACCCGGTCGATTTCGCGCTCATCAGTTCGCCGCGATTCTCCCGCACAAACTTTCGCACGGCCTCGTCATGACGTTTCTGCGGGTTACTCTTTTTGCGGACTACTTGCGCTACCGCCCAAAATGACGAGAACCGAAACTCAGAGCTTCGTTCCCGTCATTTCCAAATCCCATTCAGAATCATCGCAAGCCGCACGCCCGCCTTCGCCAACTGCTCCCGGACGACCGGCGCCGCCGCATCCTGATACGTCTGCCCCAATTCCTCATGCAACGCCAGCATCCTGCCGGACACGTCGTTGTCATCCTTGCACGAGTTCACTGGTACGGGCAATTCCACTTTGATCTTCTGCGGCAGACTTCCGTAGGTCGTCTGCTCCGCCTTCTGGTGACTCTCCCACGCCCAATCGTCGAAATTCACTCCGGCTTTCTTCCACGCCGCCGCGCGCGATTGGAACTCCGCGTCCAGTTCCGCCGCGAATTGATCGGCCGTCTCGCCCTTCGCAATCGTCTCGACGATGTCCGTATCCCACACCGAGTGCAGGTTCGGCGAATACGCGCCCGCGTCCGCGTTGACCAGATGCGTCTGCTTCTCGAAGTAGTTCACCGGGACGCAGTTCCCTCCCCTGTCGTTGTTCGTCGTGGCGTGCAGCGGCTGGTGAATGTCCCCCGCAAAGTGAATGATGAACCGCAGCGCCTCCGCCTGCTTCTTCGGATCGCTCCCCGGGGTCCGCAGGATCGTCACCTGGTCCTCAAGCGCGGAAACCACGCACCCGGCGGGAGAACAATACTGGTCGATCCCGCTCCGCGAAGCCCCGCGCGGAATGTCGATAAAATGCCAACCGCCGGTGCTTGGATCGATTGCCCGGTAGTCGTCCGCCCACGTCGAAGCGTCCGCCATTGGATCGAGCCCCGCGTTCTGGCAGTAGCGTTTCAGCGCGGGATCGATGGGATTGTCCGTCAGAATCTTTTCCACCATCGCCAGCGCCCGTGGGTTCAGATGCGTCTTCGCGATCAGCGCGACCGTCTCATGCCCCTTGCAGCCCCACGCCTTTGCGCCCGGCGCGGCAACCGTCCCCGCGACCACGAAAGCCACGACCACCACGAAAGAAATCCGCCGCCGGATCAGCCCAATGATTGCCACAACCATCGCGCGCTCCCCTTTGCAAAAGTCCACAGGCCTTTTCACTTGCGCTCGCGCCCTCTCTTGCTAGCCTAGTTTGGTGATGATCAAAATTGCAAGCTTCGGCCACGGACACCGGGACAAAAGTCCACAGGCTTTTCCACTTGCACTCGCGCCTCTTCTTGTTAGCCTAGTTCCGTGATGATTAGGACCGTACATTTCGGGCACCAACGCCGGGCACCCCGCCTCGGCAAGGCCGCAGTCTGCCCGCCATCACGGCGCCCGCGCGGTGCGCGACCTTAGTCCTTGTGGGGCGGGGCTTTAGCCGCGCCGTAAGAACTGCCGCGCGAGGTGCGGAATCAGGTCGACATACGGTGTCGATCAAAAATGCTCCAAACGATGGCGACACACTCAGATCGGCACAAACTCGAAAGGGTCGCCGGCCGCGCCCTTTGCCACCCCATCGTGTACAATGGCGAGCTTGCGCCCGCCCCTTTCGGCGCTCCTGACATGGTGACTCTCCAAACAATCAAAGCCGCGCGCGACCGCATCCGCGACTCGATTTTTCTTTCGCCGTTCATGCGCTCCGAGACTTTCTCGAAGCTCACCGGCAACTCGATCTACTTCAAGCTCGAAAACCTTCAGATGACCGGCTCCTACAAGGAGCGCGGCGCTCTCAACAAGATCCTTCTCCTCACCGAAGACGAGAAGCGCCGCGGCGTGATCGCCGCATCCGCGGGCAACCACGCGCAGGCCGTCGCCTACCACGCGACCAAGCGCGGAATCGCGGCGCGGATCTGCATGCCGCTGACGACCCCGATCGTGAAGGTTTCGGCCACGCGCGAATACGGCGCCGAAGTGATTCTCGCCGGCACGAACTACGACGAGACCTGCCAGGAAGCGCTCCGCCGCTGCGAGGAGCAGCATCTCACCTTCATTCATCCCTTCGACGACGAAGCGGTGATCGCCGGCCAGGGAACGCTCGGAATCGAGATGCTCGAGCAGCAGCCCGATATCGAGGTCTTGTTGATTCCCATCGGCGGAGGCGGCCTCATTTCCGGCATCGCCTGCGCCGCCAAGGAAACCAATCCGAAAATCCAGGTGATCGGGGTTCAGACCTCGAAGCTGCCTTCGATGAAGGCGGCCCTCGAGCATGGCGGGCCCGTTACTTTGCCTCCGAGGGTCACGATCGCGGACGGCATCGCCGTGCGTTGTGCCGGCTCCATCACGTATCCCATCGTAAAGAAATACGTGGACGACATCGTGACCGTGGACGACGAGGAGATCGCGAACGCAATTCTTCTGCTCCTCGAAAAGGAAAAAACGCTCGCCGAAGGCGCGGGAGCCGTTGCGACCGCCGCCATCATCCAGCGCCGCATTCCGCATCGCGGCAAGAAGATTGGAGTTTTCGTCGGCGGCGGAAATATCGACGTCTCCCTGCTCTCGCGCATCATCGAGCGCGGCCTCGTGCAGGACGGCCGCCTCGTCAGATTGCGCATTCACCTGCCGGACCATCCCGGCGCGCTCCAGCGTCTCGCCGGCGTCATCGCCGACCAGAAGGCCAACATCGTCGAAACCCAGTACGATCGCGCCTACTACGGCGTCCTGCTCGGCGATACCGTGATCGACATCACGATGGAGACGCGCGGCCCCGACCACATCGCGGAGCTCACCGCCGCCCTGAATCAAGCCGGTTACCAGTACGAACGAGTCCTGTAATGAGCGGCCGCAAACTCAACCTGCGCGAGGTTCGGGAAGTCCTGCGCGAAATTTCGTTCAGCAAGATGCTCGGGATCCGGATTTCGCACCTGCATCGCGATGGCATCACCATCGAATGCGACGTCAGGAAGAGCTTTCTGAACAATGCGGGCTCGCTGCACGGCGGCGTCAGCGCGGCGCTCGCGGACGTGGCGGTCGGAGTCGCCGTCTATCGCCACTTGGGAAGCCACCGCCCGATCACAACCGTTGAGATGAAGATCAACTATTTTCGCCCGGTCACCGAAGGCCGAATCTTCGCCCGCTCACAACTGCTTCGCATTGGATCCACGTTGTGCATTGGCCGCGTCGACATCACCGACGCGAAGTCGCAGTCGGTCGGCACCGCCCTCGTCACCTACATGCTGATCGGCGCTCCGCAGACCGTTTCCGCATGATTCTTTACTGCTGAAGGCAGCTCATGTTCGCGAAACGCACGAATTGGAAACTCGAAGAAAACGCGTACACGCGCGCGCTGCGCAAGCATCGCGAAGCCGGTAAGCACATTCTCGATTTGACCGCTTCGAATCCGACCACCTGCGGATTCCAATATGACGAAGCCGCGATCCTGTCAGCTCTGCGCTCTCCCACCGCGCTCCATTACAATCCCGACCCGAAGGGCTTGCGATCCGCGCGGAAAGCGGTGGTTCAGTATTACGAGGAAAAGGGCGCACACGTGGACCCGGAGCGTCTCCTTCTCACCACCGGGACGAGCGAGGCGTATTCCTTTCTCTTCCGCTTGCTGTGCGAGCCCGGCGATGAGGTCCTGATCGCGGATCCAAGCTACCCGCTATTCGAGTTTCTCGCCACGATTCAGGACGTGACGCTGCGCCCGTTTCATCTCGTTTACGATCACGGCTGGCAGATCGACTTCGCAAGCCTGCGCAACGCCATCGGCGCGCGGACGCGCGCGGTCGTGCTCGTCCATCCGAATAATCCGACCGGCCACTTCATCGCGGAGGGCGAAGCCCGCGAGTTGAACGCCATTTGCGCGGAACATGAGCTCGCCCTGATTGTCGACGAAGTCTTCCTCGACTACGAAATGCGCGCGCCAACCGCGCAGAAAAAGAAGCATGGCAGTTTCGTGTCCAACGCGGGAACGCTCACTTTCGTGCTGAGCGGCCTCAGCAAAATCTCCGCCCTGCCGCAGATGAAAGTGGGATGGATCGCAGCGAGCGGTCCGGATTCAGCTGTGCGCGATGCGATGGCGCGGCTCGAGGTAATCGCCGACACATATCTGTCGTTGAACGCGCCTCTGCAATGCGCGCTGCCGGCGCTGCTCGCGCAGCGTCACGCGATGCAGCCGCAGCTCATGGCGCGAATTGAGGCGAACCTGCTCGAGTTGGACGAACAACTCGGGCGGCAGAAGCTGGCGTCGCGACTTGAAGTCGAGGGCGGGTGGTACGCAGTGCTGCGCGTTCCGGCGGTGCAACCCGATGAAGCGCTCGCGATCCGTCTGCTGGAAGAACGGTCGGTGCTGGTTCATCCCGGGCATTTCTACGATTTTCGCGACGAAGGCTATCTCGTCGCGAGCCTGTTGCCGCCCGCCGATGAGTTCGCCGAAGGGGCGCGCCGATTGCTCGGGTTCGTCAACAAATGATTCGCGCGGAGAGGACCGATCAAGAAGGAGTGGCAGCCGCTACTTCATCCCAAAACAAATTCGGCACGAGCAGATGTGCTCCGCTCATGCCGAACCCGGGATTCCCGGTGAGACTGTTACTTCTTCTTCCCTAGCGTATGGACGTACGCCACTAGCGCCTTGACCTGGTCCTTGCTCAGCGTGTTCTTGAACGGGGGCATATTGTTCTTCCCGTCCAAGATCTGCGTTTCGATCTGTGCGTCCGTCAGTTTCTGGACCGGGTCCGACCGGAGATCGGGAGCCTTCAGGCTCTTTCCAGTGGGCGTGCCGCTGCCGTCCGCCCCGTGGCAAATGACGCAATTCGATTTGAATGCCGTTTCGCCGAGGTCGTCGGCCGCCTTGGCCACCGCGCTCGACGCAAGACTGAAAACCGTCAAAACAAGAAAAGCCCCAAGGGCCGTCGCAAGCCGCACCGCCCGCGGGAATGAAGACTTCCGAATGGCGTTTGAACTAAAAATGTTTGAGGACATGCACTCCTTCTTGACGAACATCCAACCTCCTCGTAACGAGATTTGCATGGACTGGGCGCGGCAGCTGTCGCCGGGCTTATGAATATTCTGCACTAGCCGCCCGCCGTCTGCAAACGGAATCGGGGTGTGCCGTGTCGGGTTGCCGTTGGCACGAATCCAAAGTAAACTGTTGTACGATGTGAAGGCAATTCGGGGCGTAGCGCAGCCTGGCTAGCGCGCCTGGTTCGGGACCAGGAGGTCGGTGGTTCAAATCCACTCGCCCCGACCATTCTTTTCAAAGAGTTACCTCGGACTCGTGGTCTTTCATCCACAGCACTGTAGATAAAATTGTAGATAGTCAACGCCTCCAAGCTTAATTCCTCGATGACCTCAGCATGGTCGAAAGGACCTGCTCCAAACTTGCTCTTCAGCACGCCAGTGCGTTAGGCTGCGACGATTGTGGCGGACCCAAAAGCAGCGGGCATTGGTCTCGACACTTCTGCATTCACATGGGAACGAGCTCCGACGAGAATGTGAAGCAACTCAGGGACGCTCTCGATGCCACTGGCGTCCATCTCCAGTCGCTATCGGTAAATCTCCGGGCCTTCTGGGCGCAGGTTAAGGAAGTCAACCAGTTATTGGTTTTGGGAATGAACGACCGGGGTCAGAGGTGCCCCCGGCGTTGGCCCGCTTAAAGTACCTTTTCCAAGTTCCATCCCGTTGTCTCGCGCCTACCTATTACAATCCGACCAACGATCGCATCGTCGCGGATCGAATAAAGCAAGCCTGCCTGCCGTGGTCTAAGCCCAAGCCAGTTCCTAGTTTCAACGGCAACGGCTAGGTGGTAGCCGTCAGGAGACGATTGGGCGCCCTCAATTCTGCAGCGGCCACTGAGGCTATCCGAAGCGTGCGCCAGTATCCGCGGCCAGAGCTCCGACCTGTCTGCCTTTCTCTGGACACCGTCCAGGAGATTGACCAGGGGTTCGAGACGAGTATTCGCATTTGTGGTCATGTATTCAAAGTGTGCCGGCACACTCGTGAGGCGGCAGTTTCTGAGATCGTCGGGATGACACCTGCGACCACTCCATGTGCAGGATCTTCCCTCTTGGGGGATGCAATAGGTTCCAGTTGCTGACCGTATTGCCTCGGTTTCAAGCAGGAGCGCTCCGGAAACACTGCTTGAAACAAACAGTCTCTTCAGCGCCTTCTTCCCACTCACCGCGGACTGTTCGAGTTCTGAAGGCAAAACCCTTTTGCCAGTTACTTCACATTGGGCAAGGAGTCCGGGCATGACGATCTTCCCAGTCGCCTCACACTTTTCGGCTTCGGTTGGTAAAAGGGGTTGGTTCGTCTCCGCACAGAAAATGAACTCTTGGCGGTGACCCGTCTTTCCAGAAACAGCCGAGGATAGCTTCTCGTCTGCACGGTATCGTTTTCCGGACACCTGACTTGTCGCGAGCTCTTCCTTAAGAGCCTCGGCACCGGTGAATTCACAAGTTGCAAAGTATTGTGGTTCAGCGCGCTTCCCGCTTACCGCCGACGTTTTCAAACTCGAGCTCACGACCAGTTGGCCCGTGACCGCCGATCGCTCTGCCTCATCCTTCAGGACGCGTCTTCCGGTTAAGGCGCACGTGACCGTGTATTCGGGGAGAGCCATCCTGACACTTGTTTCGGACTTCACAAGAAGATGCCGTAGTACTTCCAAACCACTCATTTCGCATCGCGATAGGCAATCACTTGGAGCGCTTTTCCCCGTCTGGGCGCACTGACGAACTTCCGGGGCATCTGTAATCTCGTTCTCCGATGGAACAAAAGAAATCGCGCTCTTATATTCGGGACCGGAACCAAGATCGTAAGACACCGCCAGCTTCACTTTTCGGTGCACGATACCTTCGAGACCCACTAGAAGCACCTCTACCCGCGGCGTAAAGTCGTCTTCGATCTTTTTCCGCTTCCGAGGATCGTCTCCGGCGGCTTCGAGTTCTTCTGTGCGTCGATCGGTGTAAAAGCGGCAGAATTCAGCAACCCCCTCGTCTGACCTTGCCTTGTCGGCGAGATGCTGAGGGTCAACCCCAAATGATTTCGGGTCGTCGATCTGGTCGGGGAGAGGAACGATCGCGGCGAAGCTAGTCTTGATCCAATGGTCATTCGGCCCAAGCGGAATCTCAACTAGGCGTTCATAGCTAAGCGCTCGCTCGATTCCCTGCTTGCCCTGATCACTGATCTGGCTGGGGACGGATGCCGTTTCTTCCGTCTCATGCTCCGCTCGCGCGCGACCCTGAGCGCAGAAATCCTGTTCTTGCGAAAGCAGCTGGCTTTCTATGAAGAACGGCAGACGCAGCCGAGACGATTGAACGACTCCGCCCGTTTCTCGCTCGTGGTTTGGTCTCGGCTGTTCGATTGGAAAGATGCCTTGGTGATCGTCAGGCCCGAGACCCTGATCGGCTGGCACCGCAAGGGTTTCAAGCTGTTCTGGCGATGGAAGTCTCAAGCCGGTCGTCCACGACTTCCTGAGAACATTCGTAAGCTCATCGTCCGAATGGCTCAGGACAATCCGACTTGGGGACAGGCTCGCGTGGCAGCCGAGCTATCGGTGAAGCTTGGCATCTATGTTTCTCCGCGCACCGTGCGCGCCTATTGGCCTCCCGAACCTGATCGACGAGGCCCACGCGGAACCTCGTCGCAGCACTGGAGGACCTTTGTTCGCAATCACGCCCAGTCCGTCATCGCCTGCGATTTTCTGGTCGTGGTGACCGCCCGATTCCGAACTCTTTACGTATTCGTCCTCATGGAGGTGGGGACACGGCGTATCGTGCGCTGCAATGTCACCGGACACCCAACGGCCGAGTGGACCTTGCAGCAATTTCGAGAAGCAATTCCAAGCGATCACTCCTACCGGTTTCTCATTCGCGACCGCGACTCGATCTTCTCGGCAGAAGTGGACGACCAGCTCAAGGCTTTTGGGCTGAGGGTGTTGCGCACGCCCGCGCGAGCCCCGCAGGCGAACGCCTACTGCGAACGGCTGGTCGGAACCGTACGGCGCGAGTGTTTGGACTTTATGATTCCGTTCGGCGAGGCACATCTCCAACGAATCCTGAAGCAGTGGGTCAACCACTACAACCAAGGGCGACCTCACCTGAGCTTAGGGCCGGGGATTCCCGAACCCGCTGAGATGCTCTTCCCTCCGCAACCCCACGGCAGACATTTCTCAGCCAACGATTGCAAGGTCGCGGCTCGAGGGATCCTCGGCGGGCTGCATCACGAATACCGGTGGGAAAGGATCGCCGCGTGAAAGACGGACTACTGAGAAGACGCCGCACTCTGATCACGTCTCCTCTCGAATGGCAGATGACCGCCGCACCGGTGTCTCATCCGGTCATTCCCGTCCTCGCCGAACGCGGTGGCACGCAGCTCACTACACCACGCGCAACAGTCCTCGTGGATACGCGAGAGCAGAATCCATTCAATTTCTCACGCTTCAAGGGATGGTTCGCGGGAATCGAAAAGAAAGCGCTCCCGCTGGGAGACTATTCCATCGCCGGGTTGGAAGATGTCTGCGTGGTGGAGCGGAAGGATCTCTCGGATCTCGTCCACTCCTGCACGGTCGAACGGACTGCCTTCATCAACCGCCTTCGGCTCATGGCTCGGAACCCCCTTCGCTTGTTGGTGGTGACGAGCACGCTCAGTCAGGTGAAATCTGCCTATGCACACGCGAGCGTTGACCCGAACCGGACGACCCAATTCTTGGTGGCCGTGCTTGCTGGGCTGCAGGTGCCTTTCGTTTGCAGCGAGACGCACGAGTTGGGAGAGGAACTCGTTGGCTTGTACCTGTACCAGGTTCATCTCTACCACTGGCTGGAGTCCAACGATTACGGCCGGTTTCTCGTAGACAATGATCTATAAAGGTTGAGCCGATGGTTTGTCACTCGTATCGGTCAGACTTCGAAGCTGGATGGAATTTTTGCGCACCACAGACACGACGAAGCTTAGCTGATTGGCTCGGCCGGGCAGACGTCCTACTGCTCCGATTTTAGGGCGAACAGTTTTTCAATGGTTTTGAGCGGATAGAACAGACGGTTTGGCTGGGATGGGAGCGGAATAAAACCATGGAGCAGGTAGAACTTGCGAGCCCGCTCATCCTTCGCATCGACCAGGATCACCGCGGATGCGATTTCACGGGCGTTTGCAAGAACCCGCTTGAAGGCATCCACAAGCAGCAGTTCGCCGATGCCCTGTCCGCGGAATTGACTGTTTACTGCGAGTCTGCCCAACAGCGTCGCAGGCACGCTCGGATATCGAGGGAGTTTCTTTGCGACATGGGCGGGCAGATCGGCTAGCTGCACCACGTGAGCGGACAGGGTATAGAATCCGGCGATTGCCTCGCCGTCAGGTGTTATGACGAAGGCAGCCGCGACCTTCTTGGCGATGTCCTGGCTGGCTTGTTTCTGAAGGTAGCGATCTAATGCGTCGACACCACACGAAAAAGCAGCCCGATCATGCTTTTCTCCGAGGGGCTCGATGCGATACTGACCCTCGTTCTGCTCTCGATTCACGAAGCACGCACTCGGCTCTTATAACGCCGCACCGCAGCCTTCATGCGTCGGCTCGGAGCAGGGGGACGCAGCAGTGCCTGCACAAACACATCGCGGTCCCGGCGGGACAATGTCCAGACTTCGTGCTGTTCGATGGCGCGCACGGCGGCTTCATCAGCGCTGGAAACCATGAAATCCGAAATCGAAGTGCCTTGGAGGCTTGCTGCGTATTCTATGCGGCGCTTCTGCACAGGATTGAGCCGGGCTTCAACGCGCTCGATTTTGCGACTCGACTTGTGGTTCTTTTTTAGTCCAAGATCCATGTTATCGTCCTTGAGTCCTCGATGTACGGCAGTTTACCGTACATGGTGGAGAAAGGCAACTGTAGATAAAATCGTGTCGGTCAAAGCCTCCAAGTTCATTAAGTTTCCACAGGTTTCAACTGACGAGCCGCAACGCCTTCAATAGGAATCACTTAGAAACCACAAGAATCTATAGGCCTCAACAAAGCTCGGAATCTGGTTCGGGACCAGGAGGCCGGTGGTTCAAATCCACTCGCCCCGACCATTCTTTTCAATGATTTATTCGAGCCTTCTGGTTTTTCGTTCTCATCGCTGTAGATGATTTTGTAGATGGTCAGAGCCTCCAGATTCAACACACAGATTTGATCAGTCCTGTTCCGCCGTTTTACATCGAATATATGCTGTCCCTACCAAGAACTACATCCGTTGGCCTCTAACGACCCGCAGGCTCTGCGAAATCCCAACTTCCACGTGATTTGATGCGAAAACTTTGGCAACTGAGTTGAGTTCCGTGATTGGAGGGAAGGAACTGCCTTGGAGCCCAAGGAAAACGACGGCGTATGGCTCACGCCGCGATTCGTTCGTAGCGATGGTGCAGCCCGCCAACTTGCGGGATCTCCACGATCCGACCCATTGCCGTATGCTGGATCGGTCGACTGACTGGCGAGTCCTTGTTCAGCACAACCGAGTTTTTGGTAGGGACACCCTGACATTTCGGAATTGATAATCCGCGCTTTCTTGCGCGGTACAACCGCGTAATCCACTCAGTTGCCGCCATTCACCGAGCATTAACGTCCGGTTCTTAGTTCAGACATGCGGAAGCATTACTTAGATATGGCGAGTTCGAGTGGGTGGATGGGCTGGAGGACGACCGGGGATGGTAGCCGGCGCAGACAATTCATGAGGGGTGTGTTATGACACGACCGTTACGGGTGTGTTTGGCGTGTGCCGCGACTCTTTTTCTTGCAGTGTTCATATTCTTTCCGAGCGCAGGATATGCCCAGCAGACGCTCGGCTCCATCAACGGCATTGTGACGGACTCCACCGGTGCGGTAGTGCAGCAGGCGGGCGTCAGCATTCGCAACGTCGGCACAAACCTGGTGGTCACGGCAGAAACGAAGGATGACGGGTCGTTCAGCGTCGTCGACCTGCCGATTGGCACGTATGAAGTCACATTCACCAAGACGGGATTTCAGAAGGTTGTGTATCCGCAGATTCTGGTTCAAGGAAACTTGACGACTACAGTCAAGGCGACACTCCAACCCGGTGAACTCACGACCTCCATTACAGTGGAAGCGACGCCTCTATTGAATGAGACTGACACTTCCAACGGCTACACGCTGGGCAGCGACTTGATTCAATCCATTCCGCTCGGAACAGGTAGCTTCACGCAGCTCGCCGTTCTCGCGCCTGGCACCAGTGCGGACTTCCTTTCCGGTTCGGGCAGCAACGATGGTCTCGGCAACCAAGGGATCTGGGCCAACGGCCAGCGCGACACCAGCAACAGCTTCACGTTCAACTCGGTGAACGCGAACAACCTGTTCAACGGAAACTCGACAAGCAACATTGCCGACAGCCGGTTCACGCTGAACACGGGCGAAATTTTCGGCGCCGGCGGCCAGGTGCAAACCAATACTTCGGTCTTTGACGCGATCGGCGAGGGCTTGCCGACACCGCCCGTTGAAACCATTCAAGAGTTGCACGTCACAACGTCGATGTACGACGCGTCCATGGGGCAAAACAGCGGCGCGCACATCGAATTGACCACGATATCCGGAACCAACGCCTACCACGGCAAGGCTTACGAGTATTTCCAGAACAATGCCTTGGACGCGGCACCGACGTTCCTACAGCCGAATACATTCTTCAGCGGCGCCCCGCCACTTCACAGAAATGTCTTTGGCGGAACCCTCGGTGGGCCGATCAAGAAGGACAAGCTTTTCTTCTTCGCTTCTTATCAGCGGCAACAGATAAGCGACGCCTTGAACGGCGCGTTCAGTGGCGTACCCACGCTTCCTGGTCTGACCGACACGAACCGGGATGCCACGGACCTCGTGAATTTGGTCAATTACGACTCTGGGTTTACGAACACTTACGGTACCTGTACGGGCAGCAAATGCCTCACCGTGGCTAAAGTGGATCCGGTGGCTCTTAGTCTCGTCCAATTGAAACTGAAGAGCGGGCAGTTCCTCATCCCCTCGGCAGGTGTTGGGCTGAAAAATCCGGACGAGAACCCTTTCCAACGGTACAACTCCGCCATCTCCGGTCCACCAAGCACGTTTGACGCGGATCAGGCGAACGCGAATATTGATTACGACTTCAGTTCGAATGATCGCCTCGCTGCAAAGTACTATTTTCAGAACAACCCATCGACGAGTCCTTTCGCGGTCAGCTTGACGGCGGGGTTTCCTCAAACCCTACAGGCGGGCAGCCAGGTCTTCTCGCTCGACAACATTACAGTGCTGACGCCGAACACAACTTGGGAGCAGAGGTTCGGCTTCATTCGCCAGATTGCCAGCGCCACCACAAACCAATCTCTTACGCCAAGCTCCATAGGGATCGCTCTGCCGAGCAACGCACTCTTCCCCGGAATCAACATCGACAATGCGGATGCCGGAGCGACGCTTGCTGCAGGCGGGACGGTGGGACTTCATTCGGGGAATGAGCTGAAAGTCGGCCCATCGACGAACTTCGCAAACGCGGGCGTCTTCCAGAATCAATTTGAGGGGTCGTCCAAGTATAGCTGGGTGCTGGGACGGCATACGCTCTCCTTCGGCGGCACTTTTGACTACGCCCAACTCAACGTCGAGAACCGCGAAAACGACGTTGCGGAATTCACGTTTCGGACCTTCGCGGACTTCCTCACTGGCTTATTGGGGTCGGACGAGAGCGGCGGGTTGCTCCTCGACGGTGAGACAAACCGCCATTTCCGCTCCAAACAGGCCGGCCTGTATGCCCAGGACGCCTTCAAAGTGACATCGAATATCAGCGTCACATATGGCCTGCGCTGGGATTGGGATGGGCCTTTGTATGAAACGAACGGCCTAATGACCAGCTTTTACCCCCAAGACTACGGGTACGATCTCGCAACCGACTCCTTCAATGCGGTGAACGGCACTCCGGGCATCGGCATCGTCGTGGCGGGAAACAACCGGACGCTTGGCACGAAAGGCGTCAGCGATTCGACGCTCACGGGCCGCCAGTGGGGTTTCGCTCCGCGGCTCGGAATCGCGTGGAGCCCCTATAAGAATTTTGTGGTTCGCGCGGGCTTCGGCATGTTCTACGACCGCGGCGAGTACTTTACGGAACTGTCGACCAGCGCCGGACTCGGCATCAGCGGGCCTTTCAGCGTAACCACCCAGGAGCCTTTTACGATCCCGATCAGTGCCGACTGCGGTGCTGCTTCGCCGACCTGCTCTACCGGTTGCACCACTGCATTGAAATGCCTATCCAGCACGCCGTTCGGGACTTCGCTTCCGGCTCCGCCAACTTCCCTGGCGGACATCGCCGGGCTCGTGCCCAACATGCGTGCGATGGCCGGGTGCAACCAGGCTAGTGCCCCCGGACTCCAACAAATGGGCCAGCCTTATTGCAACGTCAATGCGTATCCGCCCCCGCGTTCTTTTCTCTTCGGCGGATACGATCCGGCCAACAAGCTGCCCTACTCGGAAAACTGGAGCCTGGACCTGCAATGGCAGCCGCAAAACAATCTCGTGCTGACGTTAGGCTACGTCGGGAATCGCGGTGTTCATCTGGTCCTGCCGATCCCGTTCAATCAGCCGGAAATCGCCACCCCGACGCACCCTGTCAACAACCAGATCTATTCCTACGGTTACGTGGCGGCCGGTGGTCCTGCTGGCGGCTGCGATGATTATAACGATGCTTCGAGCACATGCTTTCAACTTCCGACGGAAGAGACGCAGACAACGGTCGGCGATTACGCTGCGTCGGACGGCAATACAGCCCTCCGCACGCCTTACGTCGGTATCAACCCGAACGCCGATTTATGGAAGGCGGAAGGCATTTCCACGTACAACGCCCTGCAATTCAGCGTCACCAAGAAAATGAGCCACGGCTTACAGGTCAATGCGTCCTACACCTACTCTCATTCTCTGGATGAAGGAAGCGGGCTTGGATCCGGGATTTTCTTTAACGGCAACAACCCTCTGGATCCGCGAACTTCCTACTCCTCGTCCGATTTCGACCGCCCCCACGTGTTTATCATCAGCTATCTCTATAATCTCCCCACGATCAAGCATGCTTCCGGATTCCTCAATGCCGCGGCAAATGGCTGGGGCATTACGGGAATCACCGTCGCGGAAAGCGGCGAACCATTCAGTGTCATCGATTTTACGGGAGTCGCGGGCGGCATCTATTACAGCTCGGACGACTACATTACGAATCCCATTCTGCCGCTTGCACCGGGAGTCACGCCAGGCGAAGCAATGTCACGAGCCGGCGGTGGAGGGAACCTGGTGAACGGCCAGCCGTATGTAAATCCGAACTTGTTCTCTGTTCCTTCGCTCTCGCCGGGGCAGGATGGCGTGCCCCCCTGCCAGACGATCAGCGGCTACCAGGTTTGCGACAACTATGAAACCGGTTTCGGCACGACGGGCCGCAACGTCTTCCGCTCGCCGTTCCAGACTCGCTTCGACTTCTCGATCTACAAGAACTTCAAACTAAGTGAGCGGTTCAACCTGAAGTTCGAAACCGACGCATTCAATCTCTTCAATCATCCGAGCCTGGATGCGCCCAATACCGACTTCGAGCTGAACCCGTGCTACAACCCCGTGCCGTGCTACAGCACCACGCCGCCACCTTCGAAGGGCTTCGGTGTGATTTCAAACACGATCGGAAGCAACCGCTTTTTGCAGATGTCGCTGCACCTGACGTTCTAGCGCTTCCTGTCCCTCGCCAAAATCTCATCCGCGCCGAAAATGGCGCGATTCCCAGTTGCGAGCGTGCAACGCAAAGCGCGAGTGCAACCAGAGAAAACTTCATCGACGCCGCGATCCTCGGTGGCGGCGGCCTATGAACGGGTCGGGCACATATTTAAGGATGGAGTTCGGGCGTGCGGTTTTCGGAACCACACTCGGATCAGGCCGCTCGATCATAACGATGGTGCAGCCCGCCGAGTCGCTCATGAGAGAGACGCAACCGGAGGCTACGGGGAGCAAATGCTCCCGGCCGGTGTTCCCTTCCCGAGTCCCAGGTGCGTACGGTCCTCGTGATAGTAGCCGACGTATTCGGAGAGCAGTCGCTTCAGATGGCGTTCATTCACCGCAATAATGTGATCCAGCAGGTCTCGTCGGCAGCTTTCAACCCAACGCTCCGCGACGCCATTCTGCCAGGGACTTTCGAAGGAGGTCCGTACAGGGCTGATCTTCAGAGCACGAACGGCTACCAGGACTTCCAATCCATATTTCCCATCCCGGTCGAAGATCAGAAACCTAGGAGCTGACCCAAACGGAAACGCCTCCCGCAACTGCTGAACGGTCCACAGGCTCGTCGGATGTTTCGTGACGTTGAAGTGCAGAATCCGCCTACGATCGTGGCTGATGACGAAGAAGCAGTAGAGCACGCCGAAGGTGATCGTGGGGACGGTGAAGAAGTCCATCGCGGCAATCGCCTCGCGATGATTGCGCAGAAAGGCCAGCCAGCGCTTGGCTGGTTCGGGATCTCGCGGCGCTCGTTTCATCCAACGGGAAATGGTTCGCTCCGAGACATCAAAACCCAGCATGAGGAGCTCCCCGTGGATCCGTGGGGCGCCCCAAGTTGGATTCTCGGCCACCATGCGGAAGATCAACTCGCGAACTTCTTTCGGAGTCTGTCTTCGCCCAACTTGCCTCCTGACTTTCGAGATCAACCTCCAATACATCTGAAAACCGGCCCGGTACCACCGGACCACCGTCTCGGGCGTGACCACGATGAGCGCTTCTTTCCACTTTGACCAGAACCGACGGACGGCAATCCAGAAAAGCTTGTCGAAGATGCTGAGGCTCGGCCGCGGACGGCGCCGCTTCAGCACGGCGAGTTGCTGTCGGAGCACGAAGTTCTCGAAGACGAGATCCCGGCGGCTACGGAAGAGGCGAAAGAGCGCTCCGAACCAGAGCAAGAACAGGTTGAACATGGGCCAGAGTTATAACAGAACATTGGCGGCGGGGCGGCCGCTATGTTATTCATTTCAAAGCCGGCCAGAATTTTGGCGAGGCACAGAGAAAGGGGTCGAATGCTTCTATAGCCCGCAGTTGTATGTAGCTTGACAACCCTTCAGATACAAGTTGGTTTCCATCAGATCAGGGCTAGGGAGTGGAAGACTTTAGAAATGCAATCGGATCAAACAGATATATATCGAACCCGGAAGCGTTCGAATCACGAATCTTCTTGAGCCGCAGATCTAACAGGACCTCCCATGATGTTGTGGGATCAAGAGCGGATTTGCGGACCGCTTCATCCGCAGCCAGGATCCAGGCAATTCGCGGTGCCGCGAAACTGGTCCCACAGATGGCGGAGCCAAGCACTTCGCCGTCAAACGCCGTCGCCATGGCCTCGTCCGCGACATTAGCACCAACAAAGGACGAGCTACACGGAAAATCTGATTCTCCCGGACGGCGATTCATTACTGCAAGAGTATCCTTGTGATTGGTGCTTCGTTCGGCGAAATCGAGATGTGAAGAGATAACGTTTAGATTCGCATTACCTGCTGCTGCGAGAACAATACCGTTCAGTGGGTCGGGATAATAGACGTGATACTCGTCGTGTGGGACGGTCCAGGATTCGTTCACAAAGACGACTGTGTGATTTTCGTTGGCGTATAAGTTTCCGAGGTCCAGGATCGCATCCAGAATCGACTTATCTGTAAGGACCTCGTCGCCACTCCACTTCTCTGGGTACGACTTGCTTATAGTATTCTCCGCGGTTTCCCGGGACCGTTTGATTAGATCCTTCGGGGGTTTGACTTGTTTGTTCGAATAATTGGTGAATCCTCTGAGGTATTCCGTTTGCAGAAGGTCCGTCAGAACGGGAGTCGCGTTCTGTTCCTTTGTGAGCGGCACATAGATAATTTTGATACGATTTGTGGGATCGAGGGCGTGAAATTCCGCCAATGAGCGCTTGACGTATTTGCAGTGCGGGTTGGAAGGTTCTTCAAAGGGTTTCAGAGCACTTGGACTTCCTAGATTGCGACCGAAAAAACGCTTCTGTGCAAAATGGACGAGCTGATTGAGGGCCTGCCTAGAGGCCGCGTATTCCGTCGGATCGGGCCAGCCCGTGTCGAGAACGAACACAAGGACGTCACGTTGGGCATTGGCTGCAAGAAGGTTTCGGATGTATTCGCGTTGTGAATCGCTCAGCACAAGATGGTCGACCGCTGCGTCGACGGCAGGGGTTCGATTCCCGCCCAAAGTCATCGTGATCGGGTAGTTGAAAAAATGAATTACAGCATCCTGCAAGGCCGGGTTCGTCAGAACAGTTTTCGCGAACGCGGCGGTGAACACGAAATCCATCGCGTGATGTTGCGCGGCGGGCCGGCCGAGGCTGGACACGGTCGGGCTTCCGACAAATTCGAAATCCGATACACTCTCCGCTTGGTTCTTTTTGGGCACCACCGAAGACAACGGAACAACAGACAGAATCGGAATAGTGTTCAGAGCGTTGCCCGGATTGAACTTTTCGAGAGCTTTTGGCGGAAGCTCGGGTACCAGGATAGTGCCGGATCTAAGACGCTCTGGCTCCGTGACGCGATTCGCATCGAGAATGGCCTGTTCGATCAGCTTAAAGGTTTTCGGAAGATAACTCGGAGAGTCATCGTTGTACGTCGAGACCCGGTATTCACGCAGGATCAGCGTGCTCAAATTGTCGTTTTTCCCAAACGGAATGCGACGCTGCGGCAACCCGTGGATGATAGCCGCGATCTGCCGCAAGCTCAACTCTGAATCATCGTAAGCGGTGTTAACGATAATTTGAACAAGCACTTGCTTGTCTGCCGCTGGTTCATCCGCTTGCGCCCAACTGGAAACCGAAATCGTTGCGACGACGGCCATCCAGAGGGTCAGCATCGGAGCAAGAGTCGTTTTTCGCATTACCGCCTCCGGTTTCCGCGGATTTTGCAGGGAATATCAATGAAAAGCTATGTGAGCAAGCGCGGCGACTTTCGCGAGCTTATAGCAAGAAGTTAGAGTGTCAAGTATTTTATCTCCGCTGGCTCAAAGTATCGTGCAAGGCGATATAGATCTTCGTATCTATTTATTAGTTGACTCTATTAGTCCATTTGTGGTCTGATTCGCGGCCAATATCCACGGTGTGGCACGCTGACTGACTAATAATCGAGTTGTTCTCTCCTCGGACCGATGGTGGTTCTGGAGTAGGGACGGCTCTTTGGCGGAGGTGTAAGGTGCCCCGGTGCGTCCTGGTCGCGATGCTGCTTCTAAGCGCTGTTTTGGTAGTGGGGCGCGGACTTTCCGCACAGGGAGTAGCTGTGCGCGACGATCCCAATGGTCGTAATGCTTGGTTCCTGCGCGGTCGACTGGTCAGCGCTGTAGGACTGGCTGAAGCGGGCTCACCTGCGGACCGATTGATATCCTCATTTCAACAGCTGAGGGGACGCACGTCCTCTCTTCCCGCTCCGAGGGTGGGACTTGCAGCTGGGGCATTCCCCACTTGGACGGCGCTAGGTCCCAGTCCAGAGTCGAGTTCTTGGGGGCCGGTGACCGGACGGGTGACGAGCTTGGCCGTGGATTTGGCTCATGATCCAACAGGAAACACTCTGTATGTTGGGACCGCATTCGGCGGTTTGTGGAAGAGCACGAACGCGCAGAGTACGGATCCAGGCAGCCCACCTCACTTTGAACCATTGGTCGACGCCGATCACTGGTACAGCTTGTCGATTGGAAGCGTTGCGCTGGACACAAGCACGAATCCGCCGACGATTTACGTGGGTACTGGAGAAGCTAACAACTCCCTCGACAGTTACTACGGCGTTGGCATTTTGAAGTCGTTGGACGGTGGTGTTACCTGGACGGGACCCATCGCTACCGCTTCCGATGTACAGCACAGCCGCACGTTCAGCTTTATGGGTGGCTCTGTCTCGAAAATCTTGATCGATCCCCACGACCAGAACATATTGCTGGCCGCCGTCGGCAGCGCATCGCAGGCGGCGGAAAGGCAGCCCGACGTCGGAGTGTACGAATCGCATGATGGCGGTTTGTCTTGGGTGCAGACCTTGAATTTGGTCGATGCGCAACAGGTTGCACACGACTGTACCGACCTTATCTACGAGCCCACACAAGGCGTTTACTACGCGGCCCTGCGAGGCTTAGGGATTTATCGCTATAAGATCGGCCAGAACTGGGTCGCTACCGGCTCACCATTCCCAGGACAAGTCCTTAGCACCGACAATTTCTATCGGGTCTCTCTTGCTGCGAGAACGAAGGGAGGAGTGACCACGATCTGGATGCTGACTGCCAACCAAACGGGAAGCCCCTGGCCAGGGACCGCAGCCGACACCGGCCTTGCTGAATCCGTTGATGGCGGGACAAGCTGGCGTTCGTTGACCATGCCTACTGCCGCATTCGGCGACAACCAGAACGGTTGGCAGGGTTGGTATGACCAATATCTAAGTGCAGTACAAGACAGCGACGATCTCATCCTGGGAGGGATCGACGTATGGATCACGCATTCCCCGAATGGAATGCAAACCAGCTGGAGCAAATCTTACGAATTCGTATTCAGACGGCAGCGTGGTTCATCCAGACCAGCATGCGCTCGTTGTGGTTGACGGAAAGAAATGGATTATCGGAAATGACGGAGGTGTAGGGCTCCCCGCTAATTTAGACGTTCAGGGCCTCGTTTTTAGTTAGAGCTGCAAAAGCCAAGAAGGCCTCGTGCGGGGTGCGGTTTTCGACTCCGCGGTGAGGCCGGTCGTGATTGTA
>Ga0187860_1000385_pt1 | contig 43553 bp, 37 predicted proteins | sample June2016WEW_10_4_FD_132981 | JGI IMG/M metagenome (GOLD analysis project Ga0187860, IMG submission 132981) | Peatland microbial communities from SPRUCE experiment site at the Marcell Experimental Forest, Minnesota, USA - June2016WEW_10_40 | ecosystem: Environmental > Terrestrial > Soil >...
ACTCACCCGTTTGACCCAAATCATGCTCCTGGAACGCCTTGACCTGTGGGCCATTCTTGGTCTTCGACCACCAGATATCCGACAACCTTTGCTATTCAATTAGCGTGCCGGACAGCAGTGAAAGTATCTGATTATTTGAAAATAATTCAATATTTTTAGTAAACTTGACTTCATCGAACCACGCTACATTCTTGGTTTTTATTAGTTCAACGAGTCTTTCTCTCTTCTGATATCTAACCGTGCTCCCCTTAATATTATCCTCGTCACCGAACTCCCCTTTGAAAATTGCTAATAATTTAGGATAATCCTTTAGGTCATTATATATTTTGTCATTTTTTACCGTAGCGTTTTTTCGCCACTGATAGAAAAACAAGAGATCAATATTTTCAAAGATGTCGTTGAGGCCAGAATATTTGGAGACAAATTTTTTATAAGATTTCCGATCTTCTTTTATTTGTGGATATCTCAGTCGAGAGAGCGCGCCGATATAGCAAGACATAACCAACAACCCTTCAAAAAAATATTCCTCGGAGCGCATAAGAACCTCAGCACGATTTACATCCTTGCCCCATTGATCAAAATATGCATTCAAGTAATCTGACCTATCACTATTATTCCATGTGTAGATTAAAAAACCCGATAGACAGCGATGAATACTTAAGGGGGCGGATTATTTGGAAAAAATGTCAAACAAAATATGTGGAAAACCGGTAGGTTAAGGATTGGTCAAAATTAGAAAAAAGTAAGTATTTTCTTACTTTGCTCCCGCCTTGAGAAGCAGTTCCTCTATGTCTTCGTGGCCATTCTGAGAGGCAAGCGACAACGCGGTATCGCCGTTGTTGTTTTTTGCATTGACATCGGCGCCGTGGGCGAGCAGCAATTCTACAACCTCCCGATGGCCTACCGTAGAGGCACGTATCAACGAGGTTATGCCGTCTTTGTTCATTTCATTGACGTCGGCTCCCTTGGCCAGCAACAATTCTGCGACCTCCCGATGGCCTACCGTGGAGGCAACTATCAACGCGGTTGAGCCGACTTTGTTCTTTGCATTGACGTCGGCTCCCTTGGCCAGCAGCAATTCTACGACCTCTCGATAGCCTGCCTCAGAGGCATGCATCAACGCGGTATCGCCGTTGTCGTTTTTTGCATTGACATCGGCGCCGTGGGCGAGCAGCAATTCTACAACCTCCCGATGGCCTGCACCAAACGAGGCATCCATCAACGCGGTCCAGCCGTCTTTGCCCTTTGCATTGACGTCGGCTCCCTTGGCGAGCAGCAATTCTACAACCTCCCGATGGCCTGCATCAGAGGCATCCATCAACGCGGTCCAGCCGTCTTTGTCCTTTGCATTGACGGCGGCGCCCTTATTAATGAGGCGCTTGACGGAAGGCAAATCACCGCGCCCTGCTGCATCTATGAGATTCTCATTCACACCGGCGATAGCGGCAGTCGCCCCCCAAGAGAAGACCATCAGCAACGCCGCCAGAATCGCCTTACCGCCCGATTGACCGCTTATCCTAAAAAACATTTGTTTCCCCCACCTTCCATTTGAAATGGCGTCAAATTAGCAGAAGGCTGAAATAGTGGCACTCCGTTAATATCAGACTTATAGGGCGGGCTGTGGCCGCCTCCCATTGGGCGACCCAAAGCGGCGGGCACAGCCTGCCCTATAAGTTAATCATTTCATGGAAATTACAAGCTTTTTCCCTCTCCCCCTATGGGGGGAGAGGGCAGGGTGAGGGGGGATATGGCCGGCCGATGAAGCCACCCCTCACCCGGTGTCGTCCCCTCGCAGGGGAGAGGGGATTTGGTTGCATCGGTATAATATGTTGATATCGTTGAAATTACAATGCCCTAGATTTTAACTTCGAGATAGTGGAAGCTTCTTCATGCAATTTTTTTGCCGGACACTACTTGAAGATATAAAGGCGAATTATGCGTTACGTCAAGGATAATATGAAATAAAAACCGCAAACCGAAACGGAAAACGGAAAACGGCAAACCTTCCTTTAGCGGTTGGCCAGCAGGCGTTTACCGGGCAGGGCCAGGAGCACCTCCGCCCCTTGCAGCCAGGGCTCCGGCGGGGTGGCGTCATCGATCAGCAGGAAGACCCTATCCGGCCCCTGCCACAAGTTTTGCAGTCGCTCGGGGGTAATGAGGTAGTCCTTGGCCGGGGGAACCGGGCGGGGAAATTGAGGGAGGCCGTGGCGCTTCACCATGAGGATGGGGCGGCCGGCGTAAAAGGCCAGGGAGGCGCCGTATTCGTACTCCTCGATCTGCTCCATGACCACCAGGTCGCCGGAAGCGGTGTTTTGCCGGAGCCATAGCCCCGGGATCTGGTCGCTAAAGGCCGGCATGAGGGTCAGCCAGATGCGAAAGGTGAACAGGACCAGAGAAAGGGCCAGGACGCCGTAGCAAGCCGCGGCCAGACGGGGTCGGCGGGCCCAGCCGGCATAGAAGCCCGCCAGGGCCAGGGCCGGGATCAGGTAAGTCACCGGGCGGGCCACCGGGGCGATGAGGCAGAACATGCCCGCGAACTCCCGGCGATTGCCAGCGCAGACCTGTTCCAGATAGGGGAGCAGAAACAGGGTGGCCAGCCCCAAGAGGCCGATGATCAGCAGGGCCCAGAGGGGGCCGCGGTCCCCGGGGGTATCCAGATAGCGCTTAAGGCGCCAGCCGATGAGCAGGGCCAGGGGTGGCAGGGCCGGCAGGGAGTAGTATTCGATGCGGCTGGAGGACAGGCTAAAGAAGATCAGGATCACCGCGGGCCAGATGATCAGAAGCCGGCCGGCGCGGTGGGCGGCTTCCCCGGTCTCCCTCCAGAACCGCCAGAGGGCCCCGGGGAGCAGGGGTGTATAGGGACTTAGCCAGATGCCCAGAAAGAGCCAGAAGCCGGGAAGGGAGAAGGGGTTGATGTCCGGCGGCTGGCGCCTTCCCAGAAACCGCAATATCTGTTCATTAATGACCTGGAATTTGATGAACCCCGGGTTGGCCAGCTCGCAGGCCGCAAGCCAGGGGACCATGAGAAGGAAAAGCACGGCCAGGCCCAGCGGAGACCATAAAATGGAGAGCAGGCTGGCCCGGCGCAACTGCCAGGCATAGAAGACGACTATCAGCCCCGGGAATACCAGGCCGATGAAGCCTTTGCTGAGAAACCCCAGCCCCAGGGCCAGGAAGAAGAGGGCGCTCCACTTGCGGGATGGCTGCTCCTGCCAGCGCAGCAGGAAATAGAGCGAGGCTGCCAGAAAAAGGGTGATGAGATGATCGGTGAGGATCTGCAGGTGCAGGACAAAAAAACCGATGCTGCTCAAGAGGGCCAAGCCCCCCAGCCAGGCCGCCTCCCTTCCCAACAGGCGCCGGCCGATGAGGTAGGTGACCCAGACCTCCGCCAAGGTCACCCCCAGGAGCGGCAGGCGGGCCACCCGGTCGGAGACCCCGAAAAATTTATAGCACAGCAGGTTGAGCCAGTAGAGGAGGGGGGGTTTGTCCCAGTAAGGTACTCCGTTGAGGGTGGGGGTCAGCCAGGAGCCCGAGGCCAGCATCTCTTTGGGAATAAGGGCGTACATGCCCTCGGCCCGGATCAGGGGCATTTGCCAAACCAACGGCATCAGATAGACCGTCAGGCAGGCCAGCAACAGGGTGTAGCCGTTGGCCATAGGAAGAGGGGCGCTGCGGTTCATGCCCATGAATGGAGGAGAGGTGTAATCGATACCCCGGACTCTAAACTTTTTTAGCTGACTGCTGAAAGCTGATAGCTGACTGATTTTTTCTCAAGTCAGGTTCCAGCGGAACATGCGCCAGAAGTCGGAGAGACCGCTTATCTCCCGGACTACGGTGGGCTCGAAGCCGGAGTGCATCATGCACTGGGCGCAGCGGGGGTCCCGGCCCACTCCGTAGCTGTCCCAGTTGGTGCGGTCCATCATCTCCCGGAAGGTGGGATAATGGGCGTCCACGATCTGGTAGCAGGGGGAGCGCCAGCCCCGGGGGTTGCGGGTGGGATTGGCCCAGGGAGTGCATTCGTAGTCCCGTTCGCCCCGGAGGAAACTGAGGTACAGGGGGGTGCTGAAGAAAGCGAAGCTCAGGCCGTTGCCCGTCAGTCGCTGGAATTTATCCTTGATCTCCTCCCGGCTCAGGAAGAGCTCGTCGTTGACCCCCTGAAAGCTGTAAGCCGGAGAAACCAGCAGGCCGTCCACCCCAATGTGGCCCAGGTAGGAAAAGAGAATCTCGATTTCCTGGAGATTGGTCTTCTTGTAGATGGTGGTGTTGGTGCAGACCCGAAAGCCCCTGGCCTTGGCGGCCTTGATGGCCTGGATGGCGAGGTCAAACACCCCCCGGCGCCCCAGCAGGGCGTCATGGCTAGGCGCCAGCCCGTCCAGGTGGACGCTCAGGGTGAGGCGGTCCGAACGGAGTAGCCGGGGGAGTGAGCGCTCCAGCAGGATGGCGTTGGTGCACAGATAGATGAACTTGCCGCGGCGCACCAGTTCGTGGAGGAGATCGAAGACCGGGGGATAGATGAGGGGTTCGCCGCCGGTGATGGTGACCACCGGGGCGCCGCACTCTTCCACGGCGGCCAGGCATTCCTCCAGGGTCAAGGACTGCCCCAGGCTCTCCTGATATTCCTGGATGCGGCCGCAGCCGGCACAGGACAGGTTGCACTGATGGGTGGGCTCCAGCATCAGCACCAGGGGAAATTTTTCCTTCCCCTGAAGCCGTTTCTTCAGCAGGTAGCGACCCAGATCGAAGCTGAGCCTAAGCGGGAAGCGCATGGCCCCTCTTTAAAAGACGGTTTTCGGTTGAAGAACGCCGGTTGCTGGAACTATTTTCATTTTCAAAAAATAATCCTTAGCGAACCGATTTGCAGATGTCATTTTACTAAACGAAAAACGAAAACCGTCCTTAGGCGTAGTTATGTTCCCGAAACCATTCCACCGCCTCTGCCAATGCCTGGCGCACCGGGGTCAGGGTCAATCCTAAATATTGTACCGCTTTTGCATTATTAAAGTACATAAATTTTCGAGCCATGCGGATGGCGGTGACCGGCATGCGGGGTGGTTTGCCGCTGATCCGCGTGCTGTAAAACTCATTGAGGTAGGCCATGGCCAGCACCGGCCAGTAGGGCAACCGGAAGCGGGGGGCCGGCCGGCCGCTGACCTCCGCCAGCAATTGAAAGATCCGGGACAGGCTCAGGTTTTCATGCCCGAGGATATATTTTTCAGCTACCTGCCCCCTGGCTTCGGCCAGGAGGTGCCCCCTGGCCACGTCGGCGACGTGGATCAGATTGAGGCCGGTCTCCAGGTAGGCGGGCATGCGCCCCTTGAGGAAATCGACGATTATCTGGCCGGTAGGGGTGGGGCGCCAGTCCCAGGGGCCCACCGGGGTGCTGGGGTTGACCACCACCAGGGGCAGGCCCCGGGAAGCGAAATCCAGGGCCAGGCGTTCCGCCAGGAACTTGGAGCGTTTGTAGTGTCCCACCATCTCGGTCAGACTCACCGGGGTCGCCTCGGTCCCCGGAGTACCGTCTCCGGGGTTGCCCAGGGTGCCCACGGTGCTGGTGTAGACCACCCGGTCGACTCCTTGGGCCAGGGCCGCGGCCAGCAGGTTCCTGGTTCCTTCCACGTTGATGGCGTACATCTCCTCGGGATGGGGGACCCAGAGGCGGTAATCCGCGGCCACGTGGAAGAGGCGGGAGCAGCCGGACAGGGCTGCATCCAGGGAGGCCCGGTCCCGCAAATCGCCCTGGGCTACCTCCACCGGCAGCCCTTCCAGGGCGGGATGCCGGGGGTCCCGGGCCAGGACCCGCACCGCCCGCTTCTGGGCCAGTAGTTCCAGGACCACCGCCCGGCCTACGAAGCCGCTGCCGCCGGTTACCAGGGTTTTGGGGTGGTTTGCAAGCGTTTTGCGGTTTTCGGTGGGGGTCATTATCAGGTTTACGGGCGGCTGGTCTGGACTAATACTCCTGGCGCCTGGGATGGCGATTCTGAAGACTTATGCCTCTTCCGGTTACCCGGACTTCAGCGCCTGGAGATACTGGCCCAGGGCCATCATAGGAAAGCAGTCCCGGTAGAGATGGTAGCGGATCATAAAATGGCTGGGGAAGCCGGTGCCGGTGAATTGATCCTCTTCCCAGCGGCCCTGGGGGTTTTGGGTGCGCAACAGGTATTCCACGCCGGCCTTGGCCTCCGGGGAGCGGGCTTCGCCGGCGGCGATCAGCCCCAACAGGGCCCAGGCGGTTTGGGAGGCGGTGCTCACCCCCTGGCCCATCATTTCGGGATCGAGATAGGACTCGCAGCATTCGCCCCAGCCGCCATTGGGGAGTTGGTTCTCCTTGAGCCAGGCCGCGGCCCGGCGCACATAGGGCCGGTGCAGGTCTTCGCCGATGGCCGCCAGGCCCGCCAGCACCGACCAGGTGCCGTAGATGTAGTTCACCCCCCAGCGCCCCCACCAGGGGCCGTCGCCATGTTGGCTGCGGCGCAGGAAGGCCAGGGCCTTCACTGCCGCGGGGTGTTCCGGGCCGTGGCCGAAGGCCCCCAGCATCTCCAGGACCCGGCCGGTAACGTCTTCGGTGGGAGGGTCCACCAGGGCCTTCAGATCCCCGAAGGGCATGGCGTTGAGCCATTCCTTGGTATTGTCCTTGTCGAAGGAGGCAAAGCCGCCGTTCTTGCACTGCATCCCCAAACACCAGTTGATGCCCCGCTGTATGTCGGCCTGGCGCCGGGCCGGATCGGCCAGCCCTTCCTTTAGGGCTACCAGGACCATGGAGCTGTCGTCCACATCCGGGTACCAGTTGTTGACGAATTCGAAGGCCCAGCCTCCGGGAGGCAGGTCCGGACACTTGACGCGCCAGTCTCCGGGCTTAAAGATTTGCTGGGACAGCATCCAGGAAGTAGCCTTGACCATGGCTGGGTCCTGTGGGGGCAGGCCGGCGGCGGCCAGGGCCCGTACCGCCAGGGCTGTGTCCCATACCGGCGAAATGCAGGAATGCAGCCAGGTGCGCTCACCCTCCCGGAGTTCAAAAAACTCCAGGGCCTTGAGGCCCCGGCGCACCGGGCCGTGCTTCACTCCATAGCCTCGTATATGCATGGCCAGCACCGAGTTGACCATGGCGGGTTGGATGCCGGCCCAGTCGCCGCTCTCCTCCTGATGCTCCAGCACCCAGCGCTCCGCCTTTTTCAAGGCGTAATTGCGGAGCCAGGGGAGGGGCAGCTTGTAGTAAAGCTTCAGGACCCGGTCGATCACCCTGAACAGATTTTCCAGGAGGGGCCCCCCAGGTTTCCAGGCCACCCGGTGCTGCTCAAAGGGTTCGCCGGGGTTGAGAAAAAGCTCCGGAACCGATTGCTCCGGCGGCAGCCACCGGACCGGGCGCCGGGCCATGATGATCATCAGAGGCACTATACTGGCCCGGGTCCAGCTGGAAAATTCATAGATGCTGAGGCCGGACCAGGGGGGCAAAAGGATGAACTCCACCGGCAGCAAGGGGATGCCGTCCCAACTGATCTGGCCGAAGAGGGCCAGGAAGATGCGGGTAAAGACCCGGGTCTTGAGGGCCCCGCCCCGGGCCCGGATAAACTCCCTGGCCTTCGCCATCCGGGGGTCTTGAGGCGAGACCCCGGCGATTTTCAGGGCCAGGTAGGCTTCGACGCTGACGCTGAGATCGCCACCGTCCCCGTGCCAAATGGACCAGCCGCCATGGTCCAGTTGCCTGGCCAGGATATCGGCCGCCAACCTGGAAATCTTGGCCTCAGGCAACCCCAGGAAGCGGTGCAGCATGATATATTCCGCGGTGATGCTGACGTTGGACTCCAGTTCGGCCCACCAATAGCCCTGGGTATGCTGCATCGCCAGCATGGCCGCCGCAGCCCGGCGCAGGACCCGCTCAATCCGACTGCGAAAAATCTCCGGTAGCGCCTGCCCGGGCACGGGAGTCCGGGCCGCTATGGGTTTCCCCTCCAAACCTCTTCCCCTGCATTGTCTTTTTAATCAGCATACCATACCATAACCTTAGAGACCGGCAAAGAATTTTTCGTTAAAAAGCAAACAGGTCGATCCTTGAGCCAGCATCAGCCTGCAGGCAAGTGGCAGAATTTCCGTAAGCTCTTGAGGGCCAATGGGATCGCCCTGGCTTATTTCTTGGGTTCGCAAAAGGAGTTGGGCCCTCTGCTGTTGGATGGCGGGGAAGAGGCCGGCGCCCCGGAAAGCGACCTGGACCTGGGGGTGGTCCTCCTGGCACACCCGTGGGATTACCGGGAAGGGGAAAAGCTCCGCCGGCGTTTGCAAGAGGGTCTGGCAGGGCTGTTCACCCCGGTGCGCCTCCACCTCCTGTTGCTGGAGGAAGAGAATCCCCACGTGCAACACGCTGCCCTTGCGGGAATCCAGGTATACGTCCTGGACGAAGAAGTTGCCCGGGAATATCGGCGCAAGGTCTGGCCCCTCTATGCCGACTGGCACTCCTGGTGGTAAGGAGGTCAGGCCGCTTACCGGAACCGGGTCGAACAAAAACTTACTCACCATGGCGCCGACTCGTTGCTATCCCGCGGTAAAGGAATTATGATCTAGATACCGGTTAAGAATCGCCCCTGAAATTGGATTCGGGACCCGATACTGGAACTTCCATTGACAATCCGGTCTAGTTGTCGCCTCCCGGCCCATCCCTTACAACCTCCCAGGAGATAACATGGCATCCAGAGAAGAAGACGAAGAACTGCAACAGATTGTCATACCCCAGGTCCTGCCCCTACTGGCGGTGCGGGATGTGGTGGTCTTTCCCAACATGGTGCTCCCCCTGTTCGTGGGCCGGGAGGCCTCGGTGTTGGCCATCGAAGCGGCCCTGGCTCAGGACCGCCTCTTGCTGCTGGCCACCCAAAAGGACCAGGCCATTGAGAATCCCGAGGTGGAGGATATCTACCCGGTGGGCACCGTGAGCCTCATCCTCAGGATGTTGAAGCTCCCGGACGGGCGCCTGAAGATCCTGGTCCAGGGTAAGAGCAAGGCGTCGATTAAGGAATATATCCAGGAGCGCCCCTATTTCCAGGTGAGGCTGGAGGTCATCCCCGAGGCGGCTGTCAGCGGGATCTCTCCCGAGGCCGAGGCCCTGATGCGCAATGCCCGGGAGATGTCGGAAAAGATCCTCACCGTGAAGGGCATCATGTCCCCGGATTTGTTAGCCATCCTGGAGTCCATCGAGGATCCCGGCCACCTGTCCGACCTGGTGGCCGCCAACCTGCGCCTCAAGATCGACGAGGCCCAGATGGTCCTGGAAGAGACGGACCCCATCCGCAGCCTCATCAAGGTGAACGACTTCCTGCGCAAGGAGCTGGAGGTTTCCGCCATCCAGGCCAAGATCCAATCCCAAGCCCGGGAGGAGATGGACCGTAGCCAGCGGGAATACTTCCTCCGGGAGCAACTGCGGGCCATCAAGAAGGAACTGGGCGACCTCGACGAGCAGGGCAAGGAGATGGAGGACTATCGCCTCAAGATCGCCCGGGCCCGCATGACCAAGCAGGCCGAAGAAGATGCCCTCAAGCAGCTCTCTCGCCTGGAGCAGATGCACTCCGACGCCGCCGAGGCCTCCATCGTCCGCACTTACCTGGACTGGTTGGTGGAACTTCCCTGGAGCAAAAGCACCCGGGACAAGCTGGAGGTGAAGGAAGCCAAGGCCATCCTGGACGAAGACCACTACGATCTGGTGAAGGTGAAGGACCGCATCCTGGAATATCTGAGCGTGCGCAAGCTCAACAAAAAGATGAAAGGCCCCATCCTCTGCTTCGTGGGTCCTCCGGGGGTGGGCAAGACCTCCCTGGGCCAGTCCATTGCCCGGGCCATGGGGCGCAAATTCACCCGGGTTTCCCTGGGGGGCATGCGGGATGAGGCGGAGATTCGAGGCCACCGCCGCACCTATATCGGCGCCCTGCCGGGGCGTATCATCCAGGGGATCAAGACCGCGGGTTCCAACAATCCCGTCTTCCTCCTGGACGAAGTGGACAAGATCGGCATGGACTTTCGGGGCGACCCCTCCGCCGCCTTGCTGGAGGCCCTGGACCCGGAGCAGAACCATTCCTTCAGCGACCACTATCTCAACGTGCCCTTCGACTTGTCCAGGGTGATGTTCATCACCACCGCCAACCTGGTGGACCCCATTCCTTCGGCCCTGCGGGACCGCATGGAAATCATCCGCCTGCCGGGCTACACCGAGGACGAGAAGCTGGAGATCGTCCGGCGTCACCTGATGCCCCGGCAGCTCCAGGAAAACGGCTTGCGCCCCAAAGATCTCACCATCTCCCCGGAGGTACTGAAAAGGATCATTTTGCACTACACTCTGGAGGCTGGTCTGCGGAACCTGGAGCGGGAGCTTGGCGCCCTGTGCCGCAAGGTGGCCCGGCGCCTGGCCGAAGGTGAGGAAGCCCCCTTTGCCGTTACCCGGGGCAACCTGCACCGCTACCTGGGGCCGCCCAAGTACCTGCCGGAAGGGGAGATGGAGAAGGACGAGGTGGGGGTGGCCACCGGCCTGGCCTGGACCCAGGTGGGGGGCGAGACCCTGGCAGTGGAGGCCTCCCTCATGAAGGGCAAAGGCCAATTGCTCCTCACCGGGCAGTTGGGCGAAGTTATGAAGGAGTCGGGCCAGGCGGCCTTGAGCTATGCCCGCTCCCGGGCGGATCTCCTGCAACTGCCCGCCGATTTCTATGAAAAGCTGGATATTCATATCCATGTGCCCGCCGGGGCTACCCCCAAGGATGGCCCCTCCGCCGGGGTCACCATGGCCACTGCCTTAATCTCCGCCCTGACTAAGATTCCGGTGCGCCGGGATGTGGCCATGACTGGGGAAATCACTTTGCGGGGCAAGGTCCTGCCCATCGGCGGCCTGAAAGAGAAGGCCATCGCCGCGCTCCGGGCCAGGGTCAAAAGGGTCATCATCCCCGCGGCCAATAAAAAGGACCTGGAGGAGATTCCGCGAAACGTCAAGCGGCGCCTCAAGTTCGTGGCGGTGACCGACATGGATCAGGTCCTGGGCGAGGCCATGATCCGCTCGCCTTTTCGGGAAGGGAAGAAGCCCGAGGCCGGCAAGGGCAGAGTAGGGCCGCCGGCCCGGCTGCCATTGGTTTGAGAGAGAAGCTTACCGATAATCGCCGGGTCATCGCCGCCTTCGATGTTCCCTTGCCGGAAAGCCTCGCTTCCTTTTGGGGCTGAGGGGAAGAATAATTCTGGCTTGATTTTTCACGCCGCGGCACTATCATATCTCCACCAGGGACAAGCCCTCTATAAATCAAAGTATTTGCTGACCGCTGCCGGTTGACAGCTGAAGGCCTCAACAAAATTTGGATCCACTCTGGTCAGATCCCCATCTCCCAAGTTATCTCGCCCTGGGCGCCATGGCGCTGTTGTGCGCCTTGTTTGCCGCCAGCGAAACCGCCCTCTTTGCGCTGACTCCCTTGGACCGCCTGCGTCTCCGGGAGAAGAACCGGGTCCGGGGGGAGCGGGTGGAGGCCCTCCTGGCTCAGCCCCGGCGCCTCCTGGTGACGGTGCTCATGGGAGTGGAGACGATCAACGTCCTGGCTTCCATTGTGGCCACCTCCCTGGCCCTGAGCCTCTGGGGGCCCCAGGGGAAATGGCTGGCCCTGGGCCTGCTGGCCCCCGTCTTTCTCCTGGTGGCGGAACTGATTCCCAAGTCCCTGGCCCTGATCTATGCTACTCGCCTGGCCCCCTGGCTGGCCCTCCTGGTGAAGCCCGCCATCCTGGTGTTTACTCCCATGCGCCTGGTATTGTTGCAGATCAGCCGGGGTATTCTGGCCACCCTGGGGTTTCGCCCGGAGATCGAGGTGCCCGCGGTGCGCCAGGAAGACTTCGTCCGCATGGTGGAAGAGAGCCATCTCCGGGGCCTGATTGCCGAGGTGGAGCGGGATTTTATCCAGAACCTCCTTAGCTTCGGCGAACTGCGGGTGGGGCAGATCATGGTCCCCCGCCCCGAGATCTTCTCCCTGCCCCTGGATATGCCCTTTCCCGAAATGATCCAGGCCATCAAGCGGTCCCGGTTTTCCCGGATCCCTATCTATCGGGACAGCCCTGACGCCGTCCTGGGCATCCTGCACGCCAAGGATGTCCTGGCGATGGCGGTGGAGGGCCCATGCGGGGAGGAGGTTAGGGAAAATCTTTTGCGGCCGGCCTATTATGTGCCGGAAAACAAAAAAGCCTTCGATTTGCTGACGGAGTTGCAGGCCCGGCATCTGCGCCTGGCCCTGGTGGTGGATGAATACGGCTCCTTGATGGGGCTGGTGAGCGTAGAGGACCTGCTGGAGGAACTCTGCGGGGAGATCCCCCAAGAGTTTCAGGTGGAAGAGAAACCACTGGTGGAGATCGCCCCGGGTGTCTGGCGGGTCAAGGCCACCCTGTCCCTGGCGGATTTCAACGGGGCACTGGGCCTGGAGCTGCCGACCGCGGAGTTCGATACCATCGGCGGCCTGGTTCTGAACCTCTTCGGCGCTCTGCCCCGGGAAGGCGGCAGCGTGGCCTTGGACCATCTGCGCTTCCGGGTGACCCGGATGAAGGGTACCCGTATCCTGGAGATGGAGGTGCGCCGGGAACAGCCATGAATTCCGGGATTCTCCTCATCTTCATCCCGCTCCTGCTCCTGGAAGGGATCTTCGCGGCGGCGGAGATCGCCCTGGTCTCCGCCAACCGCCGCCGCCTTCACCGCCGGGCCGAGGAGGGACATTGGGGTGCGCACCTGGCCCTGCAGCTCCTGGGCCGGCCGGAGTACTACCTGTCCGCCACCTTGCTGGGCGCTTACCTGGCGGCGGCGGCCAATACCATCCTGGTGACCGGTTTTTTCCTGGGGCGATTGGGCCAGCGGGCCGAAATCCCGGTGATGATCGCCCTGCCCCCCCTTATCCTGATTCTGGGAGAAATCATCCCCAAATCCGTGGGCCGGCAGCAGGCCACCATGCTGGCGGAGCGCCTGGCCCCGGCCCTGTGGCTGTTCTTCTGGGTATTCTCTCCCATTATCTGGATCTTCGGTGGCCTCAGCCGGGCGGTCTTGCTGGTCACCGGGGTCCGCAAGACCGGCCAGATGCCCTTCATCACCCGGGAGGATCTGCGCCTGGTGGTGGCCAAGAGCGGTCCGGAAGTGGACTTGAAGGGTACCGAGCGCCTCTTCATCCACCGTATCCTCCAGTTCAGCCTGCGTACCGTCAAAGAGGTGATGGTTCCCCTCATCCGGGTGAGCGCTATTCCGGACACCCTGACCATCCAGCAGGCCCGGGAGGAATTCCGCGACACTTGCTTCTCCCGCCTGCCGATATTTCACCGACGCATCGATAACCTCATCGGAGTGCTCCACAGCTTCGACCTCCTGGGGGAGGAACACGGCGAGCGCCCCATTAAGCCCTTCGTCCGAACGGTGAAGTACGTGCCGGAAGTGAAAAAGATCGACCGGCTGCTCACTGAGATGCAGCGGGAGGGCAGTCACCTGGCGGTGGTGGTGGACGAATATGGGGGCGCGGTAGGCATTGTCGCCATCGAAGACCTGTTGGAAGAGATCGTCGGAGAAATCACCGGCGAGTTCGACCAGGAGGTAACCCCCTACCGGAAGTTGGGAGAGAGCCATTATCTCATCAACGCCCGCACCGAAATCAAGACCTTGAACGAATCCCTGAAATTGGGCCTGCCCTCCGGGGATTACGAGACCCTGGCGGGGTTCCTCATCGCCCAACTGGGCGAGTTGCCCCGGGGCGGGGAACGGGTGCAGTACCGCAACCTGCATTTTACCGTGTGCGCCACCGAAGCCCGCACCGTAAAGGAGGTGGAACTCTTTGTCGACCGTGCCAACCAGTGAACGCTGGGCCTTCTTCGACTGCTTCGCCGGGATCAGCGGGGACATGACCCTGGGGGCCCTCATCGATCTGGGCCTTGAGGTCTCGGACCTGGAGGGCCTCCTCAACCTGTTGGGGCTGGCCGAGGTGAGTCTGGCGGCGCCGCGCCGCACCAAGGACCATCTCAGCGGGGTGCAGCTCCAGGTGGACTTCCGGTTTCGCCGCCCCCAGCCCACCCGGAGCTACCGGGAGATCCGCGCCCTGATCGCAGGCAGCCCCCTGGGTCCCGGGGTACAGGAACGCAGCCTCGCCATGTTTCGCCTCTTGGGGGAGGTGGAGGCCCGGATTCACGGCCAACCCCTGGAGGAGGTGCACTTCCACGAACTGGGGGCTCTGGATACCCTCCTGGACATCGTGGGCGCCGCTTACGGGGTGGAGAAATTGGGGATCACCCGGGTCTTTTGCAGCTCCCTGCCCATGGGCTACGGGATGATCGCCGGGAGCCATGGCCCGCTGCCCAACCCGGCCCCCGCCACCCTGGAATTGTTGAGGGGACTGCCGGTTTACGGCGCCGATCTGCCCGGGGAGCTGGTGACCCCCACCGGCGCGGTGATTCTCCAGGGACTGGGGGCGGTCTTCGAGCCCTGCCCGCTCATGCGTCTGGAACGGGTGGGCTACGGCGCCGGCAGCCGGGAGCTGCCGGGGTATCCCAATCTGCTGCGCATTTATCTGGGGACCCCCTTGACCCCGGCCGCCGGCCGGCGGGAGCGGGTGCTGGTCCTGGAGACCCACATAGACGACATGAACCCGGAGCTCTACGAGCCCTTGATGGCCGGGCTCATCAAGGCCGGGGCCCTGGACGTGGCTCTGAGTCCCCTGCAGATGAAGAAGGGCCGTCCCGGGGTGGGCCTCACGGTGATCGGCCCGCTGGCGGCCCGGGAGGCCCTGCTGGAGCGGCTGTTCACCGAGTCCACCACCCTGGGGGTGCGGGTCTCGGAGGTGGAGCGGGTGGCGGCCCGGCGCTGGCAGGAGACCGTGGACACCCCCTACGGCCCGCTAACGGTGAAGGTCATGGAGTACGGCGGCAAGCGCAGGCTGCTGCCGGAGTACGAGGCCTGCCGCCAAATGGCCGAAGCCCAGGGGCTGCCGCTCCTGGAGGTTTACCGGCTGGTGCCCCGGGAGTGACCACGGAGCGGTTAGTCACCCAGGGCTTGTCCTGCACGCCGCCTGAAAGATCGGGCTGGGGGCCGGCGCCGCGGCCAAAGGATGATCCGGGGTGGCCGCATACCTGCGACGCAGGCTCTTGATGGCGGCGGTCGTCGCTACCTATTTGAGCGGTTTATTATAAGACTCCGGCAATAAGGCAATGGAAACAAGCGCAATTAAAATCATCCCGATAAGATAGAATGCCGGGGATGATTTACTGCCGGTTTCTCTAATGAGATAGGTGGCAAAGAATGGACCCATGCCACCCCCCAAGGCCGCGCAGATGTTGTACCCAACCTGAGATGAGATCCGAACCTGAGTCGTGAAGATTTCAGCGATAAAGGCAACGGCAGTCCCTGTGACCTGCCCCCAGTAGTTGTAATCAGGGTTGGCTTAAGATGTAGGTTCAGAACTGCCTCCTGGTGCCAAAAAAAGCTCTCCGGTAACCATATAGACATTACCCTACCATGATCTCGTCGATGCGGGCCACGACTTCGGAGGCCCGGATGTCCTGGATTTTGAAGTACTTTCCCTTAAGTTCTGCGGCCACCTGGGGCAGGCAGCTGAGATTAAGAAATCCGGCCTCGGTGTCCAGCACCAGGGAACTGATGCCCAGGCCCCGTAACTGCACGGACATCTCTTTGGTGTCGTCCAGGGCGGTGGCGCTTCCCAGGCTGATATTGGGTTTGCCGTCGGAGATGAGCACCAGGAGAAAGGCGTCCTGGGGATGCTTGAGCTTCTCACGCTGAATCACCCCGTGGGCCAGTTGCAGGGCCCGCGGGAGCGGCGTCTTGCCCCCGGTGGGCAGGTCCTCCAGACATTTTCGGGCCTGCTCGATGCTGTGGGTAAAGGGCAGCGTCAGGTGGGCCTGCTCCCCTCGAAAGACCACCAGCCCCACCCGCTCCCGCTTCTGGTAAGCGTCCAGGAGGAGGGAAAGGATGGCGCCTTTGGTTTCCACCATGCGTTGATTGGCCCCCATGGAGCCGCTGGCGTCCACCACGAACAGGATGTGGTGGCCGATGCGCTTTTCCCTGACCTTGTGACGCAGATCGGGCTCGGTAATGGCTACGGCCAGGTTGCCCTTGTCCCGCACCGGCTGATAAGGGGCGGCGGCCCGGAGGGTAGCGTCCAAGGCCAGGTCCGGCGGACCGGCCGGGGTCATGGCGGGGCGCACGTAACGGCCGCTGCGGTCCTGGGTGACCGCCCGGGTGCGGCGTCCCTGGGACTCCTTGGGGCGGCGGTCGTGGGGCAGGTCTAAAGGGCGCACCGGAAAGGGAGAGCCGGCCTCAAAGATAACCTCCCCACGCCCCGGAGGAGCCTCAGGTGGGGGAAGGGGTGAGGACTCCTCCGGGGGCGGAGAATCGGATGGCGGCGGATCGTGGTGGTGTTGCTGCTGGTGTTTGCGGATGCTCTCCTCCAGCTTTTCCTGATCCATCTGGGGTTCGCTGAAGGGTTGGCGGCGTAGCCGGTGGGGAAGCACCAGCTCCGCGGCCTCGCGGACATCGTCGTCCGTGACTTCTTGACGCTCATGGTAGGCCGCCAGGGTCCGGGCCGTTTTAAGCATGTAAATGTCGGCCCGGTGGCCATCCACCCCCTGGTCCAGGCAGATAGTGGTGATCAGGTTCAAGATGTCTTTGGCAAAGCCCACCGAAGAGAGACGCTCCCGGGCCGCGATGATGGATTGGCGCAGCCGTTCCTGCTCCGGCTGCCACTGAGTGATAAACAACTCGGGGGCTTCTTCATAGTCCAGGAGGCGCTCCACCACCTCCATGCGGGCCGACGGCTCCTTGAGGCCGCCGATTCCCACGCAAAGTCCGAAGCGATCCAGGAGTTGGGGGCGAAGCTCACCTTCTTCCGGGTTCATGGTGCCCACCAGGATGAACCGGGCCGGGTGGGTGAAGGAGATGCCCTCCCGTTCCACTACGTTCACCCCCATGGCTGCGGCATCCAGGATCACGTCCACCAGGTGGTCGTCCAGCAGGTTGACTTCATCCACGTAGAGGATGCCCCGGTGCGCCGCGGCCAGGATGCCCGGCTCGAAGTGTTTCTCGCCGGTCTTGATGGCTTTCTCCAGGTCAATGGTCCCCAAGAGTCGGTCTTCGGTGGTGCCCAACGGCAGGTCCACCACCGGCATGGGCCGCTCCCGGGTAGGAAGGACGCCCTGCTCCCGGCGTTTCCGGCAAAACTCGCACCAATGGTCAGGTTCAGCGGGGTCACAATGGAAGGGGCAATCAACCACCACCCGGATGGGGGGCAACAGTTCCGCCAGCCCCCGGGCCGCGGTGGACTTGGCGGTCCCCTTTTCACCCCGGATCAGCACCCCGCCCAGGCGGGGATTGATGGCGTTCAGGATCAGGGATTTTTTCAACCGTTCCTGGCCGACGATGGCCGCAAACGGATATACAGATCGGGATAGCGTCATTTCTTACCTCCGGAGAAGAGCCCCGCCAGGGTTTTGTGCATAGCCGCTTTCCAGCTTTCCACTTCATCGGCGGTGACCACATCCACGGCCCCACCCTGGAAATGGCCGCCCGCGGCCTCCCCCATATTTTCTTCCAGCCAGCCCTCTACTTCTACATAGAGCTGTTTCAGTTCCGCCAGGACCTCGGGGTCGGCCTGCCAGAGACCCCGCTGCTCGGCCTCCAGGAGGCGCCGGGCGATCTCCTCCAGGGCCCAGGGGTTCTCCTTTTGAAAGAACTCCCGGTTTTCCGGGTTGAGGACAAAGGTCCGGGTGATATCGTCAAAGATCCAATCGTCCACTTCCTGGGTGGTGGCCTCCCAGCCATAGACCCGGCCCACCCGCTTGCTGATCTCCCCCGCGCCTTTGTAGCCGTGGTTCTTCATGCCGTCGATCCATTTGGGGTTCAAGAGCTTGGCCCGGGCTACCCGCCGGATTTCCTCGGATAAATGGCGCACCGTCACCTGCTCCGGGTCCCGGGTGTCGCCGAAATAGGTCTTCACCTCTTTGCCGGACAGGTGCCGGGCCGCGGCGGTGAGGCCGCCGTGGTTGCCGAAATAGGAACAGCAGCCGAACAGATCGTATTCGTCGGTAACCGCCTTATTGTAGGTCACTGAAGCGTGGCTCAAGGCGTGGGCCAAAGAGGGGGCGGCGGCGGCGCCGAAGACATCCTTGCCGTAGGCGTAGCTGTTCCAATAGAGGAAGACCTGGGCCAGGTCCGTTTCCTCCTGCCAGGCAGAGGCGTACACCGCCAGTTGGGTGCCGGCGGAGTAGGTGCCGGGTTTGCTGGCGAAGATGCGATAGGTGGCCTGGCGCCAGGCCGCGCCGTCCCCGGGGTTGTGGCCGAGTTTCTCCATTAGCTCCAGGCTGTGGCGCCGGACAAAGTTCCGGGCCGGATCCTCGGGCAGGGCCGCCACCGCCTGGATGGTTTCGTCCAGCAACTCCACGCAGTTGGGAAAGTTGTCCCGGGTGATGCCCGACACCCTCACGGTTACGTCGATGCGAGGGCGATTGAGTTCATTGAGGGGGATGATGTCAAACCCCTGGACCCGGCCGTTGCTCTGCCAGCGGGGTTTCACCCCCAACAGATACATAATCTGGGCCATGCCTTCACCGTCGGCCCACATGATATCGTTGGCCATCCAAAAAAGGGCGACGTTTTCCGGGTACTCCCCGGTTTCGGTGAAGTACTTATCCAGGAGGGCTTGGCCCAGGCGCTGCCCCACCTCCCAGGCGGGACGGCTGGGCACCCGCTGGGGGTCCAGGGTGTAAAAATTCCGGCCCGTGGGCAGAACGTCGTCTCGGCCCCGGGTGATGAGGCCGGAGGGCCCGGGAGGAATGTAACCGCCCGCAAACCCACGGAGAAGCGCCTCCATCTCGCGGGAAGCCACCAGTCGGTCCATTAGGTTCTGGAGCCGGGTCTCGAAGCAAGTCAGGTCGCTTTCGAGGGCGTCCAGATCTACCCCTGGGGCAATTTCCCGGATCAAAGACATAAGGTTCAACTCCGGGGCCGCCAACCAGCGGCTGATGAGACTGCGCCCGGCCTGGTCCACGGCCTCCGCGGCCCGCCCAGACTCGTCTTCTTCCAGGTTCAGTTGCAGCAGCCTGGCTAGGAGGCGCCGCCAGGAAGGACCGCCACTTGGGAAGCGAAGAACAGCGTGAAGAAAATCGGCCCGGCGTTCCCCCTGGGGCAGGTCACCGAAGATGTGCATGCCATCGGGGATGGCGGTGTTGCGCAGTACCGACAGGCCCTCATGAATGCGGCGCACCGTCTCGTCGAAAGAGAGCTCCGGGGTCAGGGACAATTGCTGGTTGAGGCGGCTCTTCTCCAGGGTCTCCAGGATCAGGTGCTCCACCAGGTGAGCCCGGCCCGGTTCCAGGTCTTTCAGGCGTTCATATTCTCCCAGCAGCCGGTCCAACTCCCCCAGTTCATCATAGAGGCCGGAGGAGGTCATCACCGTCTGCATATGGTCCACCAGAACCCCATAGCTGCGGCGCTTGGCCATGGTGCCTTCCGGCGGGTTGTCGGCGTTATAGATATAAAGGTGGGGCAGATGACCCAAAACCGCGTCGGGGCAGCAGGCCCCGGACAGTCCCACGGTCTTTCCCGGCAGAAACTCCAGGTTGCCGTGGGTGCCCACGTGCAGGACCACATCAGCGCCGAACACTTTATCCAGATAATGGTAAGTGGCCAGGTATTGGTGGGGCGGCGGCACGTCCGGGTCGTGGAGGATTTTGCAGACCCGGCCGTCGCACCGCGCCCCGGCGCAGCCCCGCTTGGGCTGGACGCAGACCACCGCGTTCCCAAAAGGCACGCCGGTGACCACGATCTGTCCCTGGTAGACCATGGCCGCGGGTATGCCGTTTTGAGCCTGGCCGGGGGGCTCCCCCCAGGCTTCGACCAGGCGCGCTTGCAGGGCCGCCGGCAAAAGGCCGAACCAGGTCCGGTAGTCAGTCTCCGGCACCAGAGCCAGGTGGCCCCCTTTAGTGATGATTTCTTCCACCGTGGTCCAGCGGAACTCGCTGATGGCCTTTCTGCCCATGATGGTGTCGATGAGTTCCTTGCCGTCAGCGGGGGGATTATCAATGGCATATCCCGCCCGCTTCAGGGTCTGGAGGATTCGAGCAGTGCTTTCCAAAGTGTCCAGGTGGGCCCCGGCCCCCACCGAGGCCTCCACCGAGGCGCAGGGGTTGTTGTGCAGGATGATGGCCACCTTGCGTGCCGCAGGGGTTTTCTGCCGCAGGCGCGCCCAGCGCGCCAACCGTTCCGCTAGGTGTTCCGCCCGCTTAGGGATGGGGCCTCGCCCGGCTATGAGTTCGGCCCCCAATTCCTCATGGGAGAGCCCCGCTGCCACCAGCAAGGGCTCGATCACCCCCTCAAATTCCGGCAGGGCCAGGCTCCAGCCCACTTCGGCCCCCAGCCCCTGGGGGTCTGCCTCCCATTGCGCCGCGGTCTTGTAATACGAAGTTAGGGGCTGGACCACCGGAACGTTGAGCTGCGCCAACAATTCCTGGCCGGGGCGGGCCGTGGACGGGTCGCTGCCGGTGCCCCGCCGGCTGGCCAGGAGAAAGGGAGTGAGCTTGATGAGCGCCGCGATCCGGGGGCGACCTTCGTGGTCCAGGAAATAATCCCGGATGATCTCTTCGCCGCCCCGGTTTCCCAGATTCTCGTCCTTGAAAGAATAGTAGAACACCGGGATCACCCCCAGCCCCCGGCGCTCCAGGGCCTGGATGAGATAATCTTCCGGTTCCAGGTTGGGAGTGACCCAATCCCCCCGGGAGAACATCATCCCCACCAGGGGCTCCTGGGGCAAGCCCTGGTCCCGATACCAGGCCAGGTAATCTTCCAGGCGCTCAAAAAGTCCCTGGGCCCGGGGGTGGTAGAACCCTTCCCAGGGAAGCTCCTGGGGCGGCAGAACCTCCAGTTTCCGACCCAGGACTTCTTTACCGAGATAGGCTATCAGGCGCCGGAAGTTCTCCAGGCCGTTGCGGATAATGTAATTATAGGAATTGGCGGCGATCTCCAGGTTCACCGACGACAGGGTCCAGAGGGACGGGTCGCCGCCGGTGGCGATGAGGGGAACGCGGTCCGCCAGTTTCTTGAGTCGCTGGTCCACACTCTCCCAGAAGGCGTCAGGGGTGCGATAAAGCAGGATAAATTGGGCGGATTCCATATCTTGCAAGGCCCGGTCCAGGACTTCCGGGTTTTCTCCCACCAGGCGGTGGGAATAAACCTTAAGGTCCAACCAGGGGAGCTCCCGGGCTGCCGCGGCCAGGGTTGGCACATAAGCATTCCACATGATGGCCACGCCTTTAATGGGCGAATCCGTCATTCGCTGTACCTCCGGATAAACAGGATGGACAAGGCCACGCAGAGACCGGCGGTGGCGACCAACAAAACCAGAGAAACTATAGTTTCCTGGCCCCAGGTAGGCGACCGCAGCAACTGGTTGGTATGGGTCAAGGGCAGCAGATAGATGATCTTCTGGGCCCACCAGGGCATGGAGTCCACGGGGAAAAAGGTGCCGCAGAAAAAAGCCATAGGCAGAATGAAAAAATTGGTGAAGGTGGCGGTATCCTCATGGGATTTGGATTTGAGACCCACCACCACCCCGAAGGCGGCAAAAACCAGGCTGTTAAGCAACAGCCCCAGCACAAAGACCATGGTGAAATGCAAATGGCTGCCCAAGACCAATCCCAGGCCCAGGATCACCAAGGAAGCAAACAGGCCCCGAACCATGCCGGCCATGGTCTGGCCGGCGACGATCTCCCAGGGAGACACCGGCGTCTGCAGATAGATCTGAAAGGTGCGGAAGTAGAGGCGGCCCATGTTCAGGCTGTTGGCCACCCAGGTATAGGAGTTGGTCATGGAACTCATAGCCACCAACCCGGGCAGGAGAAAATCCAGATAGGTTACCCCGCTGCGCATGGCCACTCTTTTCCCCAATCCCAGGCCGAAGGCCACCATATAAAGCAGGGGGGCGAACAGGCTGGACATCACATAGCCCAGGCGCAGCAGCCGCCGCTGAAACAGGAGCATCTCCTTCAAAAAGATGGTGTCCCAATTCATGGTCATTGGCTCAGGCGCTCTCCCGTAAGCTGAATGAAGACATCCTCCAGGTTGGCCTGGCGGATAAGCACGCTCGCAGTCTCCTCCCGAGCGCTGGCGTAGGCAGCTTCCCGGTTTTTCACTAAGGTATAGGACCGCCGAGCGCCGTTCCTGGACTCCACCACATAGCCGCCCACCCCGGCGGTAAGGTTTTGGGGAGAGTCCAGGGCGATGAGGCGGCCCTTATTCAGGATGCCCACCCGCTGGCAGAGGGATTCGGCTTCCTCGATATAGTGGGTGGTAAGGAGAATGGTGATCCCCTCGGCCTGAAGTTGCCGGATCATATCCCAGAGTTGCCGCCGAATCTGGGGGTCCAGGCCCACGGTGGGCTCATCCAGAAAAAGCACCTGGGGGCGGGACATGAGCGCCCGGGCAATCAACAAACGCCGCTGCATGCCGCCGGAGAAGCCTTTGACCCGGTCGTGGGCCCGCTTTTCCAACTGGGCCCACTCCAGGAGATCCATAATGCGACGGGAAATCTCCGGGATCCTAAAGAGGCGGCCATAAAACCAGAGGTTTTCAAACGCCGTGAGTTCCCGGTCCAGGTTGATCTCTTGAGGGCAGACGGCAATGATGGGTTTAAGCTGGGGACGCTCCCTGACCACGTCGAACCCGGATATCCGGGCTGTACCCCGGCTGGGAAAGGCCAGGGCGGTGAGAATTTTGATGGTGGTGGTCTTGCCCGCGCCGTTGGGACCCAGGAGCCCGAAGACTTCCCCCGCCCCGATCTCCAGGGTCAGGTCTTCCAGGGCCGGGAGGTTCCCGTAATACTTGGTCAGGTTCGAAATGGCGATCATGTCAGTTTGGGGTACAGCAGCCGTTTATCTCCCTGGGCCAGCATTTCCACCGGGATGCCGTAGAGCGAGGCCATGGCCTCGGGGTGTATGACCTCGACGGGGGTCCCCTGAGCCACCACCCGCCCTTCACCCAGCAGGGCCACCCGGTCGCCAAAGAGCAATGCCAGGTTGGGGTCGTGCAGGGTGAGAAGCACCGTCAGCCCCCGATTTTTGGCCAACTCCCGGATCAGCTTCAGGATCAGTACTTGGTTTTTAAAATCCAGGTGGCTGGTGGGTTCGTCCAACAGGAGGATTTGCGGCTCCTGGGCCAGGGCCCGACCGATGAGCACCAGTTGCCGTTCCCCGCCGCTGATATGAGTATAAGGCTTATCCGCCAGTTGCTGAAGATGCAAAAGATTGAGAATCTCCTCCACCACTGCCAGATCCCTGTCCCCGGGCTGCGACCAGTACCCCACCCGGGCGACCCGGCCCAGGAGAATGATCTCCCGCACGGCATAGGGAAACACGGGATGGTGCTCCTGGGGCACGGTGGCCAATATCCGGGCCAGGGAATGGCGTTTGAGGCCGTTAAGACTTTGGCCTGCCAGGGTGACGGCCCCCCGGTCCGGGGTCAACTGCCCGCTCAGGCATAGCATCAAAGTGGTCTTGCCGGAGCCGTTGGGCCCCACGATCACCGTGACCTCCCCGGGCTGGGCCGTGAGGCTCACGCCGTTGAGGATGCCCCGCCCGTTGAGACGCAGGTGGAGGTCGCGTGCCCGGATCATGCCTTCCAGGACTCCTGACCGCCTTTTTTCATCAGGTAAATGAAAAAGGGGGCGCCGGCCAGAGTGGTGATGATCCCCACGGGGATTTCCCCCGAAGCCGTAGAGCGGGCCACGGTGTCGGACAGGGCCAGGAAGCTGGCCCCTGCAGCCATGGACAGGGGAATCACCCGGCGATGGTCCGGCCCTACCGCCATGCGGACGATGTGGGGGATCATCAGTCCCACCCAACCGATGATGCCGCTCACCGACACCGCCGCGGCCACGCCTACGGAGGCCGCCAGGATAAACAGCCCCCGTTCCCGGGCCACGTCCACCCCCAGGGCCTTGGCCTCGGCATCCCCCATGGAGAGGGCATTGAGGCGCCAGCGCCCCAGCCAGGAAATGGCGGCCCCCGCCGCCATCCAGGGAAGGACCTTGATAACCGAGGGCCAGTCCGCCAGGGCCAGGCTGCCCATGAGCCAGAACACAATGCTGGCCAGCTTCATGGGGTCAACCAGAAACTTGATGATGGAGACCAGGGCGGTGAAAAAAGCGGATACCACCACGCCCGCCAGGATCAAAGATAGGGTCGGCACCTCCCCCCGGATGCGAGCCATGGTAAAGGTCAGCACCGCGGCCGCCAGACCGCGGGCAAAGGCCCCCACCTGGATGGGCACCATGGGCAGCCAGGCCACGGTCACGGCGCACCCGAAGGCCGCGCCCGCGGACACGCCCAGGATGAAGGCATCCACCAGGGGATTGCGGAACACCGCCTGCAGGGTGGCGCCGGACACCGACAGGGACAGCCCCACCAGCATGGCCAGGACAATCCGGGGCAGCCGCACGTCCACGATGATGGCCCGGATCTGCTCCGGCAGAGGCGATTGGCTGGGGGTTAGAGCCAGCAGGCGCCACATTTCGGACGGGGAGACGGGATACGCTCCCACCTGAAGGGCCAGGAAAAACACTGGCAGGGGCGACAGGATCAGTATCCAGTAGAGCCAGGACTTCCCCCTCATGGTGCTTCCTCATAGGGAATCCCGTAACACTGGCGGTAAATGTCGTCGGCGGCCTGACGCCAGTCGGCCTCGGAAATCACCTGGGGATGGAAGCAGTGCCCCAGCCACCAGGCCAGGACCACGACCCGGGGCGACCAGGTGGAGAACGGCGCCGCCTTGAAAACCCGCTGGTTTTTTACTGCCGGGGTGATGGACCACTTGGGGTCGCGAAGCAGATCCTGGGCGGTGTAAGAAGCGGAGCCCCAGATTACTGCCACCTGGGGAGACAGTCCGATTATAGTCTCCATGGAGATTTCCTGATTCAGACCATTCAGATGCGCTCCCACATTGCGGCCACCGGCAATCTGAAGCAAGTCGGCGATTACCCCCCGGTTCCCATTGATGTTGGTGGGTTTGCCCCAGAGCCACACCACCCGGGGCCGGGATTCTTCAGGCACCCCGGCCAGGCGCGCTTGCAAGGCGGCGAGGCTCTGGGCCATGTGCTCCGTCACTTCCCGGGCCCGGGCCTCCTTCCCGAAAACCTGTCCCAACTGAGCGAGATCCCGATACAGGTCCGCCAGGGTTTTGGGGTAAAACATAAGTACCGGAATCCCCTGACGCCTCAGGTGCTCAGCGGACTCGGGCTTGCTCGTCCAGGTCACCACCAGGTCCGGCTTGAGGGCCAGCAGGGCCTCCACGTTGACGTTAAAGGCAGAGCCCAGCGCCGGAATTTGCCTAAGGTGAGGCACCACCCGCTTCAGCAAGTCATTATCATAGGCGTATCTGGAAATGCCCACGACGCGATCCCAGGCATGGAGTGCCGCCACCGTTTCATAGCATTCGAAGAGGACTACCCGGTGGGCTTCCTGGGGCGGGTTCCCGCCCTGGGAACCCGCCCCGGGCCTCTCGGAGCGGGCCCCCGGGATGGACCCGGTGAGGCCCAAGAGCATTACCAGCCCCCCCAGCACCCAGGCCCACCGGAAAGTCATGAAGATTCTGTTAGCCAACAATACCAACCTGCTACTAATATTTCAGGGTCAACTGGGCCCACCACGTCCGGCCGGGGGTACGATAATATTCGTAGTATTGCCGGTTGAGCAGGTTATCCCACGCGACGGAGAGGTCCACCCACTTCACCGGCGAGTAGGTGATCTTGGAGTTCAGGACGAAGAAGGGATCATAGGAACCGTAGACATTATTGACCGTATCGCTGTTTTCGGCAGTGCTCATTATTTTGCTCACATAGCGGCCCGAGATGTTGGCCTTGATATCCCAGTACGTTGCCGTCACCCCGATGTTCATTTGCTGCCGGGGAGTCATGGTAATCTTTTTGCCCACCGCGGCCAGGTCATCATCGAATTCCCTGATCCTCGCGTCCAACAGGGTGGTATTGCCGAACAACTCCAGCCAGGACCAGAGTTTCTGTTTGAGTTCGATCTCCACCCCTCTCATGGTGACCTTGGGAACATTCAATTGAATCCAGTTGCCTGAGGGGAGGCTGGTCGAGTTGATAAAGTCTGTCACGTAATTCTCAAAATAAGTGGTGGTGAAGGTGGTGCCTTTAAAGGGCTTCAGGGTGGGGCCGATCTCCCAGGAAAGGGTCTTTTCGGGCTTAAGTTGGGGATTGCCTTGGAACAATACGCCATACCATGACCAGGTGGTATAGAGTTCATAAACATTAGGGGGCCGGAACGCAGTGCCCACCGAGGTTCGCCAGGTCATCCAATCCAAGGGGCGATAGAGAAAGGCAATCTTGGGGGATAATTGGGTGTAAGACCGGCTGGGCAGATAGTCGATGGGCATGCCGGCGAGCTCCAGGAGATGGCCCCCGTAAGTTTGCCACCAATCCAGCCGCAGTCCGGCTACCGTGTTGAACTTGGGATTCCAGGCGATCTCGTCCTGGAGGTAGACGCCGATGTTCCGGTCATGCCCGGCGCTCATGAATTCTGGGGAGCCGACAGCGTCGCGGGCGCGCCAGTTATCCATGTTATCCGTAGAGGTAGACGCCCAGCCGGTATTATAGGTGATGCCGCCGGTTAGGTTCTGCTTCTGGCCGATGGGCCGTTCAACCTGCACATCCGCCACCCAATTCTGGCTGGGAGTGGTGTACAGAGATCCGGGGCCGCCGAGATAGGTGGTTTGAGCGGTGTAGTTGGGGAAGCCGGGGAGAACGAACCAGCTTTCCGGCACGTTTACCAAGCCGAAATGGCACTTGAGTTTCATGGTGTCCGTCAGACTGTCGTCGGTGGTCAGGCTGTAAACCTGGGTGCGAGTCCGGCCGTAGTCCATCAAGAACATGTTTTCCAAGAGATACAAACTATTATTGGTGTTGCCCAAGCCCACCTGAGGAAAAAAGGCCGGGGCGCCATTCACCACAATGGAGCCGTTAGCCGGGTTGCTCAGATAGGAATGGTAGTTATTATAACCATAATTTTGATAACTACACAGGGTGCTGAAGGTCCACTTATGGCCCTCGGCTAAATCCAAGCTGATCTTGCCGTTGATACTGTAATCATTCCAGAAATTATTGCCCGTATCGCCGATGACGTAGGTGGGCGCACCCTGGGGCGTGACGGTGCTCCTATAACCCACTACGGTGGGAGAAGGAGGGAAGGCGGGGAAGCCGAGGGGCGCATCGGTTACGAGGTTGGTAGGATAACCATTGGTGTTGCGGTAATTAAATCCCCCCTGAATGCTCACCTTATCCCAGAGACGGTCTCCCGCCCCCAGGTAAGAATTCCAGGAGTTGTAGGTGCCGTAGCTGGTTTGCGAAATCATCTCCAGTTTCTTGGGGGTCGTGGTGATGATATTGATGACCCCGCCCATGGCGTTGCCGCCGTAAAGCGCGGAAAACGGTCCCCGGATCACCTCGATGCGCTCAATATTCTGCACCGGAATGCTGTTCCAGACTACGCCGTTGTAGTAGGCGGTGGCAATATTCTGGCCATCCAGCAAGATCAGGGTGCGTTTCTGGTTATCCGCCGGAAAACCCCGGAGATTCACGCTGGGCTGGGAATCCTGCCAACCCCTCTGCCGGAAGTCGAAGGTGTCGACGACCTGGGCCAGGGCCTCGTCCACCGTCTGGATATTTTGCTTTTCAATATCTTTCTTGGTGATGATCGTAATGCTGGCCGGCACGTCGTCGGGATTCCTCTCGGTTCGGGTGGCCGTCACCACAATCTTCTCCAGGACCTCGGCTTTTTCCTTTGCCGCCGGGGTGGGAGCAGGTGTTTCCTGATTTTGGTTCACATTACTTTCCCACCATTTGGGTGTCGGCGCTATCACTGTCGGTTTTTCCTTTGCCGCCGGGGTGGGAGCAGGAGTTTCCGTCGTTTGGCCTTCAGCCGGAGTGGGTGCCGGGGTTATCACTGTCGCTTTTTCCTCAGCTTGTTGAGCCCGCGTCGGAGATTGCATTCCCAGGCTCAATATGCACCAAGACGCTACGATCGCACCAAACCAGAACCCATGCCGCATTTGCTTTCTCCTTTCGCTTTCGGTTTGCGTCTCGGCCCTGGTTCTGGTAAAAAAAGAACGGGCCGATCTTCCGCATCGAGGGTTGGTCTGAGGGAGGGGCCGGGACTCTTGCCGGGGTGCCGCCCCTCCTTCTTATTCCTGACCTCCATTCTTTAAAATCTCTCCCCGCAGGCTCCTGGAACTCAGGCCACACCAGGAAAAAAAACCACGAAAATCACGCGGCGTTCTGCCGCAGGACCTTCGTGGCCACTCAAAACCTGTTGGCGATCTCTTCTATTCGGGCAGGCTTCATGCCCCCCGATGGTTTCGCCATATACCCATAGCGCCTTCTGGAGGTGCTGTCAAGAAAAAATTCGAAGGGGGGAAATTAATCAAGCCGGGCTTTCAACCAGAGAAGTCTGATAAACGATTCCGGTTGACATCCGATACAGAGGAGAGCTATAATTTTTGCCATCCAGGGAGATTGAACTCCCTGAAGATCGAACTAGCCGGCTCCATAAAGTAAACCCAAGCCATGAAGGCAACCGCGGCCCGGAAGGACCGCAGCCGCATGGCTTGTTTTTTTTCGGGAGGATGCATGGATATAACCAGGGCCCTGCTCAATCTGGCCCAGGGCGGTTCCGCCTGGGTGCTGTGGCTACTCCTGGGATTGAGCGTTGCCTCAGTGGCGATCATCATCGACAAGGCCCTGATCTTTTACCGCTGCCGCTTTGACCCGGACCGCTTTGTGGCCGAGATCGAACCCGCTCTCAAGCAAGGCGACTGGCCCCAGGTCGTTTCCCGCTGTGAGGCCGAATCCGGTTTGGAAGCCCGGGTGCTGTTGGCGGGCCTCAAAGAGATTCCTTGGGGCAAGAACGCGGTCCAGGACCTCATGGAAGGCGAGCGGCTGAGGATGGGCCTCTTCCTGGGGCGGCGCTTGAGCTTCCTGGGCACCCTGGGAGCCAACGCCCCCTTCATCGGCCTGTTCGGCACCGTCCTGGGCATAATCCATGCCTTCAAGGACCTGGCCCTGACCGAGGGGGGCGGCGGCCCGGCAGTCATGGCCGGCGTCGCCGAGGCCCTGGTAGCCACTGCGGTGGGTCTCTTGGTGGCCATCCCCGCGGTGATGATGTACAACTTCTTTAATCAGCGCCTGCACGTGGTCCAGGAGCGTTCCCGGTTTCTGGAGCAGCTGCTCCTGGCCCATCTGGACCGCGGCGCCGGGACCGGGGAGATTGCCCTCCCGGATGCCGAACTGTCCAAACCTGCCCGCCAGGCCGGGAGGCTGGCATGAAAGCCCACATACAAGGGCCCATTACCGAGATCAACATGACCCCTTTCGTGGACATCGTCCTGGTCATCCTCATCATCTTTCTGTTGACGGCCACGGTGATGATGCCCCGCACCTTTGGCATCGCCTTGCCTAAGGCCACCCAGGCCGATAAGCTGGAGAGCGTCCCCATCATCATTAGCATAGACCGGGAGGGGCATATAGCCGTGAACGGGGTCAAACTGCTCCGGGACAGCGACTTCGAAAAGGTCTTCGTGGCTCAAAAACAGGGCAAGGAGCCCCAGGCGATCATCGCGGCGGATACCGATACCCGTCATGGCCGGCTCATTGAAGTGATCGACCGCCTCCGGGGCCTGAAGGTGCAGCGCATCGGCATCGAGGTGGAACAAAAGTAGCGTATGGAAGAACGCTATCAGTGTTGGGGTGATGTCTGGCAATGTCGGGGCGCCTGGTCTTGGGCAGTGCTGGCTTCTCTGCTGGTGCATGGCCTGTTCGTAGCGGTCGTGGTGGCAGTCTTTCAGGAAAGACCATCAAGGCCGCGAATGGTGGTCCCGGTGGAAGTCGTTTCCCTGGTGCCCTTTAAACCGGGGCCCGCCGGTGGCGGCGGAGGTCGGCCCGCCCCGGCGACCAAGCCCGAGTCCGTCGCGCCCAAGCCGTCGCAACCCCCGGCGCCCCCGAAACCATCGGCCAAACCCCCAAAGCCGTCCAAGATCAAGCTGGCTCCACCACCACTGTCGGAACCCAGCATAGCCCCGGTAATCCCCACACCGGCGCCGCCAGCCGCGATCACCAGGGCTAAACCCTCGGATACCGCGATCACCAGCAGCAGGGCCAATGGGCCGGTCCCTGGCGGGCTTTCGGGCACGGGCGAGGGGGGCCAAGGCGGGGGACGGGGGACCGGGGCCGGCGGTGGTATTGGCCAGGGCCAGGGGCCGGGCTCAGGGGCCGGTTCGGCGCTCCAAGGCTATCTCCAAGAGGTTCGCCGGCTGTTGGAAAAGCAGAAAGATTATCCCTTCATGGCCCGTAGCCGCCAGCTCCAGGGGGTAGTGGTGTTGGGGTTTACCATCGCCGCCGGCGGCGAGATCGAATCCTACGGGGTCAGCCGCTCCTCGGGGCAAGACCTGCTGGATGAGGCCGCCAAAGAAACCATTCGCAAAGTTGGCCACTTTCCTCCATTCCCCGCCGACCTGAACCGCCAGAAGTTGTCCATCGAGGTCCCCCTGGCGTTTCGTCTGAGCAATGATTGAAATTGTTAACCAACGCTTGAGAGAGGTGATGAAACATGTGTGAAGCTACCGCTTATGTCATGAAAAACGGTCAAGAGGAATTATTGTTGGTGGATGTCGACATCATCGAACCCGAAGGGGACGGTCTGCGCCTGGTCAACATTTTCGGCGAACAAAGAGTGGTCAAGGCCGTCATCCATAGTCTCAACCTGGTAAACCATCGGGTGATTTTACTGGAGAAGTGATTCGGCTCCGAACAGTTGCTCCCTCACCTTGTCGGCTCTCATCGTCACAGTCTTATGGTGGGGAGTATGTCAAAAATATTCCTCACTTGGTGGCATAGCTAATGATGGCTGTAGTCAGCCCCACCTCGTCATCAGGCTCGGTGGCTCGGTAACCACAGGGTCGCCGCGGTTGCCCAAGCACCCCGCAGACCCGGCGTTCCGACACCGGAAGAGCCTTCCGGATATCCTCGATGCATTGCCGGCGACGGGTCGGGCTTAGAAGTTTCCCCTTACCTCCTCCTGGAGAATCAGTTTATCCTGGGTGAGATCCGCCACCGCCCGTCTCAGCCGGGTATTCTCTTGCTCCAGGACCTTGAGCCGTTTGGCCTGTTCAACCTTTAAACCACCATACTCCCGGCGCCAGCGATAGAAGGTCTGTTCGCCAATTCCCAGGGTACGGCAAACCTGGGCCGCCGTCCCCCCCTGTGCCAGGGCTACCTCTGCTTCCCGCAGCTTCCCGATGATCTGCTCCGGGGTGTAACGCCTCCTGCTCATCTCCCTGCCTCCCTTCGATCCACTACTCTAACATAACTCGTGGATCAGTTTTCGGGGGGCAGGTCTAGAACCCAGCGAATCTGACTACCGGGACGCCCGACTTCTGAATGACGCAAGGGGAGAAATAGTAAGCTGGCTTACCAGCATCCACACCCGTCCCCGATTAAATCGAAAATTGTGGATCCGATCTGGTAAGAACTTTCCTGTCGTGCTTCCGACCTGCACCCGGCATATTTCAGCTTTAGAGCAACTTCTCGCTGATCAGGTATTCCATGGCCCGCTGGGCGAAGGTGGCCATGATGCTGATCATCCAGGTGAAGTGGGACTGCATCTCCTGGTACATGCGGGAATCCGCCATCCCCAACAGCCCGCGCATCACCGTGCTCACCCGCACCATCTCCGGTTCGTTAATCTGCGTCTGGGCCAGGTTGATCTCCATCTCCAGGCCCTTGAGAAACACGAGAAACAGCCGGCTGGCGCCCTCGCGGTCCAGTCCCTGCAGTTGGGCGACGCTGTCCAGGAGCAGGGAGGCGAGATGGATTTCCGACTTGATCCGGTCGGCGAAATGGAAGGTTAGGATGGCTTGACGGCTGGAGGCGGGATTTTTTGTTTTTTGGGTAATTTGGCTTTCGGCCATGAGTCAGTCTCCTTAGAGGTTGCCGCCAGCTTGGCACGCATGCCGCGGCGGGGCCGCGTAGCCCTCGCCTTCCAGGATTTCCGTTAGAGATTGACGGAGGTCCGGGTCGCCGTCGATCACCAGGATGGAGGCATTATCGGGTTTCATAAATAATCTTCCAGGGTTAAGATTCATTACCCCAAAACCGACTTTATGTCAATAAAATGACATGTATTAAACCCTTTTCCGGCAAGGGCCGCGAAAAAAGGGTTGACTTCAAAAAATCAGAACGGTTATCCTTGTATTACTCTCATTAAGGAGAATTGGTGCTTTCTGCGCTGCTCTTCATCCTCTGGGCCTACGGCATGTATGCCCTCATTTCCACCTTATCCGGGCGTAGGGCTGGCACTCTGCGGCGGGGCCGCTCATGGCGGCGCCTCGGTTGGCTGGGCTTGCTGGCGGGCGCAGGCGTGGGATTGGGGTTGGCCTTGGCCTTGGCCCAATCTTTTGATAAGCAGCCTCAAGATTTGAAGCTGGCGGGATTTTTGGGGACGGTGTGGGCCGAGGGCTGGCCGGGCAAGTTGAGCCCCAGGGTGGAAGAGCCTCCCATCAAAGGTACGGCCTCCGGGGATCAGCCGGGCTATGCCCTGCTGCACCCCGGGAGTCCCTCCGCCGAGTTGGCCAGGAATACGATGACCTCCAGGCCCAGGCCGGCCCCCAAGCCCAAAATCCGCAAAGCCCCGGGCGCCAAAGGAACCAAGGCCGCGGCCCAGAACCAGCTAGCGGCGGCCAAGGATAAGTCCAAGACCGCCACCTCCAAGAAGAAGAAGCCCTCTGCCCCCACGGTTGCCAGGAAGACCGACAACGGCTAGGGGGTCGCTCGCCGCGGCTGGCCGGAAAAGTATTGGCGCCCGCAGGCCTTTCCCTTTTTTACCCGCAAGTCATCCATGTTAATTAAAGAAAACGCCGGATGCCGCGGTGGCCGGCAAGGGAAGTTATTTAGCGGGGGCCAGGGTCGAACCCCCCCGGGGGCGCCGCCCTGGGCCACTGCCAGAGGCTTATTTGAGGTTTTTTTTTAGAGGTCTTGCCGTTGAGTCGGGATTCAGCCAGCGCAGACAGCCAAACCGGGAAAATCGCCCGGGCCGCGGGAACCGTGAGCCTGGCGGTCCTGGCCAGCCGTATCCTGGGCCTGGTGCGGGAGCAGGTATTCGCCGGCCTGTTCGGGGCCGGCTACGCCTACGACGCCTTTGTGGTGGCCTTTCGCATCCCCAACCTGCTGCGGGACCTCTTTGCCGAAGGGGCCCTGAGCGCCGCCTTCATCACGGTGTTCACCGACTACGACCAAAAGTCGGACGCCGCCCGGACCTGGCGCCTGGCCAACAACGTCATCATGTGCTCCTCATTGGTGGTGGGGAGTCTGGTCCTCCTGGGCATGTTCTTCTCTCCTCAACTGGTGAATCTAATGGCCCCGGATTTCCGCCTGATCCCCGGGAAGTCGGACCTCACCATCCTGATGACCCGGATCATGTTCCCTTTTCTGCTGCTGGTTTCTTTGGCTGCCCTGGTCATGGGCATCCTCAATACCCGGGGCAAATTTTTCATCCCGTCGTTGTCCTCCAGTTTTTTCAACCTGGGCTCCGTGGTGGCCGGGGTGGCTCTGGCCCTGCTGATTCCAAGTCTGGGCCTCCACCCCATTGTGGGCATGGCCTGGGGGGCCCTCATCGGCGGCCTGCTGCAGCTGGTGGTGCAACTGCCCCTGTTGTGGCGGGAAGGTTTTCGGCTGCAATGGGTCCTGGATTGGCGGGATGAGGGGGTGCGGCGCATCGGTAACCTGGTGCTGCCCGCGGTGGTGGGACTCTCCGGCACCCAGATCAACATCTTCATCAACACCTTTTACGCCTCCAGTTGTGTCCAGGGGAGCGTCTCCTGGCTCAATTACGCCTACCGCCTCTTTCACCTGCCCGGGGGGCTCTTCGGGGTGGCCCTGATGATAGCCACCATGCCGGTGGTCTCCCGGCACGCGGCCCTCCAGGATCTGGGCGCCTTAAAGGGGGCCCTGGAATCCTCCCTCTCCCTGGCCTTACTGGTCACCCTGCCGGCGGCCTGCGGCCTGATCTTCCTGGCCCAGCCCATCATCGCCCTCATTTTCCAGCACGGGCAGTTCACCGCCTGGGACACCCAACAGACCGCCGCGGCCCTGGCCCTGTATGCCGTGGGCCTCACGGCCTTTGCCGGGGTGAAGATCATGGTGCCGGCCTTCTATGCCTTGAACGATACCCGGATCCCGGTGCTGGGCTCTTTCCTGACGGTGGCGGCCAACCTCGGGTTCATCAACCTCACCCTGGGCCCGTTGCAACACCGGGCCATTGCCCTGTCCACCTCCCTGAGCGGGACCCTCAACTTCTTTTTCCTGGCGCTGATGCTCTACCGGAAGCTGGGGGGTTTTCGGGCGGGCTATCTCCTCCTCACCCTGGCCAAGACGGGGTGCGCCGCCCTGGTGATGGGCGTGGCGGTCTTCTTGACCAACTCGCTGCTTAGCGGCTGGCTGGGAAGCGGTTTGCCGGGGCGCCTGTTGAGCCTCCTGGCGGATATCCTGATGGGAGGGGGTCTCTATCTGCTCCTGGTGTCGCGCCTTAAGATCCCGGAGTTCCAGGAACTGACCCGGCACCTGGCGGCCCGCCTGAAAAGATAGTTTTCCGTTTTCTGTAAAGACTATTCCGTCAGTAGCGCCTCTCGGATACAAATAGGCTGCCTCTTAGGCGCCTTTTGGGTGCGCCGGACGCCCTGCAAAAACTTTCGGCTCGATGGATGACAGAACAATGGATCATGGTTAACTAAAAAGGATCAAGCTTTTTCCTTCCGGCTCGCCAGATCCAGGTCTCTTTTAAGCTTGCAACCGAAGACAGGAAAAAAAGGCAGAAAGCAGAAAACAGAAAACAGGAAACCGAAAACAGGAATTTCCATGGAACCGGCGGCGAAAATCGGCCCGATTCTTCAGCGTCTGGATGAGCATTACCCCCGGGTGCACGTTACCCTGGATTTCCGCAATCCCCTGGAGCTGCTGGTGGCCACCATCCTCAGCGCCCAATGCACCGATGAGCGGGTGAACCGGGTGACCCCGGCGATTTTTGCCAAATATCCCAGCGCCGCCGATTATGCCCGCGCCCCCTTGGAGGAACTGGAGCGGGACATCTACCAGACCGGCTTTTACCACAACAAGGCCAGGAGCCTCAAGGGCCTGGGCCAGGCCCTGGTGGAGCAACACCGCGGCCAGGTGCCGGCCTCCCTGGAGGAGCTGGTTAAGCTCCCGGGCATCGGCCGCAAGACCGCCAACGTTATCCTGGGGAATGCCTTCGGCATCCCCGGCATCGTGGTGGACACCCACTGCGGCCGGGTCTCCCAGCGCCTGGGACTCACCCGGGCCAAGGACCCGGTAAAGATCGAGTTCGACCTGATGCCCCTGGTGCCTAAGGAGCGCTGGACCAGGTTTTCCCTGCAGCTCATCTGGCACGGCCGGGCCATCTGCACCGCCAGGGACCCTCAATGCCCCCGTTGCCCCTTGCTGCCCTATTGCGATTACGGCCAGAAGGCAGTGGACCCATCGCGGTGAGCAGATAACGCGCCGGGAGCGCCCTGCGCCCCCGAAGGCCATGATCCCCTTCGACTTGCAGGGCACAGGTGCTGTGCCCTTTTTCGTTTTGGCGCGTTTTTCTTTTTTTTCGCCTTTTTTCGCCAGGGAAATAAGACTCCCAAGCCCCACCAAAATAATTGACACACGCAAAGAAGGGTGGCATAAGAGGGAAGAAGTCGGTTATGAAAAGGAGGTCAGGAATGAGGCTGAAGATCTGGCGCACCAAACTGGGGATATTGCTGGCGGCTTTGCTGGTCACCGCCAGCTGCGTGGAAACCTTGCTCTTGGGCGTGGGCGGTATGGCCGCCATCGGCAGTTATAAATGGGTCGAAGGCACCATGGAAAAGGACTATCCCCGGCCCATGCAGGAAGTCTGGACCGCCACCCTGGAAGCTTGCAGGGACCTGCAATTGAGAATTACCGTTCAGGAGTATAACCCGGTGGACTCCCATATTGAGGCGGTGGCGCCCCCGGACACCAATGTGAAGATTCAATTGGTTTCCCGGCCCAACCAGATCACCACCGTCAAGGTGCGCTTCGGCCTCATGGGCAACGGGGACGCCTCGGCTTACTTCCACCGACGCCTCATGGTCCACCTGGGCATGCCTCCCGCTTAAACGGGGGGAGGATCACCCAAGGGGAAGGCTGAAGGGAAAACCGGGGTAGGATCGCGGCGCCCTGGTCTTTAAGGATTAAGGCCGGAAGCTTATGCTTCCGGCCTTAATTTTTTCTTAGGGGGGTTGGGAGTCAGTAGTGTCCGGCAAGGTTTTTGCTATGAGGCAGGCAGTGTAGATTTGCTTGAACTTAGGCATGCCCACTAGCTAATCAATTCATGGAATTTACAAGCTAATTCCCTCTCCCACCTTGGGGGGAGAGGGGAGGGTGAGGGGGGTAGGCAACGGCCTATGAAGCCACCCCTCACCCGGTGTCGTCCCCTCGCAGGGGAGAGGGGATTTAGTGAGCATCGGTATAATATGTTGATATCGTTTAAATAACAAGTATAGAGTCTAACAGCGAGATAGTTATAATCTTCTCCACGCAATTGTAATGCCGGACACTCTAGGTGGGGAGGGGGTGGGGGGGAGGGCCGGGGCCACTTACCAAAAGCCCCTGGCCTTCCCCCAAGAATTATTTAAAATTGCCGCAGGAACCGCAGGTCGTTTTCGAAGAAGAGCCTAAGGTCGTCGATGCCGTATTTCAGCATGGCGATGCGTTCCACCCCCAGGCCGAAGGCGAAGCCGGTATAGGTTTCCGGGTCGTAATTCACCGCCTCGAAGACCGCGGGATGCACCATCCCGGAGCCCAGGATTTCCAGCCAGCCGGTGATCTTGCAGACCCGGCAGCCCACACCCCGGCAGATGACGCAGGCGATGTCCACTTCGGCGCTGGGCTCGGTGAACGGGAAGTAGCTGGGACGGAAACGCAGGCTGACTTCGGGGCCGAACATCTGGTGGACGAAGGCGGTGAGGGTACCCTTGAGGTCGGCGAAGGTCACCCCCTGGTCCACCAGCAAACCCTCCACCTGGTGGAACATGGGGGTGTGGGTCAGGTCCGAATCCCGGCGGTAGACCCGCCCGGGGGCGATGATGCGCACCGGGGGCTGTCGCTGCTCCATGGTGCGGATCTGCATGGGCGAGGTGTGGGTGCGCAACAGCACCTGGTCGCTGAAATAGAAGGTGTCCTGCATGTCCCGGGCCGGATGGTCCGGGGGCAGGTTGAGGGCCTCGAAGTTGTACCAATCCAGCTCCACCTCCGGGCCTTCCACCGTCTCGAACCCCAGGTGCAGGAAGATGTCGCAGATTTCCTGCATGGTGCGGGTGATGGGATGCAGGCGGCCCAGGGGCGGGCGGCGACCCGGCAAGGTGACGTCCAGGACCCCGGCCCCGGTTTGGCGAGCCGCGGCTTTTAATTGGCTCGTTTTATCGGCAAATGCCGATTCCAGATCCTGCTTGGTCTGGTTGGCCTCCTGGCCCAATTGGCGTCGAAGCTCCGGCTCCAGGTCCTTCAAGCCCCTGAGAATCTGGGTGAGGCTCCCCTTGCGGCCCAGATATCTGATCCGCAGCTCCTCCAGGGCTTCAAGGCCGGCAACCTGGCTAATCTGTGCCAGGGCCTCGTTTTGGAGGCGCTTAAGAGGGCCCAAAAGGCGATTACCTTGCAAGTCTCTCACCCGCCCTCGATTTTACTGGGGAAATTAGATGGCACAGGTTTTTTTCGAGGGACGCCGGTGCCACCGATTCACTTCCAGCCGGATAAGCCCAACTCACCGTCTACAGCCGGATAATTCAGTTCCGCCGGCTTTTAACGGAAAACGGAAAAGAGAAAACGGAAAACTGTTTTTTACCCGCGGGAGAGCTCGGCCACCTTGGCGAATCCCTGGGGATCGAAGACGGCCAGGTCCGCCAGGACTTTGCGGTCCAGATTGATCTGGGCCTTTTTCAGGCCGCCGATAAATTTACTGTATGAGAGCCCCAAGGGGCGCAGGGCGGCATTGATGCGGACTATCCACAGGGAGCGGAACTCCCGCTTGCGCACCTTGCGGTCCCGGTAGGCAAAGGTTAAGGCCCTCTCCACCGCCTCCCGGGCCGAACGGTAAAGGCGGCGCCGGCCACTGCGGAAGCCTTTGGCCATCCCTAAAAACTTACGGCGCCGGGCCCTGGAATAGACGCCTTTCTTAACGCGTGACATGAGGTGCTCCTATCTCACAGATACGGCAACAGGCGCTTAAGGCTTTTCAGTTCGGCGCCGGAGACGCAGGTGGCCTGGCGCAGGTGCCGTTTGCGCTTGGTGGTTTTGCTGGTCAAAATGTGGCTGTGGTAGGGCTTCTTATGCTTCACCCGGCCGCTGGCGGTGGCCTTGAAACGCTTGGCAGCCCCTCGATGGGTCTTCATTTTAGGCATGGTTCATTCCTCATCGCTGGTTATGCTGCCGGTTTCCTGGTATTTCTGGTTAGGGCCGCCGGCAGGGGCCTGGTCCGGAGAAAAATCTTCTGAAGTTTTATTGCCTTTCTTGTCTTTATTTGCTTTTTTGGCTTTTTGGTTTTTTTTGTCAGGGCCAAAGCCGCGGCCATTTTGGCCCTGACCAAAAAGCTGCGGATGCGGTCCCGGGACGGGATCTTCATCTCACGCCGCGCAACCATATATATTTATCAGATATTCTCGGATTTCACCAGCTAACAATTTCAGCAAGGCAAAAAAAATTTCCTGCACCGGCCTGGGGGCTTAGCCAGCAACTTTCTGCGAAAGCGCTACTACTTGGGGGTGATGAGCATGAACATGTTCCGGCCTTCCAGTTTGGGAGCTTGCTCCACCGTGCCCACGTCCCCCAGGGCCTCGGCCATCTGGGCCAGGATCCGGATGCCTCGATCCGTGTGGGCGATCTCCCGGCCCCGGAAGATCACGGAAATTTTGACCTTGTCGCCCTCACTCAGGAAACGCCGGCTGTTCTTGAGCTTGAAGCCCATGTCGTGTTCTTCGATCTTGGGCCTGACCTTGATCTCTTTGACCTGGATGGTGGTCTGGCGGCGCCGGGCTTCTTGTTGCTTTTTGCTCTGCTGGTATTTGAACTTGCCGTAATCCATGATGCGGCAAACCGGCGGGATGGCCTGGGGCGCGACCTCCACCAGGTCCAGATGCGCTTCGGCCGCCTGGGCCAGGGCTTCCCTGGTGAGCATGACCCCGATCTGTTCCCCCTCCGGACCGATGAGACGCACCTCCGGAACCCTGATCTGCTCGTTGATCCGCACGCGTTGCTGCTTCTGGATGATCGTTACCTCCCGTATTTTTTAGATAATTTCGGCGAAGGAACCTTCGCTTCCTTTTTTAGCCGTTCTTTAAATTCCTTCACTGGCACATCGTTCAGTTTAGTTCCGTCTAGTTGCCTGATGGATAGGGTCTGGTTCAATTCTTCTTGATCACCTATTATAATCATATAGGGAATTTTTTGTTCCTGTGCTTCCCGAATTTTATATTGTAACTTTTCATTTCGCTTATCTAATTCAACCCTTAATTCCGCCTTGGTAAACTTGTTGGCAAGTTTCTGGGCATAAGCGTGGACCCGGTCGGTGATGGGCAGCACTATAGCCTGCACCGGGGCCAGCCACACCGGGAAGGCCCCGGCGTAGTGCTCCACCAGGACCCCGAGGAAGCGCTCCAGGGAGCCCAGGATCACCCGGTGCAGCATTACCGGGCGGTGACGGCCGCCATCGGAACCCACGTAGGTGAGGTCGAAGCGCTCCGGCAGGGTAAAATCGCACTGGATAGTGGCGCACTGCCAGCGCCGGCTCAAGGCGTCCTTGAGCTTGATATCGATCTTGGGACCGTAAAAGGCGCCTTCCCCTTCGCAGAGGTGATAGGGGAGCTGGCGGGCCTTCAGGGCCCCGATCAGGGCGGTGGTGGCCGACTCCCACTCGGCATCGCTGCCGATGGACTTCTCCGGACGGGTGGAGAGTTCCACTTCGTATTCGAATCCGAAGATGGCCATGACCTGGAAGACGAAGTCCAGGACCCCGACGATTTCGCCTTTCACCTGGTCCGGGGTGCAGAGGATGTGGGCGTCGTCCTGGGTGAACTGGCGCACCCGGGTGAGGCCGTGCAGCACCCCGGTACGCTCATGGCGCAGCACCGTGCCCAGCTCGAAGAAGCGCAGCGGCAGTTCCCGGTAACTCCGGACCCGGGAGCGGTAGATCAGCATGTGGGCCACGCAGTTCATGGGTTTGATGCCATAGCTCTGACCTTCCACTTCGGCGAAATACATGTGGTCCCGGTAGTTGGCCAGGTGCCCGGAGCGCTCCCACATCTCGGCCTTGAGCATCTGGGGGCCCATGACCATCTGGTAACCCCGCTTGCGATGCTCGCGGCGTTCGAAATCCTCGATAATGCTGCGGAGGATGGCCCCCTTGGGATGGTAGATGACCAGGCCCGCCCCGGCTTCCTCCTCAATGCTGAAGAGCCCCAGCTCCCGGCCCAGGCGGCGGTGGTCCCGGCGTTTGGCCTCTTCCAGGAACTCCAGGTGCTGCTTCAGTTCCTGGGGGCTGGGAAAGGCGGTGCCGTAGATGCGCTGCAACATGGGCCGGCGCTCGTCCCCCCGCCAATAGGCCCCGGAGCTGGTGGTGAGCTTGAAGGCCTTAAGGTAGCCGGTGGAAGGCAAGTGGGGGCCCCGGCAGAGGTCGATGAAGTTTCCCTGGCGGTAAAGGCTCACGGTTTCCTGGGGAATTTCCTCCAATAATTCAACCTTATAGATTTCACCCTGCGCCTTAAAAGTTTCGATGGCCTGCTCTCGTGGTTTTTCGTCGCGCCCGAATGGCTGGTCCTGGACCACCAGCTCCCGCATGCGGCCTTCGATCTTTTCCAGGTCCTCGGGAGTGAAGGGCTCCGGCACCTCGAAATCGTAATAAAAGCCGTTTTCAATGGCCGGGCCGATGGCCACCCTGGCCCCCGGGAACAGGTTGCGCACCGCCTCGGCCATGATGTGGGCCGCGGAATGGCGCATGATCGTAAGCCCCTCGGGGGAGTCCAGCGGGATGGGGGCGATGGTGCAGTCCCGCGCCAACGGGCGGGAGAGGTCCACCATCTCCCCGTCCACCCGGGCGGCCACAACCCGGCGGTCGCTTGGCACCCCCAGGGCTTTCAAGGCCTCGCCTGCCTCGATCGGGACCGGCAACTCGAGGGCGGGGCCCTGCTCCAATTTCACCTTGATCATACCTGGCCTTAAAAAAAAGGCATCTGGAGCGCTTATCAGGCGCTTTCCCGGATGCCGTTGGCTTTATCTCAGCTACATAAATTTGCGGTCCGCGACCGACGCCACGCCACTCCTCAATCTCCCAGCGCGTTTTGCCTTTTTTGCAGGCGATTTTCGCTGAGTTTTTCTCATAAATGCCCGAAGCTGTCAAGAAAATTCCATTACCGGGCGGGAAGCAGCTTGCAGCCCCTGGGGCAGTGTCAGCCGAAATTCTTCCCCGGCCCCGGGGAAATATGTTAACATGGGCCTCATTAAAGTCGAGTTCAAAGTTCAAAGTTCAAGGTTTAAGTCAAAGGCAAAGGCAAAATAAAAAGGCGGTTTTCAACCTTGAACCTTGAACCTTGAACTATTTTTAAGCAGGTGGTTTTCAACTTTGAACTTTGAACTTTGAACCTTGAACTTTTTTTAATATATGGACCAGGAGCTACCCCATATCTATACGGTGAGCAGCCTGTCCCGGGAAATCCGGGAGCGGCTGGAGAGCCATTTCTCCCTGGTCTGGGTGAGCGGCGAGGTCTCCAATCTCCGGCAGCCCCTTTCGGGACATTACTATTTCACCCTAAAAGACGCCGGGGCGCAACTGCGGGCCGTCCTTTTTAAGGGTAATCACCAACACCTGCGTTTCAAGCCCCAGGAAGGCAGCCAATTCCTTTGCCGGGGACGCCTCACCGTTTATGAGCCCCGGGGCGAGTATCAGTTGGTGGTGGATTACCTGGAGCCCCTGGGGTTGGGGGCGCTGGCCCAGGCCTTCGAAGCCCTGAAGACCCGTCTGCAGGCGGAGGGCCTGTTCGCCCCGGAGCTGAAGAAGCCTTTGCCCTTCCTGCCCAAGAGGGTCGCCCTGGTCACCTCTCCCACCGGAGCGGCGGTGCGGGATTTTCTGCGCCTGCTCAGGCAGCGCTATGCCAATCTGGAGGTGCTGGTCTATCCGGTGAAGGTGCAGGGCAGGGAGGCGGCGCCGGAAATTGTCCGGGCCCTGGAGGACCTGGCCACTTATCCCGGAATAGAGGTTATCGTTTTGGCCCGGGGCGGCGGCTCCCTGGAAGACCTGTGGCCGTTCAATGAAGAGGCGGTGGCCCGGGCCATTTACCACTGTCCCCTGCCGGTGGTTTCGGCGGTGGGCCACGAGGTGGACTTCACCATCGCCGATTTCGTGGCCGACTTGCGGGCCCCCACCCCCAGCGCCGCGGTGGAGCTGGTGGTGCCGAAGAAGGCCGAATTGATCCGGCGCCTGGAACGCCTGTGGGCCTCCCTGGGGGGCGCCGCCAGAAGGACCCAAGTGGCGGTCCGGAACCATCTCCACCTGGTGTCCCGCCGGCTGCCGGACATGGGCCGGCGCCTGGTGGATCTGCGCCTCAAGGTGGATGATAAGGGCGAGGCCCTGGTGCGGCGGGCCCGCCGGCTTCTGGCGGGGCAGCGGCAGCACTTGCGCCTGGCCAGCTCCCGCCTGGTGCTGTTGAGCCCCCGGCGGGCCCTGGCTCCCTGGCGGCAGCGCCTGGAGGTGGGGGGGCAGAGACTGGGGCAGAGCTGCCGCCGGGGCCTCGAGGACCGGCGCCGGCACCTGGACTACTGTCAGAGCCACCTGGACCAACTCAATCCCCTGGCCATCCTGGAAAGGGGCTACGCGGTGGCGACCCTGCTGCCCAAAGAGACGGTGATTCGCGACGCCAGCCAGGTGGACCGGGGCGCCGCGGTGCGGGTGCGGGTGGCCCGGGGCCGGATGGATTGCGAAGTGAAAGAAGTAAGCAGTGATCAGTAAGCAGTGAGCAGATGGAAAAGCAAAATGTAGCCGCAGGCTTTAGCCTGCGCCGACACAGGCTGGAAAGCCTGTACCAAAATGATTTTCCCATATTGGAAAATGCAAAATGGCAATTAAAGGTGAAGAATTTCTTACCATAGAATTTCCTCAGAACATAAATGTTGTTTATATTATTTATCTTACTAATCAGGGAGTTCATATTCCGTTTTATGTGGGTGAAACTGGCAGATTTTTGGTTAGGGTTAGTGATTATATGAGTGCTAATTTTAAGGCACAGACTGATTTTAAAGTTGGAGAAGCAATTCGCTATATCCAGGAAAAGGGCCATTAAGATTCACTGCTGTCCGGCACGCTAATTGAATAGCAAAGGTTGTCGGATATCTGGTGGTCGAAGACCAAGAATGGCCCACAGGTCAAGGCGTTCCAGGAGCATGATTTGGGTCAAACGGGTGAGT